>JAABUV010006750.1_pt1 | contig 12344 bp, 13 predicted proteins | sample 5559971 | NCBI WGS metagenome assembly JAABUV01 (sample SAMN10711881, study PRJNA513362) | rock metagenome | isolation source: Antarctica rocks | place: Antarctica: Victoria Land, Knobhead nord | collected 2015-12-19
ATTACGAAAAATTCTGAATGCATTTTGAACATCATTGATAGATGCTATGCAAATAGAAGTTGAAATCTCGTTGATAAAGATGCAATTAGATCAAAAGTGCAAGAACTATGCAATTTGAACAGTTGAATTATTGAAAAAACACTCTATCAGAAAAAGAACGTTTATTTTATATTTATCTTAATACTCTATCAAATTGAATCTAGATCTGAATGCATCGAAATATCTGAACTGAAACGAAACGAAGGCGAATTTATCTTGAAAAGTCAAGAAATGCAAAGACAGACTCACGCAAATATATTGAATATTGAACAAAGTGCAAAAAACACTGAATTCAATAAAAGAAATCGAAATTTCTCACTTCAAGAAATCATGAGATCAGAAAATCAAATATCTGACAAAGATGCAAATTGAATTCGCAAGAGATGAAACGTGTGAAACGATAAATACACACTATAGAAAACTGAAAACAATAGTCAAAAAGACGAAAAACATAGTGATGTACATTAATGCATTGCAAACTCGAAAAACGATAGCAAAGCTCAAAACAGAAATCGAAATTGCAATGATATTCACGCATGAGTCTGTTAGATGCAGCAAAGCGACAAACGTGATCGACAAAATAATCATAACGAAAGCAAAATTGCAAGCTATCGATGATGCAATCACGATATGCAGCGAAGAAACATCTGAAGACAGCGAAATTTGAGTGTACACAGACAGTCAAATGACGCTGCAAAGATTAAAAGCAAAAAGCAATGTCAACTTGAAGTTATTCAATAACATATGATAAAATCTGATCAGTTTGCAACAAAATCAATGTCATATGTGCATACAGTGAGTATTGAGTTGCAAAAACATCATTGAAAACGAAGCAGTGAATCAATTGATCAAAGACGCGACATGAAAAAGATTGACAATCGACATCAGGAAAAGAATAATCATGAGCTTTATCAAAAAGCAAATAAGCAAAGAGATAAAAAAGCAATGACTAATTGCATGAAATGACAGCATCAAAAAAGAAAATCGATATCAGAAGCATACAGCGAGAATGAATCTGAGTTACAAATTATTAAAAAAGTTTTGAAAAATAGACAGATTGACGTTTTCAACGTTTATACAGCTAAAAATGAAACATGACTATTTTAAAAGCTATTTGCATCGATTATCAGAGAATAATTTGAACAAATACTATGAAATATGCAAGGCGAGACAAACGTCGAAGCACTTACTACTGAACTGCAAACATTATAGAGCAGAAAAGTTATAGCTTAAAGCAAAAGCACAGTTCAAAAACATGAACACTATATTGATGTTGTTTATCATCAAGATTGAAAGAATTGCAATGCTAAAGTACTTGAAAAGATGAGAAAATGAAAGCACAAGAGAAAGAAGTTGTTTGATTGAAAGCGCTTGTTTGCGCAAACTATCGATGTGATTGATTAATGAAAAGATATAAAGCAGCGACTTTGATCAAGATACATGTAATTTAACATATGCACAGCGTCTAAACAATGTCATAGTCATAAACTGCATGCACTTAATGAAGAAATAAATAAAAAAAATTAACATCAAAAACATGCTTTCATATTGCTCTTTGTGCTAGTAAAATGTCTGTAATGTATTTTTTCAAGATTATCAGAACAATATTGTTTCTCTTTTGTGTTTTGACTATCATGATGACTATTAGATTGATTTTCGCCTTTTTCAATGCATTATTCATCGAGTCTTGCATTTTTATCATCTTTAAAGTTCAGTTCTCATTTTTGAGATTAACAATGAGTATTTTTTTGTGATATCATATTTCTTGTGATTTTGATGAGAATTTCTTGATAATCAGGTTTCATTCATCTGCATTTGCATTTACATTTGCATTTACATTTGCATTTGTGTTTGCATTTGCATTTACGCTTGTGACTTGAGCTGCTTTTTGCACATATGTGAGCTTTTGCATTGATTTTTGCGATTTTTGCATGACTTGCAACGTTTGCGAAGTCTGCGTCTTCTGCAAGATTTGCGAATTCTTTGTCATTTGCTTTGCATTGATTTTCTTTTTGATGTTTTCAGCATTTTGTTGAATCAATTGTAGAATGATCTTTAGTTTTTTTTTTCTTCATTAAGTGCATGCAGTCTATGACTATGACACTGTCTAGATGCTGTATGTATGCTAAGTTACATGTAATCTGACCAAAGTCGCTGCTTTATATCTTTTCATTAATCAATCACATCGATAGTTTGCACATACAAGCGCTCTCGCTCAAACTCTTATCATTGTACTTTCGTTTTTCTTTGTTTCTTTGCATTCTTCACGTTCTACTCTTTCGTTTCTAATAGTTATTTTCTCATTGCAATTCAAGTATTTTTCAAATACTTTAATGTTGCAATTCTTTCAATCTTGATGATGAACAGTGTCAACATAATGTCTGTGTTTTTAAGCTGAGCTTTTTTCTTAACCTTTATCTGCTCTACTCTATAATGTCTGCAGTTCAGCAGTAAATGCTTTGACGTTTGTCTTGCATTGCATATTTCATAGCATTTGTTTGAATTATTCTCTGATAATCGATGCAAGTAGTTCTTGAAATAGTCATGTTTTATTTTCAGCTGAATAAAGATTGAAAACGTTAGTCTATCAATTTTTCTCATCTCTTTTAATGATTTATGACTTAGATTCACATTTGATATATGCTTTCAATACTGATTTTTCTTCTTGATGCTGCTTTTTCAAATCTATCGAAAATATGTTATATACATTGCATGCAACATACATAAGACACAACTTCTATGCTGATTTTTTTCTTAGCAAGAAGTAGTTTCTTGCAGCAGATTCACAGTTCAAGATGAGCAAAAACTTTCACTACTCAAATTTCAACAGTTTACTTCTTAAGCATGAGTCACAGATGTTTTGTCAGCGATACATATATGTATCATAGTTGATTTCTTCTTTAATCACATTAACACACGCTATTGTTCTCTCAAGTTATACAAATGATATCTTCAACTAAAGATTGATTCTATCATCAAGACATTCAAGAGTCAGAGTTTAATGAAGAAATAAGATTCTTAAGATTAACAGTTATCATTATTGTATATTATGTTTTGCAGATGCTCACTTCACTTGAAAGTATGCAACTCATCTATTTTGCATTATTTGTAAAGATCTTTCTTGTGCAGATTGATCATGTTTTGCAAAGATGTTTATATGCTACACTTTTAATCAGATAACATAATTCAATCATTCTTTATTAATTCACTTATGTTTCTTTTTTCTTAACAAAGTCTTCTCATCAGCATATCACTCATGTATAAAATGTCTGTGTCTGAACATTTGTTAAATGATATTAATGAGATTTTTAAGTTTGCTTATGTCAAATTTAACAAGTCTTGTGAATTATTCATGTTGTAATAATAGACACGCAGTCTTAACAAGATTTATACATAGTTAGCATGTAAATTTAAAGAATGTTCATGATTCAAGTTTTTTCTGCTAATCACTCTCAACAGATTAAACATAAGAATGTTCTGTCTCAATTCTTATCATTGTAATGACAAGATACTGAATTGAATGATTTTCATAAATAATTTTTCTCGTAGTTCTGCATTTTATTTGACTTTCTCATTTGCATGCAGATTGCTTTGTGACATGCACATTAAGATTATCAAAGTCTGCATGATTGTGAAAACTCTGCATGTAATTAATGCACAGCGTTTCATCATCATATAACATTTTAATGTCATTCAAACTTTTGATAATCTTTAGACTTTACTGTAATTAAACAGTAAATTTGTAGTCAGCATCATGTACAGATGAGTTTCATTGCTGATTTATCATATGCTTTGATAAATTGTCTTTCTCAATGCATCAATCTGTGTATTAAGATTAATGTATGACATTATAACTTTGAATTGAGTTTTGTCTTTTATATTTGATTGCATTGTTTATGAATGAGTGCATCTTGAATTTTATGAAGATTAAAGACATAACTGAATCATGTTATCATAATAGTCAATGCATGCTTGTTAATCTTGCTTTGTCTTATATATCTGTAAAGAAGAATATCTTTTATTGCAAAAAGATTCAGATGTTAAGTATTATGATGCAATAACTGTTTTTGAAATGTTTCTCATTTATTAATGCAATTGAAAAAGATCTTTATTAAATGCTTGTATGCAATCTCACTGTGCTTTGTATTGAAATTATCAGCACTATCATATCTTTGAATCTGACTTGCATAATGTTTTATTGCATGTAGTTTTGAAATGTTGAAATAATCAATGTCTGTATCTGAACACTCAGATTGCAAATGATGAAAAACATTCTTTAACTTGTTTAATTGAAAAAGCGTATGTTCAAGATATCAAAGAATTTCTTTGTTATGCAAATGATACTGAGCAAGTATCATGAAGTCTATCATTGCTTAAGCACAGTGAATCATTGCAGATGTTCTTATGATCAGAAGTAATGCAATAATTGATATAAACTGACATACAATCAACTTTTAATTTGCATCAGTTCATCGCTTAATCATACTGTACTTGATAAATCTCTTCATATTTTTAAATGATGAAATGATGCAAAATCTTTAATTCAGCTGAGCTGTTTCTGATGCATCGTTTAAAGTTAATCTGATTTCTTTTCTTCTTTGACTTGTATAAACACTTTCGTTGATGATCTGACTGAATTATAACATCAGATATGAGAAGATTTTCTTAAGTAGTTGATGTAGCATGTTTATCATCATTGTCTTGTGAATATTAATAAACATATGTGATCATGCAAAGTTTTTCACTGAATGTATTTAAGCAAAGTCATTCTCAATTATATTGTTCTTTCTTTATTGTCTCTGTTGATTTTTAGTGAATACATGCGTTTAAATTGATCATGTCTTGTTTAAATTTTCGCGCTCATAAGATGACACTTGACAGATAAAGCATTATTGATTCATCTTGATGTTTATGATTAATACTTGTTTCTCGTAGTTCATTATGAACTTGATGATTATCAAATAACATTGTCTTATTTTATTGTTCATGCAAAGAACAGAAATGTCGTTTCTAAATATAGTTTCAATGACTGTTACGTGTGAAATCATGTATTAATGCATGATGATACATGTTTAATGTACGCTTGAGTATGATTAATAACATTATATGTCAAATCTTTGACTTAATATCATCATCATCATTGTCAATTATGAGAAGAAATCTCACTGCAGAAGAATCAATCTCAATCATTTTTGAGCATGTCTTATGCATCAATTTAGATTTTCTATCATTAAATATATAAATCATGCAGATAAATCATCTTAATGCTCAGTCAAGATCATCTTATCAATGAAAATTAACAGTAATATTATGATAGCATCATCAGAAAGCTTCTTCTGCATTTCTCATCATCAATCAGCAGTATGCATCTCATTGTAGATTCAAAAGTTGTCAACATTATAATGTTGAATGAATGCATAAATCAACTCATCTTGAAATAATAAGTGACTCAACAAGAATCAAAGTGTTTCAATGATGTTGTGATACAAAATGCAGTGCTGCTCTTCTTGAACTTCTTCATAACTGAATTCAACTGTGAACATTCAAGAATATCATTCATCGTTTTTAACATCATATGAAATCTGATGTAGAAATGTCAATCACTTGTCTGTATTATGAAAGTTGACATGTTAATATAAAACTTGTAAGCGCAAGTCTTGAAACAATTGATTAATACTGTTTTTGATAATCTTTGTTTAATAAAGTCAGTAAGCAAACGCGTAATCTGCTTTGCATTGAAATGAATAGTATTAATTGTTGTTTATGTTTTTGATCATTTGAGAATTTGAACTCAACGACTTTGATACTTTCTTTGACACATCAACTATTGTTTCAACATTATGATCAATTATCTTGATAAAAATTTTAACTTGCAACGCTGATGATGTGAAGAGAAGTTCAGTCTGAAGTTGTATCATTTCAATTCTTGATGATATATGTTTCATATTCTGATTTAAATGAACGCTATTCATCTTAATGTTTATGTGCTTTTCTGCAAAATCATTTATTAACATATATTCTTGATTCTCGTCTTCAATGTTCATTTAAACATTCTCATCATAAGAATCATTTGAGTTTGAATCTTATTCTGCAGTCTCATGATCGCGTCAAATGAGTTGCATCAAATCACATGATGATGATTTTGATGATGATAATAACTTTCATCAGAAAATCTTTCGTGATTGATCATGCAAGCAAACATGACAGTGATGAAGATGACGTTCAAGCTCACTAATGTTGTTTATCTTCATTTTACATAAAGAACATATGCATTGCATTATCTGTAAGTCTTTGATTAGTGTTTTTATATAACTTGTATGAAGCAATGATGAATTGTAATGATTCTTTATGCTTAACTGTTTATCTGTGCATAAAATATCAACAACAAGATGAATCAAAAAATGTTAATCACAAAGTCAATAAATCACGTTTATTCAGAAGTTATTGACTTTAATTTAAGCTCAATAGTTAAGATATGTAAATTATATAAACTATAATTAGCTAAATCATAAAGAGAATGAAATCAATCACTTGAACAAATATTATCACTATTTTTATGATTTAGTTATTGTCACTTAAGATGTAATCATCTAAATCTTTTATGAGATGAGAGTAATGATTGCTAAAGTGCTATATATTTTAAGTTGAAGTAATCTTCAAAGTTTAAAAACTTTATCTTGTCATCTTTATTTATCTTGCTTTTATCATGACTTAATGAGCAATTTAAGAAATATATGACTATGCATTTATCTTCTTTATCTTCATTTGAAACTTTCTGATAGTATGTTAATTGTGTTTAAACTTATCATCACTTTTTCTGAACTTATCATAAATGCAAAGCTGCTTAGATTTTATAGTTATTGCTATCTGATGTACAATAAAGATTGAGAAAATTCAAGTATCAAAGACTAAAGACTTAAACTTAAATAAAGAGATTAACTGATCAATAAATGTAAAGATGAACTCATCAGTCAAATAAGTGATAGTAACGAGCGAAGATGATTGTTAATGATGAAATGATATTAAAGATGATATAATTGTGTTTCAAAAAGTCTTTCATCTGATGATTCTTTATGTGACGTTGACTGCTTGTTTAAATGATGACAAAAATTTTAATGCATCTGATAACACGTCTTGATTAAACTCATTTATTGCTATTATCAATAGTTAAATCATGAATTCAATTACAATGCACATATTAATGAATTAAATGTTGCTGCATACATCGACTTCAATAAAAGTGTACTTGATGATGTTGCATTATAAACAATGTCTGCAATGAATTGACTGCTTGATGAAAACTTCAATTTCATCAATAAATCTTTATTTCTTAAGAATAAATGAAGTTGTTTAATGACTAGACTGAATAAAAAATTGTTGCAGTCAATTTCTTTGTCATCTCTCATGATTACTGTTACTTAATATCATATCGTTTTTGATTTTATCACTTCATGAAAATGATTTATATCTTAATGATAACAGATGCAAGTGAAGTTTTTACACTGTTCATGATAACATTATCAATGAGTAAGAAGATCAAGTATGTATGACTCATTTCTCTGCAAATGTTTGTTATGTTTATTCTTTAAATGCTTTGCATGAGTGATGTTGCTGATTTGAATGAAAGCAATTAGTTAGCTGATACACAGAAGAAGTAATTCAAAATAATAATTAAAATTTCATTTCTTGACACTTATATCTTTTTATCTTTTCTTGATACTTTGAACTCAAAAGAAGTTTCATTAATTGATGATGAGATTTATCTGTACATGATGTTGACTACAAATCTTTTGATTCTATTCTGCGTTTGAATAGAAGTCAAAAGAGTCTAGAGATCTCAATTCGACGCAGTTTGAATGATGTTAGAACGTTGTGTGATTGTGAAAGCTGTTATGCAGAGTTTTCATTCACGTCGTCACACGACAGCATCTTCTCTAACAGTCACAATCAATTTACGAAAAAGATTAATGACAAGTTGATGTCAGTAAGAGATGAAGAGATATACTACTAGTAATGAAGTCAACTCAGATGTGAGTCTGAAGAATCACGACTATAAGTGATCAAAGAAGTAGTGACTCATTGACTGCGCTGATACACTGAAACATCTTCACTCACATTAATGTCACAAATGATAAGATGATGAAAAGATACTGAATAGAATAATTGATTCAGATGTTGAGTCTCAAGTTCATGACTACATGTGATCAAAGAAGTAGTGACTTGTTGACTGTGTTGATATACTGAAGAGACTTGACGAGCTCAACTTCTATACTTATAGCGACAAGTCATGCATCTATCTACGTGAATAATCGAAAGCGCAGAAGAATGATCAGAATGCATTCTCTACTATCGATCAGAGCTAAGCATTGAACGACTGCAATCGCACATCTATATCACGAACTATCAACGTCTACGTGACACAAGACAAGAGCAGAATAAAGTTATTTAATACAATCACACTCTATCTTCTCATCGTACATGTTTCTCTTTCACGCATATTTTCTTGCTCGATGAATGATAATCATCAAGCAAAGAACACAGTTTCAACATTACAATCACAAGCATCATGAATGCAAAGAATCATGATCTTCGCGATCGAAGATCGAAACATCATTGTATAGAATATCATCAATGAAGAGCAGAGCAAGAACAATGCATTGCAAAGAAACAGCACAGACACGCAGTAAGAATTTACTCGAGCGTCACGCGCTGAATAGAAGCTATAGATTTATTACTGAGTACATAGTCTCAGCATTATTGTTTTAACAACGTGCAGTCGCTGTGTAGTCGACAAGCGATTTTCTTTCTCAGAAAGTTTTGTTCATTTGATACACATAGCATAGTGTCTCTCATGAATTGATTCAATATCAATGTCACAAGAATGTATGAAATAAATCAAATCAAGAAGTTTCATCATTTGTGATATAATCACTGAGATCTTTGCAAATTCATGAATTAATCAATTTGATGACAAACTTTCTTTTGTCACTATTCTGCAAATGAAACAATATATTCTTCAAATCTCTTCAGTCATTACATTTCTTCAACATCTTTGTCATCTTGATTGATTGATTGAAGCAATGAACAATAGTTTAATTGCAAAGCAAAAAATGCATGTAGTCTCAGTTAATACATCAGTTGAAGATCAAATGAGATTGATCATTACATCAAAGCTCAAAGTCAAACTCATTTGCATAATTAAATACTTTTGTATCTGAATCATGTAAAATCTTTCTATCATCAAGTATAATTATTCAGTTCACAACATAAAACAGATCATATACATCTGAATCATCGTTGTGAAAGTTTACAAACTTTTTGATTATGTTCTCATTTATCTCTTCATCATATATTTCAGAATCAATTCTGTTCTTTTAACTGTTATCATTAACATTCAAGATCTGCTTGAATCAATGCTGTATATCATGTTTAAGTTGTGAGTTCAGATCAGTAAATAAAATAGTATTTTTAAAAAGATACTTGATGTTTTTCAAATTAAACTGTTTATTTCATGACTCTGTTTTATTTATTTACTTTAAAACATTCAATATTCTTTCTACAATTGCTTTTTTAACAGATTCAGAAGATGAATAAAGTTTAAAAGTAGTATTTCTTCATCTTTTAACATGTTGAGTAGTGAGAGTTTATTTAGCACTAGTCGTGATATTTCGTATGCATTCAATCAACACTATCTTCATGATAGTGTTATTTAATGTTTATTAAGTTACAAGTAATGCAAAGAATGATTGAGAAGAAAGTGAAATTATGCAATATGTTTGAAAAATTGAAGTGCGTGAAATTTAATGAACTTGAATAATGATTTTTTGAATCTGCTTTAATTTAAGAATGTTGTTCTTTAACATCTTGACTTAAAGAAAATTTCTTGACTTTCTCTGCTGTTAAATTAACAATGACATCACATTTCAGTGACTTTATGATGATCATCATCTCATTTTTCAATCATGTGAACTATGATTCACATCATCAAATGCTTGAATGTAATCTTCACAACAAGATGTTAAAGCTGTGCTACTTATGAAAAACTTTAAACAGAATGCTTATTTTCATAACTGTATTCAGAAAGTGATTCTTGATATACAAGAACAAGAGAACAGATAAACATGTAAATATATATTAATAATAATAATAATAAATTCATACATTCTTGTGACATTGATTAGATCTACTCATGAGAAACTCTATGCTATGTATGTTGAGTGAACAAAATTCTCTGAGGTAGAAAATCGCTCACTGTCTATATGACTGCTACACGTAGTCAAGACAATAAAACTGAAACTATGTATCAAATTTGTTTATGATGATTGCACGTTAGAAAATGAGTGTTCTTGTCATTTTAAACTGCTTCAGCAGCTTCATTTTCATTATCATTCTCGCTGTTGTCTTGAGACTCTTCGTGATTGAGACGATGATTCAATAGTTCATGAAGTCAACGTCTCATAGCATATTTAATCGAAGATGTGTTCAATTCAAGCAGTGCATCAGAATATACTTGACTGTCTGATGACTTCATTTGCAGTTGCATCGAGAGTTATTCGCGCTCGACACGTTTCTTGAGTGCAGATAAATCTTCAGCTCTATGCATTCAATTTTGATGTAAGCTATAAGAGTGCTTTTAACTTTCTGAAGATCATCACGCATCTTTACTGACTTCTTGATTTTCTTTCTTTCTTTTCTTCATTAAGTGCATATAGTCTATGACTATGACATTGTTTAAACCCTGTATGTATGTTAAATTACATGTATCTTGATCAAAGTCGCTGCTTTATATCTTTTCATTGATCAATCACATCAATAGTTTGCACAAACAAGTACTTTCAATCAAACAACTTCTTTCTTTCATGCTCTCATTTTCTCGTCTCTTCATATTCTTTTCACTCTACTTTTTCGTTCTCAATAGTCATTTTCTTGTTGCAATTTGAGTACTTCTCAAGTACTTTAACATTATGATTCTTTCAATCTTGATGATAAACAATATCAATATAGTGTTCATGTTTTTGAACTGTGCTTTTGCTTTAAGCTGTAACTGTTCTGCTCTATAATGTTTGCAGTTCAGTAGTAAGTACTTTGATGTTTGTCTCGCCTTGCATATTTCATAGTATTTGTGCGAATTATTCTCTGATAATCGATGCAAATAGCTTTTAAAATAGTCATGTTTCATTTTTAGCTATATAAACGTTGAAAACGTCAGTCTGTTTATTTTTTCAAGCTTCTTTAATGATCTGTAACTCAGATTCACTCTTGCTGTGTGCTTCTGATACTGATTTTCTTTTTTGATGCTGTCATTTCATGCAATTAGTCATTGCTCTTTTATCTTTTTGTTTATTTGCTTTTTGATGAAGCTCATGATTGTTCTTTTTCTGATGTCGATTGTCAATCTTTTTCGTGCTGCGTCTTTGATCAATTGATTCACTGCTTCGTTTTCGATGATGTCTTTGCAACTCAATATTCACTGTATGCAAATATGACATTGATTTTGTTGCAAATTGATCAGATTTTGTCGTATGTTATTGAATAAGTTTAAGTTAACATTGCTCTTTGCTTTTAGTCTTTGCAGCGTCATTTGACTGTCTGTGTACACTCAAATTTCGCTGTCTTCAGATGCTTCTTCGCTGCATATTGCGATTGCATCGTTAATAGCTTGCAATTTCGCTTTCATTATGATTATTTTGTCAATCACGCTTGTCATCTTGCTGCATCTAACAGACTCATGTGTAAATATCATTGCAGTTTCGATTTCTGTTTTGAGCTTTGCTATCTTTTTTCAAGTTTGCGATGCGTTGATGTACATTACTATGTTTTTCGTCTTTTTGACTATTGTTTTCAGTTCTTCATAGTGTGTATTTATCATTTTGCACTTTTCATCTCTTGCAAATTCAATTTGCACTTTTGTCAGATATTTGATTTTCTGATCTCATGATTTCTTGAAGTGAGAAATTTCAATTTCTTTTATTGAATTCAGTGTTTTTTGCACTTTGTTCAATATTCAATATATTTGCGTAAGTCTGTCTTTGCACTTCTTGACTTTTCAAGATAAATTCGTCTTCATCTTGTTTCAGTTCAGATATTTCGATGCATTCAGATCTAGGTTCAATTTGATAAAGTATTAAGATGAATACAAAATAAACATTCTTTTTCTGATAGAGTGTTTTTTTGATAACTCAACTATTCAAATTGCATAGTTCTTGCACTTTTGATCTAATTGCATCTTCATTGACGAGAATTCAACTTCTATTTGCATAGCATTTATCGATGATGTTTGAAACACACTCAGAATTTTTCGTAAT
>JAABUV010006751.1_pt1 | contig 12342 bp, 8 predicted proteins | sample 5559971 | NCBI WGS metagenome assembly JAABUV01 (sample SAMN10711881, study PRJNA513362) | rock metagenome | isolation source: Antarctica rocks | place: Antarctica: Victoria Land, Knobhead nord | collected 2015-12-19
CAGCACGAGCGCGACGCCGAGCGAGCGCGTGGCGGCGGCCAGCGCGCCGCACAGCCCGGCCAGCCACCAGCGCTGGCGCTGGAGCATGAGGAAGAACAGCACGAGCCACAGCAGGAACATGCCCTCACTGTAGGGGGCCGAAAAGAAGACGCTCGTCGGGAACAGACACAGCAGCCAGACCGCGCGCCGCGCCGCCGCCGGACCCGCGCGCGCCAGGGCCAGCAGGTAGAGCGCCACGAGCGCCAGCGCGAAGATAACATTAGAAACGACGAGCGCGACGGCGATGAGTTGCGGCCGCGCGGGTCCTCCGAACGGTACCGCGTCGAGGGCGCCGGGCACGACGGTCGCCGCCGCGCGCACAGTCAATGGATACAGCGGGAAGAAGGCGAAGGCGCTATAGTGGTGATCTTTGTCCACCCAGTAGCTGCTATAGCCCATCTGCGGGCCGTTCCCCGCGATGCGCAAGTACCACTCGGCGTCCCAACGATACCACGCCGAGAGCAGGGGGCCTCCATCGGCGGGCGTGTGCGAGCGAAATTTGCCGGGATCGGGCAAGATCAACGTGCGTACGCCCTGGGGCCAGTGCGGCGCCGTGAGGGTCACGAGCAGCAGCGCGAGGCGCGTCAGCAGCAAGGGCAGCCCCACGTCGCGCAGTAGGCGCCGGCCCCACGCCGCGCGCCGCCCCGCGACACGCTCACGCGCGATCGTCGCCGTGCCCGGTATTGTCGCGTCTATGACTCTATCCCTTAGGGCCTGCGACCGCGGTCGCGGGCTTCTCTAAACTAGGCGATCACCACCACGTTGGGCATCGGCCGTATGACGAACCCCGTCCCGCCGTCCAGGGCTGGCGCGCGTCCGAAGACCTGCGGCCACGTCATCTCGGGGAAGTCGCCGTGGCCGGCTCCCTCGTACTGGTTGAAGGGGAACAGCTTGATGCCGCGCCAGTGGATCGCGTCCGAAACGCCCGGACCGAGCAACTCATCGTAGATCTGCGCCTTGAGTCCCGGTGACCCGAAGCCGTCGGCCACGATGACGGTGTCGACGTAGAAGAGATCCTGCCGCAGCGTCTGCCGATCCGTGATCATATCCTCGCGGAACTGGTGCACCATCATGATCTTGCGGTGCAGCAAGTTGCGATGCGCGGCGTAGGCGTTGAGCATGGCTCCCGCGGCGTTGAGCTCGGCGGCGCTGACCGTGCCGACAGGGATGCCGGGGGTGGGCTGGTAGGCGGCGGTGCGGAACTCGGGGTCGAGCGCGACCTCCACGTTGTCGTACTTCAGGTAGCCCTTGGAGATGATGCGCTGCATCTCAGTGGCCGGGTCGGAGCGGCCGAGCTGGTCGTCCAGGATGACGAGCCAGTGGCGGCGCGCGGCCTCTGTGATGTAGCTCTTGACGATGTCCACGCCCGCGTCGTCGAGGTAATACAGGCAGTTGCCCGTGACGTCGCAGGGGACGGCCATGGCGTAGATCAGGTGCACCGTGATGCGCGGGTCGGTCCCGCCGTTGTTCGCCTTGATGCCCTGAGCGTAGGGTTGGACCTGCCACTCCAGCTGCGCGAAATTATCGTCCATGCCCAGGCGGCCGAGGATCGGCGCGGTGCTAAAGGCGCGGCCGTAGATCGTCAGCAGCGTCGTCTGAGCCATCCAGGAGTAGGGCCGGCGCCACGCGGGCGCCCGCGTGGGCCGCTTCGTCGGTTGAGGCGTCGGCGTGCGCGATGGCGCGTGCGTCGCCGACGGCGACGGTCTCGCGCTAGTCTCCTTGCCCCTGGCGGTCACCGTCGGCGAGGGGGTTACAGTGGGAGTGGGAGTGGTAGGTGTCGCGCTCCCCGTCTTAGTGGCACTGGGCGTGCCAGTGGTCCGCCGGCCCGTACGCGTAGGGGTCGCGGTCTTACTGGGAGCGCCAGCCGGCAGCCGGTCCCGGTTGCCGGACGTATATGCGCTACTGGCGAGGCGCGCGCCCCCGGATGATTGCCGGCTGGCAGTCAGCGGACTGATCGCCGGCGCTCTCAACAGAGACGCCGCCGCTGGCGGATGCGCCGGAGAATAGCCGGGTATGGCGAACAGGATCGCGAGGGTCACCGAGAAGGCCATCACCAGTTTCATGTTGTCCTCACTCCAATAAAATACAGAGACCCCAAGGCCCCCGCGGCCAGCTTCGTCATGACGCCGGAATCGACGTTCAGGCTGTAGAGACCGTCGGCGCGCTTGACGACGGCGGTGTGGCTGTCGAGCCAGCCCGCGCCCTCCGCGTCCCCAGACACAATGGCCGCGCGCGACGCGCCGTCCATCGTCGCCACCAGCGCGGTATGTTCCACCTGTGGGAGCCGCGCCCCGCGCGGATAGCTGACGGTCAGCAGCGTATACAACACGCGGCCATCGCCGGGCGCCACGTAGACATTATGACTGAAATACTGGTACAGCCGCAGGGTACCGGCGGATACGCGCGTCGTGACCACATGTGTCCCCACTTTGCGCCGCACCGTCTGGGTGAGCGCCCGCGTCGTCGGGTAGCGGCTGGCCGCGTCGAGCGCGATGTCCCGGTTGGTGTTCAAGTTGAGGGCCGCGATACGGCGGGCCAGCGGCGGCTCGTCGCCCGAGGGCGTGAACGAATTAGCGTCGCCGTACACCGTCCACGTTCCGTCGGCCGAAACAGTCAGGGCGCGGCGCGGCGGGACATCGGAACTTTGCGGTGGTAGGTAGTCGTTCACGATGTCGGCGATGGCGGGGTCGTACTCGATCAAGCCGCGCACCGTGTTGAGCCCCACGCCGTCGGCCGCGTCGACACCCCCATAGAGGTCCTGCAGCAGCAGGGTCGGATCGCCCGACCCATACAAGGACGAGGCGCGCCAGCCGAGCAGCGCCTGTATCACGTCGAGGCGCGCGTCCACGCGCGTCGTAAACAGCGTCGTTCCACCCTCACCGAAGCGACCCGTCAGCACGACGCGCCCGACGCCAGTGTTGAGGACGTAGCCGGGGAGCGGCAGCGGCGCGAAGAGTTGCCAGGCCAGGGAGCGGCCGTCGGGCGACGGCGCGACCGACCACACCGTCTCGCCGGGGGACAGATCGGGCGGGCGGATACCGGAGCCGCGGCCGAAGTGGTCGACCGCGGCGAAGGTCGAGGCCGCCACGTTGGCCTCGTAGAGCAAGCGCCCATCGGGCAGGAGTTGCGGCCGAATCGTCGCGCTCACCGGCAGCGTCGCGACGAGGACCGCCCCGCTGCCGTTGGGGTAGGCGGCGTAGACGCGCGGCCCGTTCTGGTAGTAGACCGGGGGCAGCAGCGCGGACGGCGCCGGTGTGGGCGCGGCCGTTGGGGACGCGGTTGGCGTCCCACTAGACACGGCGACGCCCGCGGCCGGGGCCGTGTCGGGGCGTCCGGCGCGCGCGTGGGATAGAGAGAGGAGCAGGGGCGCCAGGGCGAGGAAAACGACAGCTATACGATGAATCATCTTGGCTCACCACGGGGCCTGCGACTGAAGTCGCATGGCAAACGACGGCGACTGAAGTCGCTTTGCAGATCGACGCTTCTCGTCATACCTTGGACGCGACAGGCAAATGTCTGCACGAGGTTAAGCACTTTAGTGCTCGTGGTTTGCCATGCGACTTCAGTCGCAGGCCCCACCAAGCGGGCGGCTCCCCCTCTCCCGCGCACAGGGAGAGGGGGGTGGGGGGTGAGGGCATTTCTAATCATCGGCGGCAATATCACTACGGTAATAGCGGTCGGTGAACGTGATGCGCTCGGCGTTGCGGTAGGCGGCGGCGCGGGCCTGCGCCACCGTATCGCCGAGCGCGGCGACGGTGAGTACGCGGCCGCCCGCCGTGATGGTGCGGCTGTAGGGGTCGCCGACGGACTGGCGGGCCTGGCGGTCGATGCGCGAACCACGGTTGCGCCCGAACCCGAACATGGCGAATCCTCCCACGCGCTCGCGCTTCTGCGGCTCCGGCGCCACCGTCGTCCCCTTTATATAAGGATCGCGCGTGGCGCCGTGGAACACGGCCACGCCCTTCTCCACCTCTTCGAGTCCCAGGATACCGTACCCCGTCTCCATAGGGCCAGGGTAGCCGCCCGAGGCCACCACCACGGCGCAGCAGGCCTGCGGGCGCCAGGCCGGCGTGACCTCGGCGAGCGTCCCCTCCGTGACAGCGAAGAGCAGCGGCAGGAGCGGGCTCCGCAGGCGCGGCAGGAGGCACTGCGCCTCGGGGTCGCCCAGGCGCGCGTTGAACTCGAGCGCGCGCGGTCCCTCGGCGGTGAGCATCAGCCCCGCGTAGAGGAAGCCGCGGTAGGGCGCGCCCTCGGCGTCCAGCCCCCGCACGGCCGGCTCCAGGATCTCCCGCCGCACCTGGTCAAGCAACTCATCGGTGGCCATGCTCGGCGGCGAGTAGGCGCCCATGCCGCCGGTCATCGGGCCGGTATTGCCGTCGTCGAGGCGCTTGTAGTCGCGCGCGGCCGGCAGGGGCAGCACGGTGGTCCCATCGGTGAGGGCGATCACCGAGAGCTCCGTCCCGCGTAGGAACTCCTCGACCACGATGCGCGCGCCGGCCCCGCCAGGCAGGGCGGCCAGCGCGTCCAGCGCCGCCGCCGCCTCACCGGGCGTCGCGGCCACGACGACACCCTTGCCCGCCGCCAGCCCGTCGGCCTTGATCACGATGGGGTAATCGTCCAGCGCGCGCGCGCGGGTGTAGCGGCGCGCCGCCTCCGCGTCGTCGAAAAGCTCGCAGGCGGCGGTGGGGATGCCATGCCGCGCCATGAAGCCCTTGGCAAAAACTTTGCTGCTCTCGATGCGCGCGGCGGCGGCGCGCGGCCCGACGATGCGCAGGCCGCGCGCGGCGAAGACGTCGACGACCCCGGCGGCGAGCGCCGCCTCGGGTCCGACCACGGTCACGTCGATCTTATTCTCGTCGGCCCACGCGGCCAGTCCCTCGGCGTCGTCGGCGTCGATGGCCACATTGCCGGCGATGCGGCCGGTCCCGGCGTTGCCAGGGGCGCAGTACAGGTCGCGCGCCACGGGCTCCTGGGCGAGCTTCCAGACCAGGGCGTGCTCGCGCGCGCCCGAACCAATCACAAGCACTTTCATAAAGGTCAGTATACGGGGCCTGGCGCTAGCCCGCGACTGCGATTGCGCCAAAGAAGTGTACGTCAAGCGCGTCTGGCCCTGTACACTGAACTCTAGACGGCCATAGTGCCCTGAGCTTTGTGGAGACAAGCCTGTTGCTGCTGGAACGCCTGATCCTCGACCATTATCGCAACTACACACGCCTGGAAGCGCGGTTCGGGGAGGGCGTGATCGTCCTGCAAGGGGCCAACGCGCAGGGCAAGACGAACCTGCTCGAAGCGATCTACCTGCTCGCCACCACCAAGTCGGCGCGCACGCGTACGGACGCCGACCTCATCACCTGGGGCGCGCCCGACCCGTTCTCGCCCACCGCGTTCGCGCGCATCGCGGCGCATGTGGCGCGCGCGCGCGGTCCGGTCGACGTGGAGATCCTGATCCAGGATCTCTCCGGCGCGTCCGCGGCCGATCGCGCCCTGGCCGATGGGCGTGGCTCCGGCAGCGGCAACGGCGGACGTCGGGTGGCCGTGCCCATCGGCGCCGGACAGAGCGCGCGCAAGCGCTTCAAAGTTAACGGCGCGCCGCGCCGCGCCGGCGAAGTGCTGGGACAGGTCAACGCCGTGCTGTTCGCGCCGGCCGATGTCGCCATCGTGGACGGCGCGCCCTCGGCGCGCCGCCGCTACCTCGACGTCATCCTGTGCCAGACGCATCCCTCGTACTACCGCGCCCTGCAAAGCTACAACAAGGTGCTGGTGCAGCGCAACAGCCTCCTGCGGGGAATACGCGACCGCGTACAGCCGCCCGAAACGCTCGCGTTTTGGGACGGCAAGCTGGTCGAGTACGGTACGGCGGTCGTGACGCAGCGCGCCGAGGCGCTGGCCTACCTCGCCGACGCCGCGGCCGCGCAGTACGAACGCGTCACCGGCGGGCGCGAGCGTCTGGACGTGGCCTATCTCTCGTCGATCCCGCTAGAGGGCGCCGCCGTGACGATGGGTGTGCGTGAAACGTTCGAGATCGAGCTGGAGGCGCAGCGCGCGCGGGAGATCGGAGCTGGCGTCTCGCTGGTGGGACCGCACCGTGACGACATCGGCCTGGCGGTCGGCGGCGTCGACGTCACGCAGTTCGGGTCGCGCGGGCAGCAGCGCTCGGTGGCGCTGGCCCTCAAGCTAGCCGAGTTGGCCTACATCCGTCGCGAGACGGGCGAGTGGCCCATCCTCTTGCTCGACGACGCCACCTCCGAGCTCGACGCCCCGCGCCGCGCCGCCGTCCTGGAGCTCACGCGCGAGATCCCGCAGGTCTTCCTTACCACCGCCGAGCCGGACTACCTTGCCGGTCTCGTGGGCCGCGCCCCGCAGGTCTGGCAGGTGGAGGACGGCGCCCTCAATCCCACTAGCTGAGGTTTGGCGTCACCGAAAAGGTACCGGCATAGGGTCTGTGAAAAGTCTTGGGAGCGCGGGTGTCTCGTTTCCGTTGATTTTCATGGAGGCGACAGGAAGATACGCCAAAGCGTCGGCGCGAGCGCCAGGGAGGAGAGATAGTCCACATGCTCGATCGACACAGCAGGCCGCGCCGCGCTCTCTCGCGGCGCGGCCTCCTCGGGGGGGCGCCGTCAAGAGAGGGTTGCGCACGCCCGCTCCAGCCGCGCGGCCTCGTAGCCCGCCCCCAGCTGCTGTGCGCGGGCGCGCGCCTCCTCCAGCCGTGCCCGCGCCCATGCGCGCTCCCCCCGCCGCTCGTGCAGCGTCCCCTGGGCCTCCAGGATGTGTGTCTCGCCCAGAGCGTCGGGGAAGGCCCGCGCGATGTCCAGCGCCTCCGCCAGGGCGCGCTCCGCCTCGGCCCAGCGGTGGAGGCGGGTGTCAATCCGGGCCTGTATCAACAGCCCGTTGGCCAGGGTGACGGGGGTGTGCTCGGCGCGCGCGCGGGCGATGGACCCGGCCGCCGCTGCCGCCGCCTCGCCCGTCCGGCCCGTTTCCAGGCAGGCCCAGGCCAGGCGAGTCAAGGCGTAGGAGGCGGCGCTCGGCTGATCGAGGGCGTCGCCCAGGGGCCGCAGCCGCGCGTAGGCCTCGTCGTGGCGGCCCGCCCACAGGTCGCATTCGGCCAGCGTCACCTCCAGGAAGGGACCCAGCGCCGCCGCGCCGCCCTGGCGGGCCAGGCGCAGGCCCTCTTCGAGGTAGAACCTCGCCGCGTCCGGGCCGTCGCAGGCCAGGGCGAGGACGCCGAGCCCCAACAAGCCGTGGCAGGCCCGCCAGGGGGCGTCCGTCTGGGCCGCCAGGTCGCGCCCGATCGTGAAGGCGGCGCGCGCCTCGTTCCAGGCGCCGCGATAGCGCAAGGCTTCGCCGCATAGGTAGTGGATGAGCGTGAGCTGCGGCACGTCTCCCACGCGCTCGGCGACCCCGCGCGCGCGCTCGGCGTACTCCAGGCTCACCGTCGCCCCGGCTGTCATTAGACAAATGGTGGCTACGCTGGTCAGGGTGGCCGCCAGGGCGGGCAGGTTGTCCGTTTCCTCGGCGAGCCGGCTGGCCCGCTCCAGGGCCGTGGTCCCCTCCGCGCCGCGCCCTAGCACAAGGAGCGCCAGCGCGCGGTTCAACTCGGCCGCAGCCAGCAGTTTGTCGTCGCCCGCCGCGCGCGCGAGAGTCACAGTGCGCTCCACCGCCGACAAGTGCTCCGTGTAGAGCGCGCCACGGCTGTAGAGTTGCGCCAGCGAGGCGTAGAGCGACGCCAGCCCGCGCACCGGCGCGCCCGTTTCGCGCGGGTGTGGCCCCCCGTCTTCCCCCGTGCCAGCCTCGATCAGGTCGCGCAGCTCCTCCAAGCGGCGGATGCCCTCCCCGATCGTGCCGCGGGCCACATGTACGTACCCGATCTCGGCGGCGGCTTGCCCCAAGCCCTCCAGGTTGCCGGCCGCGTGGCAGTCCCCGCCGCCTGCTCCAACAGCGCCAGCGCCTCGTCGTAGCCCCGACCCGCGGCCCGCATGACCCCGGCCAACTTGGTCCGCACCTGTGCGGCGTCCAGCGGGCGGCCCAACCGATCCAGGCAGTCGATCGCTTCCTTGTAGTACCCCTGGGCCGCCGCCTGCGCCCCCTGCCCGCGCGCCCGGTCCCCCGCCCGCTCCAGGTAGGGGACGGCCCGCTCCGCCTCGCCAGCGTGGCTGTAGTGATAGGCCAGCGTCTCCACCGGCAGCGCCCCACCGGCCGCGTGCCGCTCCAGCGCCGCGGCGATGCCCCGGTGCAGCCCCGCCCGCCGCGCCGCCCCCAACTCCGCCTCGACCACCTCCCCGATCGCGTCGTGCGCGAACCCGTAAGAGTCCGCCCCCGCGTCTTCCCCTTCCCCGGCCACGGCCAGCAGGCGCACCCGGCAGGCCTCATCCAGCGCGTCGTCCAGCTCGCCTGGCGGCCGCCCCACAACGTCCGCCAGCACGGAGCGTCGCACGGTCCGCCCGGCGACCGCGACCGCCTCGAGTGTTTCGCGCGCCGCTGGCGGCAGCGCTGCCACGCGCTGGCGGACGCCCGCGCGCAGGTCCCACGGGATGGCCGCTGCCCCGGCCGCGGCCGGGAGCGCGGAGGGTGTCGCGCGCAACCCCTGCGCGTAGCTCACCAGGAAGAAGGGCACGCCGCCCGCCCGCCGCAGCACCCCCGCGCGCAATCCCCGGTCTGTCATGGCCGGGCTCCCCGCGCTATCCGCGCCGCCCAGCAGGGCATCCAGCAGCCGCGCCGCCTCGTCCGGCGCGAGCGGGTCGAGCGCGTGTTGCGCCGCCAGGCCCTCCCGCGCCAGATCCGCCAGTGCGACGGCCAGGGGGTCGCCGTCGCGCACCTCCGTGTCGCGGTAGGCGCCCACCACGCGCAGGGGCAGGGTCCCGCGCGCGAAGGAGGGGCCCGCGCCGGGGGGTGGCGTGGCCGCGCGCACCAGCGCGGCGAGCAGGTCGAGGGCGTCCGCGCCCGCCCCGGTGGCAGGCCCCGCCGAGCACGGCGAGCCCGGACGCCACGGCGTGGTGGATGGCCTCCTCCAGCAGGCGCGTCTTGCCGATGCCCGGCTCGCCGGTCAGGAGCAGCAGGGGCGGGCCGTCCCCCGCCAGGTGACGCTCCAGCGCGGCCAGCGCGCCGGCGCGGCCCACCAGGGGGATGAGGGCGGCGGGCGGGGAGGAGAACGCGACGAGGGCGGGGGGCGCCGGCTGAAGCGGCTTGCCACCCCGGGGCACGGGCGGCGCCAGGGCGAGGAAGCGGGCCTGCTTCTCAGCGGCGAGGTCAAGCGCGTCAACCAGGCGGCGCGCCGTGTCACGCGGGGGCCGGTTGTCGCCGCGCTCCAGGTTCTGGATGTTGCGCACGCTCAGCCCGGCGCGCTCGGCCAGCGCCTCCTGCGTCAGCCCCGCCCGTAGCCGGTATCCCTTGAGCAGCGTCCCGAAAGGCTTGATCGTTTCCACGCTCATCGTCCCACACACCCCGCGACCGACGCCGCCCGTTCCATCCGGCCATGTTCCCCAACAAGACCATGATAGCATGAACGCTCCCGTGTACGAGCCCGCGTAGGGCGCGCTACAAGGGCCGGGACGCCGCCGCATCGATTGCGTGTCACTAATCGCGCCCCAGCTTTGTGGGCGCCGGTCGTGCCGGCGCCCACAAAGCTGGGGCGCGAGTGCGGCGCTGTTGGGGGCCAGGAGCGTGCGGGAGCGTCCTCAACCTCGTCGGTCGTCGGCTCGGCGTCACCATCTGGATAGCGAAAAGCGACGGCATACGGCGTTAAAACATCGGCAGCGTCTTCGAGAACAGAGAAATCAGAATCTACGGCGACACATAGATCCACTAGTGCGACAAGATTGTGGGTTCGAGCGAACACTTGACCATGCCACACTAAAAACGCTTTCAGGATCTTTTCCGCAGCCTGCTGGCAATGATAGAGCGCGGGTTCAGCCAAATCGGAGTCGTCAGCAAGGAGACGCTCTGCTGCTCGGAGATCCAGCCGCGCTTTGGTTACCCATTCTCGCACCTCTTAAACACGCTCAGGCTGCATACAGTAACCTGCCTTCGCGCTCAATCGTTGCTGACAACGACGAAACGACCATGCGACGCCGCTCGAAATGATCGCGGCTCATCACCACGATATCAATGGGCGCCGCTAAACCTCGCAAGGAGCCATAGGCCTGTCGTTCCATTTGATACGACTTGCCGGTCTTTTGCTCCACGAGCACGAGCACGTCGTAGTCGCTGTCGTAGGTTTCCTCATCCCCGCGCGCGCGACCCGAATAGGTAGATGCGCAAGGGATGGAGCGTTTCCACCAGGCGACGGACGACCTCGGCCAAAGATGTGTCGACAACCTCGCTTACCATAGCGTACTACCCCCTGTCGCCGCGGCTACCTCGTGCCGCCATTGTACCACCCGCGCTATGCTCTGCACATCCGCACGGGTGGGTTATATGCTCGCCCTCTAATCAGGCGCCGCGGGGCTGATGTTTGGTATGCGCCGCTTGAACACGGCCAGTACCCAGCCCGTGCGCGACATGCGGGTCAGGAGATTCGTGGACGTGACGCCGGTGACGCCGGCCAACTCCCACCCCTCGGCCCCGAACTTGTCGTACGACGTGCGATCCGCCGCCGCTTTCACAGTGAGTTGAACCGTGCGGTATTCCCACCTGTCCATCGTTACCCCTCCTCGATCGCCGGGAGCACCCTCTGTTGTTGCGCGCAACGCCTACCAACTGGTTTCGCGGCGAAACCGTAGCCAAAGGTCGGCCCCACCGCGCTTTCATGCATGAGGATAACCTGTTCATGGGCTATCATTAAAGATGGATACCACTTTTATACAAGGAGTACGACTTACATGACAGACACTGCGGGTCCCGCCTACGACATCGTGGTCATCGGCGGCGGACCGGGCGGCTACGTCGCCGCTATTCGCGCCGCCCAACTCGGGCTCAAGGCCGCCGTCGTAGAGAACGCGGAGCTCGGCGGCATCTGCCTCAACTGGGGCTGCATCCCCAGCAAGGCCATCCTGCGCAACGCCGAGGTGTTGACCCTCTTCCACCACGCCAAAGACTTCGGTATCTCGGTCGAGAACGTCACGGCCGACTACGGCGCCGCTATCGCCCGCTGCAAGAAGATCGTAGACACCCAGGTCAAGGGCGTCGGCTACCTGATGCGCAAGAACAAGATCGACGTGGTGCGCGGGACCGGACGCCTCGCGGGCAAAGACCGCGTGGCCGTTTCGGGCGGTCCCGACGGCGACCGCGAGCTGCAGGCCAAGAACATCATCGTCGCCACCGGCTCGCGCGTCAAGCCGCTGCGCGGCGTCGAGATCGACGGACAGAAGGTCGTTTCGGCCAAGGAGATCTGGGGTGTCGACACGGCCCCCGAAAAGGTCTTGATTATCGGCAGCGGCCCCATCGGCGTCGAGTTCGCCACCGTCTACAGCGCCTACGGCGCCGACACCACGCTCGTCGAGTTCCTGCCGCGCATCGTGCCGCTGGAGGATGAAGAGATGAGCGCCGGGCTGGCTAAGGCATTCAAGGGCCGCGGCATCACCATGCTCACCGACACGGCCGTGCAAAAGGTCGACGCCTCGGGCGAGCGGGTCAAGGTCTACCTCGCGCCGGTGCAGGGCGGCCAGGTCGTCGAGGTCGAGGACTGGGACACCGAGGGCGCGCAGGAGCGCACGACGGAGCAGGGTCAGGGCAAGCCCCAGATCGTCGAGGTCGACCGCGTGATCCTCGCCGCCGGCTTCGTGCCCAACAGCGAGGACCTGGGCCTGGAGCAGGCCGGCGTCGCCACGAACAAGTACGGCTTCATCGAGGTCGACGACCGGCTACAGACCAACGTGCCGGGCGTCTACGCCATCGGCGACGTGACCGGCAAGCTGAATCTGGCGCACGTCGCCTCGGCGCAGGGTGAGATCGCGGCCGAGGCCATCGCCGGCCACCACACGGTCAAGCCCGACTACGACGCCATGCCGCGCTGCACCTACAGTTCACCGCAGATCGCCGCCATCGGTGTGACCGAGGCGCAGGCGCGCGCAAAGGGGCTGGAGATCAACGTCGGCAAGTTTCCCTTCCGGCCCAACGGCAAGGCCATGGCGCTGGGCGAGACCGACGGGCAGGTCAAGATCATCGCCGACGCCAAGACGGGCGAGATCCTGGGCGCGCACCTGATCGGTCCCGACGTGACCGAGCTCATCGCCGAGTTCGCCGTGGCGCGCACGCTCGAGTCGACGCCGTCGGAGTTGGCGCGCGCGGTGCACCCGCACCCCACGCTCTCCGAGGTCGTGGCCGAAGCCGCGCTCAACGTCGAGGGCCAGGCGATCAATATGTAGCCAA
>JAABUV010006753.1_pt1 | contig 12341 bp, 11 predicted proteins | sample 5559971 | NCBI WGS metagenome assembly JAABUV01 (sample SAMN10711881, study PRJNA513362) | rock metagenome | isolation source: Antarctica rocks | place: Antarctica: Victoria Land, Knobhead nord | collected 2015-12-19
GCACTGGCCACGAGCGCGCCCGGCTGCCGGCCACAGGACGGGAGTGGCGCCTTTCCCCCGCCTGCAGGGGGCGCGGTGATCGTCCCCTACCGGCAGAGAGCGCAGCCCCTTCGGCGACGTAGGAGCCGAGGGGGCGCAGCGGGCTGGCTGCATGGTACCAGCGCCGCACTCGTCTGTGCCACCCGACACACTGACGGCAAGCAAGGCTCGTCCCCGACGTAGGAGGGGTGGAGCCGAGCGCCAACCACCTGACCGTCGCGCAGCATCCTCAGCTGTGACAGGGCAGGGTCCTCACCACGGCGGCCGTCAGTCCCTGTCCTCCTCCCTTCACAGCGCCTCCCGTTCATAATGGGGAGCCATTATGGGGTCGCTGCCCTGGGCGAGGATGTGCATAAATATGCAGGTTTGTCCCTACACACTCCGCCCGTGCCACGTTACCCTGCCCCTTTCTTCCCCTATTCTCCTGCTGCTACTGCGCGAGGCATGCGCTGATATCATATGACTCTGCCACTGCTGCTGCGACCAGAGCCTGACCATGTCGAGGTCGCAACAATTATGGCGGGTGAATCGCCGTTAACGAAGCGAGCGGCCAAGAAGCGGGCCTTCATGATCCCGCGCTACATGATCATCTCACGAAGCTTCCAGGCGACGCGACCAGCGGCAGGTGGATCATAGTTGGCTAAAATAGCGATGGTATAGCCCAGATCACGGTAAATATCAAGCTGGCCGTTGACTCCCGGGAAGCTGCCGTCATGTCCGACAATGTGGCGCCCGCTGATCTGGACATCTTGAAAGCCATAGGCATACTGCATACCGGGAGCGTTAGGCACCGTCGCTTTGCCCTCGAGCACGAGGTCCGTGTAGGGTGGGCTGAGCAGTCGCCCCGTCTGCAAGGCGCGTGCGAACCTGAACAGATCCTGAACCGTGGAGGTCCCTCCGCCGGAGGGGTTGCTCTTCCTCGTCGGCCCAGGCGGCACCTCCCGCCATGCGTTGAGGTTGGGCAGTCCTTCTGCGTCGAGGCGTGTGTAACCTGCCGCGAGCGGGGGTACTGACTGATCCGCTTCAAACACGTCGGTGCTCCACATCTTGGCAGGCACGTAGATGTGCTCGTGGACGTACTCAGCATAGCTACGTCCCGCGATCTGTTCGATGATGGCGCCCAAGATGATAAAGCCCGCGTTGCTGTAGGCCCACGTCTCACCCGGCTCGAAGGAGAGGGGATCATCCATGAACAAGGGGAGGAAGTCTGTCACAGTGTGCAGACATGCCTCTGCTGCCGTGAACTTCGCGTTCCAGTAGGATCCCAAGCCCGAGGTGTGTGTCAAGAGGTGATGCACGGTGACTTTGTCCGCGATCTGCCGCGGGTAGGTGGGCAGGTAGGTACTGAACGGAGCACTGAAAGAGAGCTGCCCTTGCTCGGCCAGTTGGGCAATGGCCACGCTTGTGACCATCTTGTTCATGGAGGCGATCGCGAACCTGGTGTTGACGTGGTTGAGAACCTGCTTTCCCTTGTGTGCCCATCCATAGGCCTTCAGGAACACGGGGGCATCGTCCTTGGCAATCAGAACGACACCAGAAAAGAGGTCTGCCACTGCGATCATGTCGAGCCACGCCTCCACTGCCGAGAGCAGGTCAACGCCGTCATCCTGCGCAGGGCGCGTGATGTGCGCAGGACGAGGGGTGAACGACACATCGCACTGCGTGATGCAGTGCGGTGGCTCATCGCCCACAGTGAGGGTGATGCGGAACCACTCACCAGTCAGGTGAGCACGGGCCAAGGCGGTGATGGCATACTCCGCGTCATATTCAGTGCTATGAAACCGTAGCCCCGCCGTGCTCTTGAACAGCAACGCTGCCCAAAGGGCCCGCTCCCCTGCGGATTCTTGCTCGAGGGCGCATGCCCCATAGGTGGTGGTCATCAAGCTGCGGAGGGCGGCGCTGTCGCCCGTGTTGAACGTGGCGAGGTAGGTAGCTAACCACCGCCCTGCCACCGTGTCCGGCACGACCGGCTCGTCTGAGGGTAGATGTCTTTGTGTCCTAACCATAAGAATGCGCTCCTTCATACAAACTGCTCCGCATTGGTCATCTTTCTCTTGCATGCACCATAGAAAGCACGCTACGATGAGACGCGGTGGATGCGCGACGCCGGCACAAGGCATGGTGCCACCGCCGACATTGATGGTAGTCCGTACGCAGACGATGGAGGCAAGGCCGCGCACTGAGGGCGGGAAAAGGTCCTGCTCGCGCCTTAGAGAGCGACGGGCGATCCGCCCCGTCGGGAGAGCCCACACGGGCACAGGCGCACTGCCTCTCACCAGCAGGGCTCTGCGCGCCGTGCTGAAGTGCCACCTCCTCAGGATGAAGGGGCTCTCACGCTGACGGGCTAGCGGGGCTAGCGAATGAATAGTGTCATATTGTGTGAAGCGTAGCAGAACGAGAAGGCCCCGTCAAAGGGCACTATCACGTAACTTCTGGTAGACCGTCTGTGCGCTGTTCACGCCTCGTCCACAGGACATTTTACCCGTTTTAGTGGTCCCAGAGCCTTGGTTTCAGGGTGTATGGAGGCGATGTTCTTCCCCTGTCGCCCAGCTTTCCAACACTGCAAAGGTTACTGTGACAGTGCCCTACGCTGCGCTGGGAGCATGCGTGGTGGGACGCGGCTCAATCGTGGAGCACCTATGATGGAGCAGGGGATGTCCACGGAATAGGTCGGGCAAAGAATAGGAGCGTCCTTTATGCGCGTCCTGGTCATCGGCGGCACCAAGTTTATCGGCCTCGCGGCTGTGCAGCGCCTGCACGAGATGGGCCACGAGGTGACCGTGTTTCACCGCGGCGAAAGCGAGCCTAGCGGCTTGCCCGACATCCCGCACCTCCACGGCGATCGGCTCCATCTCATGGACATCGTCGCTGACGTGGCCCGTCTCGGGCCAGACGTTGTGCTGGACACGGGCGCCTACACCGGGCGCGACGCCCAGACGGCGCTCGCCGCGCTCACGGGGAACGCGCGGCGCATCGTTGTCCTGAGCAGCATGGATGTGTACCGCGCCTATGGGCGGGTAAAGGGCCTGGAGCCTGATGCCGCGGCCCCCCGAGATCCAACGCCTCTGACCGAGGATGCGCCGCTGCGCGCGTCACGCTACCCCGATGCCGCCGACGTCGCGGAGGCGCACGACTATGACAACATCCTCGTCGAGCAGGTGGTCATGGGCCAGACAGCCCTGCCCGGTACAGTCCTGCGGCTGCCGGCCGTGTATGGTCCCCACGACTATCACCATCGCCTCTTTGCCTATCTCAAGCGGATGGATGACCACCGTCCCGCCATCCTACTCGACGAGCAGATCGCGCGGTGGCGCTGGACCCGCGGGTATGTCGAGAACGTGGCCAGCGCGATCGCTCGTGCCGTCACCGATGAACGAGCCCATGGCCGTGTGTACAACGTGGGGGAGGAGCACGCCCTCACCGAGGCAGAGTGGGTGCGCGCCATCGGGCAGGCGGCCGGTTGGAGCGGCGAGGTCGTGGTCGTGCCGCGGGCGCGCCTGCCGCTGGCGCTGCGCTGGTGGGGCGATCTGGCCCTGGACCAAGACTGGGCGACCGACACCACCCGCATCCGCACGGAACTGGGGTACACCGAGCCCGTCCCACGCGATGAGGCCCTGCGCCGCACGATCGCCTGGGAACGGGTCCACGGGCCCACCGCTAGTCCGCCGGCGCTGTTCGACTACTCCCTGGAAGATACTGTCCTGGCTGGCCTATGACGGTGCCCTGCCACCGGTTCCATTGCGACGCGTGGCAAGCCCCTACCCCCGGAGGATGGCGTGTTCAATCAGGCCTTCGCCTGCGTGCGCATCACGGCCCGTGCCCGTCATCCGCGACCTGCGCATCGACCAAGCGCTCAGCCACGTGGATTGGCACCGCCGCCGGCAGCACACCGCCCGGACCTGTGCGGTGGTGGGCCTGCGCGCCCGACGCTGCCGCCCGGGCCGCCGTGATCAGCGCCGCCTGGCCTAACCGGAGTGCCCGGGGAGGGGGGCGGCAGCGCCCTCCTCTTCTTCCGAAGATGAACTACTATCATGGATAGATGGTGTCACACGGGTGTGCCGCTCACACTCTACCAACGCGGGTGACCACCATGGTCACCAATAGAGAAGGGACCTCGTACCCTCATGCACGTCTTGGACTTCACCGATCTCACCGTGGAGGACCTGCGCGCGATAGCCGAGCGCCACGACCTGAGCGGGACCACCTTCACGCGCCTGCCTCAGGTAGGGGTAATCAACAGTATCTATGCCCTCGGCGACGACTTCGTGCTGCGTGTGCCACGGGACAAACCCGGCCCGATTGCCCAGGCCCGCGCGGAGGCCCTGGCGGCGCCCGCTGCCCGCGCCGCTGGAGTGCGCACCCCCCTGCTGGTCGCCTATGACGAGGGGTGTGACCTGCTGCCCGTGCCCTACATGGTGTACGAGCGTGTCCATGGGCGCACTCTTGGTCTGCTTGAATGGGAGCCTGCGGAGATCCCCCAGGTATGGCGGGACCTGGGGCACGACCTGGCGCTGCTGCATAGCACTGTCTCCGCGGACGGCCCCGCAGGCGCGTTGCGCACGGAAGAAGCTCTGCCCGACCCTCGCGTTTTGGCCGAGGATCGGGCCGACGACGGCTGGTTTACCACACTGGAGGCACGCTGGATCATCCGGTGGCTTGATCGGCTGGCCCCGGCGGTACTGCGGCCCATCCCCCGACGTATGCTGCACCTGGACGTCCAGGCCACCAATGTGATGGTCGATCACCAGGCGATGGACTATCGCGCCGTGCTGGACTGGGGCTGTGCTGGCTGGGGCGACGAAGCCTTCGACTTCTTCGGTCTCCCGTTGCGTGCCGCGCCCTTCGTGCTGGAGGGCCATCGCGGGGTGGCACCCCTTGACGACGACGAGAGCGCTGAGGCACGTATCCTGTGGCGGCACCTGCAGTTCTCCCTGGCTGTCCTGCCGCGCGGAGCAGCACCGGGCCTGTCTTGGGGTGAGCGACCGCTCTCCTGGCTGCTGGAGGTCCTGCGCTTCTTCCACGAGACACCCGGCGCGCGCTGGCAGGACCTGCGCCCCTAAGGCACTGACCTGACGAGACCCCGCCGGTGCCCTACTTGATCTTGAGAGTCAGAGAAGCAGCGTGCGCTATGCGATCCCGTCGGCTACGATCGCCCGCATGTTCAAGCCGCCGCACGTGCTCAAATGATCGGCGATCATCGATGAATACTTATGCGCCCATGTGTATGGCGTTTCGGCCTGCCGAGTACGTGCCATTCAATGCCCCTGTGCAAGGTGGGCGCTGATAGCAAATGACTCTGCTGCTGATTTACCAGGCTGCTTTCACATCGCTGACATAGCTCTGGGGCAGGATACAAGGTAGAGTAGTCTCTTCTTCGCCCGGCGTGCTGGGTACATCGTCTTGCCGCGGGTAAGACACTGACCGCTTCACTTATATGCTGTGCTGTAGTAGAGTGTTCGTTGTCCCCTAATGCAGCAGACTCCCTCTTGATCAAGATTAACTGGGTGGCCAGCAAAGACAGGAAACAATGGCACGCCTGCTGATTACCTATTCATATAGTTATGACTGGCTGGCGCGTGGCTGTCCTATTGAGGACTGGCAGGGTCCATATGAGCGTGGGGTGGCCTACCAAGCGGCTGCGCGCGCTCAATGGACGCCGTATGAGGATGCAGTGTTCGAAGCGTTCGCATCTATGGGGTTGCGCTTCTGGGAGGCGTGGCCGGCCTATCCTGTTCATCTCCCGCCTGGGGTGAGCGGCTTCAAGGAACCCTTTACCTTCCTTGTACTGGAGGATTGGGAGGAGATGCGCACCCTACTCGTCCACGAGTTGTGCCATCTGCATGAAGATCACCCAGCCAACGCTGGGCGTTATGATGTTGTGCTTAGGCACCTTCGTGGAACCTTCCCAGAGGAGGATGAGGGCGTGCAGTATCATCTCATCACGTGTGCCACCCAACGAGCTGTGCTCATGCAGGTGTTTCCTGCATGCTGGCAAACCATGGTCGCTCACGCTCAGGGGCATCCCATTCTCCAGCGGACATGGCAGTTGATCGGCGAGCGGGAGGCTCTTATCAACTGGCGAGATCCCTGGACAAGCCTTGCCTCTCTGAGCTGATCACGCCGGTTCTCCTGGCCACGGGACCTACATGGACGGCGGCGTGAGCTATGCGCTCGTCGCGTATAGGCGTTGACGTTGTTCTGAGTGGTCATTGCCCGTCGTAGCATCTGTCCCCTGCGATGGATAGGTATTCATTCTGCTGGATTCTTATGCGGTAGGAGGAACCAGCCCACTGCCGCTTGCTCCTGGACCTCGCGCAAGTGGTGCACTGATCACTCGCATCTCTGCACCTGCCCACGCTCGGGATCATGACGCTGATTGGGCCGAACATGCGGCGCGCTGTATCCTATTGATTTACATGATCTGGTACGTCTGGTTCAGGGGGCCGCAAAGCGATGACATGGGCACCAGGAACAGCGGTTCTATGGCGGTCGGTGAAGGATAGGGTCGTTGACGTGGCGCAGCTGTGCCGGGTGGTGCGAGATGAGGAGGATCTTGTCGCGCTCTACCTCTGTCCAGGAACCCAGGGCAGGCGGCGCAAGGGTCACCGGGGTGGATCAGGGCGGCAGATGGTGTCAGAGGACGGGACCGGCATGTACGAGGACTACGTCTGGCACACCCACCGTGCCTTGTTCCTGTACCGTCCGGGGGATGCCTACTCTGTCGGCCTGTTCTGGCGAGACGTGGATGGGGAGTTCCGCTACTGGTACGTGAATCTTGAGGCACCGTGGCGGCGTGCGCCGGTTGGTTTCGACACCTGGGATCACGCTCTGGACCTGGTAGTTGCCCCGGATCTGAGTTCTTGGCAATGGAAGGACGAGGACGAGTTCGCCTCATGGCAGGAGGTCGGAATCATCTCACCGCCAGAGGCGGAGGCCATCCGGGCCGAAGCCGAGCGCGCTATCATGGCGATTGAATGCCGCGCGGCGCCGTACCGCGATGGGTGGGAGAGGTGGGTGCCGGACCCGAGTTGGGCGCCTCTCACGGAGATGCCCGCCAACTGGGACATGACGGTGTAGCCGAACGCGAATGCCCTGCTCCTCGTGAGGCTTGCACAAGAGCTATACACTCGCCGCACACGCTCTGCCAGACCATACTGAGTAATGGCCCAAACCCAACAATGCTGCAGCCAGCCGCAAATGGGAGGGAGCGGCGAGGCCGTTTTTTGCCAGAGTATGATCACCTTTGGCGTCATTCCGCCAGCGGCCCAGACGGGCGAGGCAGTTCGTGTCGGAGAAGCGCCCTTCTCCGACACGTTTTTGGCCCATAGACCCGTGACGCGTCCGAGAAGCGGCACCAGATGAGGCCGTCTGCCGTCTTTCAGCGTGTCGGAGAAGGGGCCAGGTCGCTCATTCCGCCAATTTGTTTGCGGCTGGCCGCAGCATTGTTGGGTTTCCCCCAGTGATGGAGAGACTTTGCACATCCGGCCATAGATGATGCATAAGTATACACGGCCCTGGATTGGCACGCATACCGGCGAGGCAGGATCATCAGGCTCCTTGTGCGAGGCGAGCTCTGACATCACGCGACATAGATGATCAAGATCATAGCACGGCGCGGAGGCTTGATGTTGGCTCGGATGGCCGAAGCGGCCAGCACAGGGAGCGATGCGGTCCAGCCAGGTGACCAGCCAGCGTGCTTCCAGCGTCGTGAACCATCCCTCGGAGGCCCGCGCCTCGGCCAGGGCGCGGGGATCGGTAGCCTCTTCGTCCACGGCAAGGCTGCCGCACGGCCCATCCGCGCTCACCCCCGCATGGAGGACGGCGAGGTCATGCCCTAGCTCGCGCCATGCCTCAGGCGTCGTTGCAGGGTCCAGGTCAAGCAACCCAAGTGTTTCGCCGTGGACGCGTTCGTAGATCGTGTACGGGACCGGCAACAGGGTGAGGCTGTCGTCGAACACGACCAGGCGTGGTGTGCGCACGCCGACAGCGCGCGCTGCCGGCGCGGCGACGGCCTCCCCGTACATGAGGGCCACATGCGCTGGGTGAGCACGTGGCACCCGCAGCACCAGATCATCCCCCAGCAGATAGACGGTATTGATGATCACCACCTGTGGGAGTGGGATGATAGTCCGGGCGTCCAGTGCGTGGCGAGTGGCGATGGCGGCGACTATGTCGCTCGAGACTGCGGTCGGGTCAGGTAGTTTCATCGCGTGGCATCTCCTCCTGTGCTGAGCGCAGGGTGACTGGCCGGGGACACAGGGCGTGGAGCCCGGCCGATGATCGCACAACAAGAAGCCCGGTAGGGACCTCCCTACCGGGCATGCACGCGCGATTGTGGCGCCTTCTTTGCAGGAGAACAGCGTCTACAAGGGGGTGGCGTAGCCTTTCCCGCCACGGGAACGGAGGGCCAGCAGCACACCTGTGCTGGCCGCTTGGCCCATCCGGGCTGGTTTCTCCTCGCTTCGTGCAAGACGTGCGCTCCCGTCGGCGGTGAGAATCGCCTCGTTCAGACCCCCACGCGCACCTTATTCATCGCTTATTATCGCTGTATTCTTATGCAGCGCCACGGCTGACTAGGCGGCACGCCGCACGCCTGCCGCCCACTCTCCTCGTGCAACGTGGGCGCTGATAGCATGTGACCCTGCTGCTCATCAAGATCCGTGCTTAGACCTTTGCTATACTTGCCTATCATGATGTGTGATGATCGGATGAGAGGGCGCTAGGAACGTCGGAATGGCGGTTCGCCGCACGAACGGTGGTAACGCGTACCACGCGAAGGGAGCACACGGATGCACCACCGCCTCATCATGGTCACCGGATCCGGTCCGGGCGCGGGCAAATCCACTCTGTCTGCGTTTCTTTACCGCCAGCTCCTCCTGCGCGGTATTCCGGCTGAGTGGCTGTACGAGGAGGACCTCCTCCGGAGTAAGCAGCTGGCGTCCTACAGGTCCGCGTGGCGACACGGCGATCCGGCTGCGATGCCCTCCCTCCTCGACGCGGCCCGCACCCTCTTCCTCGATCACCCTCAGCACGGCTCCGTCCGCGTCACCGACGGCCTCTTTCCGTGCTTCTACTGGTTGATGGTCAAGTACCGGCGGGCAGAGGTCGAGGCGTACGGGCGGGAGCTGGCCGGGATGCTGCAACCGCTGCGGCCACTCGTTGTCCACCTCGACGCCGACGTACGCGCCGCTTTCGCGCGGGCCGTCGCGTCCCGCGGAGAGGCATTTGGCCGCGACTTCACGCGCGTCGCCGCAGGCTGGACGCTTCCACACTACCCCGGTCCGTCCGTTCAGACGCCTGAGGATTATCTGGCGTTGACTGAGTGGCTAGGCGCGCGCACCCGAGAGCTGCTGCGCGGCTGGCCCAGCGAGACGCTCATCCTCAACACCACCGAGCTGTCTCTCGTCGCGACACGGCGGCGACTGCTCGATGCCCTCGGGTTGACCGAGGTCGAGGAAGCGCCTCCCTCCCCAGCCGCTCTGGGCGCGTATGGCGGTGTCTACACTGCCGCCGATGACGCCCGCCCCGGTCGGCGCCTGAGCGTCACGCTCCGAGACGGTCGTCTCCATATCGACACCTACTGGCCTGCAGGCTGCCCGTTGGTGTCTGAAGCGCCTGACCGCTTCCGTCTCGCAAACACCAGCCATGTTGTCCACTTCCGCCGTCTAGACGGCGCGGTCGCCGGCCTCATCTACACCTACCCCGGCACGGAGCGTTGGTATGAGAAGGTGGAGTAGGAGCGAACCGTGAGGGGACGAGTCACCTGCCTACGGCCCTGAACCAGGGGCCGGGGCAAAGATCCTCGTCTGCTGCCAGGGCCTGTCAAACTTCCTGAACGCCCCCTTTATGGGTGGCGTACTCCTCATTGCGCACCGGATAGAAGATCGGCTGGCAGCTCAAACGCGGCGGCCACACCCGATAGCCACTCTCGGCCACGAAGCGCAGTTCCTGCGGTCCGGTGGGGCGGTATAGTGTGATCGGGGCGTCCATAGACGTAGGATACCCGCGCTATGATCTTAAGTGGCCGCAAAGCAGCGCGATGTCTGTGCTCCGACCACGAGACCCGCCTGCTCCTCACAGTGGAGATGGGTGTTCGCTCCTCTTTGCTACAGGTGGTCCCGCGAGATCTCCACGCGACCCTTCCCACCGCGGATAGTCCTCTGGATGCGCCAAATCGTCAAGGACGCGCCGCGCAAAATAGTCCGCGTCCTTCGCCTGATGGCCCACGAAACGCTCGATGCGGGGCAGGGCTTGCCGTAGCTCTTCACGCAACTCCGTCGCCCAAGCGGGCAGATCGGCGCAGCGATACACATTGGTGCAGAGCGCGACCCCAAGGACGATATCCAAGATTTGTACCGCTAGGTCGGCGGCAGCGTGATCCAACACCTCCAGCAGGAAGGGCAGCGCCGGCACGGCTGCCGGTGCAACATAGGCGTGCTGGTGGCACAGGTGCGTCCACAACTCGTGGCTGGCCGCCAGGGCCACGCGCTGATCGGGGTCGGCCAGACGGCTGAGATAGAGGGGCCCCTCCGCCGCTCGGGCAGAGAACGGGGCCGCGTAGCCTGACCAGTCGATGCTGCGCAGCCGGTGCTCACATGTGCTCTCCATGCTCCTCCTCGTCGTTGGCGCGTGTGACCAGGGCCAGGTAGTGCCTGCGTCCCTCGCTCTCGTCGAGGTCATCGCGCACCAACACGCGACTGGCTTCGGCGCGCAGGCGTACTGCGCGCAGCGGGTGCTCAGACGCTTGGGCGAGCACCTGCTCAATGACCTCAGGCTCGATCCATGCGCCCTTCCACCGTGTGAGCAGATGATCGAGCACGTCCATACCGGTGAGCGCGATGCTGCTGTTCTCATCGGCATGGAAGGCCGTGATAGACCCTGCTGCGTCGGGATGCCCGATGTTCATGATGAGGTGCGCTGCCCACATAGCTCGTTCAGGATCCGTCCGGTAGATGTCGTAGGCCAGCGTGGTGGCCGTGGGCGACATCATCTGGACGAGCACATACTGCGCCAATAGCCGCCCAGGGCCGTTCTCCACGATGAGTTCCACAGCGGCACGGATCGTCTCGTCTCCAACGAGGCTGTCGAGGGCGCGGCTCGCGCTCCGGATGTCACACGATTCGGAGTACTCGTCCGTCAGACAGCCACGGTCGCGGGCCAAGGCCGCCCAGTTGAGAGTCGCCTTCCCCCAGAGCCACTGTTGTCTCGCGTCGTTCGTCTCCGTTCTGTTGTCGCCACGCTGGTAGGCTTACATGGTACTCTGGGTCGGCCCTTTAGGCCAGCGTCCATTCTCATCTTCCTGTCACCGTGGGCTCTTGATTGGCAGCAAGGTACCGTGAGCTGTGCGCTCGCCGCACCCTCACTCGGCCGGCGCTTCCATGGTAGTGCCGGCCACACTGCCACGGGCCAGCAGATCGCATAACGATACAAGGTCGTGCATAGTCATCCAGAGCTGCCGGCAACCGTCGCCGGCGCTCCTCACGCACGCCGGGCGCTGCCATCAGGTGACAATGATGATGAAGATGGCAAGCCGTGAGTGCGGACGTGTGGTTGTCAGAAACGCACGGCGTCGAGCAATGGCAACGATGGCCAGCGAGCCGATGCCCAGGCCGACCAGGTCGCGTACGCGGCGGGAGGAGGGGGCGGAAGTTCCCCGGCCAACTCGTTCGCGGTCGGCGCCTCAAAGTGGGCGCGCCAGCCGGCGAGGTCCTGCTCCGAGATGGCAAAGGTGGTGTCCGGAGCCTGGAGCCACCGCGCTCTGATCCGCGCGAGCTGGGTCGCCTCGTCCACAGGCAGATAGAGCACGCAGGTGTGGCCACCCATCGCACGGGCGAGCCAGACCAGGGCGGAGCGTTCATCGCGCCCCCAGAGGCCGAAGTCGAGGACGACGTTGACGCCGGCCTGGAGAGCGCGCAGCGCCACCCAGATCAGACGCCCCTCCAGGATGTCCCGTTTGCCGCCCGCCTCCGACTCCCCTAACAACGGGATCATCCATTCGTCGGGGCTGAGCCGCAGCGCGCGGTGGTCACGCTCGATCTCGCGGGCGCGTGTTGTCTTGCCCGCAGCGGGAAGGCCAACCACCAGGAACAGCACGACTTGCGCGACCATACACGCTTCCCGTCTCTTGAACTCGACCCACACGCGGCCCCTGCATTTTGCTCCCTGTAGCATAGCGCACCGACCGCTAAGGGCTCGAAAAAGAATAACTTTCCGAACGATCCTCCTCCTCAGGCGCACTGAGGCACGGGGAGACGGGGATGGAGGGTGTAGTTCCAACGCGGACAGGTCTCATGAAGCTCCAG
>JAABUV010006754.1_pt1 | contig 12341 bp, 13 predicted proteins | sample 5559971 | NCBI WGS metagenome assembly JAABUV01 (sample SAMN10711881, study PRJNA513362) | rock metagenome | isolation source: Antarctica rocks | place: Antarctica: Victoria Land, Knobhead nord | collected 2015-12-19
ATAATCCAGTAGATATACGTGTCTAGGGATACAACACATTGAGGTACTCGTCTAAGGCCGGAATGGCGGTGAGCCCGTCTTGCTCGAAGTTGAGGGAATGAAGGCTTGACAGATCCAGAGGCTTTTGTATTTGCAGTCGCAACAGTTGCTTCTCGAGGGTAGCCATAGTATCTCGTAGGACGTCCTGGACGTATTGCACCACTTGAGTGTTCATCGCGGGCGACAGCTTGAGCAAGCGCCTCGCGACCTTCGCCATCATTGCATAGCGTAGGTCGCTCGATAAGATCTGGCTATGTGGAGACCCGAGAATCCGGCCCATCATGAAGGCCATGAACTCCTTGTACAAACAATGTGGAAGCTTCAACTGCAGGCTGGCGCGGAGTAGGAGCCACACTGGAGACCTCCGCCATGGCGACCGCGCGTCATTCCACATGACCTCTTCTCTGGTGTTCTTCGAGATGGCCGTCACCTGCACGGACCGACCAACTGATCTGAGAAAGGCCATGAAGAGTTCTGTAATCATGGCGGGATGAGTAGTGTCTCTGTCTTCGTCGACGTACTCCCCAGCCTTTTTGACCTGTGGCTGCATGCCTGGTACTGGCTGGTGGCTCATTTTCGAAAGGGTATGAGCGGTGGTGGCAACGAATCCGATCTCTGCGAATGTGGTGAAGTCGATATCGACTGCAGATCCTGGGAACGAGCGTCGCAATCGTCCTAATGCATTGTAGACATGCTCGTTGAGCGGAGCCAGCTCAAAGGCCTCGAACCGGATTGCGGAGGTAGTATTGGTAACGATGACTCCCGCATTCTGCGCATCAATGTGAAGCACTAACATCCCTCTTTCCCGAGGTAAGGCGTTCAGCAGATCGGTCAACTTTGCTTCATTGACGTGGCCGTTGCTGTGTATAACCTGCGTGTTCTCGAGCATCTGCACGACTTGAGCGAGGATGGGATCTGGGCGGATAAGCTTGAAGGCGGCGAGCGCTTCCAAGGTACTCCTAAGCAGGAAGTCGATCGGTAAATCATCGAGTGCCTGCGGAAGCTGAGGTGGCAGGAAAACATGATTGATGAGGGATCTGTTCGAGTCCATTGTAGTTGTATGGCGGCGGCATCAACCGTCGTTACCGGCTCTTTGTCGTGAAATTATCTCCAGGCTGCTGTAGGTGTAGTGAGGCGAAGTCACGGAGTTGGGAGCCTCTCGAACTGTCGACAAGCTTCAGATCAACTATTGATGAAGAGTGGGAGTTGGCGAATGGAGATTTCGAGGCGATGGTGCTGTGAGGCGTTCGGCGGGTAGCTTTCCGTTGCTGGGCCGACGTGCTCGGTGGCCTTCAACGCTCACTGTGTGATTACCCTGCAGCAGGCCCCAATACAAATGGCCATGCTCACCAACGCGCCGGCACATGACCCGGGAGCTTTGATGTGGCCCTACCCTGCTGCCCTCACCGCCCTCTCCGAGTGCCGCTGTAAGCTGAAAGCATCGACATGCAAGAAGCTCACAGTCGTCGGCGCTATGCCTCTGCCTTGAAGTCCCAAATGACCGGCGTGCCATTCCGGGACAGGGGAAGACAGCCACATGATATCGAGATTACACCAGGGAGAAGCGCGCTCGCTTGGAAAGATCCAGAAAGGTCATGACCTCAGACTTGAGGAGCACACGATGAGCGTGAGTGACTTCTAATTCGCAGTGTACATCATCGGCTTAAGGTCTGAGATCTCCAATACCGTGCAGAGTCAACGCGGCGACTGCAACAAACGGAAAGGGTTAGATCTACCACTGCAATCGGCCATAAGCATGTTAAGGTGCTCCCCTAGTAAAGGTCGGGCTCCTATGTGTGGCATGGCTTTGAGGCATACCACGTGCTGCGACCAATGAAGCGTCCGAGCTAAAAGTCCGTACGGTTGTTTAGCGCGGATCTAGGTATAGTCAATCACCCTTCCGAAGCCGGTGAGGGCATTATTCAATCATGGCACTTAGCGACCTCCCTGATACTGCTTGCGCCATCACACCACGCTCGCACCCTCTCTGAGAATAGATGGCGGCCAGTCAGAAGGAATGTATGCACATGATGATTGATGGTCTCTATTGACCCGTTCATCGTCATTGTATCCGATTCAGCATGCATATCACTCATCAATAGGCGCAGGTTATTGACAAGCCACACGGTTGCGGAAGTGAGTGTGACCTATCCATGCAACGCATTGTAGGGTGCCCACCCAGCTGCAACTAAGGGATGCAATTAAGGCGTGTCGAGCCACGCGCTCGCTCTCAGGGTATGCGTGCAGAAGCACCTGGTCCATCCACCATAATAATGCCACTTGACTTAACAAACTCTCTGCGTTAAGTAGCGCCATGACTGTCATTTGTGAGCAGTGCGATCGCACTTTCAGTGTGGAACATGGACTTGAGCAGCACCGCCGCGACTCGCCGGCCCACGCGGTCACGCACGATTGCGAGAAGTGCAACCGCGCCTTCGACACGGAGCAAGCGCTGGAGCAGCACCGCCGCGACTCGCCGGCCCACGCTATCATGCACGACTGCGAGAGTGAGCAGAGGGAAGCTGTCTCCGCAGGCGTGCCGGACGAATTGATATCGTAGTGAAAGACCAATCCGGCAAGTGGCTGGCGGAGTTTGCCAGTGCAAACGTCCGCCAAAAGGCAACTCTCGAGTAGACAGTTGAGCGTATAACTTTTTCCACTTCCATGCGAGCCGCAGATGAAGGCATAATTTGGGGTATGGATATTCAACATGTTGGGTTCATGGTAACTAATTCGGCCGTGCTTGCCAACATGAAATCCCAACAGTCCATACTAGGGAAGTATAGGCGTGAGGAGCATCTGTACTCGGTATCGAAGGCTTCTACGGTCTGAGATTGTCCGTCCATCGTCTTCCCTTTCATCCGCCGAATCGACGGCTCTGTCGGAGACTGATTTGCTTGCTTCTGGTGACCCAGCGCTTTGCTTCTTGAAGGTCCCGTGAACCGCGTGTTTAACGGCAAGGGGAGAAGAGCGGTGTTGTGCGCAGAGACTCTTCCTCGCCGCTTCGGCCAGTGACGTTGGGATCCAGGAACCTTAGGTAGTGGGCTCTCTCCGTATCGTAGTCCTCTGCCATCGTTCCAAGCGAATCTGACCGGATATATTCAAAACCTGGTGAGGGAGATTCATGCTTCGAGCAAGCATTCGCACGTACTTTACTGACGAAGAAATGAGCAGTGTTGATCGAGAAATGATCAGATTCTTCTTCATCGTGAGGACTTGCATAGAGAACACGCACATTGTGCAGTCCCGCCGTACAGCTAGCCTGATCATCAATCTGCCTGCCTCGAGTGGGAGGTTGACAACACCGCTGACGGAGCGACGTCCGTTCTTCTGCATTCCGCCTTCATGACATACCGACAACCGTCGACTGTGTGCTTCTTTGATCCTATGCATCAAGAGCACGCAATCGCTAAAAAAATTCACCATCAATGCATCCGACTATGCCCATTCCAACCCGCGTTCAGTGTATATCACAGTCCCCCTAAAATCCCAGTCTTCCGACTCTTCCGTTTACAATGCGATCCTTTCTTCGAGCGCGTATCGAAGCATCTCGGTTTGGATCTGCAGCCCCAACACGCGCTGGACCTTCCTCAGCTCGATCATCAAGGCATTGTATAGCTGGCGTGGCACATCATCCCAGGTTCCAATTGCAGGCTTAGCATAACGTTGGCTCAAAACAGGGGCGAGCGATCGACATTCGGCGCAAGGATGCTGATGGAGGATACCCGTGTAGTGTCATGGTCGCCCTGTAGATCGGCCGACGCAAGTTATTACCTTTAATACCGGCTTGTGCCCAGGTTTGCAAGGAATTGCAGAGGCGCTACCTAGATCCCCTTTATTCTTTGGATCTAATCCGATCACCAGAGGACTTTCAAGCCGCTGTGCTCGCCCAGGAAGGTCCGATCATACCATTTCTGCTGATGACAGACCATTTGACTACATATGCCTGCTACGGCCCCACCATGATTATCCTGTCTAAAGGGCATACAACTCTCGATATGCCTCCTGGTAGGAGACTCTGTAGGCAACAAGGTGTATCCCAATGGCAGCAATGTAACCTCTGGAGGCGGCGTAGTAACCGTACTTTGGAGCTGGGAGACCTTGCAGCGAACGATTGCATCACGTAGAGAAGCATGTTCCACCGACAGTTGCGCTGCATCAGTCTCCTTGACTTGCTGAATCACTGCAAGAAACAGTGGTCCGCTCTTGTTCATAAGTATCTTCCAGCTACTGTTGTTAGCAGTCTTCGTTTCACCAGAGTGGAGGTGACGAACTATGACTCTGAAAGATCAATACCCAATGACAAACAAATGCCTCTGCCCAAGTCCTTCTCCAGATTTTTATACCGATGACCCCAGTCTATCATGTTTACCACGATCTTCTTGATATCTACTGCAGGTACGTTGACAATCTGCGCAACGTGTACTGAATCGGTAATATCGTCAACGGCTGGTCGTCCCGTCCAGTCTCGGATCTCCACAAGGACGATGCAGGCTATACGCTGCACCATGCGAGACTAAGCGTCATCACAGTGTGCACTGATATAAGCCTCCACTAGCCGTGCGGGTGGAGATATAGACGATGCATTCTCCAGGTGTTGCCCGGGGTAGGACCAGAATGTGAGAGGATTCTGCATCCACTTGACGGCATTGCCTTCCAATACTGCGCGTGTCATCAGGTCTGGCCCTGAGTAGCTGGTGAAGTTCTTGATGCGAGACTCGTCGTGCTGTCCTTTCTTCTGGATTTTGAACTTCGAAGATCGAAAACGATTAGGTTCTGCTTTCTGCAGAACATGCAAGGTCTCCAGCACTTTCTCCAGAACGGAATTGTCCTGTGATTCGAGGCTTAGCTCAGCTGATCGTGGACGACCGTACGGTGTGATTCCCACTTACTTGCAATCTGAGCTACGAAGCCCATTCCTGCGATGACATTGTTAGAGGCATTTCGTGGGTTCGGTGAACTAAGGAAGGGAGAGCACCTACCTGTCACATATTCTTATCAAGGCCTGTGATGAGACTGGAGACGTGTAATGCACGTTCTTCGTTCCGGAGATGCATGATACGAGTGGTCCACTTGCCCGTCTGGCCAAGAGACTTGTAAGACCTCCGCGATATGCGAGCCAAACGCGCTATGCTACTCGAAAGAGACGCCCCACTACGCGCTAGCGGATGAAGACGTTACACGTGGCAGAGCCACACATCATCGTCTGCAACGCGACATAGGTCAAATTCCTATGCAATACGCATTGATCTGCTGTTAGTCGCTTGATAAGGCTATCGATAGAAGTGCGGTATCCAATCGACCTCAAGTGGACTTCACCCTGTGCCGTGCGCTATGCACGCATGATTTGCTGTCCTCGCATGATCGCAAGAGCTGTCAGCTAACACGCTCTGGCTGTGAAGGCTGATGCGATGATACTGAGAGCGACAGCAAGAGTATATACAGGAGCAGGCTACGTCTTCTTGAAGAAGCTGCTTGAGCATCAAATCATTTCATCATGTCTTCACCATTCTATCTCCAAGGGTCAAGATCAATTCGTAACTTATCGGAGGAGGAGACCCTGAGCGAGTCCGACTTCGAGCACATGTGTCCAGCAGATGGTGACGAGATGTCAGAGGCCGTTCACTCATGGTATGGGAGGCTTAGCTTCACTCATCGACTTGCGCAGTCGATCATCCATGATATTGGTCCTGTGAATACAGTGGACGAACTGGAAGTGAGTACAACCGACCCGAGACGATTGATGGCATACTTCTGTCACAGAATTTTGACATTCTGGTGCTCGTAGATGGAGCTTATAAGACGCATGTTCAACTTCCCGTACTCTGCGCGCCTTGCGAAGGTACAGGATGGCAACAGTCCGCATGGAAACAATGACTCTGCCTCTTCTCGTCAGAGCTCTTTCGGTCGATTTCTGGCACTCATCGGTGTCCTTGGACGCCGCAATAACGAAAGGAGCATTAAAGATCTGGCTACGCTGATGACGGATCGAGACGACCAGGTTGCCGCGGGACAGGGGCACACGGAGCGAGATGAGCCGGCAGATCCTGGGACTCGAATGACAGGACAGGGCCTATCCGCACCGTCGATCATATCCTGTGAACCATCCGACGTCGAAGTCGCACGTTATACCATGGCTCTGAAAGAGTATGGGGATAGGACTGGGCACAAAGCTCTCTATGATATTTCATTTGTCACATTAGATCCTCCGCTTTTCAGGGCTGAAGTGTCTGTTCAGGGCCGGACTTTTGGCGAGATGGCAACAAGCAAGAGACAGGCGAAACACTTGGCTTCTCAGCGAGCCTGCGAATCGTTAAGTGTTAGAGTATAAGAAGCTCAAAGCAGTTTGCTCCTTCCAGTGTATGTGTAGCAGCTTCGAGACTTACCACTCGCGTCAGACCAAGAACGTTGAAACCATTGATTCTCTCGTTGAAGGCTACGATTGGAAAGCGGTCAACCCGTACGCGATGCGTGCTGTTCAGTATATGACTTTTGTAGTGTTTGGCACGACTTTGTTGGGAATTATGCCCTTGGGCTTCTCGGCCCCTACAGCGCTGACTGCATATAACCCTGCCATTGTCTTCTTGAAAATCTTTATTCACCACTTTCCTGGACCTGCAAAATGGGTGATAAGAGTCCATCCGCCATCTTCCACCAAGACGTAGATGCGGTCCATGCGGACTTGTACGATGGCCTTTTGATCCAAAGCTTGTTACAGCACGACCCAACTCAACTGCCTTCGTCAGTGAGGCGCAATTCACCGAACGCGTCTCAAGACATTCAATCCGAGTGGCATCGATTTCTGGACGATTTGTGCTTTTTGTGTGACTCTCAATCCGGCGGAAAAAGTGTTGTAGCTCTGATTGCCGAGGAAGTTCGAGGAGAATCTGTCTTTTGGGTGACGACTGAGCCTGTCTACCAAGACGTCGCGGTGGATCATCTGAACGTCATTCTACACCTCTTGCAAAAATGCATACGTGCTGATGAGGGCCGTATGCAAGCCTTGATAAAACAGATCGCACAAAAATCAATAACACGAAGCCCGCAGCGAGTCCACCATTATGGGTACAGGCTCAAGAACGTTACTGCTGAGCGAGCGACAGAAGCGTGCGCTGAAGGTCAATCAATTGGTAGGTGACGTGTCACTCCAGAACGAAGCGAGACTCACAGTGACCAGGCACGTGTACGGATACTGCTCCATACGAAGCACTGGACCAGATCATCGCTGTTAAACATCTCCACCAGGATTTGTGCGAGTCCTCTTATCTGTTCCGCTACAAAGATGACTACGGCCTGCTGAAGCAACATATCAAGCCCACCTCGAAGGAGACTTGGAACCGTGTCAGGCACTTTGTCGGACGCTTAGGTCACTGGCACAAGACTGCAATATCCCTTGCCAGAGCTGCTGCATCTTTCGCCTCTGTGTTGCAGAACTTCCGAGTTGCAGCAATCCCACGCCCAGATCCTGGGAAACAAGCACATTTTACACTGGATGAAGACCTAGAGGCCCTTGTCCTTCGAGTATTTCCGAATTATCGGGGGACGCCGCTCTGTGACAGGCTTGTGGATCGGATCAGTCGAGCGAAAACTCTTATAGACTGGTATCGCACGAATGAGTTGGTTCCTCGTCCACATGCAGAAGTGGTAGCACTGGAATATTGTCACTCTCGGAGCATGCATCTTGTCAACGACGATCACTACGTGGGGTGCAGCAAACCATCTTGTTACTGCTGCTCACTCTACACTGATTATCATCCTGGAGCCTTTCGGCCTCGGCCGACTCATAATAACGTATGGGTGCAGTGGTGTCTTCCACAAGCTTTCCACCTTAGGCTATCAGGCACTGCAAACCTGGGGATCCTAAGGCGTATGGCCAACGACACGAGGAACTTGTTGAAAGCCACCCTCACTGATGGCACCATTGCTTCTCGAAGGAGGTTCGATTCCACGACTGGTATCTCGACAACGGTGATCGGACCAGATTGAGCAAGGTGTATTGTACAACAAGCGTCCGAAATGGGCAGATCTTGGCATTTCGTCATGGAGCTTGTGGCAGGTCCCCCTTAAAGGAAGATGACGACGGCTAGGTTCTGATCTCTACTGTGTGAGATACTAGTGGCATAAATCAACATGGCTGAGTTACAATCCGTCTCTCTATCGAACACCTCTGGCTCCTAGTGACATGTTCCGAAGTGATGCCGCTAGCTGGACCACCAGTCTATGTTGAGTCGGATTCTGGAGCAATACTGCAGGGTGTTGAAGGATGAGCTCACTCGCATGTGCCAAAATTCTCTTCTGGCGTGGTTCCCCACAAGCACAAATAATGATTCGTATGATAATCTGAGCTGTACGGGGAGCTGATGTCATGATATTGCATCTCTTCAGCAAGATGTAGAGTGGGAAGATCACGCTGGATGCGACCTTGTGGGTCGACTGTGAGGAAATTGCTGCCCGCGATGAGCGCGCTGCTTCCGAAGAAGGGCAAGAATTTCTAGGCGAGTCTGTGAACGAGATGTATGGCGTTGGGTCAAATTCTAATGATCGAGAAATTATCAGCGTTCGCACGTGCGCATCAGGCGTGTCCAAGCGTTGTCTGCTCGCTTTTGCGATCGGTCTACCATCTTGCTCAGGCTGACTTCTGGACATACGGTCCCACACGCGGAGAAGCGCTTTGTCCCACACTAGTGCACATACCCCGTTCGTCTCAATGTGTGCGTTTGACCAGTCGATGATCTGCTCCAACTGGGATCCTTCTTGACCAGCACGGCCTGGAATCCTCGGATGTAAAGAGACCACCATGTGAGTATTCACATAGAGCTCTCGCAGTATTGTAGTCCATGCCCGTCTCGCGAATCAGAACGTCGTTGATGATCTACTGCTTTCCTTGAGCATCTGTTGGAGCCATCGGTATGGTCTTTCAATGTTGTGATGGCGTTTGAGCAACTGTCTATACGGACAAAGTCTCAGAGACTGATGTGCTGGCATTGCAGCCTCGCCAACCGAGCAGATTCGTGAGGGGTAGCTGTGTAGATGCAACCTGCATAATGTTTTTGGTTCGAGGTCATTGCTGTGGAGATACCCGCGTTTCTGAATCCTCGTCCGAGCAATGTCTTTCATATTGCGCTTGGCTAGCAGACGGCAGCTTGGGTGGAAGTCGTGTGTGAGTAACCAGTATAGCGTAAATGACTTGCCGACATATTCCGTGAGACACCTCGCGCTCGGGTAAACCCGCAGGCGCACACGTAGGGTGCCGTTTCTATCGATGGGAGAGCATAGCCTGGACATTGTTAGAACACATCCATGAGGAGTGAAGATTAGATTACTATGGACGTATTACGTGCTTGCGGAAGCCGAAGCTCACTATCACCATCTCACTTCGATGAAGCCGCCGTCGAAAAGTTTAAAAGAACGAATCTCGTAGCGGACAGCGAGTCAGATATGATGATATTCGTGATTCTCACCATGCGAGGCAACACCGGCATTGGTGTCCAACAAGCTGTTCAACAACCTGGCCAAGTTGGCTCCCAGCATCGCTGATGCAGCATCCGATTGCTACGACGGCGAGGGGTCAAAGGGGGTAGATCTGGCCGTCCGCAGAGATCTTCATAGGTATATCATCCCGTCGACTCTGAACCATCTGCGGGCAGCCGACAGGCGTGGCGTGGTAGGATCCCAATCTGCAATGAACGCAGCGGTGAGGGAACACAATTGCCCAGTCGTGCTAATTCCTCACGCCAATAGAGCAGACGGTAATCAAACGCATTGTGGTAGTGCGGTTGATTGTACTCATCTACTGGTCTTCATCTCCGGGGTCTTGGTGTCGTAGAAAGTGTCTATGACGAAGCGAAGCTTATGTGGAGTATAGGGTGTGCATCACTAATATCCAGACCGGCTTTAGATCACTGCAGGCCTGGGGCTTTTAACTGTGCACCATCGTTCAATTCTCCACACGTCGTCGTCCTCTTACCTATTCCACCCATGATTCTGGAACATATCACAAGTATCCCTGTCTATTGGTGACATGCCCAGCCTAGCTGGCGGCAGGTCTCGTCAGGAACGAGCAAAGACAAGGCAAATCTTCGCGCCATGCCCGCGGGAATTTGCCTGCTCGGGGAAGCAGTTCCACACCCCGCACTCTTGGCATTCCAGCACGGCCTCTCGCGGCGCCGGGGCATGCTAGCAGCCTGTGCAACTCACCAGACCCGTTTTGCACGTGCGGCACGCGATGACACGTGCGTGACGTGACATACACCAGGCATGATCGGCACGCTAGGCGGCAGTCTTGCAGATCTCAAAAAGAAGCTAAGCTCGATCTGACCCTAGCAAGTCTTAATTTCAATGTCAGGTGCAACGGGATATATCAATTGTCGCTAGAAGGTCAATCGTTGAAAAAATTTGCGCATTGGGTTGGATTCTCTGACGCCGATGTCTTGGAGTTGGGGTAGCTCGTTGCAAGAATCCTGGATTTGCGAACATATCTGCTCACCTAGCATACTAGTATCGCTCAAAGGATAATGTCTAGGGCGCGGCCCTTCTTCCCGTTGTATCTGAAGCTTCCGTGTCGACGGGTAGAGCTGCTGTTGTTCGCTAGCTTACTGGTTTGTTGGAGGGTCGAATCAGGGCCTCTGGCTGTTTGAAATGCGCTTTCATGGTGGGCGTTTACCTGGTGCTGTGTCGAGATTTCGGCTCGTTGTACTGGGGTCCTTTCGACTTCTTCGACAATTGAGATAGCGCAGAGCACGTTGTTGTATACGACGATGACGAATGGCTCGTGAACGGTGATGTGTCACGTACTCTGTCCGAGCTGATCAGAGAGCTCAACTTGCACCTGTAATGCTATGTGCACGATTGTTCCGAAGTGACCTACTATTGCAGGTTGCTGTAGTTAGGAGGATTGGCACCAAGCGAGAAGAAGGTCGATTTTTTGCACGATTTCAATGTGTTTTCCCGATACCGTAACCTTAGACGTCTTTACGATCATACACACTGTGGTAGTATCTACAAAAGCTGAGAGGCATCTTCGGCCCCGTCTTACGTTCCAGCAGTAGCGGGACATCGTTGCACGAGTCAACGTCGTCACTACTGTTGCAAAGATGCTTCGACTGTCATATACCCCGCGACTTATCAAGCCATCTCTAGCGGAATTGCAAACGCACTACGACGGACTGCGGTACAGTGCGAAGAACCCCGCCGAAACATCCTGTACGTACATCTGGCGAACAGTTCGAGGAATCTAGGGTCGCTGTCGGCAGGAACATGATTGAGTGGACCTCCGAAAACGGGGCGGTCTCTCAGCGTACCAGAACTGGACGATTCCTACACAGAACGAGTTTCATACCGACTTGCCAAGTGGTCGGGTGCCGCTGTCGAAGAGCCGCCCAGCTCTGGTGGAATTAAAAGACCACACCACGCGCGTCTGTGCGAAGGCTGCAAGCACGGGCACTTCCAGCAGAGTTGTTTGTGAAGTCAGACTTTGCAATGCAAGACAGTGAAGGGGATGATTACAATGTAGACGAAATGACGTCTGAAGTACCTGCTATATAAGCTGTGTTCATGCGACTATTATCGAGTTCTATCGTTAAGTTCAAGTGCGACGTCAGTGTCACAGCGTCTCTTGAGCGAAATCAAAGCCGGTATCGGTTGCTGACTCTGCTTATCTGCTTGTGGGGGATCTATCCGCTAGCCAGATCTATAGTCAGCTAGAGGATGTGAAGCTGCATCACGAAGCCGAAAGCGGAACGTGATTTTCACAGTAAGGCGCTCTCCTGCACGGAAGTCGCAGCCCCATAATTCAACCCTTTCTTCAACGACGGGCCAACCAATGTCAAGTCCCGCGAACTCCTTTAGAAGATCACGTCCTGCACGCTTACTCACCGAAACAACTGCGACAGAACACACCTGGCGCAAGGGACATGTCTTGCTCGGTGTCCCTCCCAATTCTCTTGGCCTTTAGCAGGGCTTTCCACTCGATAGCGTATTGGATGCGTTCTGGTGGTAGTTCCGCATCACTGCTGTAGTCGTGCAACTGCGGTGATTTTACTAGCTGCAGTTAAGTGTCCACCTCCTCAACTGCCTGCTGCTGCTGCTCGCCATCGCAGTGCCTTTCAGCAGAGCTCGGCGTGCTGACTCCACCTGCTCGTCCTCTTGCCAAACGCTATCGAAGGAGTCTAGGCATTCAAGTCCCGAGGGATCTTGGTTGAAACGAGACCGTTTGTCTGACGTAGTGTAGAAGGCGGCAAAGCTTGAGGAGTCGGCGTCGCTTGTATCTTTGAGAGCACTGTTAATGGGCTCAGCGGCATCAA
>JAABUV010006755.1_pt1 | contig 12333 bp, 10 predicted proteins | sample 5559971 | NCBI WGS metagenome assembly JAABUV01 (sample SAMN10711881, study PRJNA513362) | rock metagenome | isolation source: Antarctica rocks | place: Antarctica: Victoria Land, Knobhead nord | collected 2015-12-19
ACGTGGACGTGGTCGGGCCGGCGCCAGGCGACCAGTCCTGGCAAGCGCGCGCGGCCGACGGCTTCGACGTGGCCCACTTTGCCCTAGACTGGGACGCGGAGCGGGCGACCTGCCCGACGGGGCACACGAGTGTCAAGTGGCAGCCGACGCACGACCAGCGCGGCCAGCCCATCATCAACAGCGCGTTCGCCCGCGCCGACTGTCGGGCGTGCCCGCGGCGGGCCTCCTGCACCCACTCCGCGGAGGACCCCCGCTGGCTCACGGTCCGCCCGCATGCCCCACACGACGCCTTACAGAACGCCCGTCAACGCCAAACAACGACCGCCTTCAAGGAACAATACGCGGCGCGCGCCGGCATCGAGGGGACCATCTCCTACGCCGTGCACGTCTGCGACCTGCGCCATGCGCGCTATCGCGGCCTCATCAAGACGCATCTCCAGCACGTCTTCACCGCCCTCGCGATCAACGTCACCCGCTTAGTCGCCTGGGACGCGGAGACACCGTTCGCCACGACTAGAACGTCCGCTTTTGCCCGTCTTCCCGCTGCGGCCTGACCACGGTTTTCACCCGCCCCATTTACCAACAGCATCAATCGTGGGGCGCACCCAGTCGTTGACTGGCCGGTGCATTTCTCCTATACTACGAGCTACTATGCAGGATATGTCGGCGATAGCGACCGTCGCAGGATAGCATGAATATACCAGCAGACAGCAGGCGGGACACGATAGCGTTGGGGCTGGGTGTGGGCGTCCTCACACTCGTCGTGGTTGGCCTTCCCATCGCGATCGTCGCGCAGCCGCGATTCGCGCCCGCGGCGACCGCACAACCTCAAGATGCCGTCGTGCTCGGCCTGATGATCCTCGTCGCGGCGGCGTTCGGGGCAACGTTTGGCCTCCCTCCAACCGCCGTCCGGTGGCCACGTCTCGCGACCATCGGCGGTTCCATCAGCGCCTTCGCCGGCGCCATTAACCTGGCTCTGTTGGCCATTAGTTGCCCGGCGTGGACCGGAGCGATCCGGCGCCTCTTTGGCGAGCGCGAGACGCGGATCGTCTTGCAGCCGCTACAACCCGCGCTCGTCCTGTCCAGCCTCATCCTGCTTGGACTCACCCTGGCCCTTCGACTGCAGCCGGTCCCCAACGTCACGCGTCTGTTTCCCCGTCCCGTCTCCATCACGCACAGCCACACGCGGACGCCTGTGTGGACATCCGCCATGCGCTGGCGCTGGGTCCGGTGGATACTGCCTGCACTGGCGCTAGCCATCGCGGGTATGACGCTTGTGCTACAGCCAGCGTCAACGGGCGTGGATAGCCGCCCGGCCGCGGACTTTACGCTACCCGTCGCCGTGGGTCTGCACACCACGCTCTCGCTGCATGATCTGCGCGGGCATGCGGTGCTCCTCAACTTTTTCAACTCGCAGTGCCCTCCGTGCATCCAGGAGATGCCAACGCTCCGGCAGACGGCCCAGGCGTATCGGGCGACGGGCGTGGTCGTGCTCGGTGTCGCCACGGGTGGCGACACGGTGACAACCGCGCGGGCGTTCGCACGCGCGCAGCACGTCTCGTTTCCCGTCGTGACCGATGACCGTCAAGACGTGGCTTGGCGCTACCTCGTGACGGGCTGGCCCACGAGCTTCTTTCTTGACGCACAGGGACGACTGCGCGGCCGGTTTGATGGTCCGATGGACCGTCAAACGGTGCGTGCGGGGCTCGCGCAGGCCAACGCCATACGCTGCGATCGATGCACCCCCCTCCACTCGCTGAGCGTGGGGACAATTTACCTGGGGACCGGCGCGCCCACAGCGGCGGATGCCCAGCTACATGCTGATGTCGTCTTCACGCCACCCCCAGCCGCGCCCCCATTTTCCCTGCGGGATCAGCGGGGCGTCCTCATCACCCCAACGCATCTCCGCGGCCGGGTCGTGGCGCTTACCTTTATCAGCGCTGTCTGCCGGTCGCAGTGCCCCTTTGTCGGCGCGACCCTGGGTCAAATCCGTCGCGATCTCGGTCCACGCGCAGGGCGTCTCAGCATCGTGGCTATCAGCCCTGATCCAGAACGAGATAGCGTACGCGCGACGCTCCAATTCGCGGCGCACGCCGGCTGGGGCAACACAGACTGGCACTATCTCACGGCGTCGCGAACGACGCTCACACGGGTGTGGTCCGCCTATAACGAGCTGGTCGGTCCATCCCCCAAAGCGGGACAGGACCCGCAACACCTCGCCGGACTCTACCTGATCGATCCCCACGGACGGTTACGCATCTACGACAATGCGCCCTTTCTCGCCCCTCGCGCCGCCGGAACCATCCGCGCGTTGCTCGCACACTAGGTAGGCATAAACTCCGTCGGCTCCAACGGGATAGTGGGGCAGAGATCGTTATCGCGCGTGTCACCGCCGCCTGGCTGTTCCAGGAGGAAGGTCTGGCCCACCAGGAATGCGCTCGGCGACCAGCGCACGTCGACGCGCCACACTATAACCGCAGCCGCTATGCATCTGGGAGCGGCCTACGCGATCGTCATCAACGCCGTGGCCGACGAGGCCGTGGAAGAACGGACCGGCGCCGGCGCCCGACACGCGCCTCGTGGACGCACTCCTCGTACCTGCGTGGGAGGACAACCACGGCGGCCCGCGCTGTGGCGTCATCGCGCGCGGCCCGCAACGCCCTATGCAGTTTGGCGAACCCGTAGCTCGCGCCCGCCAGGCCGCCCGCGCCCAGGATGAGCGCCCTGACCAGGTGATGATAGGGCAGCCATGCCAGCGTAACGAGGGAGACAGCCGCGGGCCACCGCGCGTGATGGTAGAGATACAGGGCGTTCAGGACGATGGCGACACCCAGACCGAAGGCGGCGAAGCCAATCGCCAGCAGCACCAACCAGCGCAACAGATGTGGGACCACCGCGGATCGTCGTTCCCGCGCCATAAAATGTTGCCGCAGGGGACTCCGGCTTTCAAGCCGGAGCGGAATGCGGCCCCTCCTCTCTGCTACTCTCGTGGTACAATGAGGCTAGTAGAGCCTCGGCAACAGGGTGTGACGGGGAGTTGCGGTCAGGAACTCCGGAGCGCTCGAACAATCGTTGTCCGCGTGAAACACCCGCGTCGTTGAGTGGATCGTCGGCGGGGGCAAGTATTTAACGTGTCGAGTCTTACGTTTCACCGTCGCCTCGCGGCAGGTGTGTGCCGACTGTGCGGCGGCGCTATCGAGCCAGAGCGCACCACTCCGACATGTGCGGCGTGCTCTGTGACTAAAGCTGCCGCCGACCGCGATTGTCATGCACATCGCGCGACTCAAGGTATGTGTCACTACTGCGCCCAACCCACTGGGGGTCGTCAAAGAGCATGCGCATCGTGCCTGATGACGCAGCGCACGCAGCGAAAAGCTCTGCGTGCCACCCGACGCGCGTCCGGCTTGTGCCAAGAATGCGGGCGGTCCGCGCCTTTGCCCGCCCTTGTCGAAAAAGTCGAGCAACTTTGTGACGCCTGCTATTGCCGGAAAGTGTCCAAGTTCAACCTTGGCACCGGGAAACATTGGCGTGTCTTGCGCGACAAGTTCCACGCACAGGAGGCCCGTTGCCCCTACACTGGCGACGTGCTGGTGTTGGGGCTGAACGCAACGGTCGATCATATCCTTCCTATCTCTCGCTACCCCGACCGCCGAAACGATCCTACTAACGTCGAGTGGGTTGTGAACTGGGTCAACCTCATGAAGGGCGACGCCACCCCCGATGAGTTCGTGGACCGAATGCGTCGCATCTTGGTCTACCGCTCCCGCTAACCAGCCGTCGAACGTGAACGTGAGTGGATGCACTGAGCGTTGTCCGAGAAGCTTCCGGCTTTTAGCCGGGAGAGTTGTCACAGGTGTCCTCCCCGTCTATCCCTCGTCAATCGTGACGCGTCCCACGTCCAGGGGCGCATGATGGGTCCAGTATACCCCCTCGGTTGGGACAACGAAACGATCCGCCGCCTCCGAGGAGAGTCCGCCCCCGGTCCGGCCCGGTTGTGTACGCAGCCGCGCCGGTCCGTGCGGTTCCGCACCACACACGGCCGATCCCCATGACGACGCGGCCGCGTGCACGATCGAGGGCGTGCGGGAACATCTGGGCGGCGCCCTTTCGAGGTAGCCGCCCGCCCGCCACGCTAAGGTGGCGTTGGACGGAGAACCGTTGTGCCCTCGAACGGTCCCATCGCCAGCGGGAAGGATGTCGTGCCGCCTGTCGTCGTCACGCACATCATCCCGGCCACGACCGCATAGCTGTACGGAGGCGCGACACTCGTCGACCACTGTTTGGAGCCATGCAGATCCCACACGGCGAGTTCCATCCCCGCCGACATCACCACGTACGCGCCGTGCCGCTGCCAGCCGCCAAAGCCGCCTTTGACGCACTCGCGCCATAACCGCCTCGTCATGCCCAAGTCGTAGGCCAACACCAGATCCTGTGTCCCGACGAACAAGACCCCTGTCCCAGGGACCAGCAGCGCTCCAACCTGGATCGTGTCGCCCGGCCATCGGGGGGTGTAGCCTTGCCCGATGAGCAGGAAAGGCCCGCTCAGCGAACCCTCATACACGGCGAGGGCCGCGACCTGCCCCGCCCCAGCGGTCGGCGAGATCTCCTCGACGACCATTGCCGTGTGGAGGTGGCGGTGGTACGCATTCCACCCCATCGTCCAGGTTAACGTATAGTCCCCGATGCTGATCTGGAAAGACGCCGCCCCCATTTCTACGCCCACATCGCTCACCATACCTCACCCACCCATGATGACGCCCATCCCGCGATGACGCGCGGCGCCGCGCCATCGGCGCGGTCAAGGGGATCGTGCCCACCACGCCAGCGATAGCGCAATGCGCGACGGCGCGTTTTCGTCGCCCGGACGCCCCGTCGTGCGGCGCGACGCGCCACGCCTCACGTCCAGCCGCGCGGAAGGGCGCCTTCAGGCGCTCGTTTGTCGCCGCAGGGCCATGACGTTGCGACAGCCACGAGCTATGGTGTCACGTCCACCACGGTGCCGATCGTCGCCCACTGGTAGAGCGGCTGCATCATGGTGAACGGCACGTTGACGCAGCCGTGCGACCCCGTGTAGTTCTGGCCCGGCGTCCCCGTCGTCGCATTGCTGCCGGGGCCGAAGTTGCCGCGCCATGGCGCGTCGTGGACATAGTAGCCCCGGTCGTCGAAGAGCAGCGCGTAGGTCGTGGGCGACGGCGCGTAGTAGTACTGCGAGCCGGGTGGCCAGGGGCTGACGAAGGTGAAGGGGCTGTATTTACCGAGGATGGGGAACGTCCCGGTCGGGGTGGGCAGCGCCGGGTTGCCGGTCGTGACCAGCGAGCTCATCACGTAATGGGCACCGTCGAACGCCCACAATTGCTGCCTGGAGAGCGAGATGACGATGCGCTTGTAGGTAACCGCCAGCATGTTGTAGGTGTCGCTGTGCCGCTGTCCCCTGGCGTTCGTCGCGGTGATCGTGTAGGTGTACGCGCCAGCGGGGACGAGTCGGGGGGCGTTGTCGCGCCCGTCCCACTGCAGCGTGATGGTCCCCGCCGGCCGGACGCCCAGGTCCATCGTGCGGACGTGGGACACGTCGCCGGGCTGCGCGATGCGCACACGCACGCGCGCCGGCGCCGACAGGCTGACGGAGACGTCCTGCCGGGTGAATTGCGGGTTGATGGTGTAGAGGGAGAACTGGGCATTGCCCAACACCACGGGGCCACTTGATGGCGCCAGGGTGGGCGTCATGGGATGGCCGGGTGTGGGACGTGCGGCGGGGGTCCGCGGCGGGGTCGCGGTCGCGGTCGCGCGGGCGACGGACGGGCGTGACGTCGTCCGTGTGGTGGATGTTGGTGACGTCGTCCGTGTGGTGGATGTTGGTGACGCCGTCCGTGTGGTGGATGTTGGTGACGTCGTCCGTGTGGTGGATGTTGGTGACGTCGTCCGGATCGCGCGCGCCGGAGCGAGGCGGGCGCCCTGCGTGTGTGGCCGCGACGCGCCGCGCGCCTGATAGGAGGCGTCGGCCCCGGTCGCGAGTAAGAGAACGACGAGCGCCACGATGAGACGGTGCTTCACGAAAATAGTCCTTTCTTTCAAACGGTCCGGGTATCGGCTTCAACGGGTCAGATGGCGACACGGGCCACCAGGAGCGACAAGCCGCCGGCCCCGTCACCCCTGGCCCGCGGTCGCGCCGGCACTACGGGATACGCGCCCACGACGGCGCCCGCGCGACAGGTCCGGGCGCGCGGACAGGCATATCGGTCGGCTGTGTTTGGCGCATTGTCTAGGCACAGGGGGCATGTCACATCCCCCGAGCCGCGCCCGGCGCCCCCGCGCCGGGCCAGGCGCGCAGAGCGCGGAGACGGACGGTGAGCGCATAGCCAAGGAGAGCCAGCCCCCCAAAGGCCAGAATCGGCTGCACCGGCTGGAAGATGGTCAGCGCGCCACTAATCCCCAACAGGAGCACGACGACTTTGTTGCAGATCGGGCAGCCCACGGCGAGCACGGAGAGATAGGTCCCGACCCCATACTTGCCCGGCTGAAAAGGGCACACGGCGGGGAACGCGTACGTGGCGCCCAGGGCCGCGGCCAGCAGGGCGGTGAGCCCGAGGAAGACATAGTCTTGCGGGCGCACGGGCGTCATGCGCGTGAACCAGGGGTTGGCGATGACGTCGCTCGGCACACCGGCGATCAGCAGCGTCACGCCTCCGAGGCCCGCCCCCATGACCAGCGCCTTCCAGATGATCCATCGTCCGACCATCATGCGCAACCTCCAATGACACCGCCGGCGTCAGACGGCGCAGGAATGGGATGTGCGCCGCCGCGTAGGCCGCGACGGGTGGCGCATCTAGGTTGATGTCCCGCGGGGAGCGCCCTGCGTACAGGCGCTGGACGTCCCACGGGGGAAACGAGTCGTTGCGCGATAGGCGTGGGGTGGCAATCGCCATGGTTGCTCACGCAGGAACCAGCCGCGTGCGGTATCGCGGCACCCCCCAGCGGTGGTCGGGCATAGGGAACGGGGACAGGCAGGCATTGGGCCAACATAGACAGCACCTTTCTTTCGCTAGACGGGCGGCCGGATGAGCGTGGCCAGCCTTAGGAACGTGCCCGCGTACACCATGACACCCATCACCACGAGGAGCACGCCGGCGGCGAGGTTGATGACCCCGAAGTAGCGATTGAGGCGCCGAAGCCGCGTCGTCAGGCCCTGGACGAAGACGGCGGCGAGCAGGAACGGCGCCCCCAGGCCGAGCGCGTAGATCAGGAGCAGCGCGACGCCCTGGCCGAGCGTCGCCGCGCTGCCGGCGAGCAGGAGGATCGAGCCGAGCAGGGGGCCAATGCACGGCGACCATCCGGCCCCGAAGGCCACGCCGAGCAGGGCGCTGCGGCCGAGGCCAGCCCCCTGCGTGGGGTCGAGATGCAGGCGGCGCTCCCGAGATAACCACGGGAGGCGTAGCACACCGGCCGTGTGCAAGCCGAACAGCACGATCAAAACGCCCGACGCGTGGCGCACGAGGAGCAGATGTCCCACCAGGAACGCGCCGAGCACACTGGCCGACGCCCCCATCGCCACGAAGACGACGGCGAATCCGGCGACGAACCCCGTCGCGTGCAGGAGCACGAGCCACCGCGAGGGGGAAACGACGGTGACCACGGTCCCCACCCCCGCCGGCCGGGCCACCGCCACCCCGCCGCCACGCCCCGCGATACCGGCTAGATAGGAGAGGTACATCGGGACCATCGGCAGGCAACACGGCGAGACGAACGACACGACGCCGGCCACAAAAGCCAGCCCGAGCTCTACCGGGCTCATGGGCGCACCAATCCTCTGCCTCTCCCAACGGACAATGTCCCCCCGGTACGCCGGATGAGTGGGATCGATATGTTGATGCGGACGACAAACCAGGTGCGGGGACGCGCAAAAAATAGGCAGGCACGCGTGAACCTCCGGAGGATGGGCGATGAGTGATCGACGGACGTGAACAGAGACCGATGCGCGGCCCAGCGAGGCGTGGACACAACGAACGCGCGGCGAGGAGCGGCGAGGAACGCCCCTATGGCTGGAGTCCTAGAGCAAGAATATTTGGAGGACGGCGCGACGCGCGGCCGCGGAGAGGGGACGGTCCACCGGGTTCATGAGCGCGGCACGCATCGCCCACGTATCCGCGGGGGGCACGGACGGGATGGCGTGCCGTCGTGCGGGAACCGGCCCCGGCGCCGGAGATGACGCCACGGTGATGAGGCGGTCCCGCGTCACCGGGCGTCGCCAGGGGCGCACCCGCGTACAGAGCGGGTGGGACAGGCGTAACGCGGATAGGGACGCGCTATCCGCCCACGGCGCGACGTGACGAGCCGCCGCCGTGGGCGCGGACGCCGCGCGGGGCGTTGTCGCGGCGCAGGGAAGCGGCTGGGACAGCGTGACAAAGAAAACGAGAGCCGTAGCCAGGACCGCCATGGCCTCCGGTGGACCCCATCGTTTCGCCATGCTTGCGCGGATCCGCGCCTCATGCATCCGGCGACGGACGGTCCCACCGGACGCGGCGATCGCGCGCGCGAACGTCTCGAACGTGGAGGCGCTGCCTCCATGACGCGGAGCGCCTACGATGGCTCCCCTGTCTCGCCCGTCTACCATTGCCCCTCCATGACCGTCACGCGCTGGCCTCGCGCGGTCCATCCATCGTCACCCCAGCACGGAATGATACATGGAGTATACTCCCAGTAAGCATTCGCCGACACTCGGGTGATCTGTTTGTGTGCGGGAACGGGTGGTGTCGATGGAGTAGCCGCCGAAAGTAGCGCCTGACGCCCAGGCGTGTTATACCGAATCGCCGAGGAGGATAATGATGGGTATGTTTGATCGTTTGCGCCATGCGCTGTCGGGGGAGTCCGGTGAACACGATGAGGGCCACCACGGTGAGCATCATGAGGAGTATGGTGAAGGTCATCGCGGTGAGTATCATGAGGAACATGGCGAGAGCCACCACGGCGAGCATCATGAGGAGCACGGTGAACACGATGAGGGCCGCCACGGTGAGCATCACGAGGAGCATGGTGAGCGCCACGCCTTCTATGGTCATCACGAGGAGCACGAGTAGCACGAGCGTATGTCGCGGATCACGCAAGACGTACGGATCATGGACTGTGTCACCGCGCATTGGGCTATTGGCTCGACAATCTTGATGATGGAGGCGCGGGCGATGGTCCCGCTTCACCGCGTCCGCCGTGGGAGACCGTCAATGACCGCGCGACATATCATACCAGCAGGAAAAGGGAGAGCGCGATGGCCGCGTGAGCCATCCACGGCAAGTAGATTGCTCAGTCACGCGGCCATCGCACGATAATGAGCGTGGAGCGCGGTGGCGCCGTCCGACAGGCGGTACACTGACGCGCGGAAGGAGGACGGCGGTGACGTTTGGGACACGCCTGAAGGCGATGATGAAACAGGAGGGCTCGGCGGCCGATATCGAGGGCCTTTTGCGTGGGAGCGGGCAGCTCGAAGACCTACGGCAACAGATCGACGATGCGCGGCGGGCGGGGGAGATCGCGCATCCCGGCCGTCCCTGGGAGATACACGGGGACTTGGGCGCCGCGCTCGCATACTTCTGGGTGGCGCAGGCGTTCATCGCCGTCGCACAAAATCTCAAAGAGGCCGATGACGCCATTGACCCAGAAACGCGGGGGTATATGCCCCGCGTCTCGCACGATCAAGCCATGGCGCTGCTCGTCCAGGTCGGCGACTATCTGGCTCTGACGAGCGCGGCCCTGGTCGATCCGGCCTACGCGGTCGGCCGACCGCTCCCCATCCCCTTGCAGCCCCGCATCGAGTCGCAGGGGCGCTGCCCGGTCGGGCATCTCAAAGGCATGTTACAGGCGGCGCGGTATCTCGATGGCTACGCCGAGGTCGAGGTGGAGCGCTACGCCACCGTTGTGAAGGCGGCGTCCGGAGTGCCCGAGGAGGTCGCCGTCGCCGCGCAACGCCTGACGGGAGAACTGGCGGCGGCCGCTCGCGGCTTGCCATGGCCACGGGGACGGTCTTGCCGATCTTGAATGGCCAAACAGTCGACGCGACGACCCACGAGGCGGCCGAGACGAATCTGTGGACCTGCCTCTCGGCGTATGTCTGGTTCGGGCAGATCGTCGCGATCCCGTCGTTGTTGAGACGTCAGAATATGTCCGCTCCGCCATCGCAGGTCGAACCAGGCGGGTACGGGCAGTCGTCGCGGCCACCGGCCAACTCTTATCATGTGTCCCTGCGGGAACGCTGGTTGCTCACCGCCGAGAGCGCCCGCGCGCAACTGCACGCTGACGGGCGTACACACTGGGCCGAAGGCGAAGTGGAGGAGATGTGGCAGCGTAAGAACTGGCGGCTTTCCCCCGAGGAGCAGCGCTTCCTGACCGAGACAGCCGACCTACAGCGCCAGGGAGCGATCAGCGGGGGGTCATACCTGCTGGAGTGCCCCTTCAATCCGGTATGGGTCGCGCGCCGTCCGGTGACGGTGTTGGGGCAATCCTTGCCTGCGGGAAGCCAGTTCGCATACAACCACCACGAGGGGAGGGGAAACCTCATCACGGGCTTCCGCCAGGGCAATCAGTTCGAGGAATGCGAGGACAACGGCCGAGGGTAGCCGCGGTCCGCGTCGCCTGACAAGCGAGACCACTGTCCATCGTGCAACAACGCACCTAATCTGACGCCTTATAGGGGGACACTGTAGATGAGAGCGGCACGGACACATCGCGCGCGGATCGGCGCACCTACTGTAAAACCTTACACGTCCTCTCGCCGTCGCCGCCTCTGCCCCAGGAGGCCGACACCGCTACCGACAACGGCAGCCGCGAGCAGGAGTTGGGGACGTCGAGCTGGATACCGCCTGGCGAGGACAGTCAGGGCCAGGGTGGCGACCTGGTGTAGGCGCCCAGCCGCTCCCAGGGGAGGGGCTCGGTGCGCCGAGGGTCGGCGTAGTGGGTGAGGGTGACGACGAGGACGGCCAGCAGGAGACTAACCTAACGAGATCGGTGCATGTTTTGTGCTCCTTCTGCGTGATGCGCCGGCGAGACCGCGTCGGCTTCCCTTGCAGTGTGCGCCTTCACGGGCGTTGGGCGCCACCACCAACCGCCTCACGACGACACGATGCCTAGGGGGACAGGACGACTCCAGCGGGGCACAGGGCCACCCCCCGTCCCGTGCATCCAGGGCCAGCCCTGAGGCGGACACGCAGAATGAGTTGTGGGGTCACGGGGACCAGCCGCGCGAGGGTCGCCCCAAGCAGCGGGAGGGCGGACGCATGGGTGAGGAGCCCGACGGCAGGTGCGGCTGTGGGGACTGATCGCGCCGGCGAGACGAGGAGAAGGGCGCGCGTGGACGGCCCGACGGGAGGCGACAGGCGATACGTCCCGTCCTGCGCCCGTTCCATCACGGCCAGGTGCGACGACAACTGCAGCGCGGTGCTCCCGCGCGGCGCAGTGGCTGGCTGAAGATAGAGCCAGGTGGCTTGGGGACACGGCCACGACGGACACACGATGTCGCCCGACACCGCGATCACCCCCGCCACCCGCACGGTCCGCCCCGCCCACACCTGGGGGCGCTGCACGAGCCCTGCTTGGACCTGCTCGACGGTGTACGCGGGCTCTGGCGTCAGCGCCCACGCCGCGACACCGGCCCCCGCGACACCGACGCAGAGGACCGCGGAGATGACGGCCGCGACGCGATACCCCATAGCACGAGTATAGCCCCTCCGCTCTCGTCCGTCAGACGGCCGTGTGTGGCATCTGCTCACCGGTGTTGTAAGATCCTACAGGTGGTGCGCGCCATCCCCTTCAGCCTGCGCCACGATTCCCACATGCCCTGGGCCATCCTGCACTCGCCCCGCCTGCAGACGCAAGGGGGGGGGCTGTAAGCTCCCCCCATCTGTGACTCTGCGTAGAGCCTCCCGCCTGGCTGTTGAGGGCGCGTCCCGGCCACCAGGCGCGAGCCCACAGCCACCACCACGGTGCACGACACGCCGAGGGGCCGCCAGGGGCCTCGCGAGGCCCCCCAGCGGCACAAATGCGCCTAACCGCCAGGGTTAAAACCCTGTGGTTTGCGGCGCGTTATCCGCGATCAGCCAGCGCTACCAAAACCGCGCCCCTAACTCTGTGGGGCCGAAGCGGGTCGCTGCGGCGTTGGTGTAGGGCGGGAGCCGACGCGCTTTAGCCGTGGGAGGAAGCCCCTCCACTTTAGCGACTTTAGGAGCCGCTCTAGTTTCCGCTGAATCAGGCGGCTAGGTCAAGCGGAGCAGGGGTTTCTGGGGCCGCGCGCGGTCGCCGTTGGCCCCAGAAACCGGTGGGTAGATGGTCCGTCCGGGCCTTTTTTGTGCGAAT
>JAABUV010006757.1_pt1 | contig 12333 bp, 9 predicted proteins | sample 5559971 | NCBI WGS metagenome assembly JAABUV01 (sample SAMN10711881, study PRJNA513362) | rock metagenome | isolation source: Antarctica rocks | place: Antarctica: Victoria Land, Knobhead nord | collected 2015-12-19
CGGCGGCCGCGCCCGGCCATGCGCCCGCGGCCGGGCCGCGCTCGACCGTGAACCAGCCGGCGGGCGCGGCGGCGGGCACGCCCAGGCGGACGGTCTCGAACAGCCCGGCCGGCGTCGGCGCGGCCGCCTCGGCCGGGCGCGCGCCGAAGACGGCGGCGGACACCGGGCCGCGCGCGGCGGGCGGCTCGGCGCGGCCGCGCGGCTGGAAGACCAGGGTCTCGGCGGTCGTGCCGGCCGGCGGCGGCGCCTCCGCGGACGCGCCGGGCTGCTGCGGCTGCGCCGCGCGGGGCGCGCGCGCGGCGAAGGGCAGCGCCACCGGCGGGAGCGCCACGCCCGGCAGCACCACGGGGGGCGGCGCCTCCGGCTCTGCGCGCGGCGCGCCGCCCGGCAGCTCAGGGCAGGGTCTGCCGCGAGCCGCGCTGGGGCGCGACGCACGGATCTGGCAGGTCACGACGGGGGGGCGGGCGCACTGGGGACGAAGGACTCGGCGGACGCGCCCGGCGGCGGCGGCGGCGGCGGCGGGGGCGGCGGCGGCGGCGGGGGCGGCGGCGGCGGCGGCGAGCTGGACGCGCCGGTGTTGAGCAGCGCGCGCGTGCCGGCCACTGCGCAGCGGGCGCAGCGGTCAAAGTGCGGCTTCCAGTCGCGGCTGTCAGCGCCTGTCGTCTGCCCCATGCTGCGTGGACACCGCCACGCCTGCCCGTGCTGCTGGTGCCGACGCTGACTCTCAGGCAGGTGCTGTCGGCCACAGCGCAACAGCAGGCAGTTCCCTCCACGGGGTTTGGCGCAGGCACGCAGGGCAGGCGTTATATCCATGACGACCGCATGAGCTGTCTGGCAGTTATTGGTCAGCCTGCATGTGCAGGGACCTCATGGCATGCGCGCATGTCCGCGCGTTCTGATGCGCAGTCATGCACTGTGCGGCGGCCGGCCAGGCTGCACAAGGCTTGAGCGCAGCCCCTCCCCTGTGTGGCGGGTGTACTACAAGCACTCCAAGCTGTCCAACATCGCCGGGCTCCATGCTCTGTGGCCGGCCTGCAGCAGCGCCCCGGGCAAGGACAGGCAGCCGCAGGGGCCCATCAGCGCTCAGGTCATGAGTGCATGCGGCGCGGCGCGGGGGCGCGCACCCTGCGCCAGGGCGCGGCGGGGCTGCTCAGGCGCCGCGTTCTTGCGCGCGGTCATCTCCGCGGCCGCCGCGGGCGGCAGCGCGCGCTCGCGCTGCGCCTCGGGCTCGGACGCGATGCCGGCGTCGGGCGCCGGCGCGCGCGCCCACAGCTCCGCTGCGCGCCCCCGCCGCGCCCAGGTCAGGCGCAAACTGAATCAGCAGCGACCACGGTCACGTCCACATGCCTCATTTGGCATACAAAAGCACGCTGGGAAAGAGCGTGCCCTGTCTCAGGGCTCTGCTGCGTTTCGTGACCACATGCCCCATGCGAACAGTGTTAATGTGGCCCAGCTGCCGCGACTTGAACATCCAGGGCGCCGTGCGAGCACAGGAGACAGCTCCTACCCAGCAGCCGCATGCTCCTGCAAGTGCTCACATCCGCCGAGCCAACCCAGCTGCCCTGCTTGCCCGCAGCGCCTAGGCGGCCGTGCGCGCTGCAGGCCGCGCCGGGGCGCGCCCGGCGTCAGCGGCGTGACCTGCGTGAACGCGCGCTCGCCCCAGGGCGCGCCTGGCGCCGGCGCGCGCGCGCGCATGCCGGCAGGCTCCGGCCCGGGCGCCCACGCCGCCATGGCCCCTGCGCGCGCTCGCCCCGGTCACGTGCAGCCTAGCAGCAGCATGGCGCGCGCGGCCCTGCACATGCAGGCGCGCAGCAGGGCGGCGCCCGCGAGCGCCGGCGCGCGCGCGAGCGCCGCGCCGTGGCGCCTCGGCTGCGTCCTGCCGCGCCCTTGCGCCCCAGCGTGCAGCAGCCGGTGCTGCAGGCGCACGACAAGCTGCCCGCCTGGCCAAGGCAGGCAGCACGGTAGCAGGCCGATGGAGCGCCTGAGAGCAGAGCGTCTCTTGGACGGGCCCGCGTGGCCGGGCGGGGCACCTTCTTGGGCCGCCAGGGCGCGCCCGTCGCACGCGCCGCACGTAGCGAGCAGGCACAAGAGGCCCGCCGCGCGCGTGGCGGCGCCGCTCCAACGGTCGCGCATCTTGCCGGTCAGGCAAGCTCGCGCTAGTGTGCTTGGAGCTGGCCTAAGCACGGGGACCCACGAGCCTGGCAGCAGCAAGTGTGAGCCTGCCTCGCGGGCGAACAAGGTCCAACTGCAGGCTTCTTGGACACCCCAACCTAGGGTTGTGCCGAGTACGATGCACTGCTGGCACCTCCAACTCACTTCTTCGCTGCGTAGTCATACTGACTCAAGAGAGAGAAGTCGAGAGAAGTCATGCACTGACTCAGGCACAAAAAATCTTTACAACGTGCGCCCGCACATGTCACACCAGCGAGCCTACAACACCGCTTTCCACATGCGACCGCAGCAGCTCTAACATGGACGGCAGCTAAGCGTTCATGGCCCTGCATGCCCCAAAGCTTGAATGGCGCCTGCACCCATCTCGCCACCAAACCTGGCGCTGCCAGCCTCAGCGGCGGCGGTCGCGCCCTCGCCCCCAGGGCCAATCCTTGCAGCCCTAGCCCTAGAAATCCAGCGCGCCGCCGGCGGCCGGCGGGCCGCCGCCGCACAGCGCGGCGGCCGCTGGCCGCGCGCCCGCGGCCGCGGCCTCCGCCGCCTCGGCGTCCGGGTCCACCGCCAGCTCCTCGATCGCCAGCCGCGTGCGGTGGTGGCGCAGCAGCAGCGTGGACGCGCCGGGCGCCGTCCGCGCGGCCGCGCCCAGGCCCGGCAGCTTGCGCACGTGCAGCAGCCCGCAGCAGCTGCGCGCACGGGCGCGGCGCCCCCGCGTCAACACAGGCAGCGTTGCCCTCAGCAAGCTTGTCCATGCCAGCCCAGGCGGCCCAGCAGGCTGGTCGCCTGTCCGCCTGCATCTGGCTCGCTGCGGCACTTGGCGTGCGCTGGGCCGTGCTTGCTGAGGCGGCCGCAGCCACACCCAGACCGCTCGGCCGTGCTCGCTGGGGCCGCCGCGGCCATGACCACACCGCACCAACTGCCCAGCAGCCAAGGGTGTGAGTTCGCGGGCCGTGCGCGCCGCGCCTGGCGGGGTCGGCCGCAAGGCGGGCGAAGCCGGAGTCATCGCGCAGCGCCTCCACGGCCACCACCGCGTCGCACAGGTGCGCCAGCCGCAGCGCCACATCCGGCGGGAACAGCCCTGCGCAGCACACAGGCAGCTGTGTGGCACAAGTGCCGTCTCAGCCATGGCCCAACAGCGGGAGTGCCTCCTAGAAAGCTTATCGTCTGTCAAGCACGCGCCTGTGCGCCAGCCTGAAGGTTGTGGCTCCTGCCGAGACGCTGTCCTGCGCTGCCCTGAGAGCCTGGCAGCGCAGGCAGGCTCGCCTACCCAGGCGCGAGGCAGGGCGGCCTCGCACACGACCTCACACAGATGCCGCCCGTGCAGAGCGGCGGGGGCCAGGAGGAGGCGCGCCGCCCGGGAAGCTGAGCACGCCGGCGCAGCGCGCGCCGCGCAGCGCGCCCTTGACGCGGAATGCGCTACGCAGCACCTCCGTGCCCGCGCGCGCCCGGGCGCCGCCCGCGCAGTCAGGGTCCATGCCGGGGTCGGGGCCTGGCATGCTGCCGTCCGATCGCGCCGCCGCCTGCTGCCGGCCGGCGCTGCCGCCGCCGCCGCCGCCGTCGCCATGCCCGCCGGCCCCGAGCCCGGCCGCGTCCCTGTAGGCATCGCCCGGCGGCGCGCGCAGCCGCCACTCGGGCCCGCCCAGCGAGCACACCACCAGGCGCCTGACGGGCTCCGTGCGCTGCGCGGCCGGCGGCGCCCGCCGCGCCTGCGCCTGGCTGAGGTCAGGCTCTGACGCCGGGCCCGCGTCCAGTCCTGCGCCTGTGCCCGGCCCGTTGGGCGCGGCAGCGGGCGGCGCGTCTGCGCCCGGGCCCGCCCCGCGCGCTTCCGAGCCACCCGCACCTCCGACCGCCCCAGCGGCTCCGCGTGCATCGTTAGGCGCGCTCAGCGAGCTCCCCTGTGCGGCGGCGGCGGCCGCGGCGGCGGCGGGCTTTCCAACCAAAAAAGTCTGCACTGCGGCCGCCAGGTGCTGCGCCGCTGCCGCGCCCATAAAGCACGCGCTCTCCTGCGCCGCGGCCTCAGCGCTCAGCAGAAGCAGCCCCAAGGCGCTCACCTTCGCCACAGGTACCACCGCGTGGCGAACAACGTTCAGCGCATACAAAATCCCCGTATCGTACCGCGGGTTGTAGTGCTCATTGAGGCACCGCGGGCTGTAGTGCTTGATGAGGCAGGTGAGTCAGCGGCACTGCCCAGTCCTGCAAGCTCTTTGTCATGTGTCCTGTCACGCCTAGGAGCGCGCAGCAGAGACATACGCCACCATGTTGCCCCGCTACACCGTGATGCACGGAAACGCCTGTCATATGCCCTACATCAAACCCTCGGCCCAGCCACGCCCCGTCGCCGCACCGCGCCCACCCCGCGCAGCGCCGCCTCGCCGAGCGGCCGCGTGAGGTCGTACTCGTGGCACCAGCGCCGCGCCGCTCCCGCGTCCCCAGCCCGCTCCCTGCCCCCGGCGCCGCCCGCCGCCGCGCCACCGCCCGCGCGGCCGCCCGCCGCGGGCGCGAGCGCGGCGCCCGCGCGCGCCGGCGCGGGCGCGCCGTCGGGCGGGCGCCCAAAGTCGGCCTCAGAGCCGGCGCCCGCCTCCCGCTCGGCCTGCTGCCGGCGTATGTAGCGCCGGTACTGCCACGCAATGCGCAGCTGGCCCTCCTCGGCGGCGGGCTGCGGCGGCGCCGCGGTCTCCTGCACGGCTGCCCCACAGCTGTTGGCGTTGACGCTCTTCCTGGCCTCTCCAAAGCGCATGTCGCATTGGGCACGACATGTTGATATGCTATGGTGCATGTGTTGCAATGCCAGCCTTGGCGCCATGCCATGTCGCCTGTTGCTGTGCGCACACATACCGGCGCGCTCGTTCGTCTCCGCGCCCGGAGCTGGCTGGCTTTCTGGAGCCGCTCCCGTGCGCCCACGCACACACCTCAGCCGCGCCGCGCTCACACATAACCACACAAGACAACAACCACCAGACTCCGCGCGGCTGGCTGCCTGCCGCCCGCTGAGCATGCTGGGCCCCCAAGCCCCGCCCTGCAGACTGTCACGTGCCTCCTGCGACGCCGCTTCCAGGGCCCAGCGAGGGGCGCGCCTTTGGTGCGCCGCGCGCGCGCGCGAACGCGGGCAGCGCCTCCGCGAGCCGCGGCGCGCCGGGCGAGCCGCCGGCCGCCCAGAGCACGCGCTGCCCACACGCGACGCCCTCGGCAGCAAAGCAGCGCAGCAGCGTGCCGGCGTGCGGCGAGGCGGCGTCCTCCAGGACCAGCAACAGCGCGCCGAGCGGCAGCCCGCCGCCCAGCACGCGGTCCAGGTCGGCGTGGCCGGTCGAGACCAGCGTCTGGCCATGCAGCCCGGCGCGCGTGCCCGCGCCTGGCGGGGCGCGGCGGGCCGGCCGTCAGCGGCCGCTGCTGTGCGTCTGCGGCGATGCGCGAGTTGCCTGTGCACGGTGTGACTGCCCGCCGCTGTTGAGCGTGCACTCCAGGCCGCTTGTGCTAGCGGCAGGGGTGAGGTCCAGCGCTCGTGCACTGCCACCCTTGCGTGTGCACGCTGTTGCGGGCGCCCGTCCCGGGCCGCTGATGGTTCTTGCGTTTGTCACCAGTGCACGTCGTTGCTGTCCTAGCACTAGCACTGCACCCCTGATATGGCACTGCAGCGACAATATACTTGTCTGTGTATAACAGGAGCTCTGCGCGTCAGCAGCAAAAGTAAGCATGCCTTCTCACCTGCTCCGCCCGCCGCTCCAGCGCGCACAAAGCTAGACATAGGCGGCGGCGGCCATCCCGCGCACAGTGCAAGGCTCCCTTCCTTGCCAACTCCTCTTATGCTCTGCCAGAGAGGGCAGTGGGCCGGGGTGGAGGTGTCACCGCTCAGCGCGGGTAGCCCTGACCTTGAGTGCACACTTCAGCCAACATATAGGCCGTGTGGAAGCGCAAAATAGAAACACAACCCCCATTTGTCAGTTGTCACTGGTGGCTAGGCCGCCTGCCCTTTCAGGCCGTGCAGCCATGACAGCACTGGGCCCGCTCGCGTCTGGCCGGTGCAGCCGCTGGCGGCACCAGGCAGACCTGACAGGCGGCAGCAGCGCGCTACCGCGGTCCTGCTGCTGCGCCACTGCCGCATTGGCAGCCAGGCAATGCGCGTGCCCCGCACCGGCGTGGGCCGCGCAGCCCGCACGGCGCAGGCACAGCCACGCAGGCTGGAGCCTGGCCGCGACGGCGACTGAGCACTTTGCGACCACCCTGGTGAGTTCTGCTACGTCCTGGCCTGTTTGCTCTGTCGAACTTATCTGGTGCGCGCTCAAGGGCCTGCTGCCAGCGCAGATTGCGAGCGAGGAGGACCTGAACAACTTCTTTGCTCTCAAGGACGGTGCGTGCCGTTGCCCGCTGCTGACTGTGTTGGCGATAGTTGCAGCGCGCTGCTGCGGTATGCCTTACATCTGCGTCCTGACGCTGAGCGCGCGCAGTGGTCGTCGTGGACTGGATGGCCGCGTGGTGCCGGAAGTGCATCTACCTGAAGCCCAAGCTGGAGAAGATGTTTAACGAGGAGTTTGCAGAGTGCGGCCTGCCAGTCAGCACGGTCGTTGCGCCGACCTGGATATGACACGCTGGGGCGCCTGTCCTGAGACCTGGTTTTCCCCGCTGGGCGCTCACCAGCCCTGGAGGCTGTGATGCTGGGGTGCTGACCCCGGGCTGCGCGCGCCCCCCCTGCAGCGTGCCGCTGGTGTTCGTGGACGTCAACAAGGTCCCCGGGAGCCTCGTCTATGGCAATGGGATCAGGAAGATGCCCACGATAGCGGTGCGCGCGCCGTGGCGCTGTACCTGGCATTTGTTGGTTTGCGGTTTATCGTTTACGCGTCTGCTCGCTGGCAGGTGTACCGAGGGGGGAAGAAGGTGGCCGAGCACATTGCTGCGGAGGGCGGCCTGAGCGCGCTCGAAAAGGCGCGCCCTGGTTGCAGGAGCATGGCTCTCCGAACTCGGCAGCGCTTCGTTTTTGCATAAAAGCGCGCGCGCAGTTTAGCATGATAACCTAATTGTGCTGGGGTGCTGGGGGCAGGTACGAGAGATGATGAAGCTGACGCTCATGGACTGATGCTGCGCGCCGCCGGCTTTCTTTCTTTCTGGCACTGCCGTGCGTGGCTCATGAGTGTGTGGGTAGATAGGTGAGAGAGACTACTAATGAATCAGACTTTCTGGGCCATCCTAGGGTCTGACAGTTACAGTCAGTGTGTTCCACGGGCCAGTGCTGAAGGAGAGAGCGCAGCAGCGCCAGTGCTTGCTTCGCGTGTAGCAGACCGGGCTGTACCCACAGCGTCCTGTCAAACGCTTGCGCAGCTCTTGCGCCTCATCTTGCCGTGCCACCCAGGGCTGGGGGCAGTGTCGAAGGGGAGGCCGGAGGGGGTTACTTTCGGGCACGCCGCGATGCCTGGCCTGCGGGCGCCGCAGACCCCAGATGGCTCCACGCAGCTCGTTGCGCCGGCACGACGTGATGCCAAGGTGTGCACAACAGCAGGCGCGTCTGCAGGCACCTGGCACACAGTTCCTGCCTTCTACCCCGCAGCAACAGCGTCCTCATGTCGCTGCTGGCGTGCGCTGAGGGCGCGTAGCGGCTGCCTCTCTTTGCAAAATACACTGTCATAACCTGGCTCTGTCCTTGCCCACCTGCGCCTCTCAAAGCTCCCCCTGGTGTACCCCTGCACACATCCCCTTTCACCCGCGGTCCCCAAGGAGGCAGCAACAGCCAACCAGACCCCACAAACAGACTCCTGCACCCCTCCCGGCGCTGCAGGAAAACCACAGCGGCCAGCAGCCTCCTGCCAACATCATGTTCGACCGCCGGGTCGTGCGCGGGCCGACGTGCGCGCCGCCGCCGCGCGTCGCCAGCGCGCCGCCGGCGCCGCGGCGGTGCGCGATGCAGCGCGGCCCGCCTCGTCCTGCCAGGTCATGCAGGAGTCGAGCGGCGCACTCCGCCCGCCGCCCGCAGTCCGAAAGGTCGTCATCTACCAGCCCCATGAACGATATCGTGCGACGACATCCATTTCCAAGCACCCGCGTACGTCAGCAGCTGTGGGCATGTATGCCAGACCATGCATGCCAACAGAGAGCGTTGCATATGCGAGGACCTCTGCACACGCAAGGCGTGGCAGCTTGTGCACGCAGGCTCAGCCTGAGTGTGCGCTGCAGGCCGGCGCGCCGCACGCCGCGCGAACCACCCCCGCGCACGCCGGAGCCGGTCCCAGGCCGGCAGCATGCGGACTTACAGACGGATACCTTCTTGGAAGAGCTGACCGACGTGGTTGCGGAGGAGGTAGCAGGTACCAGCCGCACACTTGTGCATGACCCTGATGTGACTTGTCAAGCCGCGCTTGGTGAACATTCTGGCGTGAGCTGCCGGAGCTGGCTCAGCAGGATCACAGCGTGCAGGCACGCAGACAGATGCCTTCCTGCCGCGGCCGCCGACGCCGCGCTTCGTGCCGCCCAAGCGCGGCGTGGACGCGGCGACGCAGATCGTTGATGATGAGCTCTTTGACTTCGACTTTGAGGCTCGGCACATCCCAGGAGACTGATGCACTCTGTGTCGCTGCTGAGCGGGCACACGCTGTCATTCTCAGCCATGCATGTTGATAGCTGCATGGCCTTGCAACGTTGTTCATATGCAGGATGGGGTCAGGGAGTTCAGCGAGCATTGATTCTGCATGTTTGAATCTCTTTCATGCGAGGGAATATCAGCAATGACCAAACACCGTTTGTGATGATCTGTAGGCGTTGCTGACTCCATTACAGTGTAGCCGTGCAGAAAGAATGCCTTAGCTGTCATCAAGGCCATGATCACAATGGGCTGCTCGGGGTCACAGGTGGAGCCACTGCTGGAGGTGCTGGCCGGGCAGGCGCTGGAGCGCGCGCTGGCCGAGGCGCTGGAGGAGCGCGAGCTCGCTGCCCTGCGCGCGCGCCAGGCCGCCTACCAGCAGGCGCGCCAGCACCCGAGCCGCATGACAAGTCCGAGTCAATGCTGCGCTGTGTTGACTTGAAATGAGCTCGGGCTAGGGACCAGTATGTTCTGTGGTGACTTGGCGGTGCGAGCATGCATGCAAATCTGCATCGGCATGCTGCAGCAAGGAATACAGGCACTCATGCAAGCACTGGCTCGTAGACGTGGTACGTATAGCTCAAGCTACTTGTAGGCATACGGTGGTCGCACCTTCAGCCAGGAAAAGCAGACTTCTGCATGTCCGGCTTCGTGTATCACAACACCAAAGCGCACACTGCGCACTCAGCTCGCAGTGATGTCCTGTGCAAATGCTGACCAATGTATGCAAGGCGTTGCTGGGATGACAGGTCCGGAGTGCAGAGGCAGCTGCGGTGCAGCGCCTGGAGGCGGCCGAGCGCAGGCGCGCGGTCGAGCGCGCGGCACGCGCGGCGGAGGCGGCGGCGGCCGTTGCGGCGGCTGAGGCCGCGCAGCGGCGTGCTGAGGCGTCTGCGTGCTCGAGCGCTTTTTTGAGGGGTGCGCCATGTGGCGACCCATCTACTGTTCCTGCACACGGAGTGTGCACTGCTCCGTGTTTGCTAGTATTTCAATGTAGTTCCTGTCAAGTCTTCTTGCATACGGGTGCGTCAGATCAGAGAGTGTAATGCACACATGTGTACCGCGCTGACACGCTAGAAGCATGTTAACAGCTGCTGGTCAGCTGCTCTGCAGCGCCCATGCCAAACACCTTATGTACAGGCGCGCTGGACAACGCATTTGCGGACCTGCATGCGCGCGGCTACTTCAAGGACCCCGTGAAGCAGGCTGTTGAAGAGGTCTTCCTGCCATGGCTGCAGGCGCAGGTAGCGCACTCATCCCTGCACAGAGCATGTGCAGCATTGACTTTAGGTGTGCACATCCACCTGCTGCTGCATGCAGAGCTTTGCGCCCTATGTAGCCTCCTTCCTTGACATGCTCCTGACTTTGTGCTTTGGTGGAACAGGCTGTATGTATTTCACACATTTGAGCCGGCAACGCAGATTATGATCCATCGGTGCATGTGCATCAGGCGGTGGAGGCGGCAGAGACGCTGGCAGTGGCCCGCGCTACGGTGGAGGCTGTGGTGGCAGGCGTGTTGGACAGAGCGCAGCGTGAAAAGGCCGCCGCGGAAACACAGCTGCGCATCGAGCTCGCTGCAGCTGCTGCACAGGCTGCGCAGGCATGCTTCTCGCGCTTTTTACAATCTATAGTGTGCCTAAACACACCATTCCGATCATTGCTGTGGCATTGGACAGGTCTGAGCAAAGCTGGCATGTACCCTGGCTTTTGTCCGCTACCTGCAGGATTGCATCGCGAGCGTGCATGCGCGCTCGCTGCCGTCTGGTGCGCAGGGCGCGCTGTCGGTTGCGCAGAGAACCAGTTTCTAATGCATCGCGGACGCGCGCGCACTCGCTACCGCCCGGCATGCAGGGCGCGCTGTCGGCCGCGCAGAAGAGCCGTCTGTGCACATGCATAGCAAGCACGCATGCGCGCAGGGCGTGCTGTCGGTCGCGCTCAAGAGCACGTACTACGACCTGGCGCAGCGCCATGCGGAGGTGCCGCGCCTGAGCGCGCTGCAGCGCGAGTCGCTCGCAGCGGTCGGCGCCCTCGCGCTGGGCGACGGCCTGCGGCTCGACTTTGCGCTGCAGCCCGGCGACCTGCAGCTGCTCAGCAACCGCACGATGCTGCACACGCGCTCCGCGTTCACCGACGCCCAGGTGCCCGCGCGGCGCCGGGCGCGGGGCGGGGCATCAGGGTCATGGTTTCCAAGGGGTGCCGCGTGGCGGGGGTGCTGCCGCCGGCGCGCGCATGCGGACCTGCATGCCGCTCTGGCCCCGCGCCCCCCCGCGCCGCCCCTTGCCTTCATGGGCGGCTCATACCAACTGGGGGCTTGCAGCAATTGATGCTGCGGGCGCTGAGGCGGCTGCCGCGGCTCGCCAGCGGCCGCCTGCACGAGCGCTCAGTTGTCTCGTGACGAGGCGCTCCTGCATGGGTGCGCGCAGCGCCCGCCCGGCCCTGCACCGCCTGCGACGCCGCGGCGCGCGCGCGCGCGCAGGCGCTGGGCGAGCGGCGGCACCTGCTGCGCCTGTGGGTCACGCCGCGGCCGGCGCGCCTGCCGCCCGCCGCGCGCGCCGCCTTCCAGCACTCCGTCCTGGCGTCGCAGGACACGGGCATCAGCGTGGACGACAACGTGCTCACGGTGCCGCTGGAGGCCGAGTAGCGCCCGCGGCGCGAGGATAAATCATGCGCGTGGGATGGTATGTGTGTGCATGCTGTGTATGAGCCGGAGCAGCCAGCCGGCCTGCGCTGGCTGAGCGTGCAGCGCCTTTGTCATGTGTGAGGCCCTTAACAGCCCAGGTTCTCCTGCCTGCCCTGCGGCAGCTTCGAGGCATGTGCTCATTAGCCAGAGTCTGTCGCTTGCATATGTCAGAGCGTTGTGTTGAGCCTGGCCGTCCGAGTGTGCACTTTTGCAGGGTACCTGTGACACGAGAGACGTAGCCAGCTTGCCCTGCCCGCTCAGCGGGAGCAGCGTAGCATGAGGTGCTGCTAGACCAAGCAGCACCGCAGCTTGCAGTAAATAAGAGGCGGACCTGTTGCTTGGTGCTGGCGAGTGTAAAGGTTTCTGGGTTGCAGACGTGCATGATGGCGGAGATAGACATGTGTAACTCTATGCTTTGACGTCTTTGATGCCTCTTCTGTGTGCCAAAAGTTTGATTGCAGCAATGGCCCGGCATGCACTTGGCCTCCACAAGCGGACGCAGGTCGTGATACACACTGATACACGTCCGTGATACTTCTGATACACAAGCGCCCAACAAAGCGTGCACACAAGCAAAATAGACTTGAGCCGACAAACAAAGCAGACTGCATGAAGCCAAAGAGATCAAATACAGCAACACAACACACCGGGGAAGCGCAAACAACTCACGGGGCGCTCAGTCAGAGTCGCTGTCGTCGTTCTGGTCCGGCAGGCCCCAAAGCTCGCGCACGGTGCGCGCGCCGCCCGCGCCGCCGCTGCCCGCAGCCCGGCCGGCTCCCTGCAGCGCAGCAGCAACCCGGGCATCCACCCCTGCCCGCCCGCCCTCCCCGCCGCCGCCGCGCCGCGCTGCGCCCCGCGCGCCGGCGCCGCCCGCCGCTGCCGCCGCCGTGCGCCAGCCGGCCAGCACGGTGGCCGCGCACGCGGCGTG
>JAABUV010006758.1_pt1 | contig 12333 bp, 14 predicted proteins | sample 5559971 | NCBI WGS metagenome assembly JAABUV01 (sample SAMN10711881, study PRJNA513362) | rock metagenome | isolation source: Antarctica rocks | place: Antarctica: Victoria Land, Knobhead nord | collected 2015-12-19
TAGCGGGTGAGCTGCGCGGGGTAGCGTTCGACGCCGCCCCGCCATAAGATGAGAATGGGCGTGATGAGCGCCATGGTGGGCAGCGCCACGGCGAGGATATGGGCGTTGGGGTCCGCGACGTGTGCCGCGAACCCCGCGCAGACCCATAACGACGCGAGGCCCACGACCGCCGCCGCCCACTGCGGGGCCGTCAGGCGACCCAACCGCAACGAGTGGTTGAGGCTGCGGGGCGTCTTGTGCGCCATGTTAGAGCTGCGCCCCCAGGGTGGTGAAGCCCATCAGGAGGATGATCGCCAGGACGGCTGAACCCAGGATCGCGCCCTTGTGGCCCCGGTCGAACACGACGCCGAGCGCCGCGCCGAAAATAATCATGGCGAGGAGTGCCGGGCGCACCTCGGTCAGGAAGCCGATAATCTTGGTTCCGGCGTCCCCGAATGCACTAGCGATAATAAAATCGTTCATACTGGTACTGGCCCTTTCGTCTACGGTCTCTCTCAACGGCCCGTTGTGCGTCGGTGGTCATCGAGGCCGCGGTTGCCGCCGCGGCCCCGACTGCTTTTGCTGTCAAGCGTGCGCGCCTCTCCCTCCTCTCGGATATGCCATCTTGACCCGTCACCTTGCCGAGGGGGACCCGAACCTGCTACGGTTACGGGCAGATGTAGGCGCATCGACACCCCGCGACGAGTGTCCCTTTTATAATTGAAACAAGTAAAAGGGACACTTGGACCCAGTGTAGCGCACGGGCGCGGAGGTGTCAATGTATGCGTGTTGATGACGGCGCGACCAACGCGCCGTTCTTGTATGTCGTGGGTGGGGAGATGCCGCGTAGACGGAGAGAGCCGGGAGACGCGGCGGCCGGCGCCCTTTTCGCCGAGCGCCTGAACAGCCTCTTCGTCACGCGCCCCGATCCCGCCACCGGCCAGCCCTACTCCCTGCGCGACGTGAGCGAGGGCACCAACGGTGTCGTGTCGCGGGCCTACCTCTCGACGCTGCGCCGTGGCGGGGTGGCCATGCCCGGCCTCCAAATCATCGAGGCGTTGGCGCGCTTCTTCGACGTGTCCACTGGCTACTTCCTCGGCCACGACACCGGCGATGTGCCGGGAGCGGGCACGCCCTCCGACGAGGCCGGCGCGACCGACGAGGACGCCGCCGTGCGCCTGGCGCTGGCCGATCCCATGGTCCGGGAGATCGCCTTGAAGGTCAAGGACTTTGGCCCCGAGGAATGGAAGCTTATGATCGGGATGGTCGAGAGCCAGATGGCGTTACGCCGGCTCGCGGCGGAACGGGCGCGCACGATGCCCCCACCCCCGCCAATGCAGCAGCCCCCGCGCGACATTTCGACGGGACGCCGACGCGGCAAAAGGACGGACGACACAGGGGGGGACACCACCGAGCAAGGGTAAGCCTGTTCTTTTCCAAGTAGGTGGAGGTCGCCCTGAGTGCGGTTAGGGTGAGAGGGTTAACGCACTGGGCTACCGCAGCTATCGGTCATGATAAAGATGCCACCTTACGGATCGCGTCGACGAATGGCTGATCCTCGCTCTGGACACGCGATGGGAGCTGTTGATAAGGCTTGATGGACTCGTGAGCAGGGTTCTCATCACTCATCCACGCAGCCCAAGCATTATGTACATCCTCGGCAGTTACATTTGTCCCTTTTGCAAGGATCAAGACAGCATACAGCCGAAATAAGGGCGCAGTATTGCCAGAGGGTAGAGCTTTGGGATTGATCTCCCCTCGAATAGCTTCCGCTAGTTCATCAATGTAGGTCATCGGTGTACCTGCGAGATAATCTCGACAACGTAAAGAGCAATAAAAATCCAGGGGACAATGCGCTCGATAGCGCCTAACTCCCGATACTGCGCGGCCCAAGATTTCATCGTGCTCCGTTCTAGGGCGAATTTCACCGGCTCGCGCTTTAGGATAGCCCATTCGTCTTTGTAAATCTGGACTGGCAGTCGCTCCTCCATAGCATGGATGACATCATACTTGGCGGCATTGAGACTCCTATAGCTTTTGAGCAAAGCCCACCAGACAAGCGATAGGATTATGCCAGCGCCGGCTACGTACCAGCGAAAGGTATGGAGCCCAAGCAGTGTCGTGAGCCCAGTATTCACGGTTACAAAAAAAGTGCTAGCTATGCCTCTCCTGGCAGAGATGCGATCTGCCATCTCGACGGCGAGGTTATAGAGCTCGAAGTAGTGATCTGGAAGGTCAGGCGCTACTCCTGCGTTCGCGTCCGAAGAAGGTCCCGCAGCTACGGGCTCCGAGTTCGCCATCAGAGCTTATTAATGAAGCTGGCTATGCCGGGCCATGTCCAGAGGATGACTTTTTTGCCCTCGATTTCAGACGGCTTGTAGAGATCGTCTGTGTGGATATGGACACCGAGAAGGGGCACGTTTTCCTCAACGGCGCATTTAATCTCCCAACGAGCGCCATCGGCGTTCTTTGTGTTCGTACTGAGCATCGCAATCATCCCATCGCAGCTCTTGATGCGCTGCCGGCATTGTGTCTTCCATGAACTGCTCCAAGGCTCCTTTACGGAGTAGTCAGTGTATTCGATGGGTGAGTCGCCGAGTCGGGACTGACCGCGCAGCATGTTTCGGTACTTCTCGTCCTCAATGGCAAAGCCAACAAAGATGCGCTTCTTACTGTCAGACACTCGTTTCCTCCTTGGAGTGGGGCGTAGGGCACCCACTTTCCTCTTGGGTTTGGCGCGGGCTTTAGGTGCAGCAGCTTGTCCGTGAGATGTGTGTCTTTCGATCGCAATGGCAACAATGGCGAGTAAACTAACGCCGGTTACGAGTAGGGCAAGCAGAGGCCGATCCTCAGGTTCCATTTAGTGCTGTCCTGACTCTCAATGGCGTCAATCATCAACACTGGTGTCTTCAACTTAAGTCTACATAGCTCACAGTTGATGCTCACAAGTTGTCCTTTATTAGTACGCTTGGTAGCTAAACAAACAATGAGCCTCCCGCGTCGAGGACGCTGACCAGCTCGGCCAGCGATTGCGGCTTGATCCGCTCGAACTCTTTCTGCGGCACTTTCCTGTAGTGCCACTCGGCGCCGGCCAGCGCCGTCACGTCGGCGCACCACTGCTCGGCGCGGGCGTCTTTGCGCGCCACGTCCAAATCCTCGCGCCCCTTGGTCTCCAGGAGCCAGTGCCGCCCCGCGTCGTCGCGGGCCACGAAGTCGGGCTCATAGAGGCGCAGGTTGGCCTCACCGTCGAGGTATTCGAGCTGGAGGGGGCGCGGCAGGTTGCCGAGGTTGGCGAAGGTCTCGACATCGAAGGCACTGTCGAGGAAGCGGGCGAACGCCTGCTCGAAGTCGTTGCCGCAGGGTGTGAGGTTGAACAGCGTGTGTTTCACGTCGGCCACCTTGCCCGAGTAGGGGAAGGGCGGCGCCGTCGAGAGCAACTGAGGTGTGTTCTCGACGACCGGCACGGTCTCGTCGGTCAGTCGCGGGCGGATCAGCGCGAAGAAGACCTTCTCGGTCAGCGTGAGTGTGAGCGGCCGGCTGAGGGCCTGGATGACCGGCTTGCTGTCGAGATCGACGGCCGCGCCGAACGCCTTCTCTCGTAGGAACTGCTCGACCTTGGGCACGAGCGTCGCGAACTGAGCCGTCAGCTTGAGCGCCTGGGCGATGATCTGCGTGTAGAAGGCGATGATCTCGCTCGCCGTTTGCGCCTGGGGCATGGTGTAGGTGCGCGTCACCACCACCTCGTCGGAGATCACGTCGCGGCCCTCGTAGGTGAAGGTGTCCGTGGGCGTCGTCGCGGTATCGACGCGCAGCGGTTGCCGGAGGGCGATCTGCCCCACGTCCACGCCCTCGATCACCTGCTTGACGGACTTCTTACGCTCAAGACGCGGCGAGAGGACCGGGATGGCAATGTCGCGGGCGGGGATACGCTCGGTCTCCACCTGGATCGTTGGGATGACCAGCGGTGTCCTCTTCGCACCGTACTCGAAGGTGTCGAGCTTGATGCCCTCCTCCTTCTCCAGGTCTTCGACGACCTGCATGAAATTCTGGTTGCCGATGATGTCCACGCGCTCCTGGTAGCCGGTCAGGTTGCGGAACATGAGGCGCAGGCCGCGGCCGACCGCCTGCTCGGGCAGGATGTTGGCCTTGGCATTGAAGGGGCGCAAGCCCACCACGACCGTCACGTTGTTCACGTCCCAGCCCTCGCGCAGCATGAGCACCGACACGATGCAGACGGTTTCGCTCGCGTCGCCGTCTACGTTGCGGGCGGCCGTGCGGGCCTTGTCCAGGTCGGCCTTGCTTACCTCGCCGCCCTTGTCGGTGTGGATCACGAGGAGCTTGTCGCCCGCGAACGTGCCGGGGAACTTGTGGCGCAGCCACTCGGCCACCTGGTCGGCGCTCGCCGTATCGTAGAGCATGAGGAACAGGATCGGCTTCTTGCCCAACGGTTCCAGTTCCGTGCGGTACTCCTGCCACCGCTCGACGGCCGCCACCAGGTACGCCTCGTAGCGCACAGCGGCGTTGTCGCTCTGTACCTCGCCGATGCCCTGCGCGACACCCTTCACCGGGCGCTTCACCACGTTGTCGAGGATGGCCTGCTTGAGCGGGTAGTCGTAGACGGTCCAGGTGAACAGCGTGCCGTCGGGCTGCCGGGGCGTCGCGGAGAAGTCGAGCTGCGCCGCCATGTCACGTCCCCCCGCAGCCAGCCGCTCTTGCAGGGAGGCGATAACGCCGTTCCAGGCTACGGCACCGTCGTTGGTGTGGTGCGCCTCGTCGTTGAACAGGAGGCAGTCGCCACGGCGGGCGATGCGGTCGAGGAATGCGGCCTCGGGCTGTAAGGAGGACGGCGGCACGGGGCCGAGGAGATCGGCGACGGGATTGGGTGGCGTCGCGTCCTCTGCCTTCTCATAGAGCTGTTGGATGTTCGTCACATAGAGCGCGCCGGCGCTCTGCATGCGCTCGCCCTCGCCACGGAGATACACGTCGAGGTCCCACAGGATACCGTACTCGGGCGGGATCACCGGGTCGGCCTTGAAAACCTTGCCGCCGGCGAAATCCTCGGCCAGGCGCTCGAAGACGATAACGTTGGGCGCGATCAGTAGGAAGGTCGTGGCGTAGTGGTCGCCCTCGCCGCGCACCGCATTGAAGTACTGCCACGCCATCGCCAACGCCATCACTTTGGTCTTGCCGGAGCCCGTGCCCATCTTCACGGCGTAGCGGGCGAAAGGGTCATACAGAGGGAGGGCAATTTTCTGGCCCTTGGCATAGGCCAGGAGCAGGTCGCTGCGCGTGCGGATGCCCTTGACCTCGTGCAGGTAGATCAGCGTTTCGATAGCCTCGCGCTGCGCGGTATGGTAGCGGAACTGGCTGCCGTTCGGCAACCGGTGGTCGTTCTTGAACCACCAGGCAAGCAACCGGCGAGTGGTGGCCGTGATCCCCGCGTAGCCAGCGGCCTGCCATTGCTTGATTTCCTGCCTGACGAGCGGGACGCAGGGCGCGGTCCTGAGCGTGTCGCGTATGTCGAGGAGGTCGAGCTGCCCGGTCATGATGGGCGTTTGTTTTTTGGGGCGGACCATTATCCCTTCCTCTCTACGCGATCTCGACCTGCAAGGTGCGCGTGGTGTCGTTGCCGAGTATGTCGATGACCTTCACGTTGACGCAGTACGTACCAGGTCCAGCGTAGGCGTTCGTCGTCTGCGTCGCTATAGCCTTGTTGGCCTTGGTGCGGTAGCTCTGCCACTCGTTGTGAAACGTGTCGCCCTTGAAGTCGAAATCGACGGCCCAATAGTCGATCCACGACTCCCAGGCGGTGATCTTCGGCCGAATCTCCTGGGGTACGTAGTCGAGGGGCGGGACGAAGTTGGTCAACTCCAGCGTCAGCGTCCGACCGGACACGCGTGTATCCACAAAGAGGGCGGCCAGCTCGAAGAACTGGATGTCGCCCTGCTCGACAGCCTTCTTCTCCAGCACCTCGCGCGGGATCGTGTAGAACTTGAGATCAACGCCGGCGTCGAGGGCCTGCTGGCGGGCCACCTCGTTCAACTCGAAGGCGAAATCCCAGCCCAACACGTCGATCCCGATGGTCCGCACCTCGGACTTGCCGACGTTGCGCTGCCACTCAATGATGATGCTCCTGACGTCGGCGAGCGTCACGGGCGAGTCGATGGAGCCGACATGCACCACGCGGCTGCCCTTGACCCCATGGAGCCAGGTGCGCCCCGTGAGCGGCTGAGCATGGTAGAGGTCGAGGATAAACGCCGTGTAGGCGGCGACACGCTCTGGAGCCTGGGGGCCGAACTCGTCGGCCTGCCACAGTTGGCGCTCGTACTTGCCGAGGTTTTGGACGACAAAGGGCTTGACGCCCTGAATGCCGAGGAGCCTCTTGCGCGTCGTGTGGACGGCGAATCGTCCGAGGTCGCAGGTAATCCAGCGTCGTCCCATCTTCTCCGATACCGCAGCAGTAGTTCCGCTTCCCGCAAAGCAGTCCAATACAAGATTGTGCTCGTTAGAAGATGTTGTGATGATGCGTTTGAGGAGAGCATCGGGCTTTTGTGTACGATAGCCGGTGCGGTTTTCGGCCTGTGAGTTAACGGGAGATATGTCGGCCCAAAGGTTGTCGACTAATTCACCCTTCGACTCGTCTAGGTACCTCTTGAGACGAGGACGTTTCGCCTTGCTGTCGGGGTACCAGATGCGATCCTCTGCATCTAGTTTCGTCATCGTCTCTTTGGAGTAACGCCAACCCATGGTCGGCGAAGCATGCCCTTTCCATTCGTACATCATATTGGGACGTGGATTAGGACTAGTAAGATTGTCCAGGAGATAGCGCCGTCCCTTAGAATCAACATTCGTATACTTAGCTGCGGTGTAAGTTTCGTTGAGAGCTGTATACGGTGTGTTCCAAGTAAATGTAGGCGACTTGGTATAGAAAAATATTACATCCGTGACATGGCTCCAAGTGTGAGCATCGCTATGAGCTGTCGTGCGCTTCCACACTATCTCGTTCTGAAAGCTTTGAGCGCCAAACACCTCGTCGAGGACAGCCTTAGCGTAATGCCCTATATGCCAGTCGAGATGGACGTAGATGCTACCCGTTTCGGACAATAGTTCTCTCAGGAGAATTACCGTCTCGTAGAACCATTGTAAGTAACTATCCAGCCCGCGGCCCCAAGTATCACGGTAAGCTTTCTGCTCAATGACACTGGGCTCTTTGATGAAGGACTCATTCGAGTCAGGGATTTGCGTTGTAAAGGAGAAATCCGCGCCGGTGTCAAAAGGTGGGTCAATATAGATGAGATCGACTTGGCCGGCGAATTCGTCGAGCAGCGACGGCAGAACGTACCGCTTGTCGCCCCAAATCAGGCGGTTGCGCCAGTCGGACGGACGGCCCACGCTGAACAGGTCGAGCATTCGCTGCCGCTCCTGGGCGCTCTCGTTGACCGTTTCGACGTCCTGGAACGGCAGGCTGATGCGCAGCGGGCTCGCCTTCTTGCCGTCCTTGTACTTCCCATCCCACACAAGTTCTGTCGGCACCGATAACCCCTCCCTGAGAGACATTATGCACTAACAGCCAGCTATATATCTCTAATACGCAAGTAGCCCGATGTAGGATCACTGGTACTACTATAACCACCCACGCATCCCACATCCACCTTTTCCCCTGCGCCCGCGCCGCCGCAGCGCAGGGAAGCACCGCGACTATGCACACTGCGAATCCACGCGCCGGGTATCGTTCGTGGCGTCGCGATGAGTCTGCTACTTAGACCAACACAGGCGACATGTCCCGGTACACCCGAGCGAGCGCCCGGCAATCCCCAACTACTTGGAAAAAGAATGGGGCGGTTCGCCTGCCCCGGCCTGTGCGCCCTGCACACTGCGGAAACGCGTGTTTCCGCAGTTACCCCACCTATCACCCCTAGCCGGCGATCATTCGGCGCGTATCCCCACGACGCCGGCTAGGCCGCCGCCTTTAGGTGTGCCGCACAACCCTCTTTATGAAAATTATTCGCTACATAGCGTTATAGACCGAATATATATGCACCCATTTCGGCCCTATTTCCTTGACTTTTCAGCTACGTAGATGATATAATTAGGGGGTAGGGGACAAAAAAGACGGACCGCCAGCCGTGAGAAGCTTATGGGCGGTCCGTCAGGAGAGCCCCCCTACAAGGGAGTTCACCTTATGGTAGCACAGGCCCAGGATACCTATACCCCCGCTATCCCCGCGCCAGGCGGGACGCCCCGCGCGCTCACACCCCAGGAGCGCGGGCGGCTGGGAGGGCAGGCAACTTTTGCCCGTTATGGGCGCGACCATTACGCGGCCATCGGTCGCGTTGGGTTCGCTCGCGCGATTGAAGCGGGCTGGGGCGAGTACCTGCTAGAGAAGCTGGCCCCCTCGTACCGCGCCAAGTTCGGGCGCGATCCGGTGTTGGGGCGCAACAAGGCCGGCGACAAGGCGCGCGCCGAGGCGCGTAAGGCCACGCCCACGCTCGGCGTGTGCGCCTGGCAGGGCTGCGCGGCCCCGGCGACCGAGCGGCACCACGTCGACGGCTGGCAGGTCAGCGCCGATACCTGCGGCCTCTGCGACGCGCACCACGCCGCGCTAGAGCGGTCCTATCGGGATGCGCTCCGGCGCCACCGCCTGTTTGCCCGCACGCAGGAGCCGCCCACCAAGCGCGCTATTGCCATCAGCGCCGGCGTCGGCCTCGACGCCGCGATCCCCTTCTAACCCGCCCGAGGGCCAGCCCGCCGCCCCGCGCGGGCTGGCCCTCCCCACCGCAGAGGAGAACACACCCATGGGCATGAACCAGATGATTGTCTTGCAGACACGACGGGACGACGCGGAGGAGGCGCAGCCCGCGCCGCAGGAGGCGCAGCCCACCACCCCGATGAGCGCGGCCCCGACGACGCTGTTTGAGGTGATCGACCAGGCGGTGAGCGCGGTGCTCGGCCAGTTCGACCGCTGGTGCGACCGCGACGAGCGCGAGGGCGAGGACGAGGCGCACTTCGAGGACTACGTGCGCTGGCGCGTCGCCATCATCGACGACGCGGCGGCGCAGGCTCGGACCCTCATGGTCACGGAGGGTCTGACCGCCGAGGGGAGCCCCTGGCTCGCCGCCCACGCCCGCGCATAGGGCCGAGCACGACGACCACGACGACGCCGGCCGGGGTGGACGCCCCGGCCGGCTAGTGCATCATGGAGGATCGACCCATGCCGACACTGAACGCTGTCAGAGAACGCGACCGTGCGCATAGAGGGGCGGCCCTTCCCTGTCCGGCGCGGTACCCTAGTGGCAAGGATGCACACGTCACGAAGGGAGGGCTGCGCGTGCCAAAGGACGAGGGCGAGGGGCGAGACCTATTCACGACCGCCGAGGCGGCCGCCCAGCTCGGGATCACACAGGCCACCGTCAAGACGGCGATCACCCTGGGGACGTTGAAGGTGGTGCGCATTCATGCCCGGCTGAACATGGTCACGGCCGCGGCCATCGAGGAGTACCGGCGCGAGCACCTGGGGCAGCAGGGACGCCGGAAGGGCGTGCGGAACAGGCCCAAGGGCGCGGGCGACACCTCGGCGGGGTAGTGGTTACGGTAAGAGCCATTACCGTGACTGGTTTAAGGAGTAACCAAGTGGCACAAAAATCGGCGGGAGCAGTGAGTAGTCCTGGGAGGAAACAGACGAAGCGAAAAGACATTGCCATCAGTACGAAACGACTAGTGCTGGCTGAATCTGCATATCGGTGTGGAAACCCTCGCTGCAATCACATCCTGACGTTAGAGCTTCATCACATTTTATGGGTGAAAGATAGTGGGGGGGATGGAGCCGAAAACCTCTTGGCTCTTTGCGCCAATTGCCATGGTTTACATACGGCAGGGTATATCACGCAAGATGCAATCACGCATTGGAAGGGACTGCTTCTCGCCCTCAATCACGCATTCGACCGGGAGAGTATAGACCTTCTCCTCTTTCTCTATCAACCAGCCACCACCATTACCATGTACTACTCAGCCGATGGCGTATTGAAGTTTGCTCGGCTCATCGCGCATGGCTTGGCGCGAGTGGGCGAAAGTATGGCCTTCGTGCGCAATGTGGCCCAAAGTTCTCATACCGTTGTGATCACCGACAAAGGCCGCATGCTTGTAGAGACCTGGCTTGCGGGAGATCAGGAGAGATATCAAAGGCTCCTCAATGAACCTGATTTTCTATCTGACCCTTAAACTTTAGTTCCGCTTGCTCGAATGAATATGGAGGAGGGCCGACCAATGACCACGCGCGAGGGCAGCGAGGGTGAAGCGCGCGCCCTGGAACTGTTCGACGCGCCCGAACGGCCAGCATCTGCGCAGGAGCCGTTGACTGACCCAACGTATTCTTATGCCAATAGTCTGGCTCCAGCGAGCCAGGAGGCCGTCTGGAAGCGCCTGCGCACTGTGGCCCGCCTCTTCGAGATCGCGGACCCCGCGACCTTTCCCTGGCACCACCTGCGCGCCGCCCAGGTTGCGCGCATCCGGCAGCGCCTCATGCAGCCCTACGGCCCCGCGCACAAGCGGGCTGCGCCGGCGACGGTGAACCTGACGCTGGCCGTGTTCCGGGGCATCGCGCGCGAGGCGCGCAACGCCAACGCCATGACCGACGAGGAGTACCGGCGCATCTGCGAGATCAAGGCCGACAAGGGCGAGCGGCTACCGCGCGGGCGGGCCGTCCCCACGGGCGAGCTAACCGCTTTGGTGAAAGCGTGCGCGCGGGACGCGAGCCCGGCCGGCGTGCGCGACGCGGCGATGCTGGCCGCGCTCTACACCGGGGGCCTGCGCCGCTCCGAACTGGCCGCGCTCACGGTCGAGGACTATACAGCCGCGCCGCCCGAACTGCGTGTGTTGCACGGCAAGAACGACAAGCAGCGTAAGGTCCCGATCCCCGCGAGCGCCGCCGCTGCCCTCGACCGCTGGATCGCGCTGCGCGGCGGGGAGCCCGACGCGCTCTTCGTGCCCATCGACCAGACCGGCCGCATCGCTGGGGACGGTGCCGGCATGAGCGCCCACGCGATCTACAAGATGCTCAACAAGCGCGCCCGACAGGCCGGCATCCCACCCCTGACCCCCCATGATATGCGTCGGACCTTTGTCGGTGATCTGCTCACCGCCGGCAACGACATTAGCGCCGTGCAGCGCATGGCCGGGCACGCGAGCGTGACGACGACCCAACGCTACGACCGCCGTGGCGACGAGGTGATGCGGCGCGCGGCCGACACGCTCCACTTCCCGACGCCGTAAACGCGATAGGGCTATCATGATCGTGAAAGGAGAAGGAGGAGGCACAGCCTATGCGCCCCGATGACACCACCTCGCCGATCACTGTGCTCCTCACGCCCCAGGAGCGGTGGACCCGCGCCGAGGAACGCTGGAAGCGCCAGCAGCGCCAGCAGCGCCAGCAGCGCCGCGTCGCCCGCCGCCGCGCGCCCTGTCGGCCGCGCCGACGCTCGACGCGATCCCGGCTGCGGTCGCGTACAAGGACCTCACACGCGCCGAGCGGGAGCGCAGGGCGAAGACGGCCACGCTGGGAGAGCACGCGCTACTCTACCCCGAGATGCATGCCTTCCGCCAAGCCATGAAGCCGAAGACCGCGCGCGGGGCATGGGCCTATCGCACGATTCTCGTGCTGCTGCTCGTGGGTGGCCTGCTCATGGTCGGCTATGGGCTCGTGGTCGCCTGCACGGACCCGAACCTACACGACGCGGGAGGGTTTATCTTCGGGGGCGCTCTCCTGGCCTCCGCGTCCTTCCAATTCGCGGCAGGACTCGCCGCCTGGGACGAGGAGCGGCAGGGCTCCACCGATCGCGACCTGGCGCCGCGCTGATCGCACGGGGGAATCGCAGCACCAATGTTGGAGGCACGAGGTACAGCGCGTAGACGCTATGCCCCCTTTCCCTCGTGCCGTGTGTGGCGCGGTCTACACAGGGCCGCGCCACACACGGCACGCCACGCGGGGTATCGCGCACACCGGCGACACGGACCGCGCGCGGTAGCGGCCGCCGATGCGACGCCTGGGACGCCGGACGCTGCCCCCCGCCGCCGCGCACTTCCGTGCCTACGTCCACCTGCGTAGCGTCGATCCCGCCCGCGATCGCGACCGCAGCTACACGCTGACCTGGACCCCAGCCCTGTTCGAGGGTGGCACGCTCCTGCGGCTGTGGGGGCGCACAGGTGGTCCCGTGTGATCGCTAGGTGAAATCCGGTTCATGCCCACATTTGGTGATAAAGAGTGGACACGTTTTTCACGGTGGTTGAAAGCAAAATGATCCGCCATCCGGCGATGGACCATAGTCTCACACATGTCCTGTGACGAAATCACAAGATCAG
>JAABUV010006759.1_pt1 | contig 12333 bp, 12 predicted proteins | sample 5559971 | NCBI WGS metagenome assembly JAABUV01 (sample SAMN10711881, study PRJNA513362) | rock metagenome | isolation source: Antarctica rocks | place: Antarctica: Victoria Land, Knobhead nord | collected 2015-12-19
CCCCAGCAACGCACCGCCACCCATCCCTCCCACCACCATGCCTCAACACTTCCTCTCGAAACAACTGGCCCGCTGCAGGATCAGTCGCACCCCCCGGCGCCCTCTGAAACACATCCCGCCATATCTTCCCCGCAATGGCTCGGTCAAACAAGTACGAATAGTACGTAGCGCCATACCCAAATAAATGCCCGAAGAACCCCTGCCAGCTCGTGCCCGCCGGCTCGGGGACCAGACTATACTTATTCCACACGCTCTGATACACTTTCGTGCTCTCCCTCCCATCCCCCCCATCAGCCCAGGTCAAAGGTGACCGGGAATGGTACTCCTGATCGAGCATCCCGAGCAAGACCTGGCTCTCGATCTCCGCGCCCTGCATCCTGCGATCGACTTCGACGCGCTCTTGGATGCGGGAAGGGTCGAGCGGGGCGTCCGTTTCCCAGTGTCGCGCGTACAGTGCCAGGACCTCGGGTGCGGAGGCGAAGTTCTCCATGAGCACGGAGGGCAGTTCGGCGAAGTCGGTTGCGCAGCGCGTGCCGGAGACGTTCTGCAGGGCGGTACGGCCACAGATTGAATGGAGAGCGTGGCCCATTTCGTGGAAGAGTGTTGTGACTTCGCGGAAGGAGAGTAAGGTTGGTCTGTTGGAGTTGGAGGCAGGTGGTAGCGAGAAGTCGCAGATAAGTGCTATGGTCGGTAGCTGGTAGAGCGCATTGCCGTCACGGGAGTTGAAGTTGGTCGCAAGACCATCGTTCGCGGCTTCTGACGCCGTAGCGAACAAGCTGCCGCTCTGAGACGAAAACTCAGCAGCCTCGTGTATCTCTTCTTCGCTGATGCGCCTGGAGCAACGCAGCGTGAAATGTGCGGGGTTGGGGCTCTTGCCTTGCCGCTCGAACAGATCGCAGTATATCACCGCGATGTGGCCTTCGTGGTCATCAATGACATCCAATCGGCGTACGTCCGGGTTCCACGACTCGCCGCGCAGCGTCTCGCGAGGAACAAGACGGATCCCATACAGACGATGGAACAAGCGCGACAAGCCCTGCATGACTGTGCCAAGCGAGAAGTACGCTGCAAGAAAGTCTGGCATACGCGCTTTCGAGCGCAGTGTAGACATCAGCTGTGCCGTATAGTAGTCCCGATCCCACGCATTCATCTCAGCGGGTAAGGTACCAGCCCGGGCATCGCTCTTCTTCACTTCCAGCAATTGCCGCAACTCGTCTTTCGCTCGCGGCGCATTCTCCACCGCAAGCGCATCGAGAAATGAAGTGACTGCCTCGGGAGACTTGGCCATCTTATCCGTCAATGTCATATGCGCAAAGCTCTCGTAGCCACTGAGACTCGCCAGCTCCGCTCTCCGTTTCAGCAGCTGCTCCAGACGCTGCAGGTTAGTACGTGACGACGTGCGATTCGCCATGTAGATCTCGCGTCGCGTGTTTGCGTCCTCAACGGCTCGCAACGCAATAGTAGCTGGCATGCCGACGGTTGGTAAGGATACCGAGCCCCATTTTGTCATCTGTCGGACAAACAACGGATCCATGCCTTTCAATCTGCTACTCTCAAAGTATAGTATGCTCTTCTCCGCCGCCATGTTCTCCACGAAATCATTGCCCACTTGTGCGACCTCGTTCGAAATCTCTACGAAAGCTTGCCGATCAATCTCCGCGAGATCTATGGCAGACTTGGAGAAGTCTTTGATCAGGATGGCAGCCACGGTACGCTCCTCCTCACTCCACGAGTTGTAGACTTCGGGTATCGCCGCAGCTCTCTTTAGCTGATCGTTGAGGCCCGTCGTCGTGTTCAGCACGTTCATGTACTCGAACATGGATGCATATGCCTGCGACGCCGCAGCCTGCACCTTTCGATCCGGATGCACCGAGCGCACAAAGTCGCTCAGATCGATCACGCGACATAGCAGGTCGCTCAGCCTGTCGAGAGCCCGCGCCACGCGTTTTAGCTCATCGTTCGTCTGGTAGGACAACACCGCCGCGACGATCCTCTTGCACTTCGTAAGCGTGACGGCGGCGAAGTCCTGAAAGCCCTCGGGATGTGTGAGATAGCGGTTCTGGAACAATCCTGCGCTTTTGCCGCGATAGTGGTGCTTTTTTTTGGACGAGAACTCTTTCCATACGTGAGGCGAGTCGAAGATCTGGCGCAGCGTCCGGTCATCGTGGGCGATACTGGGCGCTGCCCTCGAAGCAGGTCGATAGTCGTCTGCTACAGCTGCTGCGGCGGCGGCACCTTTGGCGTTGCTGGAGATTACGAGGCGTCTTTTGCCAACGTCGCGCTGGTGGCGTATGCATTGTGGGCAGGTCCATGGTTGACGCTGAAGTCGCTTCAGCATCATGCAGTGATGGAAGGAAGGAAATCCAGGCCTCATATTGCATGTGATAGACGCGATCGGGAAAGGCAGGTTCGGGCCGACCTCCGAGCGAAAGCCGAAGCTCCTTCACGTCTGAGAAGCTTTTGCGACAAACAGCTCGCAAAATCGCCATTGCGCGTACTATACAGCTTCTATGACCTTCCAACCACTGCTGTGGCGGGTGAGTGGTATACTGATTCCAATGGCCCCTAACAAGCATACTGACAGCTTCAGCGCGCCCTCCCCATAGCAGGCTTGACAGCAGGCCTCGCGCTTCTCCCCAAAACCACCGCCTACGCCGAGGAGCCCGTCGCAGACCCAGTACAGGCAATCGTAAGGCTTGATCCACGCCGAGACAGGACGACCAAGCTTACAAGGCCCAGCGTATGCGAAAACCCATCTATGACACCCCTCTCTCCGAACCCACCGCGACAGCCATCTCCGCGACTACTCCCCTACCAGCATCCGGCATAACGGATAAGCCGCAAGAAGAGAATGCCTCGCGGAGACCCACACCGACCGACAGACTAGCCAAAGAACTCAGCCGCGGGAGGCTGTTCCTGCACCGGTATGCCGTCAAGACGGAAGACGGCCTGAACACGGGCATGGACCGCTTCATGAGCGCGGAGCACAGCTTCACCTCCACAATCGCCTCTCTCGCGCCTCCGAAAGAAAGCAACGAGCAGCTGCTTCCGGGTAGCATCTACGTTCTTGTCGCAGCCATGGCGGGTAGCATCATAAGTCGGAACCGCAATATCCTGATCCGCTTCGTCACGCCCATCATTACCGGTGTGACGACCGCGAACTACATGATCCCGCGAACGACGCAGAATGTTGGAAATTTGATCTGGGACTTCGAGAAGCAGTATCCGGTGGTCAGAGACAACCACTTGAGGATAAGTCAGGGCATCAGGCATTTCATTGAGACGGGGAAAGCGCATAGCCAGATGGGGCTCGCAATGGCGGAGGAGCGCGTGACTGGGGCGAGGGAGACGATGGAGGATTGGGTGAAGAAGGGGAGGTGATAGCATACCTGCGGATGCTCAGAGGCACTGTAACATATTACTTTGGGTTTCTCATAGGCCGCAAAGACCGAATGTACATTGCGTCAGCCTGTTGCTCGGAGAGCCAAGTTGTCCATGCGGTCTTGACCGATAGATACGTATGTTCGTTGTAGAGCTGCGTGCACTCATCTCCGTCTGTGTAGGAGAGACCTGACGCGACTGCACTTCCCGCTCACCCTCCCTGTGAGCTCTCCACGCTCCCGTTCGTCGCTGGCCGAAATGACGCCTGAGGCAGCAAATATCTCCACTTCATGGCTGTTCTCTCACCTTCAATGCACTTGTGGTCAAAACTAGGTGGCAGCATGGCATGGATGGCGGAAATGGGACGGACAGCAACGCGCAGTTGGTGACACATGACTTCAAGATCAAAGGCGCTGCAATCCGGCATACCTCGAAGGACAAGAGCCGGGATGTCGCACTGGAGACCTGCACCATTTGCCTCGAAAGCATCACTGAGCGCGCAGTCGCCGCACCTTGCAACCACCTGACGTTCGACTTCCTCTGCCTGCTCTCATGGCTCCAGCTCGCATTAGCCGCACAGCCCGGACCTGTACACTTCCCTGCCGCCCTCGATTCCACCCGCTTCGCGGCCTCAACAGCTTGCACTAGTCCGCGACGGATATTCGATTTCGACATCCCAGCAGCGCTTGCATTGTGTGTTGATGCGCGATCACTAAGATCCCAGCCCTTGCCTCAACAAAGCCATGACTTCTGCGTGCAATCGCTCGTGTTCGGCGCAGTGGCGATCCCAAGCTGGTCCAGCTCCTCCCGCAGTACTGAAAGGCTCTGCGAACGTTAAGATCTCGAGCGCTCCTTTGCGCCCCGCTACGCCTTGAGCTCCCTTTTGCAAAGTCTTCAGCCACGGCAGTAGAGCCTTGACTTGATTCTTCTTCAAGAAAAGTCTGCGGAGCATACCGGGCTGGCATTCGAAGGACTCGAGCTGCTTTGCTTGTTTCAGCAGGTGGAGTGCCGAGCGCAGTACCCTAGAGTCCCCGATGTACATGATTTCTATGCGACGGACATACTTCCTCGAGTCACCGATCATCTCCAGGAAAGTATGAAGCGTGCTCTCTGACACGAAGCTGAAAGTGTTTGCGCCGTACAGGATTGGCGCGGCTTCTGCATATATTCGGTGGCTTATTCGCAGAAGGGTAGCGTTAAGGTGAGGTATCTTGTCCGTCCGTGAACGCACGTGTACACGCGGTCTGCGTGGAAGGCCTTTCGTCAAGCGCCTCTCTGCATCGATCTTTGCGAGCGTATCGGAACACAGGGTGAGACTGTAGATTTCATTCCTGATCTCCGGTGGAAGGTCGTCAAAGCTGATGTCGTTGTCGACGGCCATTGCGGCGCTGTCCCTTGTTTGTAGCAAGACGATTGACGTAGAGGAGGTGATGTTGGTGATGCGCAACTATGATCTTCAGTGTTGAACATGCGGAGGTGGTCTATTAAACATGAATGGATGTGTTGGAGAGATGATAGTGAAGTTCGAAAGGTGTGTTGGCTCAGAGAGCAATCCAGCCCGGCATGTGAACTTTTGTGTGCCGACGGCGCGACGCACCAAGCTCGCGCACAACACATTGACCTCACACTCGGTCTTCAGATCAAATCTCATTCACAGCCTCCCTCTCATCCTCATCCACATCCATATACCACCATAGCCCCGTAGAAAGCATAGGTAGTACGCCACACCCCCTAACGCGCCGCCCAAATGCGATGCGTGTGCGAATGGAGTCTTGTCCGAGTTCAAGTAGTATGTGTCCAGCGCCGCAAATCCCACGGTAGCCACCCACAAGGGTACGGGGATGAAGAAGACACCCACCTTCGCCCACGGCATCAGACACGCCGCAGCCGCGCCCACTCCCACGACCATGCCACTTGCCCCTCGCGCCGATTGACGTACTGCACCAGCCCCCTGACCGAATGGACCTATGATCTTGCCCATCCCACTTTCAGAGGGCATTTGCTTCTGATATAGCCACGCAATCGAGCCTGCAATTCCGCTGCCCAGTGAGAGGGCCAGCACGTGGAACGCGCCAATGCCTGGCACCCAAGACAGCATAATCCCAAACGCACTGAACGTCAGCATGTTGAAGGCGAAATAGACGAAATTCGCGTGCGAAAAGGCCGACGTGAGTATAGTCCATTGTCGTCCCTCACGCCAATTCTGCCAGGATAGGGTGAAGTTTTGGCGGAGAGTCCGCAGGAGTCGCTGCTCTTGGGTGGCTTGAGCATATACCCAGCCGGCGAAGACGCCGGTGTTGAGGGCGATGAGGAAGTAGGTAGCGCTGACGGCGGAAATGCGAGTGCTGCCTGTGGGTCCGTATTCTCGGCCATAGGAGCGATTGGTGAGATTTTGTCGAATGCGGCTTCGTAACGCTGAGCGGGATCGGAAGCTTTGGTGGAAGAATGTGCGATTGTGAATCCCGCCCGACATCCTGGAGAAGGCATACTTGCTGGGTCCAGTCCGAGAGATTCTCTGCGCCGGCGCCTGAAGTGATTGGAGTCCTCGAACGCGTAGCAGCGGCGGCGGAAGCATTTTTCTAAGCAAAGACATGGCACCGAGGAAGGAATGCTGTTCCTCCTTTGAGCGATCAAACTGGGAGCGCAGCCGCTAGGTACTCTATAGCGAAGAGGCTGGTATCGTTACGTTACACAGAGGCACGTCAGGACCTAGCGGCGACAGGGACGGACATGAGAGGGGCCGATAAGGGCTCGAATGTGGACTGTACCAGCGCACAGCTACCGAGGCTGTCTTGGTTTGCTGAAGCATTGGATTAGACTATGTAGTGCATGTTGATATTGTGGTGTCCGAAGCCGTGATGTTCATCCCGCTCGAGGCGTGCTGCTTGTGTGCCTCAGGTGTCTTCTGCCAATGCAGGTCCTGAACCTCAGTTCGGATTGTCTACATGTACACGCCAAACATCCCACCACCCTTCACGAGCTACCACCTCCGTCGCCCTCGAACCTGACGCCATTGATAAGACTGCGCACTCTCACAGCACCAAGACTTCGCTCATACGCCGTGGAACCTCTCCAGCTACCAAAGTCCCACCACCGCCGCGGCAGCTGCAGCATTCACTCTCGCCCAAAATCAAACGAACGACTGAACTTCGGTCATACCAAAGAGGGACAACCCGTACTCGAGCATCCAGAGACACTATCCTGCTCGAGGGGCGCTAGCACTCTCACACGCGGGCCTTGCCTTCGACCTCTGGAGCTGGGGCAATTACAACCCCGGTGAAGCCATCGCGGAGCTTTGCACCGCCGCGGCCACTCCGGAAAGCACTTGAGATGGCGTCCGAGCTCGCTAGCAAGCTCGAAGGCACTACGCTGAATGATGGTGCCACAAATGACGATTGGAAAGCGAGCCTGAAGCAACCTGTCAAAGATAAAAGGGTGCAGACTGAGGATGTCACAAAGACGAAGGGGTTGGAGTTCGAGGATTTCTACCTGAAGCGACCATTGCTTATGGGCATATTCGAGGCTGGATTTGAGAAGCCTTCGCCGATTCAGGAGGAAACCATACCAGTTGCGCTCACTGGCCGAGATGTGTTGGCGCGAGCAAAGAATGGCACTGGCAAAACTGCTGCTTTCGTGATACCCACACTTGAGCGGATCAATCCGAAGCTGGAAAAGACACAAGCGCTCATCCTTGTGCCCACGCGAGAACTTGCGTTACAGACATCGCAAGTATGCAAGACGCTTGGCAAACATCTCGGCGTCAACGTGATGGTGACCACAGGTGGCACTGGACTGAAGGACGACATCATTCGCTTGAGCGACACAGTACACATCATTGTCGGCACACCCGGCCGTATCTTGGATCTCGCATCAAAGGGCGTGGCAGACCTTTCAGCAGCTACCACCTTTGTCATGGACGAAGCGGACAAGCTTCTATCTCCCGAGTTCACCGTCACCATCGAGCAACTGCTACAATTTCATCCCAAGGACAGGCAGGTCATGCTTTTCTCCGCTACATTTCCAGTTATCGTGAAGTCTTTCATGGACAAGCACATGCGCGACCCTCACGAGATTAATCTCATGGACGAGCTCACGTTGCGTGGTATTACGCAATTCTACGCCTTTGTGGAAGAGAAGCAGAAGGTGCACTGCCTGAACACGCTCTTCAGCCGTCTCCAAATCAACCAATCCATCATCTTCTGCAACAGCACCACTCGTGTCGAGCTTCTCGCGAAGAAGATCACCGAGCTGGGCTACTCATGCTTCTACTCGCACGCCAAGATGCTGCAACAACATCGCAACCGAGTCTTCCACGAATTCAGGAACGGCGCCGTACGAAATCTGGTCTGCTCTGACCTGCTCACTCGCGGTATCGACATTCAAGCGGTCAACGTCGTCATCAACTTCGACTTCCCAAAGAACGCCGAGACATATCTTCATCGCATTGGTCGCTCCGGTCGCTTCGGGCACCTGGGTCTGGCCATCAACCTGATCAGCTGGGAAGATCGCTTCAATCTGTATCGCATCGAGCAAGAGCTCGGAACGGAGATACAACCAATCCCTGCGGCCATCGACAAGAGCCTGTACGTATACGACGCTCCGGAGAACATCCCGCGACCCGTCAACACCGCATCTCAACCGCAACAGCGACCACAGCAAGAGGGCAGAAGACAGCAGGGCAACGGCGCCGACTTGCAAAACCCGGCAAACCGTACCGGCGCTTACCGTGGTGGACGAGGTGGTGGCCGTGGAGGCGGATTTCGTGGCCCACCGCGTGAGCCTGGTCCGCAGAATCAGAACGGATTCCAGGGACAGCAGCGGCAGAGTGGCTTCCAACAGCAGCCACAGCCGCAAGCCTTGGCGCCGTCTGCCGCTCAGGCATAGCGCACTTGAGCGTGCTTTGCGCCGACATTTAGTGCGCGATATGTCAGACGTGTACAATGGAGTTTTTGGCGTTTCACCAGCGAGGCGCTGAATGGCCGGCGCGCCAAGGAGGCTCGCGGTGGGCGGAGATGTTGCTATACGATTGATGACTAGCCGGTTCTTACGCTCCAGCAGATGTTTTCTTGCGACTCTGAACCCCGATATTCATACTACACCTCCCATGACTTGCGTGGAGAGGCTAGACGCTGCGACCCTCGACAGAAACAAACGCGACTCGACTCTTGCACTTCCTTCCGGGCTCCACAGCCCATGATGATCTCCCCTTCTTGCGGTCCACACCGAACAACACACCACTACTCCCCCCCAGACTTGCCGACCCCACAAGACTACAATTAACAGACAACAAGCGAACACGAGCCTCGCCGCCGGACAGGCTCGCCGTACCCGCTACACGGAGCGCAACGATCCCGGCTCCACAACCACAACGTTGATCACGTCTCCTTCACTCCTTCAGAAGACGCCCGATCAGTCCGGAACCCACTTTCATCACCTAGCCTTGAAGCCGCGCCCACGAATACATCACACCAACGTGCCCGCGCCTCGCTCACGGAAAGTGCATGGAAGGCGGTTCCGGTAGAAAGAAATTACCAAAATGTTTTTGGAGGACGGATATCCGGCGAAGTGGCTGGTAGTGCATGCCGGGTACAGTCCGGCTACTATATAGCTCTTGCTTGAATGAGAAAGACCCTTGCCTTCAAATCGAGCCCACATCGTTGCGTCCCACTATCGTCCACGCTAATCACCTGTACGGACGTATCCGACTCACATGGCCAGACCCGCATGTGAAGTCGCTACCACGGTGACGCCGAAAGCCCGACGAGCACATGAACCGTCGTCGGTAGCGCAGCTCGTTCGGCCCGCGAAAGTTCGTGTTCGCCGATGGACCACCGGCGCCGGGCGCGATGACTGTCCGGTGAAACGGTTGTCACGTGGCAAACCTCAGGACACAAAGCTCGGAAGTCAGTGATCAGCCATTATCGGTGGACGAACAACTGCACTGTCGCCGCTTATTACGGCGACAGAAACGACATCCTCAAGGTGACCTCGGCTTCTTTCTCCAAACAATGGAAGCTGCGCTCTGTTTCCGATACACTTTGGATGCTACGTCGAAAGACATGATGAAGTACATGCATGTTTCCAATATATGCTTGCTGCTACATCGAGGGATCCATGTGTTATTGGAGCTCCGCTTGAGGATGGGCAGGCGGCAAGCGTGGGTATCATCATGCTGTTCCGTATGTGTTAATTAAGACTTCTGCTTTACCTCGGGGTGTCGAGGGCAAGCCGCTCGTGTCGTTGTTGACTATTGCACACCGCTGGCCGGATGCCTGATCAGGATCGTGCTCGAGACCTATAGGGCCTACATGTGTGAAATGGGATGGGATGAGACGACTCTCATTCCCGTAAGGGACAGCTACCGAGCGATTGGAGCCCGCGCAAGGCTGGTTGGGACGCGCAAGCCGCGGAATCCCTCGACTTCCTTGATAGGGTGCTAGACCAGCTCGGCTTCAGGTGGTGTTACATGCGGTGTGTGGGCGGTGGAGTTCCTCCAAGGGTCAGCAGTTCGCTCGTTAGGTGCAGCGTTTTAGGCGAGGCGTCGTCCAATTGTTGCGGTGGCGTGGGCGATCACGTAATGCGGTGCACAAAGGCTATTGTTTTTCTTGGCATCATGCCAGCAGTACATGTACAATGGACGATCTCATGAGCTGAGCTGTGTGGTATGGGGAATACAGTTGGATTGTGGATGTGCACCTCACATGCTTGCAGCATGAGGTGCTGCCAGCTGCGCGCGGAATTCGTAAAGCCAGGAATAGAAGCCCCCACCTTGTGACCTGCAGTCCTCAGCCTCGTGATTATTGTGCTCAGCAGGAGCGGGTGCGTGTGGCTTGGCATTGCGGGAATCAGGGCAGCCGCGCGATCTGCAGTGCAGCACATGCCCGCGGAGCTCGTCCAAAAAGGTGAACAGCACATGTATCACAGACTGATGCACCGTATCACCGACCAGCGGACGTGAGCAGTGAGTGATGAGATTGCGACGTCGAGTGTTCCAACAGATGAGGGGCAACATGAACTCTACCGGTCGGCGCTCGCTGGCCCCTCTTCCCTCCTCATCAGCCATGTTTCGGCGGGACCGCGGCTCGCGTCTCTACCGTCGCCCGGAAGCCGTTTGGAAGGTCATCTCTCACCGTGCCCTACTTTAGTCGCACTGCTAATTCGGTTAGGGGTTAGGGGAGACTGACCAACCGGAGCGCGCAGGAACACGCGACTCACTAGCAGCACCTAAAGTTGGTCGGCGCGAGCGGCGACCGCTTGCAGGCAAAACCACACAAACAGGGCTTAGCCAAGCATCCATGGCTGTGAATGACCCGGATTCTGCTCACCCTCATCCGCCGCTACACCTCCAGCGCGGCCAACGCGCCCCCCCCAAAGCAAGGCTTGTACCGCAAGTAGGTCGCCAACGCTATTTCCACTTCGGGAAGTCTTGGCTGGTCTGTGTCGGGCTGTCAGACCAGGCGAGAGGGCTGTGCGCTGCCCCCCCGATAGAAATTACCTGTATGAGAGCCCGAGTAGGCTGCACCTAAGTACCCTGCCCTCCCTTTCCGTACCCGTCCACCACACCACATTCTTCCCTCTCCTCCCACACCCACCTTCGCTTTGCACCACCATCCACGCCGCCGCCAACGATGGCTTCCATCTCAGCTTCCTCCGAGCAGATGCACTTTGGCGCCGACAATGCCACCACCGACGCGAGCCTCATGTCTCCTGTACCGACCGGTTTCACCCTCTTCCAGCCTTCGGTGGCGATCGGCTTCTCACTTCTGATCTTGCTCGTTCTCGCACGCGTCTTCGGGGCTGGCAAGCAAAGACTGCCTGCTGGTGTCAAACGACTACCACACTTGGGCCCGCAACTACCGTACATTGGCGCGCCATGGGGTGTACCAGGGCCCGGTATCGAGGCAGCATGGTTTTTCGGCAACATGCACAAGAAGCTCGGTCCTATCTACGAGTGGAAGGTACGCAGGCGAGCATCCTCGTTTGCAAGAGCGTCGCTGACTTTCCTGGCAGGTCATGGGCACAATTCACATCTGGATCGAGACCGACAAGATATCACGCGACCTTTTTGTGAGCCGGCAACGTAACTACTGCGATCGCAATGAGCTTCCTGCTGCTATTGGCGTCCGTGAGGGCTCCGAGGTCCTCCCACTCATGGGCTTTGGCGAGCAATTCCGTCGTTACAAGAACTTCATGCACCTGATCATGAGGCACGCCCACCCGCGTATGTTTTATGGCTGGCCGATGGCGGAGAACAAGAAGACTCTTCGCCGCATACTCGAGCAGCCAGATCGCTGGTCGGAGCACATCATCGTCCACTGCGGCCGCACAATCGCCAGCATTGCATGGGGCGACGCCGACCACGGCAAGAAGCTGCTGACTATCATCCCGACCATCCTCAAGACTGTCTCCCCCGCCGGCCCGCTCATCAACAAACTCACCTTCCTCTCCAACCTGCCGGAGTCCGTCTCACCGTGGAAACAGCAGGAAGTGATCCGCAAGAAGGAGATGAGCGACGCGTTCATGGAGCCCCTGCAGGAAGCCAAGGCGCGCCACGACGCCGGTATTCTGGAGGACTGCTGGAGCAAACTGTGGCTGGAGAAGGAGAAGGGGACCGAACACCTCGACTTCTACGAGGCCGCGCACGCCATTGGCTCCAGCTCGTTCGTCGCTATCGCCACTGTCGGCGGACCGCTCCACGCTTTCTTCCTCGCCATGTGCCACTACCCAGCTTGGCAACGTAAGGTGCAGGAGGAGATTGACCGCGTCTGCGGTGACCGCCTGCCCTCTATGGATGACATGCCGAAGCTACCCGTCCTCCGCGCCACCGTCAAGGAAATCGTTCGATGGCGGCAAGCGACTCCTCTTGGTGTGCCTCACGTCGCAATGGAAGACGACGTCTACGAAGGCTACTTGATCCCCAAAGGCGCCATCTGCCACGCCAACCACTAGTAA
>JAABUV010006760.1_pt1 | contig 12332 bp, 11 predicted proteins | sample 5559971 | NCBI WGS metagenome assembly JAABUV01 (sample SAMN10711881, study PRJNA513362) | rock metagenome | isolation source: Antarctica rocks | place: Antarctica: Victoria Land, Knobhead nord | collected 2015-12-19
CTTCTTTCTGTACCTCGGGCGGGTCTCGGCGCAGCTGGGGAAGCTCATCGGTCGCCAGATGAACCGCAAGATTCAGGTGGAGATCTGGGACACCGTGATGCGTCAGGATGGTCCAGTGGCACGCTGACTGGCCGCCCCTGAGATCCAGCCGTTAACGGTTGAGCGGATTGGTGGTCACCCCGACTTCGGACCAAGCCTGCGGACCGGCTATGTCGCTCGCCGAGAGCCGGCCTTCAGCGCCGATGGAGTGAGAACTGGCTTGAGGCGCCACGTCACGTACATCATCCCGACGCCAGCGGGCCGCGAAGAGCGCTGGATGGGCTGGCTGCGGCTGCTGTCGATCGATCCGCTGGGCGAGCACGACGACCTGCCGGAGGTTGTAGGTCAGCACACGGCGGACCGGCTTTCTTACATCCTGGCGGCTGTGCCAACTGGGAAGCGACGGGCTCGCCTGATCGTCTGAAGTAGCCAGCCTCGCGGCTGGTGCGAATAGCAGAGATGGCGCACCTTTGGCCATGCCTGGTCGCGCGAGCCATTGTAGGTTGCTGCAACGAGCGATCTGCGCGCGCGACAGACAACCTGTGGAACCGGCGACACGGGATGCGTCTGCCGGTGCTCGGCCCTGGCCGCTTATGGAGCCGGACCGACCAGCGCAGGGAACGGGGCGACGGTCAGCATCTCCGGGAGGTTCGCGAGGTGAAGACCCGACCATCGGTATCGCGTACGACCGGACCGAGCGTGTCATTCACCCGCGTCCAACCGATGCCAGCCAATACGGTGAGCAGGGGGATACCGCCGAGCCGTGCCGATTCGTCATGCAACCGCTTGAACCTCAGCGCCTTGTCGCGTGCAGTCCCGCCGTCACTCGCCCCCCCTTGCACTCCAGCAGGGCGCGGAGCGTGTCGTTCTGGTCATAGACGACAAATGCGGTGCCGGCGTGATGAGCACACCAAAGCGGGCCTCAATGTCCCCCTGGCCGTGGCTCCCGGTCCTAACAAAGTGCAAACCGTTGTCGGCGAACAGCGCCTCGACAGCGTCCTCGATCAAGTCCCCCCAACGCGTCGACGTTGCGTCTAGGACCTGCCTGCCCGGAAGACCAGACCGGGAGGGTTGCCAGTTGGAAGACGGCGTTAGGTACCAGCACGAAGGGAGTCTGGCGGTGGCTAAGCAGCCGTCCGATAAGAACGCAACGAGCCGTGGTCATACTCAGGTTATTCCGCCCGCCAGCCGGCGCTCGTACCCCGTTAGCGAGCTTGGACGCTCGGACGCTTGGACGCGTGGAGGCTTGCAACCCTCGCCGCTTCAGCGCTCGCATTGGTTCTAGTTAGTCAGGCGGGCGCTTCCACTCAAGGAGGAGGTATCTCCCGGCTTGCAAAAGTTGGCGACCGTCGGAGCAACAGCGAATAGGCACCGTCGGCTTGTTGTGCGGAGCAGGTTCGTTGAAAAGGCCTACGATCAATTCAAATTGGACAACCTACTGGCGCTAATCTGATGCTGGGCTTCGCAGTCCATCAAAGCGTGAGCCCTGGCAGCAGAATTTGTATCTAAGGCCACTGCCACAGGGGCAGGGGCGGTAGACACCCTCCGAGTAGCCTCCTGCTGGGGGTGCCCCCTGGCTTGGGTGCGGTATGTGTTCCGCGACGAGCAGGCCAGCAGAAACCTGTACAGCCATGCTCGCCTCGGCCGGAATACCCCAGAAGGGCTCTCCTAGCGACAAATCTCCTTGGGCGGCGAAGGTCGGTAGCTCGTCAACCACGCCGAGCTGATGCCTATATAACTTCGTCCAAATGGGCAATGCCGATTCTGTCGTCACACGAGACTCTTTGAGACGGTCCAAGAGGTATGGAAGAAGTCGCCCAAGCCCAACAGACATCACCGCAACCTCAAAGTCGCCGGATACGGTTCCCACCGCGATGCCTGCGCCAAGCCCTGCGATGAGGCCAGCATGTTCCAGCCCGAAACGTTTCAGAGCCCCACGATCAACGCTGCGGGAGACCTCTCGAAGTTTAGGCGCTAATAGATCCTGCTCTTGCTCGGCCAAGTACCGCTGGATGCCTTCGGCGGATGGCGGTAAGTTCTCGTAGATCGCATGCAGTTCTGCTCGGAACTGACCGAACAATTCATCGTCGTGAATAGTCGCCAGTAGTGACGGGTCGACCTGTTGGAGAAGTGGCAGCTTCGACGTGATCACGGCCTGTAGCACACGGTGACGTGGTCCCTCAAACAACAACTCACCCAAGCCCTCCTCCAACACGAACTGCTCGAACAGGAAGGGTGCGCAGTAACTAGATCCAGAGTCTGTCGCTAAGAGGTACTCTCGTGCGAAGTAAGTTACCGCCTCCTCGATAGCAGCAGCTACCTGCTGCTCCTTTTGGCCCCCCGCGAATACGAAGGTACCCCGGCAGTTATCTTCAACAGCCAGGTCGCTGGGCGTGAACCGTTCAGCGATTCGCTCGGTTTGCGCGCGAAACTTGCCCATCAGAGAACTCGTTAAGGAGTTCGACTCATCACGTCGGCGAAGGGCAATAGATTCGGAAGGTACAAGAACAAGCACCTCCTTCTCTATCAACGGTCGCAACTCCACGAGGCCGGGTAGGACAGCCCGTAGGAACTGCCGGGACGCTGCGATGTTGAGTTCGCCTGAGCGTGGATCCCGGTAACCCGGCCGGGAGCGCATCAGGTGAGGAACCTGGTACTGCTCATCGGAGAACCAGTCGCTCAAAGGATCCTTTGCGACAACTTGTCCGCAGTAGAGGACTGCCGACACGGCGAGGCGGCTTCTGGCAGCGCACCAGACGTTGGCCGACGGCCACCCACCCATGTAGATAGGGAACTCGCGCTCCAGCTTGGGTGGTTTGAAGGTGGCTGCGAAAGCGCGGACGGCCTGGCCGAACTCCGCTATCAGCTTGCCTGGCAGAGGTAACGCGCCCAGGGGGTCGAGATGCTTCGAGCCGAAAAAGTTATCAACTACGTCAAGTATGGTGATCACTTAGATTTGCCTCTCAAAAAGACATCCCGCGATACGTCTACTACTACCCTGCTCGGATAGAAGGTGGGCGGAGAGTGCTGCGAAGCTATCCGCCGGTGCCCGCCAGCCGATGCCGTTGAGCTGTCTGCGCGCCCAGTCCGTGGCGTACCGCTCTACTCGTTGCCGGTTCTGCGTAGCTCCGGCGTGAGGGATCTCGCCGCCGTTGATCCAGTTGCGGATGGTCCGACCGCTGACACCGAGGTCGTGAGAAAGCTTCTCGGTCCCGAAAAGGTCCCGGAGCTCGGTGAGGACGGGGAGGACGAGGTCGAACCAGCGCCGGCCATCCTGGTCTCCATAGCTGTTGCGGTACTGCTCGGGGTCGGTGACCTCTCCGGTCGCTCGTTCAAGCAGCCGGTTGCCTTCCTTGCCGATGAGTGTGGTCAGCGGCCACACCGAGGTGACAGATCGGCGTAGGAGTTGGCCTTGCGTGCCCTCTTCCGCCCAAGCGCCGGGGGTGAGGGATTTGTGCTCGGGCCGGGAGACGTAGCGGGTGACTGCATCGCCGACGCTGCGTACCGGAACGGTGCCGTCGGCGATGGTGCCGGCGAGCAGGTCGGGGTCGTCGCTGACGTCAGCGTCGCTGATGGTGCGGATGGGCTGGCCGGTCTGCCGGTCGTACCAGGAGACTTTGGGCCAGTGGGCCGCTTCTTTGTCGTACGGAGCGGCGGGGGCGGCGTCGGCGAGCCCGGTGGAGGCTTGGGCGAGAATCCCGAAGCCGAATGGCCGTGGCTTGCTGGATTTGAGGGCGGCGGTGTCATCGAGGCGAAACCAGCTCGCTTGCTGCGGCCCGGAGATGCTGAACTGGGTGATGGCGTAGCGGTCGTGCCAGAGGGGCAGCGGCTGCTTCTCGCCGAGCGCGCCGTTCAGAATCCAGGACCAGGCGTCCCGGACCCAAAGCCGCCGGCCCTTGTTGTCCCGTTCTCGCTCGTCGGTGGGGTCCAAGTACACCCCGAGGCCGTGTTCAGACCAGTCCGCGAAGTCGTCGGGTTCGGTGTTGTCTCCGACCTCAGCCGCCGCAGCGGACTCCTCGTGGCTGTCACTCACGTCGAGCAGCTGCGGCCCTGTTGGGCCGGGGCGGTAGAGGGCGTAGCGCTTGGTGGCGATGGCGTAGCACCAGACTGGGTAGCGAAGGCTGTCGTGTTCGACCTTCCACGGCGAGCGTCCCAGGGCTGGATCGTCGTTGACGACATCCGGGCCGTAGGGGTTAAGCGGCTCGAACCGGCGCAGCAGCTGCCGGACCTGCTCGTGCGAGACCGCGGTGACCGTGTCGCCGTCGGCGGTGTCGCACGGGATCTGCCCACCGCCCTCGGTCGCGACGATGGCGATGCTGTCGGTGTCCATGAACGCGTAGCTGCCACCGGCGTCGCTCAACACCCGTTCGATGAGCGCGAGCATCAGCCGGGCCCCGGCAGTGATCGACGCGGCGACTGGCGGGAAGCAGTACGGCCCGGGATCTTCCGGGTAGCGGGTCCGATCCGGAAATCCCTCGTCGCGCGGGCCGTAAACGATGACAGGCACGGGGTCGCCTTCGTCGCGGCGATCGAACCGGGCCAGGCTGCCGTAGGCGGTGGCGTTGGCGGTGATCTTCAGGAACAAGTCGAGCCGGTTCCGTTCCTCGACTGGAAGGTCGGTGGCGTGTTTGACCCGGTGCCGTTCCTCGATCATCGCGACGAACGGATTGGCCCGCTGCCGGGGGTCGACCTGGCGGTGTCCGCGCAGGTGGACGGGCTTCAACCCTGGCTGCTGCCCAACCGGCCGCAGTCGCAGAGCACGGCTGATGGGGATCGCTGCCGTGCCGAGCAGAGCCGCGGCGAGCACGTCGGGGAGCGCGTACCACAGGGTGCCGTCGTAGGTGAGGGGGTTGACGCCGATGCCGTAGTCCCGGGCGCCGGGTTCGTAGCCGGCCCGCACCGGCAGGATCACCCCGTCGGGATGGTTGAGCTGCACCAAGGTGATTCCGATGTGCTCGCGCCAGGTCTTTGGGTTAAACAGCTGGTCTAGCAGGTCGGGAGCGGCCACCAGCCGGCGGACGGATTCGGTGACGTCGTCGACGGTGAGGCTGGCAGCGGTAAGCAGCGGCCAGGTGTCGAGCAGCGCGTTCTGCGCTGGGTACATTGAGGTGAAGTCGGCGACGACGACCGGCACGGGAGTGCGGACGATGCGGGCCTCGGCCCGGCCGCCAAAAAAGGCAGTCATCGACCAGCCGAGCAGCTCGGGGTCCAGGTCAGTAAACTTCTCCAACGGCGGGGTCACGCTCATCGCCCGGAGATAGGCCGCTCCGATGCCGGCCGGTGAATACAGCGCGTGCGGCACCAGATTGATGCCCTGGTGCCGGGCGAGTTCGGTGAGGCAGTTGCGGTACAGGATCGCGGTGTGCCGGACGTCTTCTCGCGCGGAGTGCAGCATCGCCTGATCGATGACGCCGTAGGTGACGTCTGGCTTCTGGAACGGGTCACCGAACGCGGTGCAGGCTCCTTCCAGCGTGTAGGAGCGGTCGGTCAACGCGAAGGCGAGGGTGCGCAGGTCGACGAACCGGCGTTTGCGCTGCAGGTCCGGGGCGTCAGCATCGGTGTTCGACCCCCACGCGAACAGGCTGCGTCGGGGGTCAATGGCCCGGATCAGCAGCCGCCGACGGTGACGGTCGTCCTTCCACTTGCCGTCTGTGTCGAAGTCCCCCCACAGCCCAAGTGACCAGCCGCCGCGGTGCTTGCCGCGGGCCGGGGCCCAGTAGCGGGCGAGGGCACCGAGGTCGAACGGGAGGTTAAACCCGACGATGTCGCAGCGGTTGCTGTGCCGCCACCCGTAGCGGTAGAGCCGCTGGTCTAACCACCACGACACCGGATGGAGCTGTAGTTCCGGCCCGAACCCGGGGGCGACATCAGCATGGTGGGAGTCGACGTAGCCGCGCAGCGCTTCCCATCCCGTGGGGTCTCGGACGGGCAGGTCATCGGGTAGAAGAAGCCTTCCTCGATGCAAGTGACCTGACCCGCCGGGGCGTCCGGGTCGGTGCGGTAGAGCCGCCAGACCCCGACCATCAGCTGCTGACCGGCCCCGTCCAGGGTCTCGGTGTCGAAGACCAGCACTTCGGCGGGGTAGCGCCGCTTGCGGGTCCACGCGGGCGGCTCGTCGACCGGGTCGGCGTTGGCGTCGCGGGACGTGTCGGCCTCGGCTGATGGTGGGGTGCGGACCGTCCAGACCCGCACCGCCACCGGAACGACGTCGGGTCCGGCGCCATCCTGCATGCCGCGTGACATTACTGGTCACAGCGCGATCCCCGGCAAGGTCCGCCACTGCGGCAGCGCCTCGTCCAAGGCGGTGATCACCCCCAACAGGACAGCGGCCCAGCGGGCGAGGGCGGCGGCAAACGGCCCGGCGAACGGCTGGGACAGACCGTTAGCAGCGAGGCGTCCGAGCCACAGCGCCGCACGACGCAGCGCAAGGTAGAGGAGATGGAGCACAGTTGCCGGCTCGTCAAGATCCTGCTGCGATCCGCTGGCCCGTTTCGCGCCGACCCCAGCGGTCCACCAGTCGTCGTGTAGGAGTTCGTGATGGTCGTGGCAGTGCGGGAAGGTGAGCTCGGCGTCGACCCGCCGCCCGCACACGTGGTGCTGGTCGACGGAACGCCGGCCACAGAAGGTGCAGGGCGGCCGGGTCATGGCAGCATCGCCCGGTAGTTCTCGGTCGGATCAAGTTCATCGCGGCGACCGTACTCATCGAGGACGTCGGGCGAGTCTTCGACGTCGAAGCCGGCGATGCGCAGACCCGCTAGCTGGCGCAGCTCCTCCGGGGGTTTCTTGCCCTCGACGTAGGCGTACTGCAGCGCAAAAGCTCCCCGGGCTCTGTTAGCTGCTTGCGACCCGCGGATCGGGATGAACTGCACCCCCGGCTGGCCCTTCACGACCAGCGGTTCGAGGCGGAGCAGCCGGTCTCCTTTGGTCACCCGGGTTGCGCCGGTGGCGGGCTTGAGGGCGGGGGCGGCCCACCACCGCACCGAGCTCAGCGGTACCCCCTGCTTGCGGGCGGCGGCGTCGATCGTCAGGTCCTGCTTGCGCGCGAGGTTCAGGACGCGAAGGGCTCCGGTACGGGCCTCGCGAGCGCCCTTGGGCAGCGCCTGCACATCGGCTAGGTTCCGGATCTGTCGGGGGGCTTTTTGCTGCTGCCGCAGCGAGATGAAGCCGCGCTGCCTGGCCAGTTCGACTCGGCGCCGGTAGGCCGCGCCGTGGTCCCGGGCGGCCATCACTGACCGTCCTCGCGGAGTGCGGCCGCAGCGTCATTGAGCCAGCCGGCGAATCGCTCCGCCCGGTCCCGGGCCTGCTCGCCGTAGACGTCGCGGAATACGCCCGCCAGACGGTCACCGGTGTGGTCCCGCGTGAGGGCATCCCACAGGCCCAGCCCCCGCGCGTCGTGCACCTTCTCCAGTCCTCGGAACAGCGTTCTAGCCGCGTCCAACGCCGACGGTGAGGACACCGCCCGCCCGCCGCCATCACCGCCATCTGGTCCATTGGACCGAGGCGCGGCGAGCACCCGGCCCACGGTCTGATGACTGACCCCGACTTGGCGGGCAATCTCTCGATCGGTGAGCTGCGGCCTGACCTGTTTTAGGTGCACGACGGCGGCGTGCTTCTCTGCCCTCGTCAGGCGCAGCGAACTAGTCGCCGCTGTGACCAACCCTCGCTCGAATGCAGTGAGCACCGGACCGTCGCCGGGCGCCGGAAGCAGGATCCGGACCGTGCACTCCGCTGCCCCGAGCTGCTGCAACGCGCCGTAGCGGTGCCGACCGTCGGCCAGCAAATAGCCACCGGCGCCGTCGGCGACGACGTCCAACGGCGGCAGCGCATCGAGACCACCGTCCGCGTAGAGGTCGCGGAACTGTCGCTGCTGGTCAGGGTCGGTCTGGAAGCGTGGCCGCCCGGCCGCGTCCAATCTGATCTTGCTGAGGGGGACGCAGGTGATCCGGCCGGTGTCGACAGGACTCTTCATTGTGTGCCGTTGCCAATCTGGCCTCCACACCCTGCGTGATCCACGCGTGGTCCAGAAGCCAGGAGGGGTTGACGGCCTAGCCCTCCAACGGCGCCGTCCCCAGACCGCTCAAGGCGGCGGGGGATGTTTCGTTGTGCCGGTCATTCTATGCTCTGCTGGTGACGCAGAGCAATAAGCCACGCGGGGAATCGCCGCTTGTGCTCGGCGGGTCGCTTCATCGGGATCCTGACGGTCGGCTCTGCACCATCAAGACCGGGCCGCCCCAGAACCCCCATCCCCGCAACATGCAAGACCTGTGGAGCCGGGTCAGCCGGAAGCGCTACCCAGCCAGCTGGAACGGAGTGCAGCCGATCGGAACGCAGGTCATCTACTGGACTGACCCGATCACCATCGAGTGCGGCAGATGCCGACGAACGGTTCTCGGAACGTGCGTGGCATATCAGGTGGGCAGCGTCTTCGGGGTGGTCGAGCAGACGTCGCGGGAGTACCTACCTCGGAGCAACTTCCCGAACGGCCCTGCAACCGGCGACCCCCACACCCGGCGGGAACGCAACCGTGCCTGGTACAAGCTGGGCGGAACCGAGGTGGGTAAGGCATCCACCACGACGGTGACCTTTCGCTGCCGCCGCGACCACCAATATATCCGGAACATGCACCGCCTCGGCCGGCAGCTGTACGAGTCCGGCGACAGGACACTCACCCTCACCGACGGATGACCCGCGGGTCGCTTTCCCCGGTAGATTCCGCCTAGAATTCGGATGATAAGAGCGCTCCGGACGGTGCTGGAACACCGCCCGGAGCTACACACGGAAGAAGGAACCTTCCGCATGCCCGTCAACGCTAACTCCACTGTCAGCAACGTGTTCACGCGCGACACCCGGCATCCGTCGGTTCTCGTCGCCGACGGCTACGGTCTGAACGTCCACGTCCACCACGGGCAGCTTGTGGTCCGGGACGGGATTGGCCGTCATCGTCGCGAACGACGGCTCTCTCGCGCCGAGAGGGCGGTCCGGCGACTCGTCCTGCTCGGCCACACGGGCTCGGTCACTCTGGACGCGATCCGCTGGTGCGCCGACGTCGGCATCGCGCTCGTCCAGATCGATACCGAGGGCCGAGTCCTCATGGTCGGCACAAACCCGTCCCGCGCCGACAGCCGACTGCTGCGCGCCCAAGCCGCTGCCCCCAGCGGCGAGGTCGGCGTCGTCATCGCCCGCCAGCTGCTGGCCGCCAAGATCGCCGGGCAGGCGGACGTCGCCGAGCACGCCCTGAAAGCGCCTGACGTCGCCCGCAGCGTCCGTGCCACGGCTGCGGAGCTGGAGCAGGCCCGCTCCCTCGTCACCTGCCGGGAGTTGGAGGCCCAGGCAGCGAACAGCTACTTCTCAGCCTGGGCCGGCCAGCCGCTGTGCCGGTTCGCCACCCGTGACCATGCAAGGATGCCCGAGCACTGGCAGTACTACTCGCTGCGGCGCAGCCCACTCAACCGCGGGGCCTCAGCCCGCAACGCTGCCGACCCGGTCAACGCGCTGCTCAACTACGGCTACGCCCTTGCCGAGGCCGAAGCCCGCCTCGCCATCCTCACCGTCGGCCTCGACCCCGGCCTCGGAATTATCCACACCGACCAGAAGTCCCGCGACAGCCTCGCCCTGGACCTGCTCGAACCCCTGCGGCCCGTCGTCGAACGACTCGTCCTGCAACTCCTGGCCGTTCGTCACCTGACCAAAGACGACGTGACCGAGACCCGTGACGGCCGGTGCCGCCTACTCCCACCGCTCACCCACGACGTCGCCGAGCTAGCCCTCCCACTGCTGCGGGAAGCGGTCGCCAAACCCGCCGAAGCAGTCGCGCACCTGCTCGCCGGCAGCAGCCCCAGCAAAATCGACCTGAAGACCCCGCTGAGCCGAGCCGACACAATCGCGGCACAAGCCCCCGGCGCCCGAAGCAACACGACCGCAGCCAAGGCCGCCAAGACGAGACCGACGTGTCAGCGCTGCGGAGTCGACCTGTACGGCAGCGCCCGCAAGCTGTGCCCCACCTGCTGGCCCGTGCAGCGCCGCGAGCACATGCGCCAACTCGGCGAAGGCCGGCGCGGCCAGGCAGAACCCGCCAGGCCGTCAGTCGAAGAGCTATCCGGTGGCATCTCCCTCGGGCGGTACCAGACTGAGATCCTCCCGGGCTTGGCAGGGCTGCCGCTCCCTGAAATCGAACGCGCAACAGGGTTGTCCAACGCGACTTGCTCACGGCTCACTCGCGGGCTGCAGCTGCCGAACCCTAAACATTGGCGGGCACTTGCGGCTCTAGCCGTGGTTCGCACTCCGTCGGTCGCTTCTCAATCCGGGCGTGCGTTTCAGGCCGGCCCGGATCTGCCAAGTGCTGATCATGAAGAGTGCTCAACCGGTTGTAGAGCGATTGTGGGAGCCGCCCAGCTCCGAACGCCAACCGGAAGTTGTCCCGTCCGCTCACCATGACGTCCCATCCGTGTGATCTCGTGACGCGGTCTCGCCTTCCATCGCGCGGAGCGCCGGGAGGTGCGCGGCCGTTGGCGCAGCGGACTGCCTCGGCGGCGCGCCAGTGCAGCGATCATGGGGCCGTCGCGTTCGGCGGGTGGGTGACGTTCCCCGATGCTGACCTCACATCGCATGAAGCACGTCAAATCGGCGCCGAGGCGGCTGACCGGGTACCCGAGCGGGGCCTCAGCCGCCGCTATACCCTGCCCTGCACGGCCCGGGACTTCTTCAGGTTGTTGTAGCTAGAACCGCGAGTATGGTGATCGAAGCCCTAGCCGCTGCGAGAGTGGCGGGAAGGCCCAGGAGCACCTATGAGCGTTTTGCTCGTTCTTATCGGGCTAGCCGTTTTCTGCGTAGGTGTGTTTGCCGGGCTTAGGGGTCACCTAGGTTGGGCCCGTCTCCCCAACCGTCGACGTGCTGGTGGTGCTGCGCTGGTGGGCCTTGCTTTGTTCCTGGCAGGGGGCGCCCTCGCCAAGCCGGTCCAGCCGGTAACACTCACTAGTTCGCCGGCACCAGTCGCCAGAGCATCCACTCGCTCACCACTGCCGAAGGCGACCGCCGATCAAGCCGCGGCAGCAAAGGCCAAGGCGACCGCCGACCAAGCCGCGGCAGCCAAGGCGACCGCCGATCAAGCCGCGGCAGCGAAGGCGACGGCTGACCAAGCCGCGGCAGCGAAGGCGGCCGCTGACCAAGCCGCGGGCGCAACGGCCAAGGCGACCGCTGACCAAGCCGCGGCAGCGAAGGCGACGGCCGACCAAGCCGCGGCAGCCAAGGCGACGGCCGATCAAGCCGCGGCAGCGAAGGCGGCCGCTGACCAAGCTGCGGCAGCGAAGGCGGCGGCCGACCAAGCTGCGGCAGCGAAGGCGGCGGCTGACCAAGCCGCGGCAGCGAAGGCGGTCGCACCGGCTCCGGCCCCAGCGGCACCGGCCGCCCAGGTGTTTGCGAACTGCACGGACTTGCACGTCGTGTACCCGCACGGCGTTGGTCGACCTGGAGCCGTCGACCACGTTGGAGGCAGCACCCGACCAGTAACGACCTTCTTTGTCTCGGAGGAGCTCTACAACGCCAACTCCTTCAGTGACCGTGACGGTGACGGCATTGCTTGCGAGAAGAGGTAGTTGGTCCGAGACGGATTTCTTAGCTGTCGCACCGAGCCCCGCCGAGCGCGGTGTGGGGGTCGGTGACAGTTGTAGTCGTGCAGCTCCGGCGCAAGTTGCGGCGGCATGCTGGGCGCTTGAGTGGTAGACAGCGGCGCGGGGCGACTTGCGAGGCGCGTCAGGGCTGGGCGCTGCGACGGCTATCGCGGTAGGTGTTGGAGGGTCGGTAGCAACAAGCCTTGTCGCTCATGACGCGTTCGACCGTGATGCCGTAGCCGGCCATGAAACGGACGGGCGCGACTGATGAACCCGGCGCAGGTCGGACGCGTCCTGCCGCCCCTGATCGAGCTCCGAAACACTTTCGGGATGGAGAAGCCGGCTTATGACCTCGCCGTCAGCGGGTCGGACCAGCCGGAACTCGGATCAACAGCGACGAGATGCCGCATGCAGCAGCCACACAGAACAGGCAACGGTAGAGCGGTATGTGGCTCGCTGGGCGCGCGGGCAGCTCGAACTGGAAGGTCAACGTCCGCCAAGCGACGCCTACGCGGCGCTGCATGCTGCCCTGGTTGCCCTCAAGTTCAGCGGTGGCTGAGGCGACCGCTGCAACTCGCAACCCCAAGCAATTGCCTAGCCAAGCCCAAAGTCAAATCCAGTCTCTTCTGGCAGCCGTCAATGACCCATTGCCTAAACCGAAGCCTGCGAAGGACGTCGCGGACCGCC
>JAABUV010006761.1_pt1 | contig 12328 bp, 20 predicted proteins | sample 5559971 | NCBI WGS metagenome assembly JAABUV01 (sample SAMN10711881, study PRJNA513362) | rock metagenome | isolation source: Antarctica rocks | place: Antarctica: Victoria Land, Knobhead nord | collected 2015-12-19
AACTCCCTGTGAATCATCAGGTCATCTACCACCTCCAGGAGATCGTCAGTCTGTTGCCGCAGTTGGGAGGGGATGTCGAGCTGGGTAAGGCGTTCAGGGTCGGGGTGAATGACTCGACGATGGTGGTGTACTTGAGCGCGCTCATACGGACAGTTCTGGCCCTACACGAGCTGAGTGGGTTCTTGCTTCAGTGTTGTGAGCCTCGGCTGAAGTTGGTTTAGTCGAGAACCGGATCGTGAATGCCCAACAAGAGCTGGAAGACGCCAAATCTCCGGACGAAAAGAAGACGGACGCGGCGGCTGTCGCTGCGGGCGTGAAATCGGAGGATGTGGAGAAGGCGAAGAGGGAATCGGATGATAAAGAGAAGAAGTGATCGATTCGAGTCATGCAGTGTGGCTCAAAGGGGCTGCGGTCCACCGGATGATTGGGCGCTCGTTTTAATTTGAATTTAAAGAGAATCGTGCCCAGCCAGTGCTTCCGACAGGGGCCCTGGACGCGGTCAGGAGTGCTGGGGGCGGCCTGCCTCACAACTTAATGACTTGGATTAGGTATGGGGAATGGCTTCATTCACTTCGATAAAACGAACTCTTCTAGGTGATTAGAGGACAAATTGATATGGACATTGAAAGCAGGACTATGTTTGGCGATTGCGATCGATGTATGTCGACTGATACTGAGAGATGCATATCCCTATGTAATCCTGAACCAGCTTCTGCGACTGCTCGAGGGGCCAGGGGGACGATGCCTCCCCGGTCCTCGAACGAACGCGAGCGATTCAAGCGTTCCCCAGTCCCCTGATGGCATCTGTGGAACACTCCGCGAGGTTTACAAGATCAATCTCGATGACTGTAGACTCAAATGACTTTGAGGTCATCGGGCGTATCGGGTTGATTTTTCCAACTGCATCATCAGTCCCGGTCGAACCCACTCCGGAACTCTGCACCTACCTCGCCGACCATAACGCAGCCCCCAACACGCCTTGTCTATCCTTTTCCAGACCTTTCAAAAACTCCCATATCCTCATGATTTGCGGTGCGCTCTTGCCTACTTCTTCGCGGTTCACTCCAAACCGAGCGCAATTGATGACAAACGGGTAGATGACGATATCTGCCAGGGTGATCTTGTCGAAAAAGCAGTAGTTGGAACCGGAGTCGGGCATGTGATATGGAGAGCTCGAAAGGTGTGTTTCGAGCAGTGCGACCGCATCGGTGCAGACTTCTTGAGCCCAGTCGCTGTAGGTTTGAGTGTTGCTCCATAGTGCATTTCCGCCATGCTCACCGCCCGTTTCCCCCAAGCGATTCTATTTTCTTCTGGAGGGAACGTCGATGGGTAGGTTGGACATCGGAAATGACGATCTGACATAACTACAGATCATCATCGTCAGTTCCGGCTTATCCCATGAGGCAGGAGAATCACCGCTCGCACAGCAGCCCTCTGAATCGGATCCATCGGTAATACTCTTCCAAATCCACGATCCGGCCACACCTCTTCGATATACTCCATGATCGCCATCGATTGGGTGAGGACCACATCCCCACCATCTTGACGAATGAGAAGTGCTGGAACAGCTCGGGAGGGGTTGAGAGCGATATATGTATCAGACAATTCATCCAGATCGATGGGTTGCAGCTGAACGAGTATTCCCTTCAAGGCCAATAATAATCTACCCCATGAGCGTAAATCCTTAAGCCGATTCTAGGGTCGATTGTACACACACCGAACGCGGGCGGAACAGGAAGAACGGAAGGCCGAGAAGAGGGTGAGGGTATCTCGGAGATCTAGGATGTCCTCTGGCATGGTGATCGTGGAGAGCAAGGATGAGGGCCGGAAGCGTCCTGCGGGAGACACGCAAGATCTAGAGCGATTCAGTCGAGGTTTATGGGTGAAACAAGACCCACTTCGTGATCATCGAGGAATGATGGTCAAAATTTCCCACGCATGCCGATAAGTCTATGATCGAACCAACCCAGCAACTTTTGAATACCATTTGCCGACAGATTTCTATCCCTCGTTCTAAGCTACTCGATCAATACATTGAGATGCTGCAGAGCAGAAGGTACCAAGCAAGCGTTGCGATGTACGTCATAAAGGCCAGAATGCACAATCTAGGTGACGTTACCTGATACTGCAGACCAGGACTGCTCTATCACTTGGTCTACTCCCTCACCAACATGGCAGATTCAACGAGTCCATGCAATATTGGTCATGTGGCACCAATCATCATAGCCTCTGCATTTCTAGCCCACGCTACTCGACCGGCACTCAACTCGGCTACACCCAACGCGTGTCCTCGAGTTATTCCAGCCAAGTTCGACCCACGGTAGTCCAACTTTGCCGAAGCTCAGACGACCTTCGCCGATTCTAGGAGGCGTCGGGCCTATTTGCTGGTCGACGTAGCACCGTGATACCTCTCAAGACGATTTGGCTTCTGCTGCAACCATCAGTGCCGGGTGCCTGTTTTGTTATCAAGCTCTCAACAGGAAGGCTGTACAAGAGAAGGCTGTTGTTGTAATAAACACGCTTAATGAATCCATACAGGCTTGACCAGGACAGCCCTCAGAGAATCCATGAAACTCTTTGGGAGCTGAGAGATTCCATCGTCAACGGACAGGAAACCTCTTATACGGTAAGTAACGGATCTGGTCAAGATGGGCGGACCAATCGGTGTCTTCCAAACCCGGGTCTGATGGTCGCCACTCCAGCTGATATTGAAGTCTACAAGACCACTTGCTTGGGTGACCGAAACAGATCAATGATGAGAGTTGCCTTGGAGCAGAGCTTGCCTGCTCCCTGTGCATCCCACATTGCTGGCTTCCGCGAGATATCCGAGGTGAGCTTCACTGGGATCCTCAGAGATTGACATCCATAAAGATCACCGGCATTCATCATGAAAAAGTGGAAGGCAGGACAAGGTACTACTGGGAGGCTGAACTGATGCACAAGCCTATGAAGTTTTTCACAGATCATGAGATTTTAATGTCTGGTTATGTTTGTTGTCGCAGCTCCACATCAGAAGTTATCATAAAAAAAAAAAAGTTTTGTGTCAATGAACCTGTACGATACAGATGCAGGATGTTGCGCATTGTTTATCTAGGCTTTGATCTTTTGTGTCCTAATCGTCACCATGTTGTCCAAGCCAACGTACCTCCTACATATCCGGTCAAGTCAACTATGCTACTTCCTGTTTTGGTCCCGCTACTTCTCGTGTCTCAGGTCCAAACGCCATCCTACTGCTCCTACACATGACAAGGAGGTACATTACGGCGTGGAGATGTGCTGTCGTTACTATGTGATTCGGCCGAAGATAGCGCCAGAGGTATGCAATGATGTTGCCCTGCAATCCGAAAGACGGCGTCTGATCCCAATAGCAATTACCCTCTAAAAAGGATTCTTCTGAGCATTCCTCAGGCAGTGCCTCTCCTTGACCCGTCCGCCTAATCCACCAACCTCTCCTCCCTAACCAGAACCCTCCCATCCTTGATTACCCACCGTACCCTCCTAACAGCTCCGAAATCCTCCATCGGATCCCCATGGAGCGCCACCAGATCCGCGCTCCACCCCACCTCCAGCGCCCCAAAATTCCGTCCACACAACTCCGCACCACACGCTTCCCACCCACCTAACGTCCCAGCGCGAAGGACGTTGGGGATGGGTATACCCGCTTCGACCATGAGTTCCATCTCACGGGCGTTTTCGCCGTGGTTGAACGCGCCGGTATCGCCGCCGGCTGCTAGGCGGACGCCCTTTGTGTAGCCGGAATGGACATGTTGCAGGATGGATTGGAAGGCGGAGGGTGGGTAGCTGGAGCGGTTCTGGTCGACGACGGCTAGGGTCGGGATCCAGATCACTCTGGCCTGCCATAACACCGCGTCAGACGAAGTTGCATACGAATGCGTATTGTGACGGGGAAGAGGACTTCTTGGAACGGGACTGACCTCTTTCATCGCGTCGAGAGCTGAGTCACTCGGGATATAGCCATGTTCAATAGTAGTCACCCCCGCCTTCGCAGCCATAATCACCGTCTCCGGCTCAGTACAATGAGCCGCAATAGGAGCCCCCGCTCGTCCCGCTTCCAAAACCATAGCATCCATCTCCGCCTGACTCCACATGGTCGAACTCGGGTTCGCGGGCACATAAAGCGGTCTCTCCGGACAAGGTAGGGGCGGGTTCAGGATCGGTAATCCACCGGGATACGCCGGTGGAGGGAATCGGAGTGTCCGACGACGGTACTCCCCGTAGAACTTGATGAGATCCGCTCCTGCACCTATACGTCGGCGGACACCCGCCATCACTCCCTCCACACCGTCGCACGGATCGGATATACGAGGGACGGTAGTCCCGTTCAACCGACTTTCGTATCGTACTGCATAGCTGCCGGAACTTGCAAGGGCTTCCGTCGCGACGAACAGTCGGGGTCCGGGGATGATACCGCGATTGACGGCATCCCGGACGCCGACGTCAGCATCATACGCCCCTTCAGTACCGAGATCGCGGTAGGTGGTGTATCCCGCTTTGAGGGCGGCCCGACAATGGTTGGCAGCTCGGAGCGTACGTTCTACGAGGGATTCGTCTCGCATCTGGTTGAGCGAGGAGGCTTCGGCATAGTCGTGAAGGAAGATATGGGTGTGCGCATCGACGAAGCCGGGTAGTACGGCTAGGCCGCGAAGATCGATGTCTGGCGACTCGACGGCGCCACTCATGGTGAGTGAGTGCTCCTCGACCTTCGTGATGAGACCGGTGGAGGTAGAGACGGTGAGAGCGATGTCGGAGTGGAATGACAGGGAGTGAGGGGAGAAGAGGGAGGAGGTGTAGATGGTGTAGGTTGAAGGAGCGGTAGTAGAGAGAGCCATTTCTGACGAGGAGGGCGATCGGTCGGGAGAATAGGTCGTGACCATCGCTCCAGTCCAGAATTCTTGGTATGGGAGATTGGATCACGCGCCAAAAAAGCTGTATTGTGCGTGGTAAGGGAGATCTCAAGCGGGAAAGTTGGAATCTGGTTCTTTAGGAGGTCGTTGTTGAAAGGCGTGTAAACGACACCGCCTATCGAGCCAGATGGCAGTTCTAATTGGTCGCTTCCCCATCATCTCGGACATTCATACATCCGTCCTATGCGTCATACTTCTACAATGTCTTCAAACACCTACACAAAGGTTGCTGAAACTCGACAGTCGTTGTTGGATTTCGAACGGAAGACCTTATCAAGAGCTCCCGGGGATTGGACCCGGATTTCCTATAGGCGTGCCCTCTCACCAGCGCAGCACCGTAACTCTGAGTAGTGCGGGCCTAAAGCTCCCCTGAATTCCTATGGCGCTGCCGGCCTACGGAAATTCACAGGGCGTTTCTGCTAGGCTCCCAAACGGCCTCAAAAACCCTCTCGGTTGATCCACAATGTTGGTTTGTGCAGGACGTGTGGAATCAGAATCCTGGCGTGGATGGTAGATACAGCGCTGTCCTGTTCCGAATGATGTATGAGATCAACGGATCACGACAACTATTCGATGACAATGCTTAGATTGCTACTATATGAGACGCCAATCCTCCTTGATCATATCCGCGGCCTTCTCCGCCACCATATACACCGCAGCCTTCCAAATCATCAGTACAGCGACCAAATCCCAAACCCAAGCAGGACTCACCACAATATGTGTATCGGGTATAAGCGGGAAGACACTCGCATCGACTATTCTCAAGCCCTGTACGCCATGAAGGCGTAATCTGGAATCGACCACGCCGCCTTGGTCGAGAGGCAGCATTCGACAGGTCCCGCATGCGTGCCAATTCGTTATAGCTGTCGCACGGATGTAGCTGGACGCGTCTTCAGCTAAACCGGGGGCGGGGGTAGGGGCAGGGACGTGGTGGATGTGGACCACTCACTGCATGAGATCCTCGTCACTTTGAACTGATGCACCTGGTGCAACCTCGCCGTGATCAGGCCCGACAGTGATATTCTCGAACGCTTTCGAGGCGAGGGCCTGCCGTAACTTCTTGAATGAGCGCAGGGCCAATTGCATGTCCTCTGGAGCGGTAAAGTACTGCATGAAACATCAGCGTTGACGCTGAGCTGGTGGGGCCGCAGACCGCTGGATTGATCATCAGAGGTTCAACGATCTGGTTCGATCGGAGAGTGACATTCCCGATCGAGAGCGGTGTCATCGCCTGTGAGGTCAACGAGATATAACTCTCTCTTTTCCTAGGTGATAAGCCCTGAGGCGTCGGCGTCGGAGGGAACCAGAAAGTTTCAACAATGTATTCGACATGTGATTGGCCCGCACGACCTTGGCGGATCAATTCTGTTAACCCGAGAGATTCGAGTTCGGCCGTACTGAGCTTCTCCCATGCGTATGACGGTACGCTGTGGGTGGCGAGTGGCCCGCCTCCGGTCTCTGCGTGGAGGACTCGGGCGGCTTCGAATGACCCGTCGACGTTGCCCATGATGTTTTGGAGGGAGGAAGAGGGTTCGGCTTTGGCGACGACGCTGAATAAGACGTGGTCTTGCAGACTCGTGTTGTTAGTCTGACGTTGTCCCTGGAGCTAGACACTCACTGCTGGCCGACATTCTCATTCGCATGATACACGTCTATACCCATTCTATTCAATTGCTCGGCCGGACCGATACCCTGAACTGTCAGCTATCGTGCGGATGACGAGAAAAACAAAATAAAACGGAGTATCGGAGCTCACCGACAGCATCAACAGCTGAGGCGTATGAAACACACCAGCGGCCATGATGACCTCCTTCCTCGCGTTCACAATCATCGGTCTCCCGCTGATTTGGTCCGCAAGAGCGATCCCGGTCGCAGCCTTGATCTCGCCTTCACTAAACAGGACTCCTTGAACCTGACCGTATGTGACGACCTGAAGGTTCGACCTTCCCTTGACGGGAAGGTAATACGCATCATACGCCGAGGCCCGCTTGGACCCATCCGAGGTCAAAGTCTGCCTCTTTGCGCCGACGTGATCCCCCGCGTTCATCTCGGGATTATACGGTATCCCAATGTCACCCATCGCCTCCACGAAGGCAAATGCTGGGTCGTGAGCGTAATTACCGTACGCGATGGCGAGTGGACCGTCGGGAGAATACGCCGAGGGGTCGTATCCCGCGTAACGGCTGTTTTCTTCGGACGGAGGGATGAATCTGGTACTCTAAGATACGATCAAACCAATTCAAAGCGTGGAGGAGTGCCTGGCTCACCTTTTTGAAGTATGGGAACACATCTTCCCAACCCCATCCCTCGTTCCCCATCGATGCCCAGAGATCATACGTCACTGAGGATCCTCGGGTGTACGCCAGCCCATTGATGGCACTACTCCCGCCGAGACATCTTCCCCCTGCACAATCAGCCAGGGCAGGCGAGCCGAGCACGATGACTCACGGTTGTAGGTGATCTGCCTCCCGTTCAATCCACTCTGGGGAGACGTTGCGAACGCCCAGTCAATCTGTGTGCCTACAAATGAAAAGCAGATGAGCCAGAAGTTTTTGGCCGGATCCGCAGGTGCTCGGAACACTCACCCCATAGCTGTCCATCGATTGCAGGGATCTCATACGACTTTATGATACTCGGTGCGGTCCCGACCTCTACAACCAAGACGGTCTGGTTTCCAATCTCGCTCAGTCGATTTGCCAGGACCAGCCCGGCCGTCCCACCGCCGACGATGATGAAGTCGTAGGAGGATTGAATCGTGCTCGTATCCCGGAATGCTCGGAGAGGGTTCCATGGTTGCTGCTCCACCCATCGGGAGGCGATATTTGCCCATGTGAGAATCGTAGCGAGTGAGAGCTGCACCATCGTCGGGAACAGTCTGCGGCCAAATTCTCAATCGGCGACATCGACCCCGCCCTGCTTCCAATTTCGTGGTCGGAGAACGCCGAAGTCTCACAGCGAATTTCCCTTATCGCCCGATCCTGCTCAGCCTTCCTTCTCCTTCCCTCGTTTGTCTATACTCCCTCGTTTGTCTTCTCTAGAACTCTCAATTACAACCCTCATACCGTCTTACAATTGAATCAATTCACATCGTTACACCATGGGCTCCCAGACCTCCAAACCCGCTACCAGCGCCAAACCAGGCCCCCGTCCCGCTCAACTCAACGAGAAAGCTCCCACCGCTCCTCCCCCATACCTCGCATCCCTCGTCGACGTCGTCGAAGGCGAGGCCGCAGTCTCCACCTCCTCCTTCGGCAAATGGTCTTCCAACCTCGAATCGGTGAGTGGAACCACTCCTCCCAAGCTGATCTCAAATCGCAGAACCCCACGTTCCTGCTCTCCCGCCTCGTGCTCACCAATGCCGACCCGGTGACCACCCTTGCGCGCCGCTCCGCAGTCATCCACGATGATAAGATCTTCAACCTCCAGCTCAAAGGAGTCGGGCCGAAGGCTCAGTATCCTGGGCCAAGGGTCAATCAGGCGGCTTCGGGTCGGTGCTGGCTGTTCGCGACCAGTGAGGGTGACCTGGGGAGCTGGGCTGATGAGCAGCGAATCTGCTGAGGTACAACGTGATTGATTTGCTCAAGCTTGGAGACTTTCAGCTCTCTCAAAGCTACCTGTTCTTCTACGACAAGATCGAGAAGTCAAACTACTACCTCGAGTGAGTCGACGCGTCACTCACATATCGCTTCTCATGGCTCATATCCGACTACTTTTCAGGAATGTCCTCGAGCTAATCGACGAGCCGCTCGATGGTCGAATCATGTCTTACCTCAACGGTGCGCCCATCGGTGACGGTGGTCAATGGGACATGGCGTACAACCTCATCGGTGAGTCCGATACCGGTACGGGTAGCGTTCGCTGATGTCGACGTCGACTTCAGAGAAATACGGTGTGATCCCACAATCTCTCTATCCCGAATCCTTCTCCTCCTCGTCCTCGCAACACATGGACAACCTAATCACCTCCAAACTCCGGGAGTACGCCCTCACCCTCCGCAATTCCCCCATCAGGGACATGTCGACGCTCCGGAAGATGAAGATGACCTTCCTCGCCGAGATCTATTCCACTCTCTCCATCGCCCTGGGCAGCCCACCGAAACCGGATGAGGAGGTCACATGGAATTATTATGATCGAGATGATAAGTTCCATAGCTGGACTGGGACGCCGAAGGATTTCTACGCTTCGTTTGGGAGGAGGAAGGGGATGGACCCGAAGGATAGTTTCAGCTTGACGAATGACCCGAGGAATGAGTTTGGGAAACTCTATACGGTCAAGAAGCTCGGCAATGTGTGGGGAGGTCGCCCCATCAGATGTGAGTCTCAATCCAACTGTGAATGCTTTCGAGTCGACTGACGTTATCACAGACGTCAATGTCCCGGTCGAAGCGATGGAAGACGCAGTCATCGCATGCATCAAAGCCAACACCCCTCTCTTCTTCGGGTGTGACGCCGGTAAAGCCGCCGAGCGAACCAAGGGTATCTGGGATTACGAGCTTTACGACATCAAAGCGGCGTACGGGTACGAATTCGGGATGAACAAAGCGCAACGCCTCCTCTCGGGCGACTCATCGGCCACGCACGCGATGGTGATCACCGCCGTCCACCTGGACGAGTCTGATCGTCCGGTGAGGTACAAGATTGAGAACAGCTTCTCGGACGCGGCTGGAGAGAAAGGGTGGTTCATGATGACCGCGGCTTGGTTTAGGGAGTATGTCTTCCAGGTGGTCATCCCGAGGTCGATCGCGGAGAAGAGGTGGTCGGAGGTGTTGGATGGGGAGGAGATGATTGGGTTGGACCCTTGGGACCCGATGGTGAGTAAGGGTTCTTGGGTGGAGCTGATGGCAGGGCGCGCTGGCGTGAGAATGTGTTCCTGGATGTGACAAAAGCTCAAGGTATTCAGGAGGTGCAAGGCATTGGTCGCGTGCGACGGATTCAGGGTGCTTGTGGAAATCGAGAATGAACGGTGATGCATATGAGCGGTTTAGCGACCACATCCGAGATAAGCGGAGCGGTGAGGTGGAGATGGTGAATCTTCTTCACTAGTCGACGGTGGATGTGATCGGGTTAGCGGCGTTCGAAGTGGACTTCGGAGCGATGCAGAGTGATGGGAATGAGTTGTTGGTCGCTTAGAAGAGGAACATGAAGGGGGATAGTCGGTTCGTTGCGCTACTGCAGCGGGCGGGGGTACCGCTCATTTGGCTGAAGGTGAGTGGTTCCCCGTCACTGGTTTGGTGGGTGGAGGTGGTGCTGATGACAGTCGATGGTAGCGGACGGAGAAATCGGAGCGGATGGAGGATGCTTCGGCGCTGATGGAGCGTATTGGACGGGTGAGTCCGTATATGGTTGTGTTTGTCGATGTGGCTGAGGAGGTAGCGTTTGATCGAGGATCGAGAACGGAGTATTAGGGCGGGAACTGCGGGTGACACGATGAGGAAGTCCGACTTTGCGGGCGACGATCTGCTCATCAATCTACGTGAGTCCGTCAATCCGATATGCGCTGAATTGGTATCAGTTTGAGCAAATATGGCGCACGACATCAAGCCGGAACAGAGGATGTTGAACGAGAAGGTACTGGCGCATATCCCACTCTTCGTGAGTGGTTGAGTCATTGGACCCGCTGATAGCAGCTCTTTGCGGGAACGACTACGATTGCTGTGACTCTCACTTGGGCTGTGGGCATCCTTGCGAAACACAGAGGCATGGAGGAGCGGCTTCGGGAAGAAGCGATGCAGAATCGTGGAAGGTCGTCCGTCCTGGTGAGTACATCATCACTGAGGGCATTGGTGAATGACACCCTGCCTGCTTACATGGAAACCCTCAATTCCCTACCTCACCTCGACGCTGTTGTTCATGAAGTCCTCCGCCTGTACCCAGCCGCGCCAACCCCGTTCCGCCTGGCAAGGACGGATACCGTCATCGGCCGGAACGGGAGATCTATGGATTCGCTAGTCGTCAAGAAGGGCACAAGTATCCAGATCGGTAAGACCTTGGAACGTTGACTTGGAATTGCTGATGCGAGATCTAGCATATGGAAACTTGAATCTCTCCACCGACACATGGGGACCTGAGGCGGACCGCTTCGATCCGGATCGATTTCTGAAGATGGAGAGCCACGATGCCGCATCGACAGGACAGATCGTGACTTTCGGCGCAGGCAGTCGGCATTGCATGTAGTGCGATTTATCGACACCCAGCTGATGCGATGTCAGTGGAGCACAGTTTGCTCTCGCTGAGATCAAAGCGATGCTTTTCGTCTTAAGTTCGTCCATTCAGTCTTGGCGATATCCCGTCAAAACCGGAGTGGGTAAGTCCGGTTCACAAACAAATCATGGACGCATCTGATCCCGTGCACGGGCTGGGACTCGCTCGACCCAAAGTCGGAGGAAAGCTGGAGATGCGTGTATAGCTACTTGATGATGGGGAAGCTACCAACTAGGCCTGCGAGCTAGATAGATAGGTGGTCCAGTTTACACGCCTTTCAACAGATTCGATAAGCTGGATTGGGCGGAATCTGAAACGAGCCGAAAATCATGCCGCCACCGTGTGTGTTTTACCCCAGTCTAATACCGATTATTTCTGTTTTGGCGCAATGATTAGCACGCCTAAAGGAAATTAGTCTTCCGTTCCACGGATCCCCTCACCACGTGCCGATTCTCGGGCTCCGGTCCCCGTCCGGTGGCCGCTTGGTTCGTCGGCTTGGCAGTCGATCGACACAACGCATCGAACCATGAGATAACATACGCCAGCGTCCTGATTCTCGCTCTGAGTTGCATCGACTCAGCAGCTTTCCCACCATGCCGATCCCATTCTTCCACCCCAAGCCGGTGGCTCCTGGGGCGTTCAATGGGAAGCCTCTACCGCTTGCGAAAGCGAGCATCCTATCCCAGGTCATCTTCCAGTGGGTAGCGCCGATTATGAGCGTGAGCCCGTATCATTCTCACCGAAGGACACTGACGTTGGTAGGTTGGGTACACGAGACCTTTAGAGGCAGATGGTGAGCTCCCTCCTTCACCTGGATAGATGGACTGACGTTGTTCAGACCTGTGGACTTTGACGGACGACTTGCAATGTCAGAACGTGAGTGCCTGCCTCGTCCTGTATCAATTGTTGACGACAGTAGATCGCGGACGAGCTTGAGGGTCGTCTCATGCTCCGTCTCCCCCCATCCCGAAGACCCAATTTCAAACCCCTCAACTCTCCGCCCCGACCCCTCGGCTCGCGCTCCCGATCCACCAATACTGAGAAGGTACCGAAGGATCCCGAGAACGAGAAGGTCTTGGGGACCGCTGGAGGAGATTCACTTGATGGGGAACGAACACCGGTTGGGAGCCATGAGGACCTTGAGAAGACACCAGCTGGAAGTAACGTGGATCTGGAGAAGACTGTTGTGCCGGAGACTATCAT
>JAABUV010006763.1_pt1 | contig 12325 bp, 12 predicted proteins | sample 5559971 | NCBI WGS metagenome assembly JAABUV01 (sample SAMN10711881, study PRJNA513362) | rock metagenome | isolation source: Antarctica rocks | place: Antarctica: Victoria Land, Knobhead nord | collected 2015-12-19
CGAGTAGTTAACCGGCGCTAACTACTAATCTTTACTTTCTATCTTAATAACTTTTTATTAATAAGAGATAATTTTATACTTTCTTTAAGGGTAGATAAAGAACTATCTAGATTATTTATATATATATATATAAATGTATTCTAAGATATACTCCTATATATAAACTAAGTTAAAGTCGATTAGCTAGAGGACTGTAAAAGAATTATATTAGGTGTTCTTTTATTATTAATAACTTTCTTAATACTTATCTTAATTATATAAACTCTTTAATTAATTTTTACTTAGACTCTACTCTATAAATACTATATATAAAGTTTTAGTAGATTCTAACTATTTATATTACTACTAGAGTACTTAATAGATAGAGAAATAGCTTGTTAAAAAGCTCTAAGCGAGCTCTTTATAACGGTATTATTTTTTTAGATATCATATTCATTATATCTTGTAAGGAACGAGTGAGAACTAATAAGGTTATACTAGCTGCGGATCACCCGGCCCTAGCGGAATATCAAAAATTCAGCCAACTTTCAAAAATTCTAGAAAGTCAAGACTAAACCCGATTAAGAAGTTTAGACTACTGTTTTAAAGGGCTTAGTAAGCGGTTTAAAACGTACTCTTTACTTTCTAAAACGGACTAATAATGACCCTGAAGTCATTTACCTAAAGATTTTCAAATGACTTCGAACTAAATCCTTAGTAGTCTGTAAATGACTTGTGCCCACAAGTTATTTGTCTCTAGATGATAGCACCTGCTGGGCTTCCTCCCAGCCCTTCTTTACCAAGACCTTGTCCCCCAAAGCCCATCAGGCCCAGAAACTCTGAACCCACGCTAGATTCTCCCTGATTCGTCCCTTCGATAGCGCCACCACCTCGAGCAGAACCTCCTTCATTGCCATTAGATACGCCCCAGACTACTCCCTGAGGGCCCAGAACGATCGGCCCGTTAGCATACGCTATGCCACCCGAAGCTGTTGCCGTTGGTATGGACGTCGTTATTGTTGTGGCCCTTGTCAGACCAGCGAAGCCCGGCAAAGTTTGCTTCTGAAGTAGGATAGTGCTCCCACTGACGGTAATTATGGCATTCGAAGGAGCGCTGTTGAATTCACTCACTTGGAAGGGTAGTAAGCTTTCAGCAGCTGCCGTTGCTAAGGGGTTTGGAGAAGTAATTCCGCTGGACGACATGGCGGTATTCGAAGCCGTGCTTGTAGGTATTTCCGAGGTAGAGGGATATATGGACGTGGCGGCAGTGGAAGGGAAGACAACCGATGGAGGATACCTAGTTGTTAGCAGCACACTTTTTACGTGTGATTTGTTGATTTTGTCCGGTTCGGAGTAATATGAGGACTTGGCAGTGGAGGACGGAGCTGTGGTATTTGTGTAGATGCCTGTCTGCCCCGTGCCGTGAGCATCAGCCTGTCCTATATTGTGTGCGTTGGTAAGCCCAGTGAGTGATAAGGTAGGTGCTGAATTAGGCGGTGTGTTCAACGTTGGAAGAGCGTAACACAGGGACTCGATCCTTAGACAAACAAAGAAATAGAGGAGAAGACCCATCTTGGTGGGTGAGCAAAATTATTGTATGATAAGGTGTTTATAGGGCGCGATTGTAAGGGACCAACGACCACTTATACACTCTTGCGTATACCCTCTGATGGCTTTAAAGTGTTTGGTGTAGGGCACCGTTGCAAGACTAAGGCGAATTACTCCCACTGCGCCTCTAATCGATCCATGTGCAACACCAACATTCTGAGGTATCGTTAGATTCTCAAGGAGGATCTTCCAACGCCGCCATAGGAAGTCTCCTTGCGGCAGGAGAAGCCATTAGCGTATAATGAAAAGATCTCGTGCGGTGATCGACAACAATCCGCGTAACCGCCCAAATCTCAGATGAGACCCGCTAGGACCGCTGATACTTAGGTATATGCTACGAACAACTCGAGGGAATGCGCAGCACAAACCTCTTTTAGTGTGTGCGTCTCAGATAGCGAGGAAGGATGACTTCGTGCATGATTTGTAGTTTGTGGTGAGGGAACCCAGCGTGAAACGCGCTACGAGTGGCGCCAGATGTTTCGATCCAAGAACTCGCGAATCCCACGAACCTCAACGCCTTGTTGCAGTGCGCAATGCCCCCAATTGGCTTATAGGGAGGGGCATGAGGGCGGCTTTTCCCCCCCGGAGGATCGATTTTGCCCTCTCGACCCTGCACCCCTCAAGGAATCTGGCTCACATGGAGAATAATTGGTTATTGGCTTTTGATGTAGATCAGACAGTGCCAAAGCACAAGATTTGTGAAACAGTTGCCACACGTCTTTAGGCTATGCTCGTGGCGACCCAATGCGTCCCAGGTTATAGTTACATATTAATGTATCGGAGGTTACCCAACTGCTGAAAGTGGCAAGGCTTGATAGTTTGAAATGCACTTCTCAAAAGCTGCAGCTTGACGATAGTCTCAATTCCAGATGCGCCACCATTGCTTCTTTACTCTTCCGCCATCCATATAGTTCTTTATGAGGGAGATCATTTCCTTGTCCTTCGTCAGATATGCATCTTCGAGTGCAGTATCCAGGGACTCATTTGGAGTCTCATCAGCATTCCATTGACATTTCCTACGTAGCATTGCCGTAATATCTGTACGTTGGTGGCGCATAGCGTACATCACGTGTATCGTGTCAACGTATGCCCCTCGTTGAATTAGCTTGCTAATGAGTGACGGAGGCTGGTCAGACATTATAGCTATTTTGAGAGGGTTCATGAGACTCGGATGGCCGGCTCCATTTGGATCGGCTCCATTGTCTAGAAGATATTCTGGAAGCTCGTGTTTGCCGCTACGACAGTAATGCTCTAGCAGAATCTCCAACCCTTTTTCGTCTAAGGCGTAATTGACGATGGAGGGATCGTGAGAATGGAGAACCTTCAAGGTCGACAGGTCGGGATTGGCGCCTTCGGATACAAGGAGACCCACCTGAGAGACATTGGCGCTTGGATAGTAGTCAAGTAGAAGTCTGAGAACGTTATGCTGGTTGTGAGTCACGGCGCTGTATATCATGTCGATTGCGGCAGGTGCACCTGAGGGGGAGATATGGTCCAAGGTGCGTTGTGACGCATTATCGCCCATTTCCACTCCGGTAGCATCAAGAAGACTCTGCAGTACCGAGACTCTGCCCGTCTCGCAGGCTTCCATTATTTCCAGCTGATGATTGGGTATGTCTTCATTGCAAGAACACACGGGCAGATGACAGATACACAAGATCGACATATCGCGTCCAGGAAGAGAAGAAGACAAAGACGTCTAAAAAGAACCGAGTCTGAACAGTTAGATCAATCATTTATCCAGATGAATAGGGAAGAGATGATGTTGCGGAACGTTGTAGGTTGTTGTCCCTCGTCACAAACGCAAGGAGTATCTATCCCGTGGTGTGCTGTGGCACTCGCCTCGGCTGCGCCTCGGTGAAAACCCCTGAAACGGATGCTGATGAGGGGTAAATGGACTAGCGTTGGAAGCATGTATTTAGGGAGGGAAATGCCCCTATTCTTCCTACTCCTTAGCAACCCCTATAGTAGCAAGATAACATCAGACGATAAGATACATCCTACCTTTTCTAGCGACTACGGTGCGATTGACGATAAAGTTATAGTCTTTTTAGTATTTAAGAACTATTTATACTATGCTATCCGGGGGGGTTACTCCTTTATAGCTTATAACTACGTCGTATTATATATCTTAGTAACCTACGATTTTACCGGTAATAATACCTTCCTATAATTACTTATAAGAGGCCTAGTATACGACGTACTATTAAGTTAAAGAATACTATACTACGGCGTTTATACTAGTTATTAAGAGTTAGAGCTTAGGGTTAGGTATTAGGCCTAGTACGCCTTAATAGAGGTAGATTATCTACTTCTAAGAGTTATAAAGCTTTATAATAGGGTTCCTATAATAAAGATATTAAGTAGGAGTTAAGATATCTTATTTATAAAAGGCCTAAATTAGGAAGACTATTAGTACTACTTTATAAGGGCGCTATATATATATTCTCTAGAGCTAATAAGGGGTAAATAGACTAGCGTTAGAAGTATATATTTAGGGAGGGAAATACCCCTATTCTTCCTACTCCTTAGTAACCCCTATAGTAGCAAGACAACATCAGACGATAAGACACATCCTACCTTTTCTAATGCCTTGTCGCAGGTGGAGTCTTGGCGGCGCTTATTCTACTTTATTTCCGCTCGGGACTTGCCGCAGCCGTCTCGGCTGTACCTCGGTAAAAACCCCTGAAACGGATGCCGTGCCAGCACATGGCATACTGTATACAATATAGTGTATGTTATAAAGTAACTTTTGGCGCAGTGATCCCAACTCCTAGTACACTACAACATCGTTTGGCACCCTTCTGAAACTACCGCTACGTACACATAGCCCCCTTGCATCGCGCACAGAGAAAGGACAAATGGTAACATTGAGAGTCATATGCACGACTGAGGTGCCGCAATCGCCGTACCAACAACAATCGGAGACGCTGCCTGGGAGCAAGGGATGGGACACGATCCCTTTCGTTGCCATGGGAGGCTGAGCTATGCGGCCATGTGGCTTGGGGGTTGGCAATCACTTGTTGCTATGGATAAGCCATGACGTGCGCTTCAAGCCAGCAAAGAGCCTTCGAAAGGGTATAAAAGCTACTAACATTATCTTGAGCGATTTGATATAACATTCCTCGTTGCCAATGATTCCCCAAATCAATTTACGTTGTTTTGAAGCACTTGTACGCTAATCACTGGCCAAAGCTGACTGGCCCCACGATATTACGCATGGTGCTTGTCCCTCAATATGCCGCCAGAAATTATACGCCTCTTGCTCGCACTCCCAATCCTAATACCACACACGCTTGCAGGACAAGCGATCGCAGGAATGTGTCAGCCAAAAGAACCAAAAGACCCAATGCCACAGCACCAAGATCCATACCCATGTGCAAACCGATTACGGCCTGGCGAACGTTAGGCCTGTCAGGACGGTGAACTGCAATTTCCCACGGTTGAGTGTCTTGCTCGGGATATAATTACCTGCGGAAATGTAGGGAACAAGGCGTGTGTCTTTTACAGCATAGGGGCCAAAGGTATCGACGCCAGAAATTTTGCCGCGCAGGAATTGAACGGCCAGGGTGTGACATTCCATATGGCGCTCGACGGAAATTACATGAAGATGGTCATTGGAGATTCGAGGTTTCACATAGACGCGCCCGCTCGAAATGCTGCCAATTTGAACAGAGCAGACATACTTGTTCGAAAAACGTCTCAAGCTATGGCCTCACTTTGCAAGAGCGACGCTTATCTGATGGTATTGAGACGTAACGGCGACGGCGGTGGAGTTGGGATAACCCAAACACCCTGGGTGCCAAGCAATATGCCCTCTCAGTATCGGAAAGACAATGTGTGGGAAGATTATGATTTTCCATCTCTTCAGCTCAACGATAGAGTTTCCAAATATACAGTGTCGACATAAGCAATGGTAATGAGCGACACCTCGACTGGGCACGGGATCGAGATCCACAGACGAGACAACTGGCAGACGTCGAAGCTATACCATTACCGCCTTGGCGATCAGCCTAATCATCGACAATTCCGTCTCTAGGGTGGTCCAAGACAAGTCATATATTGCGTTCAAGCAGACGATACAAGCACAATTCAAATTGAAGATTCCGCATAACGTTGTGTATTAGAGGTCGATAGATATGAGGGTCTTAAGAGAGGTATTTTGCGACATCCGAGAGAAGGTAGGGAAGGAGGGGTCATCAGTTTTCGCCGATGATCAAATCTACGTTGTTCCAGGACTATATGTGTACGCAAGCGCAAGCCTTGTTCGGCGTTCAGTTGCTCAGACTTTTTTGTAGATTTCCTAACTCAAAGATTGATCGTCGTTCTATAATATTTTCAACTTTACTAAACCGTCTAAGGCTAGGGTTTTGTTATATGTTGTTACAAGACGCTGACATATCACTGTGACGTCCATCTCCAATACTTTTATGTATTTCATACGGTTGTAGTTATCTTAGTAATAGTATGGAGAAGATAACACTTCTCAAACTCGTAACTTCATGGCGCTCTATTTCTTTCAGTATCATAGATCACAGAAGTCCTACTATAAGTATAATTTCATCCCAACGCTCATTATATGAATTTTCATAGTACCGAAGATTCGATAAGCTGCAGTGATAACAAAGAGTAACACGAGGCAATGTCATTATATAGCTCAGCATCCTCGATAGCGGAAGTCGTGCCTAGGCTAGGTATTACTAACGATCCTACTATGCGTTTAACATATAGACGAGGAAGGGAGCCGTAACTCCGAGTGTTTGAGAGCGATAATTGACACGGATTGCTCCTCGTTGTATTAAAACGCTACCATTACACACTCCTATCCAGCTACTAACCTTTCTCACAACAGTAAGTCCGTTCCTTCATTGTCAAAGGACTCGGCTTACACTACAGGTCGAATGAGCTAGCCTTACCATACTACAATATCCGGACCATACATTCATTAAAAGTTGTGCAGTCTCGCATATGGCACTGTTGACTACAACAGCTCTAAAATTCAATGGTGTACGCTAGTCCGCGGTCTGATTCACAGACGATCCGAGTGTATATAGAGGTCTTACCATTGACACTAATCTCGGTCATGACGATGAGGGTCGAGTCGTTATTAACTGGAATGCAATTGACTTATCGAAGCAATGGAGCTAAAGTTGAGAGAATATACAAGAGGCTTGACGAAAGGAGGAATACACGTAGCTGACGCCAAGGTTATCGACCTTACAGGAGCGTAAGGTTTCTTATTCTTTTGATTTCGGAATTTGCGATGTGGCTCGATGCCTTTCAATTGCGGTATCATCATAGCTGATACTTTGAAGAGTCTATATTATGAGTATCTCTAGCACAGCCTTGCTCGTCAGCACGGGCTACGTAGTCCGTAACAATGATGGATGTATATATTGCGAGAGAATATTCTAGCTGACAGCAAATTTCAAAATCTGCTTAATCTCGCATCATTGCTGCCTTCTCCACAGTGTATGTATGATTATGAAGCAGCTATCCCGACAGGGGCCTGTCCGTGTCCTAAAGCAAAGGAACCTTGGAATTTATCAACGTCCGTTCCAGCACCGAATTCAAAGGCAGTCTCTCTATATCCCCATCGTTCGAGTAAATGGTCAAAAGTTGCTATTGCCCTTATGCAATGGCCTACGGTGAGCAGAAAATGCGGGCGAGGCTCCAGCTTTATGAACGAACTCCCCTTCTGTGCTTCGTAAGGCGGACAAGGACGACTCTCGTCGAGCTCTGAAAGTTTGAGTAAGAGCGCTCCCAGATCCCATCCGAGGCTGATGCCCTGGATTTTGCCGAAACTGGGTCCGCCATAGAAAAAGTGGAGCCATTCAGGATCGGTTGATGAGCGTCTAAATTTGAACGGCATTGCTGGCCAGATGTCCCTGACTATTCATCAGTAATTCTGATGATATAGCATCAAGCGGTCTGGTGGTTCATACTTAGCCATCCGGGGATCTGAGACTGTCAAGTTCAATGGCTGAAGCACAGTGAGAGCTGCGCTTAGTATCGAGCTTGGAAGAGACAGATTGCTCGAAAAAGGTGCCCCGTCCACGCGATTGCAAATCAAACATAGGACCAGAATAGAGAGCGCAAGAGGCCACCTTCTTCCTGAAGGTATTGACATGCTAAGGCGCATGGCTTCTATAACCGGCGCGGTTTTCTATCAGATCGACTCTCATTCACTCTATGGTGAGAGCGTCGAGGAAGTGGAGCTACATATGCGAGTCTACCATATAGTTGAAGATGCACTGCGGCTACCGCGACAGGAAAGAATTCCACGAGTCGTGACTATTGCTGATAGGCACGCATCTGGCGCTTTGCAGCGACAGCCGCCTCGCGCAAGGGCAAAGCTGTCCCCACACTGGCTCAGTCGATGTCAGTAGTTGACTTACTGTGCACATATGGCTGCGTCCTTTCGTCTCATAGTCCCAGCATCCAATATGAACCTTGACCAGGCTATGAATGCTCGCTGAGACTGAAAGGCGCACTAACTTGATCAGATCATGGTCAAACATCCCCCAAAAGCTATGACTTCGACAAGCTTTGTTTTTTGATAAAAGCCAATAAATAGCAACAGTGAGAGATCTTGAACCTACTTAACTTTTGTAGCTTCCATAGACGATATGCAGTATCCCACTGATAACGCAGTATCTTCCAGATCGTCGGTCATAAGCCTCGATCCCTTTCTCGACCAGAAGCATACAAATCAGCAGTGATACTGTAGGCGTCGGAATATCTCCATCATGCATGCATATCGATGGCATAGTGTTCTGACTTACAGGAATGCGGTTGAAGTTGGGCCATATCCTAGCGCCAAGCGAGCGCTCACGTGACAAGGCTAGTCTAAGAAATTTTCAAGTCTCAAACATTGTCGAATCTTTTCTCCCCAATCACACCATCCAGGATCCAGCTTATCTCTGTAATTGTCGATGGCCTGGCCCAATGGTATATCGCATCATCAATGATCAGAGTGAATCCACTCTGTGCGATAGCGATCACTGTGTTCTTTCAGTCGTTGGAAACACCCTGTGCGTTCACGCGGAGTCCTCTACTCATGTTATAACATGTTTTTGATTATATCTGTCATTATACTAACCTGGAGATCCATCTATTCACATGTTAAGTTGATCGAGGCTACATGTTGCTCGGTGATGATGTCGAAGTCCACCGCAGGGCTTCCACACCTAGCCTGCCTCTCAAAGATGGCCCCCTCCTCGTTTCACATTCTCTACAGCTCAGCCTTCCGGATACAGATATGATCAGTTCCTCGCTGATTCTCGTTGCGGAGCGGGACGTCGTGCGTCCAAGCACCAAGCCAATCCCGTCTCTTCGGCATCTGCGTTCTTGCCGCACCAATAGGAGGACTCCAATTGCACTTCTCATTCCCATTGTGGCTGTCGACGAAACTTCAAACAGCACCCCGTTCCAATATCGCACTCTTGGAGGGGGCCGATATACCTCCCTGGCAGTCTTCGATATTCCCCTTCACGCAATGTTTGCAACGATGCTTTCTTTCAAGATATCCCGTATTCTCTCCACGGTATCTTCGTCTCCACTCACTGTACCGCCGCCATAGGGTTCGTCCCAAAGATGTTCCATGGAAAGTCTTTCATTACAAAGCGAGCCGTTACTAGGAGAAGTCCACCAGCTTTCTCTGTTGCGCCGGTACGTGACTTCATGCGGTGTTTCCCTGTTGAGGCAGAATTCCCACGAAACACACTTTCCTCGTATGATATTGCTGCTCGATCTTTCCCCTTGGACAGCTATACGCAACATCCGGCTGACTCCGAAGTATGATAGAGTGGTAATTGGGATGGTAACGACGGCGCGTGGTCGACTTTCATAATTCGGATTGGAACTCCTGCCCAATTCTTCCGTGTTTTACCGTCAAACACCCGGCCAGAGACATTGATACCGATACCGGACCATTGCGAGCGAGGTCAGAGCTGGTGCGGCAACGCACGTGGGGTAGAGCCCTTCAACGGCGGTTCATCTGGCCCTTACTCGGGATCTCCAAATGAGCTTCTCACTACCAGCCTTGACCCTGGCGCCACTTGCACAGCCAATAGATCCCCGATGTGCGTAAATTGCCCGGGCAGTATCAATGGCAAGTGCACATTCGGTCCCTGTACTGGTCGGAATTGCTGTGGTGATCCTGCTGGCAGCTGCAGCGGCGTGGGATGCAACGGCCTGAATGGTATATGTACCGGAGCGTACATCGGCTGCCCCTGCATAGGAGTCAACTGGGATGCGAGCACCAATGTCTCCTCTAGCACGGGTATACTCGACGTCGCAGCGGCATCAGGCTTCCAGCCCAATCAGTCCTCAACCTGGTTGGCTTCAGGTCGCAACCAATCTTCAACAGAGGGCGATCTCAATACTCAAAACGGTAGCCACAATGACCTCCCCGGTTTTAGCTACTATGGGACGGACGTTGTAGGCCTCGGATTGGATGCAACTACAGGGCTCAATTCGAGCAAATCCTTGGTAGCTGGTATCCTGACGGAGCCATACTATATCGGCATTTTAGGCCTTGTACCCTTCCAGTATCAGAGTTCGAAGAACGCATCTGCCAGTATCATGGTGCAGTTGAAGCAGCAAGACCTCATACCAAGCCTATCGTACGGATACACAGCAGGCGCCATATACCGTAAGTTTCTCCTGCTGGGTTTCGGGGAGTAAGGCTTAGATTGTTTTAGGCCAGCCGCCTGTCTTAGGAAGCCTTACTTTAGGAGGATATGATTCGTCACGATTACCGTCAAATCATTCGGGCTTCGACGCCCCTCATGCGGGCAGGTTCGATATTGGCAGCTCTCATCCAGAAAATCTCATGGTTGGTATCGAAAAAATCATGGCCTCAGATACGCTCACAGGTAGCATTACAATACTCTCGGAGAGAGTCACGGCCTTGGTAGATTCCACATTGCCATTCATTCATCTTCCTCTTTCAGTATGCCAGGTGTTCGAGGAAGCCTTTGGGCTTACATGGCAAGACTCCAACGAATTCTATGTCGTCAACGACAGCTCCCACCAGCAATTGCTGGACAAGAATCCTTCAGTCACCTTTGTTCTCTCCAAGAACTCCACCAGCCCAGCAACCAACATAACTTTACCCTACGCTTCCTTTGACCTGCAAGCGTCAAACCCCATCTTCTCAAATGGCACGAATTATTTTCCACTCCGGCGAGCAGCAAATGAAAGTCAGTACACGCTCGGCCGGACCTTCTTCCAAGAAGCCTATCTCTTCGTCGACTACGAGCAATCCAGTTTCTCAATTTCGCAAGCGCAATTTCCCGCTAGTCCGACTCCTGATCTCATCACAGTTGATCACTCCCCGCAGCCATTCTCGTCCAAAGCCAATAACAATAAGACACATACAAAGGAGATCATCGTCGGAGTCGTACTCGGGATCTCACTCGCCATCGTTAGTCTATACGCACTCTTCATCTTCCGCCGCCGCCGCCGTCACAAGCAACCCGCTCGAATACATTCTGGTGCTAATACCAGTGAAGGGACAAGTAGCTGGCCAAGCAGCTCAAATGACAGCCATGACACAAGACCGCTCAGTCCTCAATGGGGATCCACCTTGATAAGCGAGATCGACGGCTCCATCTCCAAGCCCATCGGAGAGCTCGAAGCTCCAAGGTCAACCGTCATCAAGAACCCCACATCGAACAGAAAGCCATCGGGGAAGAGAAAGCCACGCCAGGAATTACCTGGAAGTATGGCTGCATACGAGTTGCCACAAGAACCGTCCAGGTCGAAAGAGGTGTACGAACTGGCCACCAACGGTAGAAAAATTCCACAACGTAAAGGACTGAGGGTACGCGAGAAAGTCTAGCAGGTCTAATCCGAGCACGTCAAGGATATCCGGAATCTTTTCCCAAGTCATACCGTACCCTTAAGATAAGATACCCACAGTGCCAGATCACAAGACCTACAGCCTCACGATGCCGAGACTCCTCGTCTACTGCCCAGGAACATTCAAATACGACAAATTGCCTGAGTTCACCACACTTTCCTGCAAAAAACTGCGGAATTGCCACCCTGCCTTACTTGCGCAGCTGAGTCCCAAGGATTTTTAGTCCACTACACGTCCGTCACGTCCTGAGCTAAGCGCCCTAAACTTTGGAGGAGGTTCCCTGGGACTTCATAACTTATTACTAGGCATTCCAACGGTCATGATCAATCACAATATCAAGGCGGCTGATGCATAGGCTGTGGTGCCGATGTGCGGAAGGCGAGTGCTCCGGGGCAGATAGGGGTCTTTGGTACCCAGCAGCACAGATCTTGCAATATCTACACATGACCATAATCCTATTACAACCTTCTCCTAAATAGATAGTGTGTCATATCTACAATCCGCCCTTCATCATATAACTAAAAACAAGAGCAACAGCCATGCAGTGCAAGGAGCCATAGCAAGAGCGACATATCCGATTTCCAGTAGAACTCGTACGACTGTGCCATTCACACACTTCAATCATACACATACTCAAGCAACCGATCCAAAAACCTCTATCAGTCTCTCTCTCCCTCTCTCTCCAACCTCTTTACCTTCTTCTCTCTTTACCTTCTTCTCTCTTTACCTTCTTCTCTCTTTACCTTCTCCTCTCTTTGCCCTCCACCTCTCTCACTCATCTCCACCCCTCTCACTCATCCCCACTCCTCTAACTCCACCCCTGTAACCCCACCCCTCTCGCTCCACCTCTCTCACTCCACCCCTCAAACT
>JAABUV010006764.1_pt1 | contig 12323 bp, 13 predicted proteins | sample 5559971 | NCBI WGS metagenome assembly JAABUV01 (sample SAMN10711881, study PRJNA513362) | rock metagenome | isolation source: Antarctica rocks | place: Antarctica: Victoria Land, Knobhead nord | collected 2015-12-19
TATCACATGCCATCACCACACAGCAGATAAAGTCTATCTTCCGAGATGCATGTGCCACGTAGTTCTCAATCTCAGTTCTGTAATACGATCGCTCCCGCGTCTCCAGGAGATCATCTTTGAACATGCCTTTTTTGGCTCCTAAAACTTCAATCTGGTAACTTCCAGGCCTGCCTGTTATCTTTCCAGTCAAGCGTTCCCCTCAACAATTGATCGTCAAGGCTATGATAGGAGGCCAATTATGATTTGTCCGCAATTCATAGTCAAAGCCACATATGGACGAAGATCGATAGGTAGATCGAGATGAATACTCTCCATTGAGTACCATCAAGGCAGTATTAAAGACGCTAAGGGTTTGTTATTCGGGAAGCAAATGCAAGCTGCCGTCAACTTTTAATTAACCCAGGGAATAGGATCATAGCTCGGTCCATCCCCGCACAGCTGGGGTTATTCTGATCGAAGCTCGTGGCTGCATCTTTCAATGGAAATGCAACATTAGAGAACTCCGAAGCGAATCAAGTAGGAGACAACAACAGATAAAGGGTGCCATAGTGCAGAAGGGGGACAAGGATGTTCTCTCTGTGGGTGTGATGATTGATACCATACGAAGGATGGAAGAAGTAATGAGGTGCCATAAAATCAAAGAACGAAACACGATGAGAGGCAGACAAGTTCTGCACGTACTAGGAAGTCTGCCTCCGCAAAGTTTAGATAAGGGTAGATAGTGAAAATATCTTGATTCTATTGGACGGCAGCGCCATCTTACGTTTGAAATCCGTTATAAGCTGTGTTACTTCTCAGATTCGTGATCCTTAAGTAATACTCAGGCTCGATGCGATGATTCAATTTGTTTGGCGAGTAGCGCTTCGAAGCCTTGAGAGTCGGGTTGGTGTCGGTCGACGAGACGCCGTCGCTGACGGTAACCGCCCGACCCGTGGACCAGGCTGACTTCTCTCCAATGAACTGCTTGTATCATCGTATGCTTTTGTAGCGTATGCTTGTTGCACTGAAAGATCTCCAAGTAGTGTTTGTTGATGATAAGTACATGTTGTGAACACGCTGCTAAATAGAGAACACTACTTTAGAGATGCTTTCGATATAGGCCCACCTATTTATAAGTAGTCATTATATCTAAGGTAGCGGTTTGCTGCTCTTAAGATCAACGATTTCATGGCGTCAAGGTCTAGTCTAGCCTTTGTGAACAAATATGAACTGCTGTTTGGCTGCCGAATATCTATATAGTACTGAAATAGCGGCTTATTCTGATCGTTGGTTGCCAAGAGTTGCATCAGGTGACCCAACATCAAAACTTTTCAATCCCGCACTATGTTTTTCGCTGCGTTGACCCGTGCAAGTCGTTTTCTTCCGTTTAAACTACCATCATTCCTTTTTCTTTCGCTTAAACTATCATTCTGTTTTTTACAGTTCATTGAAGTCATTGTATGTACATCAGATGATCGAAAATCACCTGATCGACGATTGAAATTTTCTTATCTGTTTATCTGTTTACTCGTACACATTTGCATCTGTCATTATCTTCATTGTACGCGTATATATCAATCTTTATCTCTTTTTACGATCCTTTTTCATGTCTCAACGCATCTGTATTCACTGTGCTCATAATCATCTCATTAATGACTTCTTTGATTCTAATTCAACGCGTATTTTGAATCTTTGTTCATTCTGTCATGTAAGTTCTGCTTTTATCTGTATTCAACTTTACTGACTGTTTTATGAACTTCTATTCGATTCAAAAGACGTTCTCTTCAAGAGTTAAATTCAAATGTTTCTGCAAATTCACTGCGTCGATTCAAACGTGCTCATTTTCACGTCACATCTATTCAATCATCTTCTTCATTTTCTTTGTTGATCTTTATAAATTCTTTGAACTCTATACAGTCTCTTTCATCTTCTTTATCGATCTTTATAAATTCTTTAGACTTCATACAGTTTTCTCAACAGTCAACATCTGCTTCTCGCTCAGTTAACATTTCTTGCAATGTTTATTGAAAACTCATAATCAATTATCAAGACGATGAACATACTTTAGAATTCTTTATGAAACGTTGTTCAAACTGTACAGCATTGCATTGAAAGTTCAAATTCATTTTTGATTTATATTCATATATCATCTGTTGTTTTAAAGATGATGAACTGCTAAATTCTTTATCAGATTCTTCATCTTTGATTAAAAGTCTTTTTGAAAATGATACAGCTCAGTCAAAACATTTTCTAAATCACATTTGAAATTACAATCATGCGTTGATCTTTACATCTTGCATGTACACTGCGAACAAACATCTTATGAATCAACGTGAAATTCAAGCATTTATTGTACATGATGAATTGTATCATCTGCAGAGATCTTTACATTCAACTGTTCAAGAATTATCATGCTTTGCATAGCTTTACTTTCATGATTCTGCTCAAATGATTACTATGCGCTTGACTTAAAGTCTTGCTCTTCATGAAAGTCTTTTAAAACAGCTGAACAAGATGATACAAGCATGTGACAATTCATTTATTGACATGTACAAGTCTGCATGAGAACAGCTCAAGACTGCTCGACAGAGTACGAATTCTATGCATGTTATTTTAAATTTGCAGCTTAAGTTGATAGTAGAACGTGACTTCGATCAACGATGTACAACTTTACTCATGATCAGTGAAGTTGCTGTGTTTATTTCAGATGAGTATAATGAGATCAAATATCAAGATATTGTTTTTGCAAAGCGTACAGCTGTCGATGAAGAATCACGATTTCATTGTATCAATCATAATAACATCATATACTTTTCTTTACATTATATACTATTCTTTTCTGAAGATAAATCAAATTGACACTGAGCACTTTGATTGCATAATGATGATCATTCATGCATAAAGACTCATTACAGTCAATGTGCATGACTGTGATATCATCTCTTTGAAAGATCAAATCAATACTCTGTTGTACAGAGAAGTTGATGATTATTTCAGCAGTATATTGTTGATTGTTTTGTGATTATTGATCAGAGTCGATTGAAATTTCTTTGATATAATCAGAAAATTATTCACGCAGATCTTTACAAAGATCTTGCAAATGCAATTACTAGAGAGAATGATGATTCTGAACTTATAAATCATTGAATTATACTATCATCAAGCTACATAGAGAAGAACAGATGAATGCAGCAGCTGTATCAGAATTTCATGATCATTGCTCATCATTTCGAAAAGTTTATCATGTTTGTAATGTGTATTGCAAACTTGCACTGATTTGAAATTATTGCTGCACTTGAATTGAATCAGAAAGTCGAGAATCAATTAAATATAATCACGTAAGTCTTTCATGAGAAGATAAAGACTTTATTGCAGAATCTTAAAACTCAGTACGATCAATATCTTGACATCATATGAACTATTGAGTATCAGAAACGCAATTTATCTCATATACATATTTTACTGTTTCTGCATCGAGAAAATAACTTTCTTGAATGAGTTCACATGAATGAACTGATTTGTGCAAAGCTTTTGAATCTCAATATTGATCTGAATGAATCTTTACGATGCATCGTCAAGAGTCAACTGACACATGATTTTTGTGACGTTTGAAATTCTTCTGCATCATGCATGAAAAATAATTCAAAAGATTCTGAATGAGTTTGTGAAAAGAAGTTTTCAAAGTCGTATCAAATTGAAATCATGATTCAACTTGATGATTATTCTTTGTACAGAAGATGTCAAAATAATCATATCTGAATGAAATGTGTGAATGATAAAGATATTCATTTGAATAACACATGAGTGATATTGTACAATTCTTATCTGACTCATAAGTATAGTGCACATATTAATGTTGAAATCTGCAAGTCTATACAAATCATCAAGTATGTTCATAAATACATGTACAAAGAAGAAAATTGAACAATCATGAAGTTAAAGAATAATTCGAACGAGATCACACATCACTTGAATGATCATTATATTTCTTCAAATCAGACTGCGTGAAATTTGTTCAAGTTTCGCAGTCATATCAAGAATTCTTTCATTATGCGTTTGATCATGCATCTTTTTGATGAATAATCAATGTATTTTTCAAAGAATATCACAGTGAAACAGATATAAATTATTCTGAATGAGATTGAAACGACGCTTACTGCATGATTTCAATATAATCAATAACATTCGAATGAACATGCATTTTTATATCAAGAATTTTCAACTTATTACATTTATCAGTTGAAAAGAGAACAACGACGCTGAACGTTGAAATAATAAGATACGACAATTGATCGTATGTATCATTTCACTTCAATGCAGAGAGAAAAACATTATTTATGACTTCTTTTAATGATTGTATGAGATGCTCAAAGCTTTGATGATATATGCATTGTTGACGAAGTACTGCATCTCACTTATTGCTTCATCTGTACTGCTCTGCGTCTGCTTGAAGATGATGATGAGTGAATTAATTGTTTCATTGAAGTTGTATATTTCTCTACAAATTCATCTTTACGAAGTCTGTTCATGATCACTCTGATGCACAGTGATCTTGCAGATTCATGTGCATTATGAAACAAATTTCATGTTGATCTCTATGATGATTTATCTCGTCATATGCATGAATTTTCTTTCATATCAATTGATTTCAAGAATTCACATCTTGATTATGAGTTATATTTGATTGCAAAAATGCTGCAACAACATGATAAAACTCTTGCAGATTTCAGTCTGTTTGCATTGATCTTGAATTGATTCAATAATATTGTTTCTTCTTTGATTTTTGCAGAGTTTAAGTATGATCAGATTGAATAAATCAGATTACAAGATGCAAAGATTGCTCAATTAAATAAGAAACAACGTCAAGTTTTTAACAGTATCATTTCAGTTGTTACAGACTCGTTTAAGACTGTACATTTTTTCATTCATAACTCTGCAAACATCAAAAAGACATTTTTATATGAATGTCTGTATCATCACTTTCAAGCACAGACAAAGATCATTCTGTGCATGATCTTCATGAGCATTGCAGCTCAGTTACTGCTTGATGAAAGAACATTACATTCTTGTTTCAAGATTTCTATCATTTATCATGATACATTCATCTGTTTCATCATTGCATGCTCAGAGCTTATCAATTTACTGAAATGTATGATCTTGATCATATGAAATGAGATTTCTATGCAGCACAAGCACAACTTCATGATCATCAATGCATTTTTATGTAACATTCTGCAATTCAGCGATGTATTTGATGAAATATCTGCAATTCTTGATGAGAACTTTGCACAAATCACTCTCGTGATTTCACGAGAAAATCAATCAATGCAGATCAATGTCAGCATTCGTAGCTTCTGAATCTGAAATCATTTAACTGTGCTGAAACTGCATCAAAACATGCAAATTCAATCAAGTCTGAATAATCAGTAATTTGTTGAGTGAATTGATCATATGTCATATGATTTCGATTTATATGATATCAGATCTTTATCATTCATGATCATCAATTATTATGAAACATCATAATTGTTTATTGATCATGTATATTCTTTGCATGATCTTGCACAAGCTCATACATCTTTGAATTTCTTCAAGAGCAAAGCTATACTGTGTTTTCACAACGACTTCGTTAATCTGTTGAATCAATAAATCATGAACGACTTTTTCAAGTTTGCATGACTGTTCACGTCGATTGATACAATTGAAAACAATGATGTTGAGAAGATTGAGAATATCAGTATGAAGTATTTGCAGACTCTTGAACTCTTTGAATTTCTTTTATCACAGATGTATCTTAAGATAAAAACTTCAATTATGTTACTACATAATTTGCATTTACATGAGAAAATGTGTAATGACACTTGATTGATTATTACACATCTGCATCAAGATTGTATTGAAGATTGCATCTTGAAAAATGAGTTTGATGAAGACATATGATTGATTTCGAGAATTAAGTTAATCAGTAAGAAAGATGATTATTCGTGAGTTTTATCACGCAAGCAGTTTTCTATTCATCTCTGCTTCACAATAACAATTAACAAATTGTAAAAACAGTCGTTATTGATTGTAAATATAAATTTTTCTTTGTTCTGTTTCAGTCATGATCAGTTATATGTTGCATTGTCTAGAATCACAAATGTACGAAGATTATCAATTTTGTTTCATTCTTTTAAAAATCAATGTATTGATAATATAGTTTATTTAAAGATTTTGTTGTTATAAGTATGATTGAACTGTAGTTTTGAGTTTTGTATTTAGAATTAAATCACTGTTACGTTGAATTTGTCTTTTTACAGCTCAGCATAAGTAATTACAAGTTTATGTGCTCTTTGCATTGAGCTTTTTGACTAACTACAGAGCTTTATAAGCTAGCTACTGCTGCACATAGATGCAATCTACTGCTGCGCATTGATGCAATCATTTGCACAGATTCTTACTACTCATCTTTGAAGTTGTACTTCTTCTCAAGACTTTTGAATAAAACTTTTATCATGCATAAAGCTTCTGCAATGATCAATGCTTGATTTGCAAAAAGATCATATACATTAAAAAGTTGTTTGAACAGATTGAAAATTGAGTTGAATTCATTATTGTTGAATTCAGATGTCTTATGCTTTTTTGCAAAGATTGTACAGATTAGTAAAGTCTTTTCATCATTGATATGAGTTCTTACTGCTTGATTTGAATTTCGTGCAATCATATGCATTCTTGAACTTGCTTTTTTCAAGCGTCTTCTCTTTGATACATTTATTCTCTGCTTTGATCATGTCTGTACAGATTAATACATTATCAAACTTATTTGTACAAAGATTGTACATACTTGATACAAGATTGCATCGATCAATTCTTTTTTCTGATGTCAAGTATGAAGCACATATTCTCTGACACAGCTTGAGAAAGAATTGACAAAAATGAAACATGTCAAAATCATTGATGCATGATTTACATGCATTCATTTTCTTATGAAACAGTTTGACATGACTCTGCAAGATTATGCTCTGAAAGATATACTTTCGCTTTCAATTTTGTACAGATTAACAATATTCAATGCACATTAATATAAATCTGTACATACATATAACTCGACATTTTTGTTCACTCAATTACTTCACAGATTGATATTTTGCAATAATGACTGTGCTGCAAGCTGTACAATCTTGATCAAACAGAATGATTCTGCACATCTCTGTTCAACTCTTACAAGAACTTCATGCTTCTTGCTCATAAACAACTTCATCTTGATATTAATGTAAGAAACAAGTGTGTATGAATTGTTATCACTCTCAGTAAGAGCTTCAATGTTTGAAACATCATTATGAGTCATTTGCATGAATGTACAGATTTGTAATGTTAAAGTATGATTATGAAAGAATTTTTTCAGTCATAGACTTTTCTAGAAAACTCGTATTGATTAGTAAAGCTGTGCACATCTTGATACAGATCAGTTTTAAGAGTTGAAAAGACATAAAACTGTCTGCGCGATATCACACAAAATCAATACAGATAAACTACATGTTTAATCAGATGTATAAAGACTTGAACAGAATGAAAGAAGTTAGCATTTGATCTGAATAAATCAGTACACATCGAGAAATCCCGTCGAATGTCTAATCACGTAATTAGTCGGTAAATTAGGTGATTTACCATTTTGACCGACCCCCCTTCTTATAAGATCACTTTGGCGTGATTAGCTGCGAGCGCATGCCTAATAGCTTAAATGGTATCGTTTACCACATTGGCACGAATCACCAAAATGGCACGAATCATCAAAATGACACGAATCATCAAAATGACATGAATGATACTGCTGACAATGATTATTCTTATTCTATATGCTCAGTTCTATATGCTCAATTCTATATGTTCAAGCGCATGTAAAAGCAAAGTATTAAATCAATGAATTTATTATTTAACTAGTTATCTAACCATCTATTTAAACGAATTGTTGACTATGTAGGGTGCTCGGTAGGGAAACATGAAGGGTGCTTGGTAGGGAAACATGGAGGGTGCTTGGTAGGGAAACATGGAGGGTGCGTGGTAGGGAAACATGAAGGGTGCTTGGTAGGGAAACATGAAGGGTGCTTGGTAGGGAAACATGGAGGGTGCTTGGTAGGGAATCATGGAGGGTGCTTGGTAGGGAAACATGAAAGGAGCCATGTAGAAAGCACTGTTCGACCCATGTTATGCGCTCGACCGACGGGTAATTTGAAGCATGTAGGAAGTTTGGCAGGGCGTTTGATAGAAAGCTCGGTCGGAAGCTCAGTAGGAAGCTCAGTAGAAAGCTCGGTCGGAAGGTCAGTAGAAAGCTCAGTAGGAAGCTCAGTAGGAAGCTCAGTAGAAAGGTCAGTAGAAAGCTCGGTCGGAAGGTCAGTAGAAAGCTCAGTAGAAAGGTCAGTAGAAAGCTTGATCGGAAGATCAGTAGAAAGGTCAGTAGAAAGATCAGTAGAAAGCTCGGTCGGAAGGTCAGTAGGAAGATCAGTAGAAAGCTCGGTCGGAAGGTCGGTCGGAAGGTCAGTAGAAAGCTCAGTAGAAAGATCAGTAGAAAGATCGGTAGAAAGGTCGGTAGAAAGATCAGTAGAAAGCTCAGTAGGGAATTTGGTAGGAAGTTCGATATCGAGTCATGAAGGGTGTATTCTATTGAGCTAGTTAGCATTGTTGAAATACAATTGTTGTTGTTCTAGAAAGTAGAACTACGAAGGAAGAAAGAAGTGAAAAGAAGTAAATACTCTGAATTCCCTGAATTTCCTAGCGTCGGCCTTCGGCTGAGAGCGAAGATTACTAATCACAGGGGTAACAGTACTGTTTTCAAGTCATGTAGAAAGCATTGTTTGAAGCACTGTTTGACGTATTTTATGCGTTCAATCGACGTGTTTGATAGAGCGTTTGATAGAGAGATTGGTAGGGCGAGTAGGTGAAGCGAGTAGGTGAGCGAGTAGGTGAGCGAGTAGGGTGGCGAGTAGAGTGATGAGTATGTAGGGTGGCGAGTAGAGTGGTGAGTATGTAGAATGACGAGTAGGGTGGTGAGTATGTAGGGTGACGAGTAGGGTGGTGAGTATGTAGGGTGGCGAGTAGGGTGATGAGTATGTAGAATGGCGAGTAGAGTGGTGAGTATGTAGGGTGGCGAGTAGGGTGGTGAGTATGTAGGGTGGCGAGTAGGGTGGTGAGTATGTAGGGTGACGAGTAGGGTGGTGAGTATGTAGGGTGACGAGTAGGGTGGTGAGTATGTAGGGTGGCGAGTAGGATGATGAGTATGTAGGGTGACGAGTAGGGTGGTGAGTATGTAGGATGGCGAGTAGAGTGATGAGTATGTAGAGTGGCGAGTAGGGTGGTGAGTATGTAGGGTGACGAGTAGAGTAATGAGTATGTAGGGTGGCGAGTAGGATGATGAGTATGTAGAATGGCGAGTAGGATGGTGAGTATGTAGAATGCGAAGAACAAAGATGTTGTCAAACTGTTTAATGATGCTGTTAACCATTTAATTATCTATGCGCAAAGGTAAATGATTCAATTTATCAGCTATTAGACCTAAGTACGAGGTTAATGGCGTAATTTAGTGATGTTTGGTTGAACCTCTGATTTGATTACCTGCCAACGGTGCCAACGATGCCAACGTGGTGATTAGCTGCGTGTGGTTGACTAATTAGCACTTGAGGATTTGTCGATGCATCTTTATACATTCTTACAAAGTCTTTTAAAATTCAAAAGTCAAGAAAATCTTTGAAAGTTTCAAAGCTGTAGAAAGCAAAGCTCTGCAATTACTGTTAACTATCTTGAAGCTTTCACGTAAGAACTGTACAATTCAATACAGTACTAGAAAAGAAAGAAAAACACTTGCACAAAAGTTGCAAACTCGAGTGATCATCAGTACATAGTGATACATAGAAGCGAAGATCTGTACAGAGATATCATTACATGTCTGTACAGATAGATCTGTAAGAACTTATCAAAAGAGTTGTTGTAAAAGTTATGTTTGAAAGATGCGATAGAAACAAACTTATGTTCAGAGTCAATCTCATGATTCATCGCAGCAATCGCAGCAATCTCAAATTCATTGCAAATGATCGTACTGAACAATACATCACAGTAAATACTTTTCCATACATGCTATTTACTACTTACTAAGCGTAAAGGCAATTTCCATCGAAAATGATGATTCTCTCGTAGGCTTTGTATCGTTCTACACAGCGAACGAGATATCTTGCTGCATGAAATTTATATAACTATTAAGTACTTCTTCTTGAACCAGTCTGATTAAGCTTGATCTTAGAGGCACTAGTACTACGAGCAGTCATATTTGAAACAAGAACACGTTCAGTGAGTAGCTGAGAAGTATGTACTTTCTATGAAACCAACCAACCTAAGACAACCAACCTGATATCTTGAGACTACAGGTCGACTGACCCACGCTAGAGATCGATCGACCATGCAAAATGTTCGAAGCTAAAAATCAAGCTAACACCTGAGGTTAATACATAGATTTCATGGTCGAAGAAATCTTTACACCTGTACTAAGTACTTCATTATCAATACACAATCACTTCTTATTATTGATTAATCAATAATCAATCACTTATCAATATATCTTCAATCAAGAATGTAGAATGTTAATCAAATCAACTTGAATTCTCATTTATAGTATAAGATTAATCTAGAATTAATCTTAGATTAATCAAAATCGTGATTGTCGTGTTTTCAATTAAATTCATTGTAAAAGAAAAGTTGATTGATCATTTATTAGTAATAACTTATTGATCAATAATTAATCTAATCATTGCAGTGAGATAAAAGTTGATCAAGATTCAAATGTGAAAAAGATTAATTAATAATTAATAATGTATTATTTATTAATTAATATTGAATTAACTTAATAGAATGCAAGAAGAAAAAAATGATAAAATTTTTAAAATTGTTAATTTGTGATTATTTGTTGATTAATAAATGATTAATAAAATTAATTATAGATTAATAAAATTAATTATTACATTTATAATTTTTGTACCTTTCTGACTTTCAAATTTCGAATTTTGTGACTTAGTGAATTTTTATTCATGTATAATTAGTTTAGACTGACCGTCGGGTCGGGTTTCGGGTTGACATTTTGGATCCGACCCGATCCGAAGTCGGGTTGCCCACATTTTCAACCCGATCCGAGTCGGGTTGCGCATATTTCCAACCCGACGCGACCCGACCCGACTGGGAATTGGGTCAACCCGACCCGACCCGCCAAGGACCCGAGCTTGGCGCCAAGAGGGCTAAATATAGAAAATTTTCCGGTTTTTGGCTTTTGCATTACCTTTTTGCATTACCTTTTGATAGGGAGCCATGAAGGGGAACATGAAGGCCGTTTGGTAGGGGGCCATGACGGGGAACATAAAGGGGAACATGGAGGGGAACATAAAGGGGAACATGAAGGGGAACATGACGGGGAACATGACGGGGAACATGACGGGGAACATGACGGGGAAACATGGTAGGAAGCCATGAAGGGGAACCATGTAGGCTGTTCGACCAAGCTATTTACACCTACCTAATATCTTGTCGGGTCGGGTCGGGTTTTCGGGTCGGGTTGTCGGGTCAAGCTTCTCAACCCCACCCCAGTGCTCGGATCCAACTTCTCAACCCGACCCGACGCGGTCAGTCTAAATTAGTTAATTACAATGAATCAAATTAATACTTAATTAATCAGATATTAATAAATGATTAATAAAGATTAAAATGAGTTTAAGAATTTTCTGTTCATCAATGCTGTTATTTATGATTTCAGATTATCACTAGCTCAGGAACGCGGAATTATGCGCATGGTCGGGTGACATGATCGGACATTTTGCATGGTCGGCCGACCTCTAGCGTGGGTCAGCCGACCTACATCCTCTGATATCTTAGTGGGTTGCTTACCAATCTAGTACTAGTGTGGTTCCTTTTTCTTGCGCGGACTCCCAGATTGTCCCAGTGTGCGCGAAAACTACGAGTAGGTGATACGGAGTAAAACCTCTCAACGAAATAGGTGGCGTGCAAAGTCGCAAGTTGATCGTATGAGAAATGGGCGAGTACCTCTATATGTGGTTCTGATGTTAGAACGATGCACAATGCAGTTACTGATGAGCCGAAGCTAGTAAAAGCCAGCCAGAGAGAGTCGAAACCTCTGTTCCACCGCTTCCGAATCAAGCCAAAGAAGAGTCGCTGGAGCCCGAGCAGCAGCTTCTTGCAAAAGTTGACAAGCATTCGCTATTGAAGCAACTGCCATGTATTCCGGAGATCCGAGACCGCATTTACAAGTATGTTCTTTGTTCGGACAAGTCCGTTGTTGTGGGCGACGATATCATCAGTACCAGTATAGACGG
>JAABUV010006765.1_pt1 | contig 12322 bp, 14 predicted proteins | sample 5559971 | NCBI WGS metagenome assembly JAABUV01 (sample SAMN10711881, study PRJNA513362) | rock metagenome | isolation source: Antarctica rocks | place: Antarctica: Victoria Land, Knobhead nord | collected 2015-12-19
GGAGTCGTGAGCAATACTCGTTATTTACATGACAAAGCTGTGGCGACAAACACTCGCGGTAGTCGGTCGCCTAACTCCCGACTCCCGACTCCCGACTCCCGACTATTTCGTGGGCGTTATGGGCACGTTGATGTCGCCACGGACAATGCCGGCGCGCGCCTTGGCGATGGCCGCCCGTACGGTGGAGGACACGCGGGAGGACAGGTTGTAGTAGGGGGCCAGGCCGACGCCGCCGTTCTTCAGGTCCCACGTCACGACGCCGCCCTTGAACGTCCCCCTGCTGGATTTCACGATGGCGTCGGCGACGGCCGTTTCGACGTGCTTGACCACGCTGCTAACGACCGAGTTGGGATACAGGTAGTGCTGGTCGGCGTCGACGCCGATGCTGAGCAGGTGGCGCTGGCTGGCCGCGGCGAGCGAGCCGAGGCCGGAGCCGCCGGCCGCGGCGAAGATCACGTCGGCGCCGCTGTTGATCTCGCTGGTGGCCGTGTTCTTGCCCGCGCCTGCATCCGTGAAGGAGCCGGTATAGGCCGAGTACACCTTGATCTGGGAGTCGTACGACTTCGCGCCGGCCTGGAAGCCGGCCAGGAACGCGTCGATGACGGGTCCCTGCACGCCGCCCACGAAGCCGATCTTGTGCGTCTTGCTGACGCCAGCGGCGAGGATGCCGGCCAGATACGACGACTGGTTGGGCATGAAGACGTTGGCTAGCACGTTTTGGGCGTGGACGCTGGAGTCGATGATGGTGAACTGGACGTTGGGGTACTTCTTGGGCACCGTCATCATCGCGGGCTCGAACGAATAGCCGACCGCCGCCACGAACTGCGAGTTGCGCGCCGCGGTCGTGATGTTCTTGACGTAGTCAGACGACGAGGTCGTTTCGATGTACTTGGCGTTATATCCGGCCACCCTGGCGCCGTTCTTCGTGCCGATATACCCGAGGTGGTTGAACCCATTGTCGTTGAGGCCGCCGATGTCGGTGACAAACGTGACCGTCTTCGACGCGGCGGTGGTGTGGCTTCGGGGAGCGGCGTAACCGGCGGCGAGGGAGCCGGCCAGGGCGAGCGGAACGGCGAGATGAACAAGGCGTGCGCGCATGAAAACCATCCTTACGACTATGCTGTGGATAAACGCGTCCTGCAAGTGGACGTAAAAAGCCGCGCCAGCAATGATTCTGGCTAGCAATAGGATAGCGGTACGCCACGTCGGCGTCAACTCTCGCATAGATACGCGCGCCCCGCGCTCCTATTGACATATCATCGGATTCTTCGCACACTATGACAGCGTAGCCCGTGTCGCGACGCCCGTACGCCGCTATCCGCAACCTGGTCTGGGGAAGCGGTGAGAGACCTGTGCCAGGTAGATTAAGGATGCCCCTTGTACAACGAGGCCGATACCCGCGCCAAGCTCATCGACCCGGCTATCCATGCGCGCGGCTGGACCGAGGATCTCATCAAGCGCGAGGAGACCGCCGGCGCTATCGAGATCGCCGGCGGCTCTGCCCGCCGCGCGTCCGGCGGGCGCATCGACTACACGCTGCGCGTCAAAACCGCTCCTGACGCGCAGCCCGTCGCCGTCGCGCTCATCGAGGCCAAAGCCGAGCATCTCCCACCAGGCCACGGACTCGAGCAGGCCAAGGCCTACGCGGCGTCCAAGCGTCTCAATGTCTCCTTCGTGTTCGCCAGCAACGGCCACCAGTACGTCGAGTTCGACCGCTCCACTGGCCTGACCAGCGCGCCGCGCCCGCTCACCGATTTCCCGACGCCCACCGACCTGCGCGCCCGCTACGAGGCCGCCAAGGGCTTCTCGCTCGCGGACGACGCGGCCCGCCCGCTCGTCACGCGCTACGCCGGTGGCGAGGGTTCGCGCCGCTACTACCAGGACGCCGCGATCCGCGCCACTCTGGAGAAGATCGCCGCCGGCGAACGCCGCGCCTTGCTCTCGCTCGCCACCGGCGCCGGCAAGACCTACATCGCCGTCAACCTGCTCAAGCGTATCGCCGACGCCGGGCAACTCCGCCGTGCCCTCTTTGTGTGCGATCGCGACGAGCTGCGCGCCCAGGCTCTCGCCGCTTTCCAGAACGTCTTCGGCGCCGACGCCGCGGCGGTCTCCGGCGGCGACCCGGCCAAGAACGCCCGCGTCCTCGTCGCTACCTACCAGACGCTCGATGTCGATGCGGACGAGGCCGACGCCTCTTTCCTCGTCGCCAACTATCCCCCCAACTACTTCAGTCACATCGTCGTCGACGAGTGCCACCGCTCGGCCTGGGGCAAGTGGTCGCAGGTCTTCACCCGCAACCCCGCCGCCGTTCAGGTCGGCCTCACGGCCACCCCGCGCCAGATCACCCTCCCCACCACGCATAATAAAGAAACAGCCGAAGATGAAAAGATCAACGCCGATAACCTCAAGCACTTCGGCGAGCCGGTCTACGAGTACGATATGGGCCAGGGCATCGAAGACGGCTACCTGGCCGCCTGCGCGATCGTGCGCCGCGATATCTTCCTCGACAATAAGCGGCAGACCGAGCGCGAGAGCGGCATCGCCCGCGGCGACCTCACGGGCAAGCGCATCACCGACGCCGTGACCGGCGCGCCGCGCACCGCCGCCGAGGCGCGCGAAGCCTACGTCGCGACCTCCTTCGAGGATCGCCTGCTCCTGCCCGATCGCGTGGACGCGATGGCCCGCGACTTCTTCGACAACCTCCTGGCCACGGGCGGACCTGAGCAGAAAACGATTATCTTCTGTGCCCGCGACGCCCACGCCGACGCCGTGGCGACCGCTCTCAATAACCTCTATGCCGACTGGTGCGCGCGCCTGCGCCGGCCCCGCCTGGAGCCCTACGCCTTCAAATGCACCGCCGCCTCGGGTGGAGCCGGCTACATCGCCGACCTGCGCGGCAGTTCGCGCCACCACTTCATCGCCGCCACGGTCGATCTGCTCACCACTGGCGTCGATATCCCGTCCGTGCGCAACATCGTGTTTTTTAAGTATGTCCACTCGCCCATCGCCTTCTATCAGATGGTCGGCCGCGGCACGCGCCTCGACCCCATCTCTGGTAAGCTGATGTTCCGCGTCTACGACTACACCGACGCCACGCGCCTGTTCGGCCACGCCTTCCTCACCCGCTACGAGGCCCCACCCAAAAGCGGCGACATCCCCGGCGAGGGACCAGGGGTCGACCCGCCGCCGCGCGATAACCCCATCCAGGTCCACGGCTTCACGGTCCACGTCACCGACGCCGGCCGCTACATCGTGACGACCGTGGACGGCAAGGCCATGCCGATCACCGTCGAGGAGTACGAGGAGCGGCTGACGGCCGCGCTCGTCGCCGAAGCGCCCACGCTCGACGCTTTCCGCGCCCGCTGGGTCGCCCCATCCGCCCGCCGTGACCTCCTCGGTGGCCTACCCGATGGCGGCCGCTCGGCCCCGTTGGTCCGCGCCCTGCGCGAGATGGACGCCTACGACCTCTACGACGTGCTGGCCGAGCTGGGCTACGGCCTCGACCCGCGCACGCGCCGGGAGCGCGCCGAGGCCTTCGGCTACAAGAACCGCGACTGGCTGTCCAGCATGCCGCCGGCGACGGCCGCGACGGTGCAGGCCATCGCCGCACAGTTCGTTCGCGGTGGGACCGAGGAGCTCGAGCATGCCCGGATCTTCCAGTTGGATGCCGTGCGCGACGCTGGTGGTATAGATGCGCTTAGGCTGGCCGGCAAGCCCGCCGATGTGCTCATGCGGACCAAAGAGCGGCTGTTCGTCGGCTGATCCGATACCGGGATGTGTAGTCACAAGTGTACAGGCCGCTGATATACTAGTAGTCCGTCAAGCGCCGTCTTGACAGTTCAATCGCCGTGCAACAGGGGACGGCAACTGTCCATAGTTCGCTTGACAGACTACTAGTGATAAGGCGTGTTATTGCAGAATAAGGGGCGTAATAATGGCTACCATTGCCACCACTATCCGTATATCCGACGATCTTGCCGCGACGTACGACCGCCTCGCGGACGCTACCGGCCGTTCGCGCAACTACCTGATGCAGGAGGCGTTGGAGCACTATGCCGCGCTGGAGGGTTGGCAGATCGAGCAAGTCCGCGCCACGCTCGTTCGCCTTCAAGCCGGGGCGCTCACGACTATCCCCGGCGAAAGGGTCATCGACGAATACCTATCCAAAGGGTGGATGACGCAGGAGGGCCTCAATGAGGCGCGTCAGCGCTATGGGGCGCCGTCGCGGGAGCAAGGATAGCGCTTCCCTATGCGCTGACCGACGAGGCGAAGGCCGACCTGGATCGGCACTACACATATCTTGCCGAGCGCAACCCCAAGGCGGCGCAGCGGCTCATCGAGTCGATCCTTGCCGCGATCGAGCAAGCGTGCCTATTCCCCGAGGCCGCTCCACAGGTCGCGGGCGCCGACGAGCCGGGCAACGTGCCGGGTACGCGGAAGCTCATCGAGACCGAATACCGCTATGTCATGTACTACCGTGTGATGGACGGCGTCCTGGTGATATTGCGCGTCTTTCACCCGGCGCAAAGACGTTGAGCAAGACGGGAACAAGGTCGATGGCTGACGATCCAGAGGGTTACACGGTAAGCAGCGGCAATGTCTTCGCGGACGCGGGCCTGCCCGACGCCGACGAACGCCTGGCGCGCCAAACTCATGCGCCGCATCACGCAACTCATTAAGGAGCGCGGCCTGACCCAACGTGAGGCAGCCGAACTTATGGATGTGCCGCAGCCGCACATCTCACTCCTGCTGCGGGGGTGCATGAGCAGCTTCTCGCTGGAGCGGCTCCTGCATATGCTTACGGCGCTAGGCGCCGACGTGACCATCTCCTACCGACCGTCAAACTCGGCCACCGGACGCCTAACTGTCGCAAGTGATGATTCGCCCGAGGGCGATAGGGGATCACAAGAAAGACTGCATGCGTCGGTGGTAGGATAACTGGGATGGACGGCGCGCCACAAGACGCCATGCACGGTATTATTGTAGGGGCGTATCGCTATACGCCCAGCCTCATCTAACCCATTGAATAAACACGTAGGGCGAAAACACAACATCGGGCATGACGGGGAGTACGATGATCGACACAGAGGACATCGTGGCGCTGGCCGAGCGCATCGCGCGCGAGTTCGCGCCCGAGCGCATCATCCTGTTCGGCTCCTACGCCTATGGCACGCCGACCGAGGATTCTGACGTCGACCTGCTGGTCGTCCCTTGTCCGTCGTCTATGATAATAATTGGGTTCGCTGCACTGTAACAGTTGGGCAAGACTGCCGATGTGCCGATGCAGACCAAAGAGAGGACGTTCACCGCGTGATCACCATGGTTGAGGAAACGGCAACACACAAAGCCGTCAACGAAAGGCGCGTGCTGCCAGTCGGATGGCACTGGATTACAGTTCGCGATATTGGTCCCGTGACAGATGGGGATTGGATTCTTAACAGTGATTATGCGTCGGAAGGCGTACGGCTATTGCAGGTTGGAGATGTCGGCCTGGGCAAATTCACCAATAAGTCTCACCGTTTTATATCTGCGCATCGTGCTCGTGAGTTAGGTTGTACATTTCTGCAGCCGAACGACATCCTAATATCGCGGATGCCTGATCCCATTGGTCGCGCTTGCCTGCTGCCCGATCTTGGTTATCCGGCCATAACAGCGGTCGATGTAAGTATATGGCGACCAAGTGCTGATTTTGCCGACAGAAGATACCTTGCCTACTATCTTATCTCGTCCGAGTGGCTAGCCAAAGTTAAGTCATTGGCGTCAGGGGCAACGAGAGCACGAATTAGCCGTTCAAATCTAGAAAACTTGGCAATCCCTTTTCCACCCCTATCCGAGCAGAAGCGCATCGCTGCGATCCTGCGCGAGCAGATGGCGGCGGTCGAGCGGGCGCGCGTGATCGAGGAGGCGCAACTCGACGCCATCGACAAGTTACCCGCGACTCTGCTGCGGCGAGCGTTCAACGGTGAGCTGTGACACACTCGGAGACGGCCTATGAACTGGCGCGTGCGCCTCATCATGGCGGCTGATTGGATTGACCACCGCGTCCTTCAGCATCGCGCGCATCGGCTCTGTCATGCTATCGCTTGGTCTCCGTTCTGGAGCCTGGCAACCGATGAACAGGGAAAACGACATCGCAGGCGGCTCGGATTGCCGCGCGATCAGGATCAGATAGAGGCTTCATGACAGTGCAAGATGCCAAAGCTAACGGCAGCAGCAAAACTTTCTCTACTCAACAATCCCTCAACAGCGCGATCAAGAACGTCTGCGACATCATGCGCCGCTCCAACTGCGCCGGCGCCCTCCAGTACGTCCCCGAGCTGACCTGGATCTTGTTCCTGCGCATCCTCGACGAGATGGAGACCGACGAGGCCGAGGCCGCCGAGGCCGTCGGCGCGGACTACACGCCCTCCCTCGCGTCCCCCTACCGCTGGCAGGACTGGGCCGCCCCGCACGGCCAGAAGCGCTACGAGTTGCAAATGGAAGGCTCCGCCGGTAGCGTCTTCGCCTTCGTCAACGGCGAACTCATCCCGCATCTGAAAGACCTGCGCGATCGGCCCAGCGCGACGGCGCGCCAGCGGGTCATCAGTGAGGTTATGTCCCCCGTGGAGCGCACCCGCATCGACACCGAGCGCAATCTGCTCGATGTGCTCGACAAGGTCCATGAGATTAGCGCCCGCGCCGCCGACCCGACGCACTTCTTTACGCTCTCGCAGGTCTACGAGGGTTTGCTGCTCAAGATGGGCGAGAAGTCCAACGACGGCGGGCAGTTCTTCACGCCGCGCGAGGTCATCCGCGCCATGATCCGCGCCGTCGATCCACGCGTCGGCGAGACGGTCTACGATCCCTGCTGCGGCACCGGCGGCTTCCTCGCCCAAGCCTACGAGTATATGCGCGCCAACCTCGGTGACGGCGCCGCCGCCACGACCGAGCAGATTGAGGCGCTCAAAACGCGCACCTTCTACGGCCGCGAGAAGGAGAACTTAGTCTACCCCATCGCCCTTGCCAACCTCGTGCTGCACGGCATCGACCAGCCGCGTATCTGGCACGGCAACTCGCTCACCGGCGGCGTGGTCTACGATGGGCTCTTCCAGGGCGCGCCGCCTCAGTTCGACGTGATCCTCACCAACCCGCCATTCGGCGGCAAAGAAGGCAAGGAGGCGCAGACTCACTTTGCCTACAAGACCGGCGCGACGCAGGTACTTTTCCTCCAGAGTGTCATCGACGGCCTCAAACCCGGCGGCCGCTGCGGCATCGTGCTCGATGAGGGCGTGCTCTTCCGCACCAACGAGACCGCTTTCGTGCAGACCAAGCGCAAGCTGCTCGACGAGTGCGATCTGTGGTGCATCGTCAGCTTGCCCGGCGGCGTCTTCACTGCTGCCGGCGCTGGTGTCAAGACCAATCTGCTGTTTTTCACCAAGGGCGCGCCGACGGAGCGCGTCTGGTACTACGACCTCTCCGACGTCAAGGTCGGCAAGAAGACGCCACTCACGCTCGATCGCTTTGCCGACTTCTTCACCGCGTTGCCCACCCGCGCCGCTACTCCCCGTAGCTGGACGGTCGAGCGCGCCGAGATCGAAGCCCGCGGCTACGACCTCAAAGCGGTCAACCCCAACGCCGTCCGCGACGAAGATACGCGTACGCCCGCGGAACTCCTCGACCTCATCGAGCTTAAAGGCCACGACATCGCCGAGGCCCTGGCTGTCTTGCGGCAATGACTACCGATCCTAACCGGATTATCCAATAGTCCTGATCGGCCACATTGTCCCTTGACTAGCTGCCACAATCCATATATAGTAAACTAAAGTGTAAACCAGATGGGCGAAGGGAGGACTGGTATGGACACAGCGCGCGACACGCTTCCCAACTATCCCCGCGAGTTGTTCGCGGCAGCGGCCCTAGCGCTCTGTATCGCGCAGGTTCGCTTCCCGCCCGCGTCTCGCTTCGGCGACGAGCGAAATCTCAGCGCGCTCAAGGAAGATCTCGCCGATGAGTATCCCATTGCCACCGTCGAACAAGCTATGAACGTCACCCTGACGCCGCAGGGCCTCGTCCCCGCGGCCGCGGGCGCGCCGCTGCTGCGTTTCTCCACGTCAGACGCGGCCTGGTCCGTCGTCTTAACTAGTGAACTCGTGTCACTCGAAACACGCGGGTACACCGATATCGACGAGATGTCGGCGCGGTTCGCCAAGATATTGGAGTACATCGTGAGGTATCTGGCTCCGCGCGTGCAGCTCCGCTTTGGCTTGCGTTTCATCAATGAGTTCCGCGTGCCGCACACCGATACCTACGAGCAGTGGCAAGGACTTCTGCGTCCCGAGGTGCTAGGTATTGGCGCCGCTAACCCCTTTGGCGGTACGGTTGAGCAGACGATCAATGAGTTGCGCACGCGTCGCGCGGATGGCGCCCTCCTCATGCGGCATGGCTTTCTGTACGGGACGACTGTCGCGCCGCTTGGGCAACGCCCCCCCCCAACAGGCTCTTTCTATCTGCTTGATCTTGACTACTACGACGAGGCGCCCGCTGCATTCAGCCCGGATGTTGTGTCACGCATGCGCGCCTACAACGACATTATCTACCGAGGCTTTCGCTGGTTCGTTGGCGACGGTACACTCTATCACCATTTGAAAGGGGCGTAGCTATGCTCGGACCGATCGATTGGGCCGACTATCTGCGTGGTACGACGGCCGGCGCGACGATTACGGTTGCCACCCTCATCGCATCGCCCGTGTCTACGCTCCCGCCACTTCCACGCCTTATACCGGTGCGCGAGACGCGGCCCATGACCGCGACACCCGATAAGATGGTCGCCGCGGGGCTCCGCGATGTCCACCAGTGGTCGACGTACGATATGGCCTCGCCGCTCGTCGACGAGGGTGAGCGCCCTCTATCCGTCGCGGAAGAACTCCTCGCGGTGGCGGATCTTCCTAAGGAGATAGTGGCGCAACTCGCGGGCGTGTCACGCCAGGCGCTTCACAAATGGGTGACCGGCGGCGGAATGACCGTTGAGAAGACACGCCATCTGGAGGCGGTGCTCGCGACGTTCCGCCGCCTGCAGGCGTTGCGCGGCCCTGACCTGCGCGCGTTCCTGGAGACGCCGACGGCCGCGGGCCGTCCCCTCGACCTCCTCGCGGCCGGAGACACGCGCGCCGTCATCGGTCTCGCGCTGCGCCAGTCGCCACCCCCCGTCTCCCCCTCGACTGTCTCGGCGGCCGTGCGCGACGCGAGTGGCATCCCCAGTCGCCTGCGCCCAGTCAAGCGCCTGGACCGCATCGCGCCGCGCGATAGGGTTGCCTGGGAGGAGGCGCGCGATCGCCTCAACCCGCCGCCGCTCACTGACGCGCCGGTTGATATAGAGGACGAGGGCGATTCGCCGATCTTCGCGGCCCACGTCCTCGCTGTTAATTAGCCATGGCCCATATGCCCCTCGGGCAGCGGCTCGTCGATGCGGGATGGAAGCAGGGCGTCCTCCTGCCCCCCGTGTCGTCGAGCGTCGTCTTCCTGCCCAGCCACGCGCTGACAGGCATCGCCAAACGCGCTAAGGACTCTCCCCCTGCCGACACCGCTAATGTTGCCGATAGCCCGTCGCATAGTGTTGCTAGCGGCATACTCCGCAAGACGGACGCATTCGTCGTGATCAGTCAAACCTGCGACATCAAAAGGGCGGAAAACGACGAGCCAACCGTCCTTGCCATGCGCGTCTACACAACCGATAATGACCGTATCTTGAGCGCGGCGACAAGCAATAGCGCGCGCATCTTCTTGCTTGATCCAGATCGGCGGCTGATCGTGGACGCGACGGTGCTCAGCGTGATCGAGAAGCCCGTGCTCGAAACAGCGGTGCCTCGACCCGGCGCGCCTAACGCGTCCGTCGAGCGACGCTTCGCCCGCTGGGTAGCGGCCCGCTTCAGTCGCTATGCGTTCCCCGATCCGATCGTGGCCGCCGTCACGGGGCCTATCCTCGATGGTCTGCACAAGCTGCAACAGACCGGCAGCCCTGACCTGACGGCGCTCGATCCACTCGAGGAAATCCGTGTGGCGCCCACCACTGGCGACCCGCCGTACGATGTCTCCCTCCTCTTTATCGTCCCCGAAACGGGACTACCGGACGGCGGCGCCGCCCTTGCCCGCCTCGCCGGCCACATCGACGGCTGGCTCACGCCGGGCCAGGCGCGCCTCGCGTCCTGGGACGCGGTCCACTACGGCGAGATCAGCGTCCGCGACTATCTCGACCACGAGAAGCTCCAACTTGACGAATACACCTATCAGGGCGTTACCGTTCGCGGCCTCGAACCCTTCGTACACCAGATCCCGTAGCGCTCGTCTAACGACATTCACCCATCGATTCATCAAATTAGACGGTGAATGGCGGTCCCAGGACTTTTCACACACCCTGTAGGTACGTCAGCATCGCACGCGCGGCGCGCTGGTGGCTGGCGCGATAGAACGCGATCACATCGGCCGGCGCGTCCGTCAGGTCCGGCGCCGCCTCCGCGAAGGGTAGCCCGATGATGTCCGGCAGGTCCTCACGCTCCGCCCAGTCTCCCGGCAGGCGCCCCTCGTCTACCGTAGAGCGGGCGCGCGCCTCGAGCGTGTCGAGGTAGGTCAGGTTGCGCGTGAGCAGGGATGGGGCGCTCGTGCCGCCGTGGCACGGGACGACCGCGACGGGGTCGAGGGCGGCCAGCCGCGCCAACGAGGCGCGCAGCAGGGGCAGGTCTCCCGGTTCATTGACGTAGGGGATGGGGCGCTCGGCCGCGTCGCCGGCCAGCACGAGGCGCGACTCCGGTATCCAGATCGAGATATGGTCGGGGGTATGCCCCGGCGTGGGCAGCAACTCGAGCGTGAGGTCGCCGCCGTCGATGCGCAGGCCGTCCGTGAACGTGATCGTGGGCGGGACGAGCGCGACGTTGGCGAAGCGCGACGAGCCGCGCTGCCGCTCGCGCAGGTACGCCCGCTCCTCCGCGTCCAGCAGGCGCCGGCGTGTCTGGTCGTGCCCGATGATAGGGGCGGGGTAGCGCCCGCTGGGGATCGCGAACAAGGCGTTGCCCCAACTGTGGTCCCAGTCGGCGTGCGTATTGACGACCAGAAGCTGCCGCCCGGCGAGCGCATCGCCCACCCGTTCCATGATGTCCGCCGCCAGCTCGGGCGTACCCATCGTGTCGACGACCACGACATAGCGCTCCGTCGTCACGACGCAAGTGTCGACCTCATGCCCGGCGCGGAACACGCGCACGCGTGCGTCGACGCCGTCGATGTGGACTTCCGCCAGGTTTATTGCTTCACTTTCAGCACTCACGACAATCTCCTCGCAGTCCGTTGCCCCAACCTGGCGTTTCACAACGGCGTTTCCCGGTGTAGCCCGCTACAAAAACTGGTTGAGCGGGATGCGGAAACCGGGGACAACGTCGCCGCCGTCGAGCGTGTCGTCCTCATCCAGCGTTTGCGGTCCCTCGGCGGCGGATGTCCAAATGTCGAGCTCGCGGCGATCGGGCCAGATCACCCACACCACGCGCACGCCGCGGTCGAGCCAGCGCCGCGCCTTGTCGGCTAAGTCGGGCCGATACTGCGTCGGCGAGGCGATCTCTACGACCAGGTCGGGCGCCAGCGGCCGGTAGGTCTTGCCTCGGCGCGGCGGCGGGAGAGGGAGGCGCTCGGCGCGCACCACGGCGACGTCGCTTGCCAGTATCGTATCCTTGCGCTCACCGCGACGAGTGAGATCCCAACCGGCCTCACCGACGTAGATCGCGCCCAGGCCGTGGGCTTCGACATAGGCGCCGAGAGGATGGGCGATGGACCATTCGATATGTCCATGGTCGGGGCCGGGTGGAGGCATACGCACAACTCTCCCTTCCACGAGTTCGTAGAGCCAGCCGTCGTCGGCCAGGCGTTCGAGCATGTCGGCCGTCCAGTCGGCGGCCACGGTCGGCTGCGCCCAACCGTAGAGCGGCGCGGGTGTGGCAAGTTGAGCGGTCATGGCGTGACTCCTCCTCGTAATTCTCCACCTTTAGCCTATCACGTCGTCACTCGTGTAGCCTTTCCAGTCCGTCGCCAGCACGGCCATGAGCAGGGTATCGTGCGGCGCGCCGTCCCACCACAGCGCGTCGCGCATGCGCCCCTCCTGCCGGAACCCGACCTTCTCGTAGGCGCGGATGGCCCGCGCGTTGAAGTCGAACACCTCCAGCGAAACACGGTGCTTATCCAGGCTATATGATTGTTCTCCTATTGGAATCGATGTATCCGAGTGAGAAGGGGGACGTATGCCGTACCAGGGTATAGTCTAATTCTCGTCGTACCCTTCATGCAAGCGCGCGGAGCAGACGAGATC
>JAABUV010006766.1_pt1 | contig 12321 bp, 11 predicted proteins | sample 5559971 | NCBI WGS metagenome assembly JAABUV01 (sample SAMN10711881, study PRJNA513362) | rock metagenome | isolation source: Antarctica rocks | place: Antarctica: Victoria Land, Knobhead nord | collected 2015-12-19
ACTACATTGACCAAATTCAACCTCATGTATGTACCTTAGCGACTATCAAATACAGTGTACCTATTAACAGCATATTCTTAAACAGTCGTTACTACTGTCATGTCAGATATTCGACTGAATCACTTTCGAGACATCGTCAGCATTCATCTTAACCACTTATATCGTCTTCGAAATCTCAACAGAGAGTATTAAATACGTTGCACATTGAGATTTAAATTTTCATTGAATCTATACTGATTACACTGACCTTTTGAGAGTTTCGCGAAGATAATATTTATCTATGCTGCAGTTGCTGCTATACGCTGCGATATCTCAGATTCATCATGCGTCACATGCTTTCATTCTGCTTAACGTTGTCATCTTACAAGGTGAAGTTATAAAACAACACCAACAATTTCATTTCTCTCAGCATGTAAAAGCGCGAAACTCGACAATCTCGCTTCTTTAAACAAAGATCGTACTTTTTGTAAGAGTGTTTGATTCTAAATAGCTCTTGATATATTTTTGGTAGATTGACAATCGCTAGAAATCTCTGTGAGAATTCAATACTTTAGAATTTAGAATATTTAATCGATTTGACGATGTCTATCTACACTGTGAAGAAGAGCTAAGATGATTAATGCAGATGCTCGAATCACATCAACGTCGTCATCTCTCAAATTACGTCAACGAAAAATGTCAATCTCATCATCACTCTTCAACTTTCTAACTTTCTCACTACAAAAACATCTCATCACTCTTTGTCAGAGACTGAGCTAGGCTAGAGATACTATCAATATAAAAGACTGATATTATTATTATTACTTTGATAGAATCTAGGTACAAGACAATACATCATATAATTGTCAGAACTCAGATCTATGAAAGTCAAAGCTCTTCAGAGAATAGAGAACAGACATGAAAATCGATCTTTCAGATGAGAATCTGAGTCTATGAGAATTTCTATCGTCGATTCTCAGAGTCTCTGAGTCTATCAAGAGTTCAAGCTCATTACAATCTTTGACGTTTCATCAATGATAAGAATTCAAGTCACATACAATCTTTGAGAAATTTCACATAAGTTGCATGTAATCTCGCTTGTCTCATCAACGATGCTTGAGCTTAGTTTTCTGAGTATATAGAGAAGAATTCACTTCTGTATTTCATAGTCTAGTGTTAACTTTCTATACAAATAGATATTACTAAGCTACTATCAAATTTGATCGTATTATCTACGCGCATATTCTCTAGTGTGACTGCACATTTCTTAAACTACTCACAATTTTAACACTTTACTTTATTGCAGAGACGATAGTTCATATGATCAAAAAAAATCATCAACTTGAACAGCAATTCTTCGAATATGACACTCAATCTTCGTAACAAATCTCAATTTCTTTTCATTCTCAAAACTTCTGCGTCTCTGACTCAAACGATCATCATCACTGACATCGTAGACGTATTTTTCAAACATCATGATCAAGATACAACTCTTCTTGATGTCTAGATTGATCATTGAGTCGAGTTTCAAGTTGACATTTTGAACTCAAATCGAGATCGAGTCGAGTTGCTCACATTTTCAACTCGACTTGAGTTGAGTTGCTCATATTTTCAATTCAACGCGACTCGACTCGACTGAGAATTGAGTCAACTCAACTCGACTCATCAAGAACTTGAGCTTGACATCAAGAAAGTTAAATATAGAAAATTTTTCGATTTTTGACTTTTGCATTATCTTTTTGCATTATCTTTTAATAAAGAGTCATGAAGAAAAACATGAAGATTGTTTGATAGAAAGTTATAAAGAGAAACATGAAGATCGTTTGATAGAAAGTCATGATGAGAAACATGAAGAGAAACATGAAGAGAAACATGAAGAGAAACATGAAGAAAAAACATGAAGATTGTTTGACTTTGATAGAGAGTTATGACGAAAAAACATGATAGAAAGTCATAAAGAGAATCATGAAGACTGTTCAATCAAGTTATTTACATTTATTTAATATCTTGTCGAGTTGAGTTGAGTTTTCAAGTCAAGTTATCAAATCAAACTTCTCAACTCAACTCAAGTGCTTGAGTTCAACTTCTCAATTCAACTCGACACTTTTTCAAAAAAATTTCAACTTGACTTAACACTTTTCAAGTCGAGTACTTGACTTGAACTCAAGTACTCAACTTGACGCGATCAGTTTATTAATGTCGTGATTTCATCTTTTGAAAGCAATATTTGCATGTCTTTCAAGAGCATTATCTCGTTTACTTTCATCATCTTCACAGAGCTTGCATTCACTTTGCTTGATCAACTTCTTATGACAATAAAAGAAAGTTTCAATTGAACTTGATGAAGAATCTTGCACAGCATCAAGCGATCATTGTCAATATCATGATCTCATCAACTCAATTATCTTCTGATTTTGCAAGCATTAGTTTGAAGAATTTATTAAAGACTCGTCATTGTACAGCATTGAATGAAGACATCAGAAGTGCTTGTGTCGATGTAGAAAAAGAAAAGAGACAACGCATTCTGCTTCAGACAAGAATGAAAGTCGTTGAATATGAATTCTTATTCATCACTCTCAATGAAATTTAAAGCATTATTGATGACATGAAGATCTTGCAGAGACAACAGAATTATTTGAAGATGTGCGCTTGATGCAAAACGTTGTTCATTGAAAACATCATTTTGCTAGAAAATCTGAATCAAGCGTCTTGCACATTGAACTTTAATTACTTTTTAACATGACAAAGTCATGCATCTGATTGCTTTGAATCGAAGTTTTGCAAAAGAGTCATCGCTAAAGTCATAGAGAATTCTTTCATCGATGATGATTTCTCTAAGAAGAGAGCAATCATCTCTAAGATCATTTCTTCAAATAAGTTCTCAAAAGAGAAGAAGTTCAAATTCATCATCAACGAGAATCTGAAGTTGTTTCTCAGAAAACTAAAGTTAAACTTCATCAAGATGAATTACATCAAAGACGATGACAAGCTTGATTATGTCATGAAATATGTAAAGATCATGATGATGCACTATCTTCAACAGATCAAGAAAACTGTCAAGAAAAGAGATCATAAAATCACATGAATGAAGTTTCTTGAGACTCTTCAGCAATGCTTGCTTGACGTGAAGTCATTTCAGAATCAAATAAACAATCTATAAAATATCATTATAAAAAGAAGCAATCAAACATGCGTGTCGTTCTTTCTGAAATTCAACAAGACACATTTTCAAAATTGTGTTGAGATCATAAAGTTTGAGAAAGTGTTATTGTTCAGATTTCTGAGTGAGTTACTTCTTTCAAACAAGATCAAGTTAACTGTATTAACTTTTGCTCAATGAAGCAAAATGTTTTGTCAAGAATTGATGAAGTACATCGACATGCAGCATGCTTTGAATTATGCTCAGCAGAGTCAACAGTTAAAAACAAACTCACTTCTCAAGAATTGATCACACAAGAAGAACTTGCAGAGTTTCTCACAGAAGATTAATAGTTGAGAAAAAAAGAGATACTTTGATGATCAACAAGAGCAATGAGAATCAGAACTGAAGAAAACAGTCTTTTGAAAGAAAAAATATTGCAAAGTCAGCAAGAAAGCGTGCATCAAATGCAAATCTAGAAATCACGCAAAATTGAATTGTTCAAACTCATGATTCATTTTCTTGAAAGCTTTCTTCTTGAAAGTTTCTTCTGCTTCTAACAACATTCTTATTATTGACATCTTGAAAAAAGACTTAGCTCAATAGATTTCTTTCATCTATCGATTGCTCAAGAAAAGAAAGTAACTGAAGAGTATGAAACTCAATGAATCAATTCAATCAGTCAACTGTCTGTTGAACTGAACGCGTTGACAATGTTGAAAAACTTGAACTCAGTCACAACATCATTCACTCTTGTAGTCAAGATCAAGTCAGAATGTCTCAATCTTCTTGAAACTTGAATCATGATGAACATTGAGTGTATGTTAAATGTGATTCATCACAGTTTTGTGAAACGTTTAGATAAGATCGAGAATATTCATTCTTGAAAGTTCACAGAAATTTTCTTCGATGATAAATCGATGCAATTACATGAAACAATACTGCTTAATCTGAACATTCAAAACTTCAATGAAAGCAATTTATGCATCTTGAAGATCTTTATCATTGTCAAATATGTTTCAGAGAATCTCATGTTAAATCTTTCATTCTTTGAAAAGCACAATTTCATTCACGAATTTGTTCATCAATGTCAAAATCGTGTCTAGATGATACAATCAATGAAGATCAGAATTGATAGTGCTTGCTCTTTAGAAATAGTTATAACTGAATATTAAGAATACAGAAGAAGAGTGATACAAAAGCTTCTATTTATGTAATGTTCAAAGACTGCGCTAGACTCGAAAGAGATGTGTTTGTGACATGAAAAGAATGTGATGTAGATGAACAAGATGTTGATGAAAGAAAAGAATGTTAAGAAAGAAAAAAGATTGTTAGAATCATGTCTAGAGCAAGTCATAAAGATACAGATAAATGAAGAGTAAATCAGATAAACAAGAATTCAAAGCTAAAGAGTGAGATCTATCAAGATGCGAAGACTATATGTACAGAAGAAAGAAAAGCGCTAGACTTGATAAAGTCTAGACTCACTTTAAGAACGTGCGTCTCAGTAGAAGACTGAGCACGCTCATAACATTACTTTCTTCTCTCAGTCAAGCAATGATTTCATTGCTTCAATCAGTTCTTTCTTTCTTGTTCATTTCATTATCGTTCTATTCAAGCATTTCAAGCTCATTTCATCAGACGTTTCAAGTTTATTTCTTCTTGACATAGAGTGTTTCAAGCTCATTTCATCAAACGTTTCAAGCTTATTTCTTCTTGATATCTGATGTCATTGAAGCAGACTCACTATTAATTCATGTCTACTACACGCATGTAGCAGAGCTTGTTCTGTTCATGCCTACTACATGCATGTAGTAGAGCTTGTTCTGTTTATGTCTATTGCATTTAATAGAGCTTGATCTGTTCATGTCTACTACATGCATGTAGTAGAGCTTGATCTGTTCATGTCTACTACATGCATGTAGTAGAGCTTGATCTGTTCATGTCTACTACATGCATGTAGTAGAGCTTGTCTTCTGTTGACGAGCTCAATCAAAAGATCAACTATCAACTTGTCATTGTAGCAAACTCACTATCGAATTGTCGTTCAAGCAAACTCACTTCAAGTGTCGTTCAAGCAGACTAACTATTCTTGTTATTCAAGCAGACTCTTTCTATTCAGCTTCAAATATTCAACGATGAACGAGTTTCAGCTCATATCTTCGTGTTTTCAGACATATAGTATATGTTCTATCTTTTCGAGACATATAGTATATGCTACTCTGTCTGCAGTACATATCATCTTTGCTGTTGTCATCAATGTCGTGAATAGAGATAAATCGTAGAAGATAGAAGTAAAAGATTCGTTGCTGAATCGAGTTCTGATGTCATTGAAGCAGACTCACTATCGAGTGACGAGCTCAATGACGAGATCAATCGTTGATCTTTGATTCATGTCTACTACATGCATGTAGCAAAGCTTGTTTCGTTCGTGTCTTTGTAGCAGACTCACTTCAAGTGTCATTCAAGCAGACTAACTATCGAGTGATGAGCTCAACAACGAGATCAATCATTATCTGCTCTTGTAGCAGACTCACTTCGAGTGACGAGCTCAATGACGAGATCAATTGTTATCTGTCTTTGTAGCAGACTCACTATTCTTGTCATTCAAGCAGACTCTTTCTATTCAGCTTCAAATATTCAACGATGAACGAGTTTCAGCTCATATTTTCGTGTTTTCAGACATATAATATATGTTTTATTCTCTCAAGACATATAGTATATGCTACTCTGTTTGCAATACATATCATCTTTGCTGTTGTTGTCAATGTCGTGAATAGAGATAAATTGTAGAAGATACGAATAAGAGAAGATTCGTGACTGAATCGAGTGAGTTGTCATTGAAGCAGACTCACTATCGATTCGTGTCTACTACATGCATGCAGCAGAGCTTGTTTTGTTCGTGCCTACTACACGCATGTAGTAGAGCTTGTTTTCAAATGTCGTTCAAGCAGACTAACTATCTGATCAATCGAGTCTGATTGATCGAGAGTCAATTCATGTCTGCAACGCGTCGCAGAGCTTGTTCTGTTCATGTCTACTGCGTTCAATAGAGCTTATTCTGTTCATGTCTATCGCGTTTGATAAAGCTTGTGCTGTTCATGTCTATTACGTTCAATAGAGCTTGTTCTGTTTGATGACTGACTCAATAAAGAGATCATTCGAAATCATTCTTTGCTTTCGATCATAGAGCTGCAAAACTTGACTAAACGAGAAAGTGAATCACTGTCGTGTGATATGTACGAAGCTTTGAATAATGTTAGAATCATGTCTAGAGCAAGTCATAGAAATACAGATAAACGAAGAGTAAATCAGGTAAACGAGAATTCAAAGCTAAAGAGCGAGATCTATCAAGATGCAAAGACTATATGTACAGAAGAAAGAAAAGCGCTAGACTCGATAAAGTCTAGACTTGCTTCGAGAACGCGCGTCTCAATAGAAGACTGAGCACGCTCATAACAAAGATGTTGAGTCATATCTGAATCAAATCTGAATCAGATCTTGACTAGATCATTGACTAGTTCTAATCAATACGCAGTGAACTCGCTAGCGTTCATTGTGAATTAATTAAAGCTTCAGTCTTGATACACTCGTAACATTACTCTTCTCTTCGAAAATTCATGTTTGCATAAATGTAGTTCATTTGCTCACTTTTGTTGATAGTTATTTCGATATTTAGCGCGATTTGTTTGAATATAGCTTATGAAATTCGTTCAAAATTTCTTCTAAGTCATTGAATTTTTCTTTATTGACATAGTATCATTTGTTGTTTCTATCTAGATCTGTTCATTTGACTTTGTATTGTATTCGATCTTGATAGCGTCTGAAGTTCAATATATCATTTATCTTTCAATGTTCATCGTCTTTGATAATGATTGATCTGAGTGATTTTGAATGCTGTTCTGATAGAGAATCTTCTGAATATGATTGCAGTAGTTTCGAGCTGAACATTGAATGCAGATGCTTCATGCTGACTGATAGTCAAAAATGATAAAAGATACTCACTTTGACAGTGATTTGATAAAGATCTAGCTGTTTGTCTTTCAAATCTTTGCAGAGTCTCGTTGTCTTGACATTTTTGAAAGATAGTCAAACTCAGTCATCTACTTCATATGTGACGTTTCATTTATGTTTATTGATCTGAACTTTGATGATCAGCTTCGTCTTTTTCAATTATTGATGATCAAAGTTCAGTAACTCTTTCATTTAAATGACAATATCATCGACTTTTCTAGCTTCAAGACGTTCACGAGTTGTTTTGTAGTCAGTCGTATCTGAATCAAAACTCATTCGAGAATGAAATTTCTTATTGAAGTAGAAAGAGATCATTAAAGTGATTGAGAAAATATTTGAATTGTCACTGAATTTCATCATAGATATTCATTTGACTCAGTCGTCTTGCATATAATTGCAGTAAATTCTAAGTTCGCGTTCAACGTCTTGATTGACTTGTTTCAATTGATCATTGATTTCAGAATGATAGACTGTGAATAGACTAGCTGTGATTCTCAGTCGCTTGCAAAGACTTTTTCACATAGTTGATATGAATTGAAAATCTCTGTTCGAAACAATAGAACTGAATAGATCATGCAGTCGATAGACATTTCATAGCATGATTCAAATCGTTTTTTCAACTGAGATGTCATCGTCTTCTCAATGACAGAAAACATAGTGACATTCTTTGATGAAATGACATATGATTGTGCAAATGATGTTATAATCTTCTGACAAAGATAGTTCAATGATGAAGTTCATAACTATATCTTTTCAGCGTTTTTGTGAAATCGAGAGAGAATGATGAAGTTCATTGATGCTATTTCTAGAGACTTTGCTTCGCTGATAAGCATGACAGTTTCGAATGTATCATTGAATAGTAGCTCGATGATCTGATCAATAGTAGAAACGCTGAACTAGATCAATGATTCGTTTATTGTCGAGATGAGAGATTGAAGATTGATTATGCACTTCTTGTAGTAATTTCGTGTGCATGTTCTCAGAGACTCACAGTAAATCTTTTTTAAATAGAACGTCGTCAATGATTTTGCAGTTCTTCAGTTTAATGATATGAAATTTGAGCTTGTTTTCGTTCATAGCTTGTCTATATTCGCTGCAGAGCTCATCTGTTTGATTGATCATTCATACTCATTGATAGAGATTTGCTTTCGATTCAATAGATAGAACATTGACTCTATCGAGAGTCAGAATAGTCTGAAAACGATCTTCAAGACGCTGAGCTGATTCAGAAACGTTCATTAGAGACATTCTGATTAAAGCATCGACTTTAGTGTTCATTTTGCCTGATCTAAAGATAGACTGATCGTGTCAAGTCGAGTACTTAAGTTCAAGTCGAGTACTCGACTTGAAAAGTGTCGAGTCGAGTTGAAATTTTTTTGAAAAAGTGTCGAATTGAATTGAGAAGTTGAACTCAAGCACTCGAGTCGAGTTGAGAAGCTTGACTCGATAACTCGACTCAAAAACTCGACTCAACTCGACAAGATATTAGATAGATGTAAATAGCTTGATTGAACAGTCTTCATGATCTTCTTCATGACTTTCTACCATGTTTTCTCGTCATGACTCTCTATCAAAGTCAAACGATCTTCATGTTTTCTCTTTATGTTTCTCTTCATGTTTCTCTTTATGTTTCTCATCATGACTTTCTTCATGTTTCTCTTCATGTTTCTCATCATGACTCTCTTCATGTTTCTCTTCATGTTTCTCTTCATGTTCTTCTTCATGTTTCTTGTCATGACTTTCTTCATGTTTGTTAGAGATCAGCATAGAGCGAGTCATATGAATGTCATTAAACTAATAGATAAATGCTAAGAAAGAAAAGTATCTACAGAAAAGAACTCGATTCTTATATGTGTGTTTCTCAGCTCTGTGCTAGGCTCGATTGAATTGACGTCTTACACATATGATACAGAGTTTCAATGACATTATCTCTAGCTCGAATGCTCACTAGACTCGATTAGAATGAAATCAAGGCGAAGACTAGAAAGAATAGACGAAGACTAGACTCGTAACATTACTTCTCTCTCTTGACTATTCATGTTTGCATGAATGTTATTTCTTAGTGTGCTTTTGTTGAATATTTGATATGAAAGTCGTCAATCATCTCTTGAGCGTTCATAAATTCGTCGTCGTCAGCGTTATACCAGTTGAGATCGTTGTCATAGCTCTTTCATTTAACTCGATATTGAAGTCGTCTTCGATATCGTCGAAAGTTCAATATATCGTCGATTTCTCATTCATCTTCATCGTTTATCACTATTGATCTCAAAGATTCATTCTTCTGATCAGACAGAGAGTCATCAACGACAGAACGAAGAAGCTCTGAATGAAATACATCGTGTATACGCATAGTGTCTGATAGTTTCAATTTATAGAAGAAGTCAACAGAGTCTGTGATCTTGAATGAATCGAGCATCTTGTCATCTAGCTTTTTGAAGAGTCTCGCGATAACAATGTTTCTTTCGTTCAGAAACATCTTTGATTCGATCTCGTAATTGATCTTCTTTCTATGCTTGTTAGCTTGATTCATCATTTGTTCTCGTGTTTTGATCAGAGCTTCACGAGCGAAGATCAATGTCTTGTTCATTTGTTCAGATATATTCTTGATTCGATCGATCTGCAAGCGTTCGCGAGTGCTTTCATACTCGATGATGTCAGAGTCGAAGCTCATACGAGAATGAAAGCTTTTGTTCATGAAGAAGAGAATCAAGAAGATGACTGAGAACAAGATGTTATTGTTGACAAACTTAATCATGAATAGTCACTTAAACCAGTCGTTCTGCATATATAAACAGAAGAATCAAAGATATTGCTTGATGTTCTGATTAACTTATTCGCTTTGATCATCGATCTGAGAATGATAAACGATGAATAATTGAAGAAAAATGCTCAGTCGTTTGCAAAGAGACTTTCAAAGAATGAAAGTGAACTGAGTATCTCGATTGAATACAATGAAGCTTGATAAATCATGAGTTTGATATACTCACTGAATTAACATCTCAGCTGTTCTTTCAACTGTGATATTTTCATCATCAATGATGCAAGAAATATAATGCCTTTTCTTTAACAATCTGCAGATAACAGTCAGAATAGCGTTGTAGTCGTACGAATCAGATAGATCAATAATGAAGTTCATTGCTATGTCTTGTCATTGCTGTTCAGATATTGATAGAGATTAAAGCAAGTCATTTAATTTATCTCTAGATGTCTTTGAACGTTGACAGATATAGCAGTTTTGAATATATCGATCTATCGTTTTTCGCATGAATGATCAATAGTAGTTTCACTTTATGACTTTCACAGTTCTAAGAATATCAGAATGATCAACTGATGATTGATTGTGCATCTTACGAATCAGATTCATTTGTAGAAGCTTGTTGAACGAAACTCATAGCTGACTATCATGATACAAGATTTCATTCTGAGTTTGACAATTCTTCAATTTGATATCTTCATATTATGTCTTGTCTCTTGCTATTGCTTCGCGAAGTAGTGTACAATTCTCGTCGATCTCATTAGTCTCAAGAATCTGTTTATAAATTAATTCACTGATGTTCTTCTTTAGATCAACAATTTTCATTCAATTCGAAGTCAGAATAATGATTTATTGATAACGAACGCGCTCATCTTCTAAATCTTTGAGCACGACGTCAGCTTGATGAGTTAATGCATCGATCTTGATGTTCTGTTTATCAGATCAATACATTATTCTGAAGTTGAAGTCAGCGAGCTTCTGAACTCAGCGCATCTAATGTCTGCTCAGCTTTTTATCTTTCATCAACAAAGTGAGCGCTTGATGATCAATGAACATCTTGATAGAAATGTCAGTTAACTTCAGTTCAGATCATCAATGTTCAAATGCTTGAATGATGATCAGAAGTTCTTTATCATATATCTTATAGTTGCATTTAGCAGAAAACATGTTCTTGCTATAGAAGACAATTAAATGTAGTACTTATTCATCATCATATTGAGAGAGAACTTCATCGTTGACGTAGTTGAATGAGTTGATTTCGAGAATAGTCTTACAAGTTTGATCAAAGTGACGTAGTATAAAAGTCTCAATCATACGTTTCTTCATATGATTGAAAACAATCTGACAGACTTCATTTCATTCAAATATGATCTTCTTTTGAGTGAGTTGAATTATTGAATGAACAATCTTCGAAAAGTTCTTGATGAAGCGTTGATAGAAATTGCAGAAATCAATGAAGAACTGCATTTGAGTGAGATTATTGAGTATAGATCAATCAATGACTGCTTGCATCTTTCGCAAGTTTATCTTCAATTCTTTGATTGATATCAAGAGTTCTAGAAAGATAGGTTTTTGAACATGAAACTCGCACTTGTTGATGTTTATCTGTAGATCAGCTTTGTCACGATTCTAGCCTTGTCAGGCTCAGCCTTCTAGCCTTGTCAGGCCTATTCTCGCTCCGTCACCTTGACTAGTCCCTATTGGGCCTAGCGTCGACTGAGAAACACACATATGTAGTCAGCTTCTTTTCTGTAGCTATCTTTCTTTCTTAGCATTTATCTTCTAGTTAAATGACACTTCTATCTGACTCGCTCTAGACAGGTCTCTAACATTAGATAAATGCTCATCATCTACTACTCTGCTATCGACGAATAGATGATACGAAACAATCTATTCAGTAAGAAAAATTTGCAAGGAATTCTTCAAATTTGCACCACCATTTTAGATCGCAAGGAATTCTTCGATTCTACACTCATTTTCACCATTCTATCCGCAAGAGATTCTTCGAATAAAGCATTCAATTATTACCTGAAATTCACAAGAGATTCTTTGAATTTTCACTCATCAAAAAACATCAATTCAAAACATCAACCTCTCATCTACTCTTATCTCAACAACTTCTATCTTCTCTCATCATGACACGCGACGCCGAGTCAGTTGAGTCACGAACAACTCGCCTGCTTAGAAGCACTGTCAATAGAAGAGTTTCACTTCTACTCATCAATGCTTCAGTCGAAGCTGAGAAAGCTGTCATTCTCTGAAACATAAACATCGAAGAACAACTGTTTCATTGAGTCAGCAATCAATTCGACGAAGTCATCAATATGCTGAACGAGCTTCGAAGTCAGCGAGACTTGACTCTACAACTCAATGAACACTGACTTCTCGTACAAGACGATCACAAAAAGAGAGCGAAACAACTAGAAGTCGCTTT
>JAABUV010006767.1_pt1 | contig 12321 bp, 10 predicted proteins | sample 5559971 | NCBI WGS metagenome assembly JAABUV01 (sample SAMN10711881, study PRJNA513362) | rock metagenome | isolation source: Antarctica rocks | place: Antarctica: Victoria Land, Knobhead nord | collected 2015-12-19
CTCAGCTTGTAAAGTTCATTTGAAAAGATGTTAATGTTCATTGCTAGCTTCTCTTGTATGTCAAGAGATCAGTTTTTTCAAGTAAAGTTCTTTTCATCAATGAACATCAAAGAGTTGAGTATTTTGTGATATTTAGATTGTTCAAAGTAGATGACAATCAAGAAAGCAATGATGATTACATTGACTGTGATAGCAGTGAAAGCTTGTAGTTTTGCTTTCAACTGTTGAATTTCGCTCTTGTCTCATTGTTTCATCTTGACGAGACAATCTGTTTCTTTATTAAGATTATAAATACATTTCTTTCATACTTTTATATCATTAAGTATGATGATTTCAACATTTGATTCATTGAAAGCAATGAATGAAGAAGTGTGTTGTGAGTCGACGATAAAAGAAAGTGCTTGTGAACGTGTTTGTTGCAAGAGATCAACGAAAGCTTGATCTTTATCAGATATGTTCTTAAATATCATAGTGAAGAAGATGAGAATTGATTTGAACTGAATGAAGAATGAAGCTCAGTGATTTTATGAAGAAAGACGAATGTTTGTTCAACAAAGAAGATGTTTGTGAAAGCGATTAATCTTGAAGCAATTCACGAAGATTCTTTATTGTAGATTCTATTAATCGATTTTGAATGAATGCATACTGAATGAGCGATAAATCTTCTAGCAATTCAATGATTGTATATTCTCGTTGATTCTATGAATCTTCTGATGTTGTTCTTGTCTTTCAAGATTGAATCATCAGATAAACAAATTTCTTTAGACTCAATTCGTCTGTACAAGTTGATTGAATGAATAATGAGATCAGTATCATGTGATTAACGAATTCTTAATATAATGTCAGAATTGTGTTTAGTATAGTCAATCAAAGATAATCAGATTGACAGATGTTTGATCTTTAAAAATAACTATAACTGAATATTAAGAATACAGAAGAAACTGAGTATCAGAGCTTTTATATATACTAATATTCAGAGACTGCGCTCAACTTAAAGAGAACAAGATGACGCAGATAAAGATGTGATGTAAAGTGATGATGAAAAAGAAATGTTTAATAACACAAAAAGATGTTGAAAAAACAAAGAAGCTCAAATAAAGACTTGAATAGAGACGCAGACTAGCTTTAATCAATTTGCAAAGTAAGCGCTAGTGTATTCTGTGAATTGATTAGAGTTTCAGTCTTGTCAGTCTTATGATCTTGATACACTCGTAACATTCAGATGTATTCTAGTTTCACTTATACATCATCATGTTAAAATGCATCTTGTCTCATCTCATTCAAATCTGACTCAAATGTGACTCAAATTTATTTCAGTTTCGTCTGTGCATTATCACATTAAACTGCATTTCATCTTTCTTTTACTCAGATCTGACTCAGATCTTGTCTAAATCTGATTCAGACATTTTGTTTAAATCTGATTCAGATATGATTCAGATGCATTTCAGTCTTATTGTGCATCATCACGTTAAAATGCGTCTCATCTCGTTTTATTCTTCAAACATCATGCTCAAATCTGATTCAAATATGATTCAGATTTATTCTAGTCTTGTCAATGCTTCATCACTATAAAATGCATTCACATTCAGTCTTGTTTAGTTCAATCTTCGTCTTCATCTTTAATTCTTTCTCATCTCATCTTGTTCTCTTCATCATCTTGTAGAAGCTCAATCTTTGAAAGAAGAACTACTGTCATGATGTCAAATCATTATCTTAGTTTAAAGCATAAAGCATGTCATCAAATCAATCTAGTATCATCGATATCTTAGAAAGTCTTGATTCATTAAACTAAGTCATTAATCTAGTCATCATCATCTTAATTTAGTCACATCAAAATCTGTTTCATGTCTTTGCAATCTTAAGTTATAAATGTTAGAGATTGATCTAGAGTGAGTCATACAGATGTCATTTAACTAATAAATAAATGCTAAGAAAGAAAAGTATGTACAGATAAGAACTTGAGTTCTTATATGTGTTCTTCTCAGCTCTGTGCTAGACTCGAAAGAATTGATGTTTTACACATATGATGCAGAGTTTCAATGACATCATTACTAGCTTGAATGCTCACTAGACTTGATTAGAATGAAACTCAGGTTAAAGCTAGAAAGAATAAACGAAGGCTAGAATCATAACATTATTCTCTTTCTTGACTATTCATGTTCGCATGAATGTTTTTCCTAGCGCGCTTTTCTTGAATATTTGATATGAAATTCATCAATCATATCTTGAGCATTTATAAACTTGTCGTCGTCAGCGTTATATCAGTTGAGATCGTTGTCATAGTCATTTCATTTGACTTTATATTGAAATTGTCTTTTATAGCATCAAAAGTTCAGTATATCATTGATTTTTCATTCATCTTCATTGTTTATCACTATTGACTTCGAAGATTCATTCTTTTGACCAGGCAAAGAATCATTGACGACAGAACGAAGAAGCTCTGAATAAAATACATCATGTATACGCATAGTTTCTAATAGTTTAAACTTATAAAATGAGTCAACAGACTCAGTGATCTGAAATGAGTTGAGCATCTTGTCATTCAATTTTTTGAAAAATCTTACTGTAATGATGTTTCGTTCATTTAAAAACATCTTTGATTCAATTTTGTAATTGATTTTCTTTCTATGCTTGTTAGTCTGATTCATCATTTGCTCTCATGTTTTAATCAGAGCTTCGCGAGCGAAGATCAGTGTCTTATTCATGTGATCAAATATATCTTCGACTTGAGCAATCTGCAGACGTTCGCGAATGCTTTCATACTCAATGATGTCAGAGTCAAAGCTTATATGAGAATGAAAGCTCTTGTTCATGAAGAAGAAAATCAAGAAAATAACTGAAGACAAGATGTTATTGTCAACAAACTTGATCATGAGTAGTCACTTGAATCAGTCATTCTGCATGTATGAACAAAAGAAACGAAGATATCGCTCAACATTCTGATTGACTCGTTCGCTTTGATCGTTGATCTGAGAGTGATAGATGATGAATAATCGAAGAGAAATGCTCAGTCGTTTGCAAAGAAACTTTCAAAGAATGAAGATGAACTGAGAATCTCGATCGAATACAATGAAGCTTGATAAATCGTGAGTTCAATATACTCATTGAAGCAACATTTCAGCTGTCTTTTCGACTGTGATATCTTCATCATCAGTGATGTAAGAAATATAATGTCTTTCTTTCAACAGTTTGCAGATGACAGTCAGAAAAGCGTTGTAGTCGTACAAATCAGATAGATTGATAATAAAGTTCATGACTATGTTCTGTCATCGCTGTTCAGATATAAATAGAGATTGAAGCAAGTCGTTTGATTTATTTCTTGATATCTTTGAACATTGACATACGTAGCAGTTTCAAATATATCGATCTATCGTTTTTCGCATAGAAGATCAATAGTAATTTCGCTTTATGATCTTCACTGTTCTAAGAATTTCAGAATGATCAATCGACGACTGATCATGTACTTCACGAATCAAATTCATTTGTAGAAGTTCATTGAACGAGACTCATAGCTGACTATTATGAAACAAGATTTCATTCTGAGTTCAACAATTCTTCAATTTGATATCTTCATATTGTGCTTCGTCTCTTGCTATTGCTTCGCGAAGTAATGTACAATTCTCGTCGATTTCATTTGCATCAAGAACTTGTCTATAAATTGATTAATTATTATTCTTCTCTAAATCAGCGATCTTCATTCAATTCAATGTCAGAATAGTAGTTCTTTGATATTAAACGCGTTCATCGTCGAAATCTCTAGACATGAAGTCAGCTCGACGAGTTAATGCATTGATCTTAATGTTCTGTTTATCAGATTGATACATTATCTTGAAGTTAAAATCAGCTAGCTTCTGAACTCAGCGCATCTGACGTTTGCTCAGCTTCTTGTCTTTTATCAATGAAGTAAGCGCTTGATGATCAATGAATATCTTGATAGAAATGTCGATCAGCTTCAGTTCGAGTCATCAGTGTTTAAAAGCTCGAATGATGATCAGCAGTTTCTTATCATATATCTCGTAGTTGCATTCAGCAGAAGACATGTTCTTGCTATAGAAGACAATTGAATGTAGAACATCTTCGTCATCATATTGAGACAGAACTTCATCGTTGACGTAGTTGAATGAGTCAATTTCAAGAATGAAATCGCGAATCTGATCAAAGTGATAAAGTATAAAAGTCTCAGTCATACATCTCTTCATGTGATTGAATGCAGTTTGACAGACTTCGTTTCATTTAAATACGATTTTCTTTTGAGTGAGTTGAATCATTGAACGAACAATCTTCGAAAAGTTCTTGATGAAGCGTTGATAAAAATTGCAGAAGTCAATGAAGAACTGCATCTGAATGAGATTATTGAGTGTAGATCAATCAACTACTGCTTGTATCTTTCGTGAATTCATCTTAAGTCTCTCGATTGACATCAAAAGTTCTAAAAAGATAATTTTCTGAACATGAAACTCACATTTATTAATGTCTATCTGTAGATCAGCTTCTCGTAGTCTATTCAAGATTAATCGTACATGTCGCTTGTGTTTCTTCAAGATCTTGCTGTAGATGATAATGTTATCTAGATAAATCTGACAAAACTGATAAAGATATTCAAACAGCACGTCGTTCATATAGTGTTGATAGAACGTCGATTCATTAATTAATTTGAAGAGCATTACATGATATTTGTATAAGTCGAAGAAGATGATAAAGATAGTCAGATCTTCGCTATCTGAATGCATTTGCAGTTTATTGAACGTGACAATGATGTTCAATTGAGTCAGATACTTGCTTTCTTGTATACGAGCGAAAGTCTCGTCTATCAATGACAAAGAGTAGCGATCTCGTTTGATCAAAGCATTGAGCTTTCTGTAATCGACGCAGAAACGCAGACTATCATCTTTCTTTTCAATGAACAAGATGAGCGAGACGTATAATGCGAAGCTGAAGAAAATAAATTCTTTGTTTAGATGATTGATCAGATACTTCTTTATCTTCTGAAGCTTGTGATTGAACATCTGATATAGTCTGCTTCAAAAGAGCATTTCTTCATCAATCAACTCAATTTTGTGATCATAGAAACGATGCAATGATAGCTGATTGATCATTGCTCGATTGAAGACATCTAAATAGTCGTGATATTCAGAGAAAAGCTTGATCTTGACTTGCTTGAGAACTTCAGCGTGAGAAAGCTCATGCAGATTCACTTTTTCAGACTTGTTTTCAACTGTAGTTATAAGTCGATCGATTTTCAAGATGATAACAGCAAAGATCTTAACATTTGATCGTTTGACTAACATTCTATATGTTGCTGTCTCTATCATTGTTATGTTCATTGAATCTGACGTTGATTTAGAAATTTTGACGTTAGTTAAAGTCGCGTCGCGCGATTTTAACTGTTCAATTAGTTTAACTGACTTCTTATTGAACTGACTGAAAGAGAGTGATTTCGAACTGAATTGAGATGTAGTGAAAGATCTCTTCAGTATATGAGTAGAAGTCAAACTCTTCTGCTTCGTGATTATTTTGTTGCTTGAGAATAAAACAATCGATTTCTGACTAGAAGTGAAATTCGAAAATTGAAGAAAATCAATTTGCATATCAATTACTAGATTGATTTGTTCATTCATGTTTTTTCAAGAATCATTTGATGTTGATCTAATCAAATAATCAACATAAAAGCTGTGTCAATCGTATGATCTTAAACAGTCAGATTCAAATAGATGACATGAATAATGAGTTTCTTAGCATAATGATCATCAAATTCTTGAATTGACTTCGCTTTGATCAAAGTCAGAGACTTGATTTGCAACTGATCACAAACAATCTGCGCAATCACTTCATCAATGAACGAATAGTCAGCGACTTCAATGTCAATCAATGACTTCAGTGAGTAACTAATTTCATTGCTAGAAAGTACATATTCAGTAGTCAAAGATTCAGAAGCAAAAGAATCATTTGACATGCTCATTGTTAAAGAAATTAACACATTTTTCATTACGTCTTTGATGAAAGTTTCTAGTTTTTTGTCTCGCTATTCTTAAAAGACATTTTCTCATTCTCTTTATTCTTCGAAATGATGATTTTATGTAAACGAGAGATGAAAGCTTAAGAAGCAGAAGTGTTGATCTTGTTCTGAGAGCAGTTCTTTGACAAGTAATCTGAGATTTTGCAAGTATAGCAGATGATAGATGATCTTGCTGATTCAGAGATAGAAGAGATGATAAACTTAACATAATCAATTATTAAAGTCGTCACTGACAATGAAGTAGCAGTGCATTTATCAGATATGATCGTGACTTTGATGATGACAGTGCAACGTTCACTGCGTAGCTGATAGTTGACTCACTGTTTATTATTCACACTCTGAAGAAAGATTTTTAAGCGAGTGAGCGAAGTAAAGTTCTCTGAACAGACTGATAAAGTGTTTTGCAAGCGATTATTGATTTTATTCTGAAGATCGTTCATCAGAGTGCAATCATCATAATTGAGATAGCTGAATAGCTTCATGAAGTTGAAGTAGAAGACATTGAAAGACTTGTTTGCTTGTCTCAGAGCATTGTACTTGTGATGACACTTTTGATTTCTATTCAGTTCATTGTATATTTCTTTCAGATGCTCAAATAGCTCGTCGATTGAAATGTATGAATGCAAAGCATCATGTTGATGTCAAGCGAAGATGTGCTCAGCGACATCATCTTCTAGTCTAGATATCACATAAACAATACAGATATTCTCATTATTGAAGTGATCGACATTAGTCTGAAGCTTGTCGTTTATCTTGACTCTTCAGCTGTCTCATGTCGATTCATCTTCATCAGTGAATATAAATGAATTCAAAAACTTGAAGAACTTGTGATGATCATTGTTGAATAGAGTAGATGACTCTCGTCGAGTATAGTTCTCGATAGAAGCTTGAGACTTCGTAGACTGTCAAGATTGAAGCTGATTCGCTGAACGCTGTCTCTTTTTTAGACTCAATACTTTCTCTCGTAGTTCAATGATAGTCTCTTCTTGAGTGTTTATTGTCGTTTGATTTGTCTTTAGCTCATTAAGTCTCTTGATGTGATTGACTTGTAAATTGATTCATTGCTTATTGAGTTTCAAAGTCATGTCTCGTTAATCTCTTAGCTCAATCAGCATCTTGATGATCTCGTCTGACTGATTGATAGCTTATTGACGAAGTTGTTGATCTGTGTTGATGTTTCATGAAGTAGTGACATTCTGAGATCTCGTTGAAGCATTGAAAGAAATAAGAGAAACTCGTTTACTAGCAATGCTGATAAGCAGACGTAAACTGATCGCGTCAAGTTGAGTACTTGAGTTCAAGTCAAGTATTCAACTCGAAAAGTGTTGAATTGAATTGAAATTCTTTTGAAAAAGTGTCGAGTCGAGTTGAGAAGTTGAACTCAAGAACTCGAATCGAGTTGAGAAGCTTGACTTGATAATTCGATTTGAAAATTCGATTCAATTCAACAAGATATTAGATAAATGTAAATAGCTTGATTGAACAGTCTTCATGATTCTTTTTATGACTTTCTATCATGATTTTTCGTCATGACTCTTTATTAAAGTCAAATGATCTTCATGTTTTTTCTTCATGTTTCTCGTCATGTTTCTCGTCATGTTTTTCTTCATGATTCTTTATCAAACGATCTTCATGTTTCTCGTCATGTTTCTCGTCATGTTTTTCTTCATGTTTCTTTATCAAACAATCTTCATGTTTCTCTTTATGTTTTTCTTTATGTTTCCCGTCATGATTCTTTATCAAACAATCTTCATGTTTCTCTTTATGTTTCTCATCATAATTCTCTATCAAACGATCTTCATGTTTTTCCTTCATGACTTTCTACCAAAAAGATAATGCAAAAAAATAATGCAAAAGTTGAAAAAATTTCTATATTTAGCTTTCTTGATGTCAAGCTTAAGTTCTTGATGAGTTGAGTTAAATTGACTCAATTCTCAGTTGAATCAAGTTATGTTAAGTTGAAAATATGAGCAACTCGACTTAAGTTGAGTTGAAAATGTGAGCAACTCGACTCAATCTCAATTCAAGTTCAAAATGTCAACTCAAAACTCAACTTGATGATCAGTTTAAGCAGATGAGCTGTTTGTGACTCAACTGATTCAGAGTTGCATGTCATTGTGAGCGAGGTAAAAGTAGATTTAATTGTAGTAAGATTAAATGATTGATTTGATAAATTTGAGTAAATTTGCAGATGTGTTTTGATGAAAGTAATTCAAAGAATCTCTTGCGAATTTTCTGAATAAACGAAGTAGGTTATTTCGTATCATCTACACATTAATAACAGAGTAGTTGATTAGCATTTATCTACTGTTAGAAATCGATCTAGAGCGAGTCATAGAAATGTCATTTAACTAATAGATAAATGCTAAGAAAGAAAAGTATGTACAGATAAGAACTTAAGTTCTTATATGTGTTCTTCTCAGCTTTATGCTAGGCTTAAAAGAGTTGACATCTTACACATATGATGCAGAGTTTCAATGACATCACTACTAGCTTGAATGCTCACTAAACTTGATTAGAATGAAACTCAGATTAAAGCTAGAAAGAATAGACGAAGACTAGAATCATAACAATAAAACTGCTGCTCAGTTCTGACATTACTCAATTCATGTATATAAAAGTTGAATTCTCGCTCTTTTCTTTCACTTCTTGTCTTTCATCTTGTACATTATCTGATGTATTGTTCTGTATCTAGTTCAAGTAATATAATAATCAATTCTCTATATTGATAGAATCTCTAGTTCAGTCTAGTTTCTGACACTGAAGAAACATAAGCAACACGTATAATTAATTCTACATAGACTACGAGAGACTGATCTTTAGATGAATATAAATAAATGCAAGTTTCATGTTCAGAAGATCTTCTTTCTGAAACTATTGCTATTCATTGAAGAACTAAAGATGAATCTCAGAAAAGTATAAGCAGTAGTTGAATGATCTACTTCTACAAATCTCATTCAGATGCAGTTCTTTGTCGATTTCTGCAATTTCTATTGACGTTTTATAAAAAACTTTTCGAAGATTGTTTATTCTTTGATTTAACTAACTCAAAAAGAGATGATATTTGAATGAGATCAAGCTTGTCAAATGAACTTTGATTATATGAAGAAATAAATGACTGAAGTCTTTATTTTTTGTCATTTTGATCAAAATAAAAAGACTATTCTTGAAATAAACTCATTCAACTACGTCAATGATGACATACTTTTTCAGTATGACGACGAAGAAACATTGCATTCAATGATTTACTACAGTAAGAATCTGAGTCTCGCTGAGTGCAATTATGAAATCTATGACAAGAAACTACTAGCAATCATTCATGTCTTCAAGCATTGATGATCTGAGCTGAAATTGACTGAGCTATTTATCAAGATGTTCACTGATCATTAAGCTTTAACATCATTAATGAAAGATAAAGAGCTAAATAGACGTTAAATGCGCTGAGTACAAAAGCTCATTGACTTTAACTTCAAAATCATGTATTGCTCAGACAAATAAAACATCAAAGTCAATGCATTGACTCATCAAGTCAATTCAGTTTCTAGAAGTCTTGAGAATGAATGATGTTACTATCAGCGAACTACAATTCTCACGTTGAATTGAATAAAAATTGCTGATTTAGAAGAGAAAGAAAATGATGAATCAATTTATCAATTGATTCTAGAAGCTAACAGAATCAATGAGAATTGTATTCTACTTCATGAAGTTGTGTTAAAAGATGAAGCTCAATATGAAGATACTAAATTAAGAAATTGTTGAGTTCAGAACGAAATACTATATCGAGATGATCTTTTATGAGTTTTCTTCAATGAGCATCTTCAAATGAAGTTAATTCGAAAAGTTCATGATCAATCTTCTATTGATCATTTCGAAATTCTCAAAACAATGAAGATTATAAGAAGATACTACTATTGATCTTCAATGTGAAAGACAATAAATTGATATATTTGAAACTGCTACATTTGTCAGCAATTAAAGACTTTTTAAGATAAATTCAATGAACTACTACATTCTTTATTTATACTTGAACAGTGATGAAAGAACATAGTCATGAATTTTGTCATTGACTAATCTTCTTTGAAAGACAAAAACATCATACTAACAGTGATATGTAGATTAACAAAGAAATGACATTATATTTCTTGCTTCACTGATGACGAGAGAATCACAGCAGAAAAAACAGCTGAGCTAATGCTTCAGTGAATATATTGAATACATGATTTACTCAATTTCATTGTTTGAAATCGAGACTCTCAATTTATCTTCATTCTATGAAAGTCGCTTTGCAAAAGACTAAACATTAATCTTCAACTCTTTACAGTTTATCACTCTCAGATCGATGATCAAAGTGAACAAGTCAATCAGAATGTCAAAAGATATCTTTGATTTTTCTGTTTATACATGCAGAATGATTGAGCTAAGCTACTACTTATGATTGAGTTCGTTGACAATAATGCTTTGTTCTCAGTCATCTTCTTAATTTCTTTCTTTCTAAACAAAGACTTTCATTCTCATATGAGCTTTGAATTTAATGTCATCAAATATGAAAGTTCTCATGAACGCTTGCAGACGACTAAAGTCGAGAATATATCTGAACATATGAACAAAACACTGAAGTTTGCTTGCGAGTCGCTAGTCAAAACACAAGAACAAATGATGAAACAAGTCAATAAGCATAGAAAAGAAGTTGATTATAAGATTGAATCAAAGATGTTTCTGAATGAAAAAAACATCATTACAGCGAGATTTTTCAAGAAGCTAAATAATAAAATGCTCGATTCTTTCATTAATTTAGATCTCATTGACTCTTCATATAAACTGAAATTATCAGAGTTTATACATGTTCATGATGTATTTCATTCTGATCTGCTTTGCTCTGTTGTCAATGATTTCTTGTCTGATCAAAAGAATGAATCTTCAGATTCAATAGTGATAAATGATGAAAACGAGTGAAAAATCAATGATATATTAGATTCTCGTTGATATCAAAGATGACTTCAGTATAGAATCAAATGAAATGATTATGACAATGATTTCAATTGATACAATGTTACGAGTGTATCAAGATCATAAGACTGACAAGATTGAAACTTTAATCAATTCACAGAGTACACTAGCGCTTACTCTGCGAATTGATTAAAGCTAGTCTGCGTTTCTATTCAAGTCTCTTTGTTTTTTCAACATTTCTTTGTGTTATCAAACATTTCTTTTTTATCATCACTCTACATTACATCTTTATCTGCATCATCTTGTTTTCTTTAAGTCTAGCGCAGTCTCTGAATATTAGTATATATAAAAGCTCTGATACTCAGTTTCTTCTGTATTCTTAATATTCAGTTATAGTTATCTTTAAAGATTAAACATCTGTCAATCTGATTATCTTTGATTGACTGTACTAAACACGATTCTGACATTATATTAAGAATTCATTAATCACATGATACTGATTTCATTATTCATTCAATCAACTTGTACAGACGAATCAAGTCTAAAGAAATTTGTTTATCTGATGATTCAATCTTGAAAGACAAGAACAACATCAGAGAATTCTTAAAATCAACGAGAACATACAATCATTAAATTGCTAGAAGATTTATTGCTCATTCAGTATGCATTCATTCAAAATCGATTAATAGAATTTACGATAAAAAATCTTCGTGAATTGCTAGAGAATCAAATCGATCAAGAGAATTACGATAAAGAATCTTCGTGAATTGCTTCAAGATCAATCATCTTTACAAACATTTTCTTTGTTGAACAAACATTCGTCTTTCTTCATAAAATCACTGAGCTTCATTCTTCATTCAGTTCAAATCAATTCTCATCTTCTTCACTATGATATTTAAGAACACATCTGATAAAGATCAAGCTCTTGTTGACTTCTTGCAACAAACACGTTTACAAGCTTTCTCTTTTATCGTTGACTCACAACACGCTTCTTCATTCATTGCTTTCAATGAATCAAACGCTGAAATCATCATACTTGATGATATAAAAGTATGAAAGAAATGTATTTATGATTTTAATAGAGAAACAGATCGTCTTGTCAAGATGAAACAACGAGACAAGAGTGAAATTCAACAGTTGAAAGCAAAACTACAAGCTTTCACTGCTATCACAGTCAATATAGTCATCACTGCTCTCTTGATTGTCATCTACTTCGAACAATCTAAATATTACAAAATACTCAACTCTTTGATGTTCATTGATGAAAAGAACTTTACTTGAAAAAACTGATCTCTTGACATACAAGAGAAGCTAGCAATGAACATTAACATCTTTTCAAATGAACTTTACAAGCTGAG
>JAABUV010006769.1_pt1 | contig 12319 bp, 8 predicted proteins | sample 5559971 | NCBI WGS metagenome assembly JAABUV01 (sample SAMN10711881, study PRJNA513362) | rock metagenome | isolation source: Antarctica rocks | place: Antarctica: Victoria Land, Knobhead nord | collected 2015-12-19
CCGGACAGCCCCCTCACGGAACTCCGGGTCGAACTTCCTTCGAATCTCTGGCATGACTACTCCTCATAGTCCATGCCTCCACGGTTTTGGGGGATGCTCACGTGCTCGACATGGACGGCGGCTGGTATTGGACCGCCGGCGAGCTCGACGCCCCAAGGGTGAACGAGACCTCACCGCACGGCAGGTCGACAGCTCCGGTGACCGGACCCGGGGCTGTGCCCGGCGACGGCACCTAGCTTGTCAAGGAGAGCGGGCCGCTCGGAAGGTGGGTCGGCCCGATGCCGGACGAGGATGGCGTGACATCCCACGTGGTGCGGCAGAGGAAACTCCGCATACTGGCTCGCTGCGGCCCGCGGCGACTGAGCCTGTGCCCGCCGCCTCGGCGACTGGCGGCACCGCAGCCAGATAACCCGTCAGGGCAAACTTGGCGGGCACCACGCACTATCCCCCGTGACGCACCCGTGCGTCACGGGGTAACGGCCGCCACATGCAGCATGCAAGAAGCCGTGTCGAACGGAGTAATCAGCGGCACAGTCTGATCGGGGGGATAGACCTGTACCTGGGTAGAGGACCTCGGTGCCGCGCACCCGGGTTGGGTCACCTCGGAAATCCTCAGGACGAACTGCGCTCGACCGCCTGGGGCAACCTCGACCGGTTGGCCTAATGGTCCATACCGATCAGCGGGCTGGCCGACCAGGTTTCCCGCAGGGTCGAGGACCGATACACCGGGATAACCTTGCAAAACACAGGCCTGTTGGCTCGCATTCGTCAGAGTGAAGGTGGTGTAAGCGCTGCCTGCGGCCCCCTGGCGAGGGCCAGCTGCGAGGCTCAGCTGATTGCTGTTGCAGACCCCACCCGGGCCGCCTTGTGGCGTTGCCGCCGTCGTAGGTGGGGAACTGGGGGTCGTCGAAGGCGTGCTAGGACTCGTTGGAGTGGGTGTCACGGGCAGTGCCGACGGTGGCGTCGTGGTGGTGGAGGCCGGCGTAGCTGGCGAAGTAGAAACTTCTGCGGCGGATGGAGGCGCCGCCTGGGGCGATGTTCCACCGTTAGTGCACGCTGCCGCCAGCACCGACAAAGCCGTGCCCAGTAACGTCACCGTTGTTGTCGACTTGATCGCCATGAACTTCACCTTCGTCTAGTGCGGGCCAGCTATACAATAGGGGTCCATCGTTAGGGTGGCTGGGTGCCGGTTATTGACCCTCCGGCGCCATTTCGGGCTCGGGGCCTCCCGGGCCCACGCAGTCACAATCCGGGTGTCTGTGTCGGATGCGGGCGGTTTTGCCGCACTTCGTAACGCATACCGGCGAAATCGGACGTTGCCGAATATCACGGATGAAAGGGTCGAGTTTCGGGCAAGGTGTATAATACGGCGATATAACACAATTGCATCAGATGGCGGCTAAATCTAAGCCTGTAAAAATATCCCCCGTTCCCGCAGCGATGGCAGCGGTCAGGCCTAGCGTAGATTGAGCCCGGATTGGAGTGAGCGGCGGGGGACGCTCGCGCAGTGAGTTCCACTGGTTGCGCGGTGCACGATTGGGTAGGTCGACATCTCTTGATGCACCAGGTCGGCCAGCTTGGAGCGGGCGAACTCGACGAACCCGGCAGGCTGGAGGCAGCGCCGGGACCACCGCGAGGGTCCCGGCGTGTGATGATGCGCGGACGTGAGCGACATCCGCCCTGCGGGCTCGTGCAAACTTTCACGACGAATGCCAATGGACGAAGGAGCCGACGATGTTCCGCCGCCTGCGCAGTTCGGCGCATGAGAAGGTCCGCAATGCCCTACGCGGCGTGCTAGCCGAGCATCAAACTGCCGACCGAGAGGCCTTGCGCGGCGGTTTGGACCTCATCGCGGCGCGGCTTTCGGGAGACGTGGCGGGCGTTCGCGAGCACCTGAGTACAGAGCTGACCCGCTCCACTGATCGGCTCCGACAGGAGATCATCGACCTTGAGTGGCGGCAACGACGAGACCTCTTCTTTGCAGCAGATATCAAGGCTGCAGAGCAGACCCATGACTTCATGCAGGACCGAATGCCGTTCTTGACACCATTCCCTCACCCGCATGACACACTGCGCTACGCAACTCGGCAGGTAACGGTGCAGGGGATGGTACTAGAGTTCGGGGTGGCCACCGGCACCACGCTCAGACTCATTGCAGAGGGATTGCCGGATCACTCGATCTACGGCTTCGACACCTTCGAGGGGCTGCCGCAGAACTGGCGCACGGGCTTCCCGAAGGGCGAGTTCCGGCAGGAATCGATCCCCGAAGTGCCAGGGGTCGAGCTGGTGGTGGGACTCTTCGAAGACACCCTGGACGGCTTCCTCGCCCAGCACCCGGGGCCAGTCGCGCTGCTGCATGTCGACTCCGACTACTACTCGGCGGCAATGACGGTGTTAAACCAGGTGGGACCGCGCCTCGTGCCGGGTTCGATCATCGTCTTCGACGAGTACTTCAACTACCCGGGGTGGCAGGGTGGCGAGCACCGTGCGTGGGAGGAGTTCGTGGAGAGCACGGGAGTGGGGTTGGAGTACCTCGCGTACACCTTCAATCACGAACAGCTTGTCATCAGGATCACGGAGCCCCCCCAGGCCTGAACCGGTGATAGCTGTCGCGTATCAGTCCCGTCCGTAGAGTCGGGCCCAGTTCTCCCGGCTCGTTAGCAGCGGCATGGCAGCACGGTAGCGAGCCTGCTGGTGCGGTGCCTCCGCGCGGAGACGACGGCACGCTTTGATCCCGCGCGCCAGCAGGGCCTTGGCCGCGGCTGGGTCCCGGCTACGCAGCCGAACACCCTCTTGCGAGGCGTCCGTGACGACGACCTGGTCAAACTGGGAGACATGCCACCAGTGGGCCTCACCGGCAGGAATGGCCACCGTGTGCGACTGAGTTCGACCCAGGGCCTGGTCGACGATCCGCTTGACGAAGATTGTCCTTGTCAGGCGTGGCGGCGGGGCGGCGACGACGATGGACATGTCCGCCGCCCGGAGGCCCGGAACAGCGGAGGCTGGGTGGCGCACCGTCTCCCCGAAGTCGGCTCGCTCCTTACGAATGGCCACGGCTGCGGCCTGACCGCCGTCCTGCAGGAAATCCGGACCTTCCAGGAAGTCCTCGACGGCCTTGATCATGGTGTGCGCCAGGCCATACTGCATCGAGAGCAAGTACCGTAGCAGCTGCGCCTGCAGACCCTTGGCCACTTGCTTGCCCGAGAAGTCGCTGTGGAGCGCGGCGGTGATTATTGCGTTGCGGATATTGAAGTAGCGGTGCCACTCATCCCAGTCTTTCCACGCGAAGTCGGCGTGCCAGACGCCCGCCCCAGGCAGGGTCACCGTCGCGTGCCCGGCGGCGCGGGCGCGGTAGCCATACTCGATGTCGTCCCATTGGAAGAACAGCGGGAGCGGGAAGCCGACCTTGCGGACAATCTCCGCGGGGATCAGGCACGTCCACCATCCGTTGTAGGCACCGTCGACCCGCTCGTCCTGGTGGTTGTGAATAACGTCGATGTCTCGCAGGGCCCGATGGGTGGCGATGCCGGCCGCGAGGCTCGGCAGGTCGGCGCGCTCGGCTCCAACGTGCAGCTGCTCGGGGTGCAGCAGGTAGAGCATCTGTCCGCCGATGATGGCCGGCTCAACGGTCTTGTTGGCGAACGCATTGAGCCTCAAAACAGTTTCGGGCTCGCACAACACGTCGTCGTCCATGAAGATCACGTTGGCGTGCTCGGAGCCAGCTCCCTCAGTGACTTCGAACAGCCCGCGTGTGAAGCCGCCCGCCCCACCGAGGTTAGGCTGGGTGATGTATCGGAGCTTGGGGCCAAGTAGTTCGGCCACCCGGCCAAACTCAGCCCTGGTGTCTACGCGGTCGGTTCCCTGGTCAACGACGTAAACGTTCACGATGTCGGCTAATGCAAAGCCGTCGTCGGCCATGGCCGCCAGCGTCGCCACACAGTCGTCGGCCCGGTTGTAGGTACAAATCACTACCGAGGCAGGACGGCGCTCGGCTGAAGCCTGAACCGACCAGGTGAGCCCAGCGAGCTCGACGGCCTCGGAATGTGTCCTGACCTCAACCCACAGCGCGCCACCGTCAACGAAATGGTCAACAGGGGCAGTGAGGGTGAGAGCACCGGCACCCTCAACGAGGGCGCTCGCAACGGTCCGAGTTTCCCCCGCAGCGTCAGAGGCGACCAGCGCGACCCGTCCGCTGCCGCCCACCTCGGCGGTGAGGACCACCGAGGTGATGTTTGTCCACCGTTGCCAGTAGCTGGCTGGGAAACGCCCGAAGTAGGTATTGGTGCTGACCCGGGCGTCTTGCTCGACTCGCAATGTGGTGCGGGTTCGATGGGCCACACCGCGCTCGATCAAGGCATACATGTCGTCGGAGACGAGCGGGGAGGGAGCCGCGAAGAGGCCGCGCTGCGCGATGATCATGTGCGTGCTCGATGAGCTCGTCATGGTGATCAGTCCTCCAGTGAGCCGGATAGCGCACGACCCTCGGTGAAGTAGGGGGCGATCTTGTTGTCGTACATCGACAGTGCGCTTCCAATAGCCATATGCATGTCTAGGTACTGGTAGGTCCCGAGCCTGCCGCCGAACAGTACATTGCGCGCGGCCGTCTCCTGCCGGGCGAGTTCCCGGTAGGCGGCCAGCTTGGCGCGGTCCTCTGCGGTGTTGATCGGGTAGTACGGCTCGTCGTCCGACTCGGCGAATCGACTGTACTCGCGCATGATCACCGTCTTGTCCGGCGGGTAGTCGCGTTCAGGATGGAAGTGGCGGAACTCGTGGATGCGTGTGAACGGGACCTCGGCATCGGCGTAGTTCATCACCGGTGTTCCCTGGTAGTCCCCCACCGGCAACACTTCTTGTTCGAAGTCCAGGGTGCGCCAGCCCAGCTCGCCCTGCACGTTGTCGAAGTAGCCGTCCAGCGGTCCGGTGTAGACGATTGGTACCCCCGGGTTGGCGGCAAGCACCTCACCGCGGATATCGAACCAATCGGTGTCTAGCCGCACCTCGATGCCGGGTTGCTCGGCCATTGCCTTGATCCATGCCGTGTAACCGTGCATCGGCAGGCCCTCATAGATGTCATTGAAGTAGCGGTTGTCGAAGGTGTAGCGAACCGGCAGCCGACTGATGATCGCCGCGGGTAGCTCGGTGGGATCGGTCTGCCACTGCTTAGCGGTGTACCCCTTGAAGAACGCCTCGTACAGCGGGCGCCCGACCAGTGAGACCGCCTTCTCCTCGAAATTGGCCGCCTCCCTGCCGTCGATCTCCGCAGCCTGCTCGGCGACCAGCGCCCGAGCCTGCTCCGGGGTCAACGCCCGGCCGAAGTAGGAGCACATGGTGGCTAGGTTCACCGGCATCGAGTAGGCCTGGCCGGCGTAGATGGTGAACACGCGGTGGGAGTATCCGGTGAACGCGGTGAACTGGTTGACGTAATCCCATACCCGCTGATTAGACGTGTGGAATAGGTGCGCGCCGTACTTGTGGACCTCGATCCCCGTCTCCGGTTCCGACTCAGAGTAGGCGTTGCCGCCGATGTGGTGCCGGCGATCCAGAACCAACACCCGCTTACCTAGCTGGGTCGCGGCGCGTTCGGCGATTGTCAGCCCAAAGAAGCCGGAGCCCACTACGACGAGATCAACAGGTGCTGAGGTCACGACTGCCGAGACTACCAATGCCGTGGGCAACCTCTAGCTCGGTGCTGCAGCTGCAGCGTCAGCGCGACAGCAGCACCCCGGTACCCGAGCTCACGTCGACCCACGCTGAAGTTAGCGAGCCCTCCTTCACCCGAACGGTGCCCGCGTCAACGACGGCCACTCGGGCGGAGGTGAGGGAGAGCGCCGTGACCGTCCTATTCGCCACCGTGGTCCACGCGCTGAACAAGCCGTCCTTGACTATCGCGTCCGTTCCATCGAGGACCCCGATGCGGTCGTCGGAGAGTGCGACGCGGCTCGCTGGCGCCAGCGCGACCCAGCCCTCAAATAGGCTGCCCTGCTTGGCGTAGGCAGTCCCACCGAACACGGCCGCAAGCCGACTCCCGGAGAGCGAAATGTCGGTAGCCCCGTTGGCTAGCAGCACCCAACCAGCCGACAGTGAACCCTCCTTCGCGTACAGCATGCCACCGCTGATCACCGCAACCCGCGAGTCGGTCACGACCACCGCGCTCGCCCCGCTAGACCACACCGTGGTCCAAACGTTGTTCACCGCACCCTCTTTGACCCGGACCGATCCATCATTGCCCAGCACCGCGATTCGACCTGAGGCTAGTGTAATACCGCGGGCGCCATCAGCGAGGGTGATCCAGCCCGCGTTCAGCGTGCCATCCTTCACCATGGCGACGCCTCCAGTAACGACGCCGACGCGGAGGCGGTCGAGGCCATAAGCCGTCACCCCGGAGGCCACCGTTGTCCACCCGTCGTAGAGGCCGCCCTCTTTGATCATGAGCGAGTTCGCAGACGTCAGCGCAGCGATACGGGTGGTACTCGGTGGGACCGGCGCCGTCGCCACACCAGCGGTGTCCGGAGACGTAGTCGGCGTGCGGCCGTCCGCGACGTCGGCGAACTCGGTGACGCTCCAGGTGCGGCCCCCGCCGGTTATGGCACCCATGCCGATTACGGTGAACTTTGCGTTGAGTATGTTGGCCCGATGCGGCGCGCTCGACATCCAAGCGGTCACGACGTCCTGTGCGCTGCCACCGGTCGCCACGTTCTCGCCGGCGCTCGTCCAACCGGCGGAGCCGTTGGCGTCCAGGTCGGGACCGAGGTTGGGGTTGTGGCTGAGAGCCCCTGCGGCGGTTAGCTGTCGCGCCCATCGGCGCGCGACGTCTGTTGCGCCGCCGGACAAGCGAAATGCAGGCAGGCCTGCGGTCACACGCTGAGCGTTCAGCCCGTCGAGCAACGCCGACTCGTAGTCGCTGAGCACGAAGCCATGACTCGTGGTCACGTCGGGCCGCGGAACGGGTGCGGCCAAAGCCATCGGCCCGAGAGCCGTCGTCACGAGCAGTGCCACGGCTAACACCGCGAGCGACACGAACTGCCTATGGACCGGCTGTGACGGTCGAGGAGTACTGGGCATCGCGGCGGTCACCATGCAAGGGTTGTCGTCACGTGGGTGGGATCAGACGAGTGCAGCCCCAGAAATAGCACCGATCGGGTGAGTGCGGGCGGTCATACCTTGGTGTGCGCGTCGGTTCGACGCGGCTGCATGGTGGGCGACGCAAGTCGGCGACTGCGGATGTGCGCGCCTGTGAGTGTGGTGAGCACGAGCAGACCCAGCGCAATCCCGGCCAGACCCAGCGAGGTGCCGGGCGGCCGGAAAGACACCGTGAGCGTGCCGTTCATACCTGCCGGAACATCGACGGCAAGGAATGATCCGCCGACCGAAGTGACAGGGACCGGCTTCCCGTCAACCGCCGCGCGATAGCCAGGCCACGCCAGACGGGAGAAGATCACCCGCCCGCCGGCGGTCGAGTCGATCCGGTAGGTCCCCGACGCGTCCGACTCGTTGACCAATGTAGAAGTGACGCCCTGGGACGACACCACCCGCCCGTCGACCCGCGAGACCGGACCCGACGTGCGCACCAGGACGAGGGACTCGTAGTTCCCCCCCTGCCACTGCCAGCCTGCGGGTGGGGGCTGTCCGATCACGCCGGGGTACTGGGCGCGCTGCAGCACGACGCGGTCAAGCATCATCAGGTCGGCGAAAGTCTTGCCCGTGGTGGGCTCCGTGCTGAACAACTTGAGGTAGGCGTCTGGGCAGGTTGACCCGTCGTAGCCCATGCACAGCAAGCTGGAGAACGTGGCGTACCCAATCGACGTATAGCTGTTTACGTAATTCAAGTTGAGAGTCTTCGCGTAGTTGCCGAACACGAGCGAGTCCCACGCCCCTGTGATCGACCGGTCTTGCACTGGTACGAGGTCGCGGCTGCCTAGCTGAAGGGTGAGTCCGGGATAGTGCGGAAACGCAGCTTGAGCCTGGCTCGTGCTCGCGGGCAGGTTCCAGAAGGAGTGGTAGGGGTAGCGAGTCATCTGGAACCAGAGGACCGGCAACGAGGACAGCAATAAGGTGGCCGCCACCGCGCGGTGACCACCCAGCCGCGCCACGACCAGCACTACGGCCCCAGCAACCACGAGCCCGACGCCGACAAGCACGTGCCGCCGGAGCAGCGTGGGATCAGCGGAGAACCCGCGGAAAACCTGCACACCGACGAGCAGCACGGCGACGCCGAGGCGAGCGCGGGATGGCCGGGCGATGCCATGCTTACTCAGCAGGGCGCAGGCCAGCACCAACATCGTCATGGCGACGAACGGCAGCCACCGCGCGGGCCAACGCAGCGCACCCAGACTGCTCGGCCCATCGGTCATGACGAACATGACGCCGAGGAATATGACGGCGGAGGACAAACCTCGAAGTGAGCGGCGCGCACCCGCCCAGTCGATGAGGGCAAGCGCAGGGATCAGGAACCAGGCGACGTACGTCACCGGCCACGGCTGGACCTCGCCGAACCACGCTTGGATCGACGGCACGGAGGACGGCAGGCTCGCGGTGAGCGTCTCCGACCAAGGCGCCGTGAGGAAGTTGTCGTTGTAGAGGTTGCCCTGGCCACTGCGCCAAGTCACCGAGGAAGACAACAGTCCCGGTAGGAAGGTGAGAGCGCCGCACGCGGCGGCGGCGGCCGCGGCGGCGGCCAGCCTCAGGCCGGGAAGCCATCGGCCCTGGTTGATGCGCTCCCCGATGACCACGCAGCCGGTGAGGAGACCCGCCGCTATGGCAGCGTGCGGGTACCCAACGCTGATGGCGAGGTAGAAGAAGGCAAAGGCGGGAACGGGTCCGGAATGTCCTCGGGCGTACCGCAGTGCGCTCGCCCACGCCTGGGCCACCCAGGCCATGCTCGTTAGCGCGGTGACCCACGAGGCCTCGTCATAGAACAGGGAGAACCCTGCGAGCGGTACTGCGGCCCCCGCTACTGCTGCCCACGGGGCGCGGGCACCGTACTCGAGCGCCACACGGTAGGTCCCCAAGGCGAGGATGACAGCGAACACGCATTTGACGGCCGCAGAGAACAGGGACAGGTTGTCAATCGACGGCGCGATCAGGTTGATGATGACCTGCACGGGGTTCCACAGACCGCCCTGACCTTCCACCGCCCAGTTGCCGCCCATCCATTGGTCAGGGCTGATCGAAGGGAGCTCGCCAGAACGCAGCATGCGCCCGAGCGCGATCCAGTTGGGCACGGCGCCGGACTCCGTATCGTCGGAGTAGAAGAAACGCCTGTTCTGAACGAGAATCAACGCGTAGCTCACGAGCACCACCAGCGTGGTGAGCCCACCCCAACTCCACCGCTGGCGACGCAACCGCAGCGCAGCGCTGCCCCGGCCCATGGTCAGGCGCGCTCCCGCCACGTCGCCGGGGGCGGCGGGTGACGGGAGCACTAGTCGTTCTGAGGTGAGCACGCGAGCACCTTGTTCGCAGCGGGTATCGGCAACAGTCTGAGACTACCCACCGGCGTTGGGCTGATTCGCCTTACGCGCTGGGGCCTGTCGCCAGGTGTCACACCAATCACCAGTTGCTGCCGGTCAAGCGCTGGCTGGCCGCTGGCTTACTTCCCAGGACGCCGCGATTGGGCGGCCGTTGCCGCCGACCCGCTTGGCGAGTCGGTGTAATGGCGCTTCTACCGCAAGGTGGAACGCCCAGCCCACGGCGATCGTAAGCGGCACGCAGATGACGGTAACCAGGACGTGCGGGCGGCCCCGCAGGAGGAAGCCAACCGTGACCACTATCCGCTCATGGGTGAGGTAGCAGCTGTTCGAGATGGTGCCGAGGAACTGCGCCGACGACGAGCGGACGATGGGAGCGGCACGCCAAACCCCACTGACGGCGCTGAACTCAGAGGGCGGCCCCGGTCACGATCGGCGCCAGTAACGTCGAGCTGAGGGTAGCGATGACCGGGTCGGGTTTGCCACCGTTCAGCTCGATGAGGCGGCTCCAGCTCGTCACCGGCTGCTTACTGGTAGCGGTCACGCGATAGACGGTAGGTGCGCCCTCGGCCATTGCGAATACCTCCGTGCTGACCGCGCCCGACGAGGTGGCAGCGATGGGGAGCGTGCTGCAGGTTAGGTCGCTCAGAATCGTGACCGGCAGCGCAGACGAGCCCAATGTCGTTACGTGCTGGTATACCCCGCCGCGACCGAGGTAGATGGTTCCGGCGCAGCTCAGCAGCGTCGAGAGATTAAGGGCTGCCCTCGGGTAGGCGGCCACCGTAGCTGAATCGATTGGCGGGTAGGCGCCCTGCAGCCCCAGGTTGGCGGCGGTGGTGAAGCTAGGCAGGTGTACCAGGCCGGTGGTGCCGTCGACCAGGGACACGGCCCCGGCCGAGTCGATCACTAGTCCGCCAGGTTGCAGCAGGACTGCACCCTTGGGTAGCGCGGCTGCGACGTCGTCGGCTACCACGGTGATGGCTGGGGCTTGACCGCCGCCGAGTGCGACAAACGCTGGGTAGCTCACAACGGGACGGGCGATGGTCCCAGACACCCTGAATACGGTGTCGGTGGCAGCTCCCTTCACGTACCCGGGGCTACTCAGCGGTCCTTCGTCGGGCATCGCCCCTAGCAGCGAGTCGGAGAAGGTGGCCCAGCGGCCCGACCACTGGGCGCTGGCTGCGAGGTCGTGTCGGCCGGTGGGCGAGATGAGGTAGCTGCGTTGCCCGTCGACGCTGCGCACGAAACCGGCATAGGCGGGGTCGTGGGGCGCCGCATTGATGGAACCGGGATCGAGCCGGCCAGCGGTGAGGCTGCGCGCCCACGCATTCTGTGCGTTGATCGTCGTCGGGACGTTGGTAAAGTGTCCCGCGCGGCTCAACCAAACGCTTTTGTCGGCCCGTGATACGGCGAGTACGTCATCCCGGATGATTGGCGCACCGTAGGGCAGCACACCGAGCGCTGGCTCAGCGAGGGTCAGCCGTGAGCTTTGTACGCCGGCCGCCGCAAGGGAGGCATCGTCAAACGACTCCCGCTTAACGCGCGCGGTGACGTAGAACGCTTTTCCTGACGTGGTGGACACCAGCTGGGTGAGCCCGCTGCCCTTGGTGAACAACCCGATTTGAGTACCGGTCAGGGGGACTGTACTCGCGCAGTCGTCCCCATAGTCGAAGACCATCGCGCAGGTGGGCGCCTGGTGCAGTACCGAGTCGTCAGCAGGTAGACCGCGCCGTCTGGTCCGCGAACGAAGCGACCCAGGACACGGCCCGTGGTGAAGCTGGCGAGATAATCAGGAGAGACGAAGCCGACGGCGCCGAGCGGAGCCAGCGAGTTCAGCGTCGCGAGGTCGCCAACCCGATACTTCGTCTGGCCGCTGATCAGGTACACCGTGGGGTCGGCGACTGAGCGCAGGAGGTAGCTGCCGTTTTGGGTGTCGCCGAACCAGTCACTGAACTGTCGCCAGAAGTTGCGATTGCCGTACGCGGAGCACCCGTCGCCGTACCGTAGAGGTTGTTCAGCGCGGCACTGTTGGGCTGGTAGGGGGTGTAGGTATACAGCCCGGCAGTGGCCTGGTTGGCGATGTACACCTGGGAGCTTCCGCAATTTCTGTCAGGATTATAGAGAATGGTGTTGACCCGGCCTGCTTGGTAACCGTATTGGGTCGGGTTCATCGCGTAGATCTTGAATTGCCGCGCCGCCATGTAGACCTGGTTGAAAAGCCCGTAGTAGGTGGAGTCGCACGCGGCAGTGTCGGGGCAGCCGTAGCCAGTAGCGGATTGGTAGGCAATGGCCGACAGCGTCCATCTGGTTACGATGGACGACTCCTTCTGGAGGAGAACCAGCAATGATCGCGGGCTGATCTGGCAGCTCCGGGCAACGTTGGCAATTATTGTCGCTGCGCTCTCGTTGCCAGCCGCGGTGTACCCGGCGCACAGGCCGTTCTCCGCGCTCCTGGTCGGGGTAGCGGTGGTGTAGTCCTTGAGGCAGGGCAGCCCGTTAGCTGCCTGGCACAAGCTGCCCTGGTCGGCGAGAAATGCCTGGATCTGATCCGGGTTCATCGAGCCGTAGTCGTAAAACACGCTGTCGGAGATGATGTTGCCGGCGTTCCATTGCGCAGCGGTCACCGCCGCCGCAGGGGGCGCCACCGTCACACTCAGGGCCACCACAGCGCCCCCGGCGACCGCCACGGCCAGGGCCGCAGCTATTAGTCGAGTCAAATGGGGCGCCACCATGAGCATCCCCCAAAACCGTGGAGGCATGGACTATGAGGAGTAGTCATGCCAGAGATTCGAAGGAAGTTCGACCCGGAGTTCCGTGAGGGGGCTGTCCGGATCGTCAGGGAGACCAAGAAACCG
>JAABUV010006771.1_pt1 | contig 12317 bp, 15 predicted proteins | sample 5559971 | NCBI WGS metagenome assembly JAABUV01 (sample SAMN10711881, study PRJNA513362) | rock metagenome | isolation source: Antarctica rocks | place: Antarctica: Victoria Land, Knobhead nord | collected 2015-12-19
CGCTGGAGGCCTGGTTCGGCGAGCTGCTGCGGGGCGTGCGCGGCCCCAGGCTCGGCGCCGCCGCCGCCGACCACCGCGTCGACCCGGCCGAGGCCGATCGGCGGCGCCGGTGCGAGGCCGCGCGCGCTGCGCTGCTGGAGGCCGCGCCGGCGGCGCTGCGCCTGGCCGCCGCGCCGGGCGAGCGGGGCGCGCGCGCGGCGCGCGTCGCCGCGTGGCTGCGGGATCTCGCTCGCGAGTGACTTGGGGCGCGCGCGCAGTGCTGCGCGCGGGCTGACCTGCAGGCTGGCCTCGCGTGTTTTGCAGCGTCATCTGCATTGTGGGTGCAAACAAGGTCGCCGGCGCTCTCACAACGGCCGACGACCACAGGAGACAGGGTAGATGCGCATGCCGCCCGGCATTCTGCTCACACCGAGCTCGCATGTTACATGCACTGTCAAGCTTGCCCTACGGGCAGCCTCCCCGTAATGTACAGTGGACTTGGGCCCGCCGTCAAACAGCGCATGGCCGTCAAAGCTCGCTGCGCGCGAGCGATGCCGGCAGTGGCGCGGCCGCGCGCGCGGGCGTCAGGCCCCGCCGCGCGAGATCCCCAGGTGGTACAGCAGCCCGAAGCCGCCAATCGCCGCGATGACCAGGCCTGCCGCGGGCATGGGCACTGTTGTGCGTGCTGACGGCCAAACTCACCCATGCGCCCAGCTCCAGCGCATGCGGCGCCAGCCGGACGGCAGGACCGCGCACCCGCAAAGGCGCAGCGCGCGCCGGCAAAGTGCCCGTCGCCAATGTACATGTCCCTGCGCGCCAATGGCCGGGCGTCAGCGCAGCATGGCGCGCGCGCACAGCAGAGACCAGCCACGCTCTAGAGCAGCAAGCGTGTCCGCCGCTGCCTGGCACGCCAGAGGCCTGTACACGCCCCAGCCCCCACTGCAGCGCGAGCCCGCGGCCGGCCGCAGCGTGGGGCGCGGGCGGCGCGGCGCGCACGTGAGGTTGTGCATGCGGTCGGCCGACAGGATGACCAGCGTCAGCGAGACCGCGAGGAAGGCGACCACGGCCACGCGCGCCTGCGCGTGCGGCGCGCGCGCCCGGCGTGAGCCCGCATGCACTCTGCAACAGCCTGCACGCGTCGCGGCCGCCCGGTGGCTTGCGAGGATGCAGAGCGCGCGCCTTGACCAGCTCGCGGGTGACGAGCGCGGCGGAGATGAGGCACAGCGTGATGAACAGCAGGAAGACCGTGAACCAGTCAAAGCGCAGCAGGTCGCCGGCGCCGAGGTCCTGCGCGCGCGCGCGCGCGCCGCGTCATGCACGCCCTGGGCGCGGGCCGGAGCGCGGCGGGCGGCGCGGCGCACGGGGTAGTTGGCGTGCATGTATCTGATGTGCAGGTACCCGTTGTCGTTGCCCTGCGCGTTGTTGAAGCCCTGCCGCGCGCGCGCACAGTGCGTGGGCGGCGCAGCGCCAGGCGGCTCCTGGTTGCTGTGCAGACGGCGCGAGCGAGCGCGGGCGCCGCCTGGACGCCGGCCAGGCCTCCCAGCGCGATCACCCAGCCCGCCCACGTGAGGAACAGCCAGAAGGATGCCATGGTGTACGACGCCTGCGCAGCGAGCGCGCGTGGGCCCAGAACGCAGATTGTAAACGGCCAGGGCGGGCAGCGCGGCGCGCGTCACCAGGCCACCGACGATGCTCGGGTCTTGGAAGCCAGGCAGCGGGAGGCCGCCGCCGCCGGGCGCCGCGCCTGCTCGGACCGGGCCGTGGGTGCGGGGTGCGGGCGGGCGATTACTTAAGGCACAGCACAGAGCAGGGCGCACCGCCTGCTTCCGCCTGCTTGCTGCCGGGCGCGTAGGCCATGCTGGCAAGGCGCGCGAGCTGCGGAAAGGCGCTTCTTTTAAGTGTGCCTGGCGCGCCGGCTGCGGTGCACGGCCGTCGGTACCTCTGGTACGCGCGCGCTGACCACCTGCCTGCACTTGCTGACACGGAGGATGGTGCAGGCGGAGGCGGAGGAAGGGGGATGCGAGGTGGTTGAGGTGGTGCATCCAAGAAAGGGCAACCCTGGACAGGGTTTGATGCTCCTGCTCTTAAATGGTCCTTCAAAACATGCATTAGCTGCTCAGCAAGTCACGGCCAAAAACGCTGTAGCCTTGCCTAGGCCAGGCGGCATGCACGGCGCGCCATGGCAAATCTGTGAACCTAAGAAACGACACCCTGGCCCGCGCCCCCGGACAGGACGGACGGGCGTGTGCCCGTGCAAGCGCGCGGGGATGCACAGCCCGACAAAGGACACGCTCGCACTCTCAGGGTCCGGCTGCTCGCACGCTGTCGCTGCGGAAAGAATGGTGTGGCGGGGCATGCATTCCAAAACCTGGCCGGCGCGCGCCGCGGCGCCCGGCAGTCGCCGCCCCCCCGCTCGCACCGGCCCTCTGGCCGGCGCAAGGGCCGCGCTCCGCATCTGCGCCACGGCGGGCTGCCAGCACTGCGGACGGCGACCATAAACAGCTGACAATCAGGGAGAGAGCTGCCTGCCGGCCGCGCTCGATGGCAGCGCCCAACATGGCCACTGCCTCCCACCGCAACCATGCGCCTCCCGCGCCACACCCAAGCAGACTCCCTAGCGCCGCCCGCCCGCTTGGCGCCCGCACGCGCACGCCCCGGCGCCGCTGCCGCTGCAGCGCCCCTCCCCAGCGGCCGGCGGGGCGCCGCGCAACCCTACCCTATAGCGCCGGCTACTCCACGCCCTCGATCTTGTCCTCCACGTCCATGTAGAGCTGGCGCAGGCGGTCGATCTGGTCCTCCGACGCGTCCCAGTAGCCGCGGCCGTTGGCCTCCAGGAACGTGGCCACCAGCTTGCGGAAGCTGTTGGGGTTGGCGTCCAGCAGCCTGCGCGGCATATCCCGGGGGTTAGGGTAGGGGTATGGGGCGGCAGGGGTGCTGCAGCGCCGCCTCGGCAAAAGGCACCACTGCTGCCGGTGTGGCCGCGACGGGCATCAAGCAAGGCCGCTCCTGGCACATCCGACACGCTCACGGCACCAACAAGGGTGCGCGTCCAGACAGGCGCCGCCGCGAGCGGCGGGCGCGGGCGCGCGCCGCTTAGCCATGTCCGGGTCGTCGATGAAGGTGGCATTGGCCTCGTCGTAGACCCAGCCGTCCACGGCGCCCGCGGTGGCGGACCAGCCCATGGTGTTGGTCAGGCGCTTCTGGATCTCGCGCACGCCCTCGTAGCCGCTGGACAGCATGCCCTCGTACCACTTGGGGTTGAGCAGCTTGGTGCGCGCGTCCAGCCGCACCTGGCTCGACAGCGTGCGCACCTGCGCGCAAGCGGCCCCGGCTCGCGCGCCGCCTTTGCAAAGGCCGGCTGCCGCCCGCGCCGGCGCGCGGGTGGCACTGCCGCGCGCGCTGTGGGTGCAGCGCGCATGGATGCACGTCAAGTCCGCAGTTACACAGCCCACGCGCGGCACCCGACCACGGCACGGCCGGAGCATTGACAGGAGGCGCGCGCCTGCGCGTTGGCGGTGGTGGTGTCGGCGATGAAGGAGGACGGCGTGCGGCCGTCGCCGCGCAGGCCGGCCACCAGCTTGGTGGGGTCGCTGTCGAAGTAGTGGCTGACGTCGGTCAGGCTGATCTCGCTGCTGTCCAGGTTCTGGAAGGTCACGTCCACCGTGCGCATGGCCGCCTCGAAGCCGTCGCGGTCGGCCTCGCCGCCCGCGCCCGGCCTGCCGCGGCGCGCTGCGCCGTCGGCCCGCCGCTACGCGCAGTGCCCGCGCCTGCCCTGCGTTGCGGTAGGGTCAGGGTCAGGGTTGGAGGGTGCGCGGGGCGCACCGGTCCGAGTTGAACGCGAACGACTTGCGCTGCAGGTACATCTCCTGCAGCTGGCTCTCGTCCTGCCAGCTGGAGTTCTCGACCGCCAGGTTCACGTTGCTGCTGTAGGAGCCGCTGGCGTTGCTGAACACGCGCGTGGCGGCCTCGCGCACGCTCACGCCGCGCTCCTCCGCCTGCGCGCCGCGCGCCGGCCGCGTCAGGCGCCCGCGCCCGCGCCCATTCGGTGGAGGGTGTTGTCCTGCTTTTGCCGCTCTGCACAGGGCTGGCCCTCGTGCAGTAAGTGACGCTTGCAGACTGCAGCGCTCGCAGGGCGCAATGCCCTGTGCAACAGGATCAGGGCGCCGCCCGGGCGGGCGCCGTCTCCAGCGGCCGGCGGCCGCTCCCCAGGGCTGGTGGGCGGGTCAGGGTCAGGGTCAGGGTCGGGCCGCGCCTGCTCGCGCGCGTGCTTGCGCACAAAGTTCATCTCCTCCGGCTCGTCCTGCTCGGCGGCCATCTTGATCGCGCGGTCCAGCAGGTTCATCTGGTTGACAAACAGGTCGCGGAAGACGCCGGAGCAGTTGACGACCACGTCCACGCGCGGCCGGCCCAGCTCCTCCAGCGGCATCACCTGCAGCTTGTTCACGCGGCCCAGCGCGTCGGCCACCGGCGCCACGCCCACCATCATCATCACCTGCGCGCCGGGCGGCGGCTGGGGTAAAAGCTATGGTAAGGTTTGTGCCAGGGTGGCGCCCATGACCCTGTGCGCGCGAAGGCATCGGGGCCTGCCGCGGCGCCGCGCAGGGCTGGGGCCGGTACCTGGGCGAGCGACTCGCCGTAGGTCTTGATGTTGTCGGTGCCCCACAGCACGACCGCGATCGTCTCGGGCCACTTGCCGCCGTTCTCGGCACGCTGCACCTCCAGCAGCCTGCGCGCCCCGCAGCCGGGCAGGGCTAGGTCGCGGGCCCCCTCAGCGAGTTGCGCCGCGGCAGCGGTCCCGCCCACTGGCCTCCCCGCCCTGCGAGCGGCAGCCGGCGAGGCATGCGCCGAGCTGGCCGTCGGCGCGCCGGGCGCCCGGGCGCAGGGGCGCACCGCTCGACGACGATGCGCGCGGACTTGACGGCCGCCTGCGTGGGGATGGCCTGCGGGTCCAGCGCGTGGATGTTCTTGCCGGTCGGCAGCACGCCCGGGTTGCGGATGGGGTCCCCGCCCGGCCCCGGCTCCACGTACCCGCCCTGGCCGCCCGCGCGCAGCGCGCCCGTCAGCGCTCTGCTCCACGCGGCGGCGCGGCGCACGCACGCACATCGCACAGGGGCCTGCCCAGCAGCCAAAAAGCAACATCTGACACCAGAGGCGGCGGCCGCGCCCACAGATGCGAGATGCGCGCGGGCGCGCGCCTCGAGCGCCTGGCGCAGCGCGCCCAGCTCGTTGTCCTTGACGATCTGCTCCAGGCAGAAGTCCAGGTACGTGAACACGCCCGCCAGCTGCTTCTTGTCCGCCTTGGCGAACGCGGTGCCCTGCGCGCCGCGGCGGCGCGCCCGTCGAGGCCGCGCGCGGCAACGCTGCTGCGGCGACCCGGCCGGCCGGCACAGGGCTTGCCGTCCGCTCAGAGCAGGCAGGCGTATCCAGCACACGCACCGGCCTGCCCGCCAGCCAGGCAGCCTCGCCGTTCGTGCAGAGGGTAAAAAAGGGGCCCTCACTTTCAATCAAGGGGGCGGGGGCCGCGCCTTGAGCGCCGCCTCCCAGGGCTGCGCGCGGAAGCCGATGCGGCGCGCCAGGCCGGTGAAGGTGTCGGAGGCGATGATGCCGTCGGCGTCGGTGCGGTCGTCGACAAACGCGCCCACCATCGCGCGCGTCGTCTGCGTCATGTCCTGCAGCAGGTTGACCTCGTCCAGCACGCCCTGCGCGCGGCCGGCCGCCCCCGCTCGCGCCGGAAGAGCGCGCAGGGCTTGGGGTAGGGCATGACGGCAAGGGTCTAGGGCGGAGAACCGCGCACGCGGCGGCACCCGCGCGCCTCCCGCCCTGACGCCATGGGCAGCCCTGCCCTGATAGGGCTCTCCTGTTTGCCGGGCCCACGGCAGCCGGCAGGCAGCGGGCGCGGCCGGGTCCGGGCGGCGCGCCTTGTTGTTGTTGAGGTAGATCTCCTCCATGTTGCGCCCGATGCTGCGCGCCAGGATGCCCGGCAGCCCAGCGACGGGCGGGTCGTTGTCGGGGCGGTCGATCTCGGCGATGTTGACCAGCGTGGCCACCGCCTCGGCCGCCGTGGGCGGGCTGCCCACCACGTGCAGCCCGCACGGCAGCAGCCGCGACTCGATCTCCATCAGCCTGCGCGCAGCCGGCGCGCGCAACGCTCGCATGCGGCCCGACATCGGCGCACCCGGCCGCTGTGGCCGGACACCGACACTGCTCAGCTGCAAGCGTCCATGATGCGACCAGCGCGCGCCGCGCGCTGCCCGCGGGGTCATGCACGCCGCGCGGCGCCAGGCGGCGGGGGCGCCGCACTTGGAGTAGACCTGGCCGACCACGGTGTCGCGGCCCTCCAGCGACAGCTCCTTGGGGTCGGCGTCCGGCAGGCGGATGTCCTTGTCCAGGTTGCACTGGCGCGCGGTCTCGATGATGGTCGCGCAGATGGCCGGCCCGCGCCCGCTCTCCCGCAGCGTCTGGTAGCTGGCGATCAGCTCCTTGAGCTCCTGCACGCGCACGCGCCAGCCGCTCGACGCGCCGCGCCTACTTTGGCATGCGCGCGCACGCGGCAGGGGCGCACGCCTGCCGCGCCGGCCGGGCGGCCGGGGGCGGGGGCGGGGCGGGCCGCGCGCCTTCAGGCCCTTGTACAGGCCGGCATTCTCGGCGGGCGGGGTGAGGTAGGAGATGGTGTTGGCGTAGGAGCGCCGCTTGGCGATCGTGGCCTCGCTCGGGTTGTTGGCCGCGTAGTAGTACAGGTTGGGCAGGTCGCCGATGAGGCTGTCCGGGTAGCACACGCCGGACATGCCCACCTGCTTGCCGGGCATGAACTCCAGCGAGCCGTGCGTGCCAAAGTGCAGCACCGCGTCCGCCTGCGCGCGCGCGCCGCCCGGCCGCCTCAGCTTCCCGCGCGCGCTGGGTCGCTGGCAACACCAGCTAGGCAGCCGCGCCCGGCGCCGGCCGCTGCGCACTCCCCAGGCTCCAGAAGCGCCGCCCCCTGCTTGGCCTGCCGGCGTGCGAGCAGGCGCGGGCGGGCGGCGCCGGCCGCGCGCCTTGAAGATGCGCTCCAGGAAGGTGTAGTAGGCGGCAAAGCCGTGGTGCGGCGACGCGGAGCGGCTGAACAGCAGGCGCATGGGGTCGCCCTCGTAGCCGAACGTGGGCTGCACGCCGATGAACACGTTGCCAAACTGCTTGCCGAAGACGAGCAGGTCCGTGCCGTTGGTGTTCAGCTTGCCTGCGCGCCGCAGGCGCCCCGCCTCAGTGCCCCCGGCCCGCGCCTGCCCAGCAGGCGGGCGCCGCGCCGCGCCGCCAGGCACGGCAGCATCACCGCTCGGCCGCGCCGGCTGCCGCGCCGGCGGCCGCGCCAGCTTCGGAAGGCTGGGGGTGCAGGCAGCGCTTCACCCATGCGCGCGGGCGCCGCGGCACGCACCGGGCGGCTTGCCCCAGTTCTCCTCCAGCGCGTCGGCGAAGGGGCACAGGCGCTGGTACTCGTTGACGGACATCTTGTACGCGACGTTGAGGTCGGCGCTGTTGTACTTGGCCGTCGGGTCGTTGAGCACGCTCTGCATCAGCGCGCCCTCGTCCGCCGGCAGCTCGCCCACGTCGTAGCCGTCCTGCTGCAGGTCCTGCGCGCGTCGGCCACCAGGCGTCGGCGCGCAGGGAGGGCCACTCACTGTATGCCGCGGGCTTGACAGGCGTAGTGTGTCGGCGCCGGCCCCGCTCCCGCTGACTGCCTGGCGCGAGCGGTCGCTTGGTGCGGACCCACCCACGCTTTGGTGGTACCCACACAAAGCGCTGCAGGCTGGGGCTAGCAGCGCTTGTGTGTGAGTGGGCGGTGTGCGGCTGCGGCGTGCGCGCGGCGCGCACGTTGAGCACGCGAAAGATGGAGCCAAAGACGTTGAGGTACGCCGCGGTGCCCACGTTGCCCTTGTCCGGCGGGAAGCTGAACACCGTCACGGCCACGCGCTTCTGCGCCTTGGGCTTGCGCGCCAGCCTGCGCCGCCGGCGGGCCGCCGCTCAGACAGGCGCCATGCAGCCTCTGCCGCGCAGCCGCCGCCTCGCCGGCCCGGAACACTTTCACGCGCAGCGTGTGCACAGGCACGCCGAGATGGTCAGCCCGCAGGGCGGCGCTGCCGCGGCGCGGCGCACTTGGCCCAGTTGATGGCGCGGTTGCACAGGGTGTCGATGCGGTCGGGCAGCGAGTGGCTCTTGCCGGTGTTGGAGTCGCGGCCGGCAAACACGATTGGCTCCAGCGCGCCGTCCAGCTCCGGCAGCGCCACCTGCGCCGGCCCGGGCCGCCCGCGCCCGGTCAGCGCGCCGCCCGCCGCCGGTCAGCCCGCCGCGCCGGGCCCGCGCTGCGAGCGCGGCGGACGCGCCGCACGGGCGCTCGCGCGTCGCAAGCGCGCGCGCGCGCGGTGTGGGGCCCCGGCGGGGCGCCCGGCAGGGCGGGCGGGGCGCGCGCCTGCAGCGCGACCTGCACCGGGTGCACGCCCAGCTCGCTCTCCAGCCACTCCTCGGTCGTCTGGAACACCAGCGGCAGCGACACCAGGTACGGCACGTTCAGCTTCTTCAGCGCCTCCACCGCCTGCGCCCGCGCCCGCCCGGTCGTCAGCGCTGGGCCCCAGCAGGGCCGCGCGCCAGCGCGCGCCAGCGGCCCGCAGCGGCCTTCCCAGGTGCTGGACCCGGGACAGGCCGGCGCGCAGGTCGCCCAGCGGGCGGGCTCGGAGCCAGGCCGCGACGCGGAAGCGGGCCGCGCGCCTTGGGCGCGTCCTGCCGCGCAGGCCCGCCGACCAGCGCAAAGCCGGTGAGCGAGACGACCGCGTTGACGTACGCCCGGCCCGAGCCCAGCGGGTCGTAGAAGAACTTGCGCACGGGCAGCGAGAAGTCCAGCCCGCCCGCAAACACCGGCACCACCTGCGCGCGGCCGCACCGCGTCGGCCGCGCGGCCCCCCGCCCTGGCGCGCGCGCCGTTCCAGCCATCCTCCACTTGTTCACAGGTGCAGACCAAAAGCTGTGCTCGTTGGCAAGCATCCTCTGTCGTTGTCACTGCTATTGTGATTGGCGCGCGGGCGCGCGCCTTGGCGCCGCGCGCCTCCAGCTCCGAGACCACGCCCGAGTAGTGGCCCTCGTCGCCGGTGACCAGGTGCGAGCGCTGCAGCACGAGGCCCACGATCGGCGCGCCGGCGGGCAGCTGCAGGTCGGAGCGCGTGTCGTACCAGTTCAGGTACTCCTTCACGTCCTCGTACATCGCTGCGCGCGCGCGCCGCCGCCGCCTCAGGGCGGGCGGCGAGGGTTCCACAGCGCCGGCGCCAGTGCGTATAATAGCGCTTCCCACACCAGGCTGCGGCAGCGCGCACATGTGCGGGGCCGGCTGGGTGCAGGCGCCGGGGGCGCGGCGGGCCGGGCGCGCACTGGGCGCGAGCGGGTGCCAGATGCCGACGTCGGGGAACAGCTGCGGCTCCGCCACCGCAAAGTCGGCGCCCTTGAGCGCCGGCACGTACATCTGCGCCACGTTCAGCAGCAGGCCCTCCAGGTTGGCCGCGTTGCCGCCGAGCCAGTACTGCAGGCTCTGCACGAATGCGCGCGCGTCCTGCGCGCGCGCACCGCGGCTTGGGGCAGCGCACGCGCACGCGCCCCTCTCCTAGGACGCCGGTGCATGCGGCACGCCAGCCCTGGCGGGCGGGCGGCGGGGCGCGCGGGCTGCCAGAGCCCGCGAGGCGCAGGCCCCGACCCTAGACCTGCAAGCGCGGGCAGGCCCGGCACCTGCGCCTTCTCGCTCGGCAGGTACTTGAGCACCGCCGGCAGCGTCCGCACGAGCTTGAGCAGGCTCTCCTCAAAGTTCTCGTTGCTCTTGCGCTGCGCGCGCATGAACTCCGCGAACGGGCTCTTGCTCTGCCCCAGCTGGGCCAGGTTGAACGTGCCCAGCTTGTTCAGCCGCCTGCGCGCGCCAGTGCCGCGCGTGAGCGCCCCGCCGCTGAAAGGCCCCAGCGCATGCATGCGGCGGCCGAGCACGCCCGGTCCCCGCGCGGCGCGGGCGCGGGCGGCGCACATGACCGCGGGCATCGACGGAAACACCAGGCAGGCGTCCAGCTGGTCGCGCACGGGCGTGACGGTCTCCACGATCTGCGCGCGCGCGCGCGGCCACGTCAGGCGCCTGCGCGGTGGCCGCGCGGCCTGCAGCCGCGCCGGCGCCGGCCGCCCCCGGCGCGCGCGCCGCCTCACCTTCTCGGCGAGCTCCTCGATGAAGATGAGCGAGCCGATGAAGATGTTGGCTGTCTGCACGTCCGTCTGGAACAGCGCATAGTTTTTCGCGTCGCGCAGCTCCTCCAGCAGGTAGCCGACCACCTCCACGCACACCTGCGGCCGGCCCCGTTGCTCAATACCGCGGCCGGGGCACCCTGGCAGCGCCGGCAGGCCGACGGGGCCGCGGCAAGCGCACGAGGCGCGCCTTGTCGTTGGTGGCGTTGATATTCCTGACCGCCGCTCCGAGCGCCGACTGGTACTGCGCCTCCAGCACCACGTAGACCACCTTCAGCCGCGTGCGGCTGCCCACAAACTCGGGCATGATGCGCCGCGTCTCCGGGTTGGTGCTCGTGAACAGGCCCCCGCCTGCGCCGCGCATGCATGCACTCCCTGCTCAGCCTGCCGGCGCATTGGCCGGGCGGGCAGGACGGCCTGCGCCACCAGGCCTCCAGGGGCACGGCAGGCCGCCCAGGGCGGCGGGGCAGCGGGCAGGCCGAGACGGCACGCCGTCGTCGTGGGCAATGCAGCCGGCCCGGGGAGCTCACCCATCCCCTGCCCGATGCTGACCTTCACCGGGGACCCCTCGTCGTTCGAGTTGGAGAAGGTCAGCGGCGGCTTGGGCCCCGTCGCGATGGCGCAGGGCACCTGCGGCGCGCCCAAGCTCAGCCTGCGCTGGCTCGAGCGGCCGCACACCGGCTCAGGCTGGGGCCGCGCCTGGCGCGTGACTGCCGGCGCCCGCGCCGCCCGCCCCCGCCGCAGCGCCTGCCCTCGCGCCGCCTGCGGCGCGCAGGCATGGGTCAGCGGCGCGCCGGATAGCACATATATGCAAGGATGGGTTGCAGCGCGCAGCCACCTGGCTGCTCGTGGAGGCGAGGCCATCCAGCCGCCTGTTGCACGTGTACGCGGGCCGCAGGCCCAGCGCGCCCTCCATTACGGGCGCTGCTCGACTCCCCGCGCTGTCGCTTGTAGGACGGCTGTAGTGTGACTGCTATCTACCGGCCGTCACCTAGCACACCGTCTCCGTGGTTGGCAGCGAGTTGCGGCAGTGGTGCCAGGATTGCCTCAGGCTAGCCTTCTGATCCTGAGGGCTAGGGTTGTTGGGGCCTGGGATTCCCCATCAAGCGGGGGCTTTTCTGCTTCTGTACTACAAACTACGGTTGCCAGCCCGATGCCGCTGGAGCGGCCCGGCTGACCGCGGGCCGCGGCGCAGCCCGAGCGCGGCGCCCCTGTCGCCGCGATGCTGCGCAAGCGCGTCGGGCAGTACTACCTGGGCAGGACGCTGGGCGAGGTGCGGCGCGCCCGGGGCGGCGCGGTGCAGGGGAGCCGTGCGGCGAGGCCGGCCCGGCGCTGACGCGCGCGCGCCGGCAGGGCACGTATGCCAAGGTGAAGTACGGGCAGCATGTGGACACCGGCGAGGTGGTCGCTGTCAAGGTGCGCCCGTCTGGTTCTGGCGGGAGCGGGGCTCCGGACCCCGTGCGTGCGGCCTGGCAGCCCGGGCAGCGCGCCGCAGGTGCTCGACCGCGAGCGCCTCCGGGAGGACAACATGCTGCAGCAGATCAGGCGGGAGATCGCCATCCTGCGTGACCTGCACCACCCCTACGTCGTCGACCTGAAGGAGGTGATGGGCTCGCGCGACAAGATCTACATGGTGCTCGAGTGCGCCCCGGCCTGCGCCACGCCGCGGCCCGGTCCCCGGCCGCGGCCGCAGACGCGCCGACGCGCCCCGCCGGGCGCAGGTTCCTGCCGGGCGGCGAGCTGTTCGACAAGATCGTGTCCGAGGGCCCCATGGACGTGCGCCCTCCGCCCCGGCGCGCTCTGGGCGCCCCGCAGGCGGCGCGCCGGCCCGCGCGCTCAGCGCCGGCGGCGCGCGCGCGCAGGAGGCCGTCGCGCGCAAGGTCTTCCAGCAGATGCTGGACGGGCTCGACTACTGCCACCGCCGCGGCATCTTCCACCGGTGCCGGGCCTGTCTCATTTGCATCACTTGGTTTGCCTGCCGCAGAAGCGACTGGCCGATTGCTGGCAGCGCGCGGGGCGGCGGGCGCGGGCGCTGACCCGCCCGCGCCCCGCGCAGGGACCTGAAGCCGGAGAACGTGCTGCTGGACGGCGCAGGCAACGAG
>JAABUV010006772.1_pt1 | contig 12316 bp, 13 predicted proteins | sample 5559971 | NCBI WGS metagenome assembly JAABUV01 (sample SAMN10711881, study PRJNA513362) | rock metagenome | isolation source: Antarctica rocks | place: Antarctica: Victoria Land, Knobhead nord | collected 2015-12-19
CTTAAATAGAAGCTCTTGTACTCACCTTCTTCTGTATTCTTAATATTCAGTTATAGCTACCTCTAAAGATCAAGCACTATTCAACCCTGACTTCCGCTGGTTGACTCACCTAGGCACGGTTCTGACATAGAACATCACGCTGAACTGATTTTATTGATGCTATTCAGATGCTATTGTGATATGCAGCCCAACAAGGACCGTTTCTACATAGGGGGACATCACAGATATCACAGCCAAAGGTAGAACGCTTTCCCCGCTCGCTACCACCTAAATTTGGTGTAATTTCATCGAGAACTTGTCGTTTTCTAGGTCTGAATGTCAAGCCTATCTTCTTGCACCCACGACAGTCACCAAGACTCTTTCTTCTGCAGATTTGATGATCTTCTATTCATATCATTGAACGTTCAATTGCTGATTCAATTGATGTTCTTTTTCACTTCAGAAACTGTCTTTCAGAGATCTGAATTAAATCTGTAGCCAGAGTCGTTCTGAACTCGCTATGAACAGTGTATTTAGTCTTCTTCAAAACCTCTGAATGCAAAGAGAGTTTATAGACATTGATAATGCTGATTTCAATCAAGAACTCGTACAAGACCTTATGTTCTTCTGATCTACATCGATGATTGTATGCATAGAAAGATCGTAACTGATCAGCCTGATCAACAGCTCTCATGTAATAATTATAAATGTCATCAAAGTTTGAAATTGAAAGCATTGCATAAGATTTATCATCGAATGAAGTTCTTGCAGTCTTAGCATTGATAAATGTTTTAAAAGATTTCTTTCTATCGCGAATGATATAGATTTGATCATCAAACATAGTTGATTGAAACAAGATGATAAAGTTATCTTTTCAGATGAATTGCATGATTTGATTATCAGAGATGATTATTGAAAGAATAAAGCAAACAGTATCACATCTGATGAAATCTATCTAGATTGTAGAAAGAAGTCACAGACTGCTCTATTTATATACTGTCATGCATGACAAAGTTGCAACACACGACTTTATCTTTGATGCTAGTTTAAAGAGAGCTGCTAGAAACAAGTCTGACTGAATTCAGACTGAATTCAGAGCTATCACAATAAGCTGCTAGAAACAAGTCTGTCATTGCACTTCTCAACACTTTCACTCAATGCTTGCAAGTTTCTCAGCTTTCACTGCTTTTCAGTTTCAGTTGTTCAATGAATCTCTTGAAGTTCTGTTGAGATAGTGACTTGATCAATTCATCTGCTATCATATTTTGACTAGAAATAAAATTCACTGAAATCTGATTTTTCTTGTGCAGATTTTGAATGTGATGATAAGTGATATCAATGTACTTCAATCTTTCATGAATATGAGCATTCTTAATCAGCATAAAAGATGCTTGATTATCTTTCTTGAGCTGTGTGAATGAGACAAATTGATGAGTAATCTTCTTAAAAATATCAACATGATTATGATTGATGTTTAAATACTTTGTCAGATTCATGTTCTTAAGCACTTAATTAATTCATAGATTTTTCTTGATGCAAATTAATAAAATTATGTACTCTGTCTTAATAATTGATGTGACAATAAACTTTTGCTTTCAACTCATTCAGAAGACTGATTCTTCATTAAGTATATAAATATAAATAAGAATTGACTTGTAATTTAGTTTGTCTGAGATGTAGTCTGAGTCAAAGTATTCTACTAACTTCATGCTTTCATTGACTTTGTACATGATGTTTAAATCAATAATGAAATGAACATATTGCATCAACTTCTTCAAAGCATGTTCATGATGTTTTGCAAAATCACTGAAATATTGATTTAATCAATTGAAAGCAAAAGCAATGTTGAGATAAGTATGAATTGCAGCATACATGAGACTTTCAATAATTTATTGATATTCATGCTGATTGATTCTTACATCTTTGAATTCAGCTGAGCAAAAAACATCATATTCATTCATTGAAAAATCTGTTGTTTTGTGCTTGTTTTATCTCATGTTGAGTCTTTCAAGAACATCATGAAGATAGTGAATTTAATTCATTCATAAGATTCATGTTTTTCTGTTGCAAGTGATTTGAATGTTAAGAATCTTTTTCATTTTTCTCAAATTCTTGACTTTGAAAATACATTAAAACTTATGCTTAAATCATTTAATGTTGTTCAATAATTTGAAGATGATAACTATGTTATCAACATATAGTAGCAACATGATTTCTTTTGATTCATGAATTAAAAGACATGAGTTTGCAACGCATTAAGCGAAGTTGAGTTCAGATAGCATTATTACACAATGATCATGTCAATCTTGTGCAGCTTGCTTGAAATCATAAAGACTTTAAAGAACTTTTAAAGCACAGTTGAATCTGACTTTCACTTCTGACAAAGAAAACATGTAAATGATTTCTTTGAGAAATGATTCAATAAACACATTATTTACATTAATTTAATGAAGTTTAAGATTCTTCATTGTTGCAATGATTAAAAAGACTTGCAGAGTGTCAAACTTAATGATTGATGTGAAAGTATTTTCATAGTTAACTTCATGAATTTGAGAGAAATCTCTGACTATCAATTTTGTCTTCAATTTATCAAGAAAATCATTAATGTGCATTTTTGATTTGAAGACTCATTTACTTGTCATGATGTTGATCTTTTTGAATGACACTTCTTCTTATCAGATTTTATTGATGACTAGCATTATAAGTTCTGCATTAATCACTTCTTTTTAAAGTTTCTTTCAAACTGAATTCTACATTGCATCTTTGTAAATGTTCAATGTGAGAATTCTTGTTGCTTTAGAAGAATCAGATTCATCAACATTGAATAATGTTTATGACATGCTTGCATCAGAATCATTCTCATCATCATTAACTTTCTTTGTGATGAATCAAATCATCATAGCTTACGAAATTTTAAATGTATATTCTTTCAATTGTTGATCTTCGCTGTTTCTTTTTCTCTTTAAAATGATTACATGCAGAAATGTTTAAGCTGCTGACTTAAACATGCTTGATGCAAAGACTTTTTGAGTGATTTAAACATTCATGTGAACTTTGCGCTCATTTGATGTATGTGACATAATTTTAGAATTGAGTGCATTCAAGTTGATCATGATAATCTTCAATGCATCAATTGATTCAGATGAAATGTTAATCAAGTTAATCACAATAATCTTCAATGCATCAATTGATTCAGATGAAACATTAATCATGAAAGCATCAGATTTTAAAATGTTAGTTGAAACATTATTCTTTGATGATCTTTTTACAAATTTTCACTCTGAAAGAATGTTGAATGTTTGCTTGCAAAGTTGTAAATTTATATTTTCATTCTTTTCATCTTCAACAAACTTGACAATGTAATTCTTGATGATTCAATTGAAATCTGAGACTCAAAGATGATATTGCTTATCAATATTTTTCACATATTTCATGAAAACATCAAATTTGTCTCTGTTCATGAATTTGTCTTATCTGTCTTCGACTGACAATGACTTAAAATCAATGTATGAGTAACATTTGCATTCTTATACTCATACATGATCAATTGAAAGCTTGATTTCAATGAATGTTTTCTTCAAGATCATAAGAACTTTATTGATTAAGAATTTCATGATGATTCAATTTTGCAAATAGACATTTGTCTTTACAGCTTCTGTTCAGAATTCAATGAGAAGTTCAACATTTTTGATCATGATTTGCATCAAGTTTTCTGTAATGTATATGATTCTTTCAACTACTTCATTTTGAATCAACATGTGTGAAACAATGTATTAAAAAACAATGTCAACTGATGAACATCAGTCATTTAAGATGATTTTAAGTTTCATGATGTTATCACTGCGTACTGAGAAAAGTTTGACATTGCTGTGAAGCTTTACACTGAGTTTTCATTTTCACAGAGTATCTGATACATCAAATCGTTGCTTCAAAGAAATGCATCAAGTCTTTCTGAAGTGATTGTCAATTATTTTTAGAAAGTACGACTCATTATTAAGAGACAATGATAGTGATTCACAAATGTTTATAAAAATGAAAGTTAAGATACTTATCTTTCAATTGTTGATATTATGTTCTCATTTGTTAATGAACTTAATAAGCGCACATATTTCACATACATTTTCATGATTGTTGTTAATGAAAATAGATTTTTTCAAAGTGATGATCTTATGAAGTTGATGAAGCTTTGCTGATTCAAGATGAGTGAAATGATGATGTTATAACTTATACAACTTGAAGCTTTTGTCATTTGCAAAACTAAGTTGATCGTGATCAACTTCAATCTTATTCTCATGATGAATCACATTAATATAAAATGTGAAGTGATTTAAATTCATTGAATTGTTGAAATTCATTAAACTGTGCATCACTGAAAATGCTGATAAAATGTCATGCTGCATAGCTGATAGTAATGCAAATTCATCAAGATTGTTTGCAATTCTTTTTACTATGTAAATGTCTTTGCATTTTAAAATCTTAATCATTTACTTTTTTTGCTTGTTATGCATGTACAAATCTTTATCATCAAAACTTTCTTGCAAATCTTTTTTACACATTCTTCTTTTAAAAAGAAGATTCATTTTAAGTTTAAAAATATGAAGAACAAAAAACAGCTTGACTGAATTTTCATGATGATCTTGCATGATTGCTGTGTTACAATGATTAATATACAATTTCTCTTCTTCAACTTTGATGATGCATCTTTTAATGTAAACTAAAGAATTATTAAAAAGTTGAAGTTGATCAATCATATGTGAAAAGACATCAGAATTTGCAATTCAATTGAATTCAGAAATCTTATTAACAATGTTCTTTGACAGAGTTGCAATATTCTCACTCTTCTCATTCTCATCTTTCTCATTGTTATTAAAGATTTCAGAATCATTGCTTTTTATGTTGTAAACTTTGTGTTTTTTGTGTTTATTCTTCAGAAGTTCAATGAAAGTTTGAAAATCATTAACATTCTTGTGCTTTGTTTTGTCTTTATTTTTGCATTTCTTTACAAGCTTTTGAGCTGCAGACAGATGAGAGCAATCGACTAAATAATATTCATCTTCACAGAAAAAACATTTTAAAAATCATTGCAACTGATGATGATGCAATTGATCACTGTCAAAGTTTGAAAGACTTTTGCAATGATGACTGATTTTGCATTTGTTTTGCTTATGATCAATGCATTTACATTCATTCTTTCGCTTAATTTATAGCATAATCTTTATTATCTTCAATTGTGCTTTCTTCTCTTGTAGCTTTTGAAGTTTCTTCTTGATGTTTAACTTATTTTGCACATCAATAATATTTTGAATGATTGTATATTTATTTAACAGTGATTGAAATAAGTCTTGAAAGTGACATTCTGACTTGAATAAATTGCTTATGTCTTTCTGTGTTGCAACGATCTTTCAAGTCAATTTAATGAGATGTGTTCATGTTTTTTCAATGAAGATATTTATCAACATTCTGTAATCAATGAAGTTTATCAGATATTATCTCTCAGTGATTTGTAGCTTCTCTTTGTATTTATAGCTTAAAGCATTTCAAATCTCTTTTGCTGATGTCTTGTTTGCAATGTATTCTTGATCATCAATGATGATGCAAATGATCAGTCAGTAATAAACTTTTGCATTGATTTTTTAACTTTCAAAGTTGAAAGATTGAATTTCATTAATGATGTTAATGATGTTGTTAAATGTGTTTAAGTCAGACTTGTCTTCAATAATGAATCACAAGTCTTTCTCAATGAATCATTTTTTCATAAGAGAAAATCATTGATTGCAATTCTTGCAAGTGAGAATGAGAACAGATCATCATTTGATGAAGAAGTCATTGAAGTCTATGATGTGCAATGTAAACTCAACTTGTTGTTAAAATTAAAGAAAAAAAATAAAAATATTAAATAAATTGATGAGTGAATTGAAAAGAATTTAATCTCGTCAATGATGATGAAAGTTTATGCATTCTTCAACGCGATCAAATGTATTTATTTATTCACTTTCTTAAAAACTTGTAGTAGATTATCAATTTGATGTGAATGCTTATTTATCTTCTTGTGAGATGTGTAGTAAGCTGTCAAATTTCACTGAACTTCTTTAAATCAATGTATTTATTTGTTTTCTTATGAGATGCATAGTAAGTGATTGCTAATTGCTCATTTGAATAAATCTTGTATTAAGTTGTCAAGCATCAAATGCTTAAAGTGTTTTAATCTAATTACATTGAAAGCTTCTTGCTAATTGAACTCATAATCTATTAAAAGAATAGAATGAACAGTATCACATCTGATGAAATTTATCTAGATTGTAGAGAGAAGTTACAGACTGCTCTATTTATATACTGTCATGCATGACAAAGTCGTGATGCACAACTTTATCTCTGACGTTAGTTTAAAGAAAGTTGCTAGAAACAAGTCTGACTGAATTTAAACTGAATTCAGAATTATCATAATAAGCTGCTAGAAATAAGTTTGTCATTGCACTTCTCAACAATGATCATCATTTTAAGCTTTTTTCAAAGTATTTTATCTTATTTCTTGTCTTGAATCTTCAGTTGAACAAATTTCTTATAGATTTTGAAGTTTGAATGAACTGTGTTGATGACTTTGTAGTCTTTTTTTCTTAAATATAATAGAAGCTTGTAACTTATGAAGAGATTGTTTAAAAACACTTTGTAAACGTAGTCTGATTGTTTAAACAATTGATTAAGAAGATCTGCTATCATTATGACTGTTTTATTACTTTTTAGTTTCTTTAAAATCTTGACATTCAAAGATTCTTTGTCATGCTGATGATAAATTCAGACTAGAACGTAATCTTCATCAACTATCACTCAGATTTTATAATTTTCAGAAGTGAATTTCGTGAATATGATAAGCGTATCATGCAATCAACTCTTGAATCGCTGCATTACTTCATTTACAATCATGAATTGATCAGATTTTCAGTGTTTTTTGCATGTTTTTTCAAGCAAGATATTAATAAACTTTGTTTGATGAGAAAAAGTCAGTTTTCTCTACTAATTTGTATGAAAAACATACGCAATTTATATGAGAAACACACTTACTTTCTGAAAGATAGCATTATCTGATCTGAATTTCAATTTATAGTTGAAGAAATACAAATTTCAATCAATATCTTCATATCTGTTCAGAATTATTGCTTCTTGAATCAATGAATGAAGAGACTTATTTAACTTCATATTTCAGTAGTTAGAAACTTGAGATTCTCTATGAAGATTCATATAAATGTGTATTTCAAAGTATGTCTTTAATTTTAGCTCATCTGTGTTCAAAAATGATTTAACTTTAAAGTTTTTTTCTTTCTCTCATCTGTGACTTTGATTGATGTATATATTGATGTATTTTGCTATTATTTGAAGTATTTCGAAGAAGAAATATAAATCTCATAAGCTTGCAACATCTAAAGAACTGATATTTGCTGATATATTGATTCAACTGACGTTTGAAGATATTTGAATAAACTCAAATCAATCATTTATATCAATGATAAAATGCAGATTGAAATGATCAGTTTTTAAATCAGTTGAATCAGATACTACGTTGCAGAAAAACATTATCAAGATGAGTTAAAACAATAAAGAGCTTTGTTAACATTGTTTTTATTTATAAAAAATAATCTTTTTAACAAAATCTTATGAAATCTGATTAAAGTTAATCTTAAAAATTAATTGAATTTTAACAACAGTCAAAGAAATAACATTTAAAGCAAAAGATATCAGAATTGACTTCAGTGAATGCATACAATATAATGTTCTTAAGATATATCTTTTTAAGTACTTGTATCAACAAACATGCTGAGTGAATAGTGCAAACAAAGAATTGTTTAAATGAAAGACAAAGCTGTCACGAAATATTTGCGTGATCTGAATCTTCTTTACAATGATTGAGATCAATCTGAATCATTCAAATTATTAAGAAGTGCAATGATAAACTTGTTTCTAACAGCTTATTGTAATAGTTCTGAATTCAGTCTGAATTCAGTCAAACTTGTTTTCAGCAGCTTTCTTTAAATTAATGTCAGAGATAAAGTCATGTATTACGACTTTGTCATATGTGACAGTATATAAATAGAGCAGTCTGTGACTTCTTTCTACAATCTAGATAGATTTCATCAAATGTGATATTGTTCATTTTACTCTTTCAATAAATTATGAGTTTAATTAGTAAGAAGCTTTCAACATAATTAGATTGAAACACTTTAAGCATTTGATGCTCAACAACTTAATATGAAATTTATTCAAATGAGTAATCAGCAATCACTTACTATATGTTTCATGAAAAGACAAATAAGTACACTGACTTAAAGAAGTTCAGTGAAATTCAACAGCTTACTACGCATCTCACAAGAAGATAAATAAGCATTCACATTAAGTCAATAATTTACTACAAGTTTTCAAGAAAGTGAATAAATAAATACATTTAATCACATTGAAGAATGCATAAACTTTCATCATCATTGATGAGATTAAATTCTTTTCACTTCACTCATCAATTTATTTAATATCTTTATTTTTTTTCTTTGATTCTAACAACAAGCTGAGTTTACATCATACATCATGAATTTTGATGACTTCTTCATCAAATGATGATCTGTTCTCATTCTCACTTACAAGAACTGCAATCAATGATTTTCTTTTATGAAAAGATGACTTATTAAGAAAGACTTGTGATTCATTATTGAAAACAAGTCTGACTTGAACACATTTGACAACATCATCAGCATCATCAGCGAAATTCAATCTTTCAACTTTGAAAGTCAAAAAATTGATATAAAAGCTCATTACTGACTGATCATCTGCATCATCATCAATGATCAAGAACACATTGCAGACAAAACATCAGTAACAGAGATTTAAGATGCTTTAAATTATAAATACAAAGAGAAGTTACAAATCATTGAAAGACAATATCTGATGAACTTCATTGATTACAGAATGTCGATAAATATTTTCATTGAAAAAACATGAATACATCTTGTTAAATTGATTTGAAAGATCGTTGCAATACAGAAAAATATAAACAATTTATTCAAGTCAAAACATCACTTTCAAGTCTTACTTCAATTGCTGTCAAATGAATACACAGTCATTTGAAACATCATTGATGCACAGAATAAGTTAAACATTGAGAAGAAACTTCAAAAACTACAAGAGAAAAAAGCTTAATTGAAAACAATAAAAACTATGTTATGAGTTAAGTGAAAGAATGAACGTGAGTGCATTGATTGTGAGCAGAACAAATGTAAAATCAATCATCATTGCAAAAGTCTTTTAAACTTCAACAGCAATTAATTGCATCATCGTTAATCACAACAATTTTTAAAATGTTTTCTCTGTGAAAATGAACATCATTTAATCAATTGTTCTCATCTGTTTGCAGCTTAAAAGCTTGTGAAGAGACATAAAGATAAAAACAAAACAAAGTACAAAAGTGTTGATGATTTTCAAATTCTTACTGAGCTTCTGAAGAGCAAGCATAAGAAACACAGAGTTTACAATGTAAAAAGTGATGATTTTGAAATTTCTGATAACAATGAGAAAAATGAAAACAAGAAGAGTGAGAATATTGCAGCTTTGTCAAAAAACATTATCAGTAAGATTTTTAAATTCAACTGAGTTGCAGATTCTGATGTCTTCTCACACATAACTGATCAACTTCAACTTTTTAATAATTCTTTAATTTACATTAAAAGATGCATCATTAAAGTTGAAGAGAAAAAATTGTATGTTAATCACTGTGACACAGCAGTCATGCAAGATCATCACAAAAATTCAGTTAAGTTGTTTTTTGTTTTTCATGTTTTTAAGCTTGAGATGAATCTTCTTTTTGAAAGAAGAATGTGTAAGAAAGATTTATAAGAAAGTTTTGATGATAAAAATCTGTACATACATGATAAGCAAAGAAAGCAAATGATTGAGATTCTAGAATGCAAAGATGTTTACATAGTAAAGAGAATTGCAAACAATCTTGATAAATTTGCATTACTATCAGCTATGCAGCATAACATTTCATCAGCATTTTCAGCGATGCACAGTTCAATGAATCTTGATGATTCAATGAATTTAAATCACTTTACATCTTACATTGATGTGATTCATCATGAGAATGAGATTGAAGTTGTTCACGATCAACTTAGTTTTGCAAATGACAAAAGCTTCAAGTTATACAAGCTGTGACATCATTGTTTCACTTATTTCAAATCAGCAAAGCTTCGTCAACTTCATAAGATCATCACTTTGAAAAAATCTATTCTCATCAACAACAATCATGAAAATGTGTGTGAAATATGTGCGCTCATTAAGTTCATTAACAAACAAGAACATAATATCAGCGATCAAAAAACAAGTATCTTAACTCTCATTTTCATAAATATCTGTAAATCACTATTATCATTTCTCAATAGCAAGTTGTACTTTCTAAAGATAATTGATAATCACTTCAGAAAGACTTGATGCATTTCTTTGAAGCAATAATTTAATGCATCAGATGCTTTGTAAAAATAAAAACTCAGCATAAAGCTTCACAACAATGTTAAACTTCTTTCAGTATGCAGTGATAACATCACGAAACTTAAAGTCATCTTGAATGACTGATGTTTATCAATTGACATTACTTTTTAATACACTGTTTCACATATGTTAATTCAAAATGAAATAGTTGAAAGAATTATACACATCACAAAAAACTTGATGTAAATCATGATCAAGAATGTTGAATTTTTTATTAAGTTCTGAATAGAAGTTGCAAAGACAAATGTTTATCTGCAAAATTAAATCATTATGAGATTTTTGATTAACGAAGTTTTCATGATTTCAAAGAAAACATTCATCGAGATTAAGTTCTCAATTGATCATGTATAAGTATGAAGATGCAAATGTTACTCATACATTGATTTCAAATTATTGTCAGTTGAAAACAGATGAGACAAATTCATGAACAGAAATAAACTTGATGTTTTCATGAAGTATGTGAAAAATATCAACAAGCAATATCATCTCTGAATCTCAGATCTTGATCAAGTCATCAAGAATCACGCTGTCAAGTTTGCTGAAGATGAAAAGAATAAAGACATGAATTTGCAACTTCATAAGTAAACATTTAATGTTTTTTCAAAGTGAAGATTTATAAGAAGATCATTAAAGAATAATGTTTCAACTAATGTTTTAAAATCTGATGCTTTCATGATTGATGTTTTATTTGAATCAACTGATGCATTAAAGATTATTATGATTAATTTAATTAACATTTCATCTGAATTAACTGATGCATTAAAAACTATCATGATTAACTTGAATGCACTTAATTTTAAGATCACATCACATACATCAGATGAGCACAAAGTTCATACAAATATTCAAATCATTCAAAAAGTTTTTGTATCAAGCATATTTAAGTTAATAGTTCAAACATTTCTGCATGTAATTATTTCAAAAAGAAAAAGAGACAGCAAAGATTAATAATTAAAAGAATGTGCATTCAAGATCTTGCAAGCTATAATAATCTGATTCATTACAGAAAAAGTTAATGATGATGAGAGTGATTTTAATATAAGCATGTCATGAACATTATTCAATGTTGATGAATCTGACTCTTTTAAAGCAATAAGAATTCTTACATTAAACATTTACAAAGATGCAATGCAGAACTCAGTTTGAGAAAAACTTTGAAAAGAAATGATCAATGCAGAACTTGTGATGCTAGTCATTAATGAAATCTAACAAGAAGAAGTGTTGCTCAAAAAGATTAACATCATGACAAGCAAATGAGTTTTTAAGTCAAAAATGTACATTGATGATTTTCTTAACAAACTGAAAACAAGATTGATAGTTAAAAATTTCTTTCAAATTCATGAAGTTGACTATGAAAATACTTTTGCATCAATCATTAAGTTTGATACTTTGCAAGTCTTTCTAGTCATTGTAACAATGAAGAATCTCAAACTTCATTAAATTGATGTAAATAATGCATTTACTGAATTGTTTCTTAAAGAAATCATTTACATGTTCTTTTTATCAGAAGTAAAAGTTAAATTTAACTGTGCTTTGAAAGTTCTTTAAAGTCTTTATGATTTCAAGTAAGTTGCATGAGATTAACATGATCATTGTATAACAATGTTGTTGTTACGAGCGTATCAAGACTGAATAGAGCTAGTTAGTGTCTTTAGCTCAGATCTGGCTCAGATCTGACTCAGTCTCTATTTTCTTTTCTCAACATCTTTTTGTTCAACATCATCTTTCTTTCTACATCACATTCTACTCATGTCACAAACACATTTTCTTCAAGCTTAGCGCAGTCTCTGAATATTACTTAAATAGAAGCTCT
>JAABUV010006773.1_pt1 | contig 12315 bp, 11 predicted proteins | sample 5559971 | NCBI WGS metagenome assembly JAABUV01 (sample SAMN10711881, study PRJNA513362) | rock metagenome | isolation source: Antarctica rocks | place: Antarctica: Victoria Land, Knobhead nord | collected 2015-12-19
TTTCAACCTCCCCAACCTCATTAACTAGGTCAAACCTCGATATTTTTCGATTATTTCTGAAGCATTGAATTCAGCTCAATCAGAGCTACAATTATGCCTCCCAAAGTATGTGAGATAGTCAGCGCGCCGAAATCAATCCGGGCGGGGGAAGATGAGGGCAGCTGAGCGATCGAGCCGACCAAACCCCCCATATCCCCGAACGCATTTGCTGCATCAAACCTGCGTATTTTCCGGGGATTTTTGAAGCGTTGAAGTCGCCTCGGTCGACTCTACGATTCATGTCATAGAAAGTACCGAGCTCGAGAACGTCTAGTAGGAATTCGACCTATATGACGAATTGACCGAGAGACATATGACGGATCGACGTGCCAAGGCGATCGCCGCCGGGAAGGGTTGAGAGCGTCATATGCTCATCTGACGGTCGAGAATAAGAGGTAGAAAGTTGCAATAAAATAAAAGAGTTTAATCTTTATTTAAATATTAAAGAGATTTATTTCTTTTATTATCACTCAACTTAGCAAGAAGTCATCTTCATTCAATAAAATCATAAAATCATTTAATTTAATTAACTTTACTTTATTTTTTGATTCAATGAACATAACAATGATAAAGACTGTTACATATAAATCATTAGTTAAATGATTGAATGTGATTATTTTCATGATCATCATCATGAAAATTGATTAACTTTTAAAAACAGTTAGAAATAAACTTAAAGATGTAAATTTATAAGAACTTTCATATGAAAAAATCTTAAAAGAAGTTAAAACTAAGCTTTCTTTGAAATATCATGATTATTTAAACATATTTAACTGAGTGATAATTAATCAACTATTTTCTCATCATTTTTATGATCATAAAATTGAGTTAATTGACAAGAAAACATCTTCTTGAAGTTGTTTTTATCATATGTTTAATTATAAACTTCAAAAAATAAAGAATTATTTGATTAAACATTTGAATAAAGACTTTATATTTTTTAGCTCAGCTTTATATGCTTCATTCATACTATTCATTAAAAAGAAAGATGATAGTTTACATTTTTATATAAACTATAAAAAGCTCAATGCTTTAATTAAACGAAATTGCTATCTTTTATTATTAATGAATGAAACTTTCACTCATATTCAAGATAGCAGATATCTGACTTAATTGAACATCATTATCATTTTCAACAAACTGCGTATGCATTCAAGCAATAAAGATTTAATTATTTTCATCATTTTTTTTAATTTTTACAAATATCACATGATGTTTTTCAAATTAATCAACAATTTAACTTTTTATCAACATTATATAAACAATATACTATTTCATTATTTTCATCAGTTTTATCAAATCTATTTAAATGATATTATCATTTACAGCAAAACATTAAAGAAACATAAGTGATATGTATGATTAATTCTACATAAATTACAAGAGACTGATTTTCAAATAAATATAAATAAATATAAGTTTCATGTTCAGAAAATTTTCTTTCTGAAACTATTGCTATTCATTGAAGAATTAAAAATGAACTTCAGAAAAGTATAAACAATAGTTAAATGATTTACTTTTACAAATCTCACTCAGATGCAGTTCTTCATCAACTTTTGCAATTTTTATCAACATTTTATAAAAAACTTTTCAAAAATTGTTCATTTTTTGATTCAACTAACTCAAAAAGAAATAATATTTGAATGAAATTAAGCTTGTTAAACAATCTTTGATCATATGAAGAAATGAATGATTGAAATCTTTATTCTTTGTCATTTTGATCAGAATAAAAAAACTATTCTTGAAATAAACTCATTTAACTATATCAATGATGATATACTTTCTTAGTATGATGATGAAGAAACATTGCATTTAATAATTTACTACAGCAAGAATCTGAGTTTTATTGAGTGCAATTACAAAATTTATGACAAGAAATTATTAATAATTATTCATGTCTTTAAGCATTGATGATCTGAGTTGAAATTGACTGAACTACTCATTAAGATGTTCATTAATCATTAAGTTTTAACATCATTAATGAAAGATAAAAAGTTAAGTAAATGTTAAATGTATTGAGTATAAAAATTCATTGATTTCAACTTTAAAATCATATATTGCTTAAACAAATAAAATATCAAAGTTGATGCATTGATTCATCAAGTTAATTTAGTTTTTAAAAGTCTTAAGAATGAACAATGTTGTTATTAATAAACTATAATTTTTACGTTGAATTGAATGAAAATTGTTGATTTAAAAGAGAAAAAGAATGATAAATCAATTTATTGATTGATTTTAAAAGCTAACAGAATCAATGAGAATTATATTTTACTTCATGAAGTTATATTAAAAGATGAAGCTTAATATGAAGATATTAAATTAAAAGATTGTTGAGTTCAGAATGAAATATTATATCAAGATGATTTTTTATGAATTTTCTTTAATGAGCATCTTCAAATAAAGTTAATTCAGAAAGTTTATGATTAATCTTTTATTGATTATTTTGAAATTCTCAGAATAATGAAAATCATAAGAAAATACTATTATTGATCTTCAATGTAAAAAACAATAAATTAATATATTTAAAACTGTTATATTTGTTAGCAATCAAAGACTTTTCAAGATAAATTTAATGAATTACTACATTCTTTACTCATACTTGAACAGCAATGAAAAAACATAGTTATAAATTTCATCATTGACTTATCTTTTTCAAAAGATAAAAACATCATACTAACAATGATATATAAACTATTAAAGAAATGACATTATATTTCTTGCTTTACTGATGATGAGAAGATCATGATAAAAAAAACAGCTAAGTTAATGCTTCAATGAATATATTTGCTGAAATCATGTTTAGAAACTAATCAGAGTGCATACATGATTAAAATGTTTAATTTATAAAGATAATTATAATTAAAATTTTAAGAATATAGAAGAAAAAAGATATAAAAGACAAGAAGAATACACTTTATATAATAGTTACTCAGATTGATGTTAATCTTAAAAAGAATATATTGAAACATAAGAAAAATGTTGATTTAAAAAATGTTTATGACATAAAAAAATGTGTTTATCATAGAAATTTATTGATCACTTATAACATAAAAAAGTGTGTTTATCTAGAAAACAATAGAAGCTGATTAAAAGATGCTAAAAAAGAAAAAAGATGTTGAGTTATATTTGAGTCAAATTTGAGTCAAATTTGAGTTAAATTTCAACTAAATTGTTGACTAACTTTAATTAATATACAATAAATTCATTAATGTTCATTGTGAATTAATTAAAGTTAAAGCTTTGATTTTATTTAATTCTGATATATTCATAATAATATTAAATACTTGATTTACTTGATTTCATTGTCTTGAATCAAGATCTTTAATTTATCTTCATTTTATGAAAGTTACTTTGCAAAAGACTAAACATTAATTTTCAACTTTTTATAATTTATCACTTTCAAATCAATGATCAAAGTAAATGAATCAATTAAAACATTGAAAGATATCTTTAATTCTTTTATTTATACATGCAGAATGATTGAGCTAAGTTATTACTTATGATCAAGTTCATTAATAATAATGCTTTGTTTTTAATCATTTTCTTAATTTTTTTCTTTTTAAACAAAAACTTTCATTCTTGTATAAGTTTTAAACTCAATGTCATTGAATATAAAAATTCTCATGAATGCTTGTAAATGACTAAAGTCAAGAATATATCTGAACATATGAATAAAACATTGAAGTTTGCTTGCAAATCACTAGTTAAAACATGAGAATAAATGATAAAATAAGTCAATAAACATAAAAAAGAAGTTGATTATAAAATCAAATCAAAGATGTTTTTAAATGAAAGAAACATCATTACAATAAGATTTTTCAAGAAGTTAAATGATAAAATGCTCAATTCTTTTGTTAATTTAAATTTCATTGACTTTTCATATAAACTGAAATTATCTAAGTTTATGCATGTTCATGATGTATTTTATTCTGATCTACTTTGCTTTGTTGTTAATGATCTTTTATCTGATTAAAAGAATGAATTCTCAGATTTAATAATGATAAATGATGAAAATGAGTGAAAAATTGATGATATATTGAATTTTCGTTGATATTAAAGATGACTTCAGTATAAAATCAAATGAAATGACTATAATAATGATTTCAATTAATACAATATTGATGATAATGAATTTATAAATGCTCAAAAAATCATTGATGATTTTCATATTTAATACTTGAATAAATCACATTAATTAACAATTTAATCAATCACAATTTAACAAATTTAAGTCTGTAAAATCATGATTAAACAATTAATTGAGTTGAGCAGAAAATACATTCATGCAAACATGAATTGTCAAAAAAAAGAAATAATGTCATGATTTTAGTCTTGTCAGACTCAGTTTTCTAGTCTTGTCAAATTTATTCTTACTTCATCATTTTAACTAATCTTTATTAAGTTTAATGTCAACTGAGAAATACACATATGTAATCAACTTCTTTTCTGTAACTATTTTTCTTTCTTAACATTTATTTTTTAGTTAAATGACATTTCTATCTGACTCACTTTAAACAGATTTCTAACATTTTTCTTCATGTTCTTTATCATGTATCTTGTCATGACTTTCTATCAAATAATCTTCATGTTTTTCTTTATGACTCTTTATCAAATGATCTTCATGTTTCTCTTCATGACTTTCTATCAAAAGATAATGCAAAAAGATAATGCAAAAGTTAAAAATCGAAAATTTTTCTATATTTAACTTTTTTAACATCAAGCTTAAGTTTTTGATGAGTCAAGTTGAATTGACTCAATTTTCAGTTGAGTTGAGTTGCATTAAGTTGAAAATATGCTCAATTCAATTCAAATCAAATTAAAAATATGAGTAACTCAACTTTAAATCAAGTTGAATTCAAAATGTCAACTTAAAACTCAACTTAATGATCAGTTTAACTCAGTCTTGATATGCTTGTAACAAGAAGTTTGTAAAATGATGTAATTAAATTTCTTTGTGTTGTTAACATGTTTATGATTTTTTGAAAAATTTATTCAATAAACTTTTTTTGTATCTTTTTTACATCTTTTCTTTCTGTTATCTTAATAAGAATCTTATGTTTCTTGCATAATGATGATTTATTATCTTTGAATCATTATTCTTTTATTGATACTTTATCTTTTACTGCTTTGATTCATGACGTGATTTTAAATGTAAAACATGTATTTCTTTGCATTTATAATTGATTGTTGAGAAGTTGAATGAACATTTTCAACTTTTATACATTTTTTGCAATAAATACATTCTGACTGCAATTCTTTTCATTCTTCTCTTCAACATCATTTTAAAAACATTGAATTAACTTTAAAATTATCTTTTTTCATGAATAATCTTTGCTTTTCTCTTTCTTTAACATAAGTGTCTTTGTTAGTAGTTTTATAATGCTTTTAATTTTCTTCTTATTATCACATAAGCTTTTTAACTTTACTATGTTACTTCTTTGTAATATCTTAACATCGATTATAATTACATTTGAATCAACATTTCTGCTGTTTATATGATTTATCATTATTTACTCATTTTTTTTAATCTTTCTACTCTTGCTTATATTATTCTTTTCAAAAATTCATTTTGCATATGTTGTGATTGTTTTCAAATATAAAAGAATATTGTCAGAATGTAAATATAAAAACTTAGCTTAATGATCAGTTTAAAAAGAATTCATTTTACATTCTTTATTGAAAACATATTGATTATGAATTAATTAATGATTGATGATGAATTAATCAGTGAGAAGTAATTATGTATTAATGATGAAGTAGTTACAGACGTAAGATAGCTTTCTAGCGCAAGCATTAACGTTGATTGAATGAACTTTATTTCGTAATGTTGATTGAATGACATGTAGTCTTGTTGAAGAAGGGCGAAAATTCAGCTCTATGTACAAAATATCTCATGCTTATCTTGATTGCAATATTGCTTTCTCAATCAAGTCTCAAATATAGACTTTATGCTCTTCAAGACTTAATCTTCGATATTGCAGATCACGTGAAGTCAGTCAGATGTTTCGCTTGAAGTTTATCACAGCGCAAGAATAAGCTTACATCATGTCAAGTTTCAGCGTCATTGATGAGACTGATGTCGTTTCAGCAGCAGTGATGCTTGTCGAGTAAGTTCTGAGATTTGAAGCAGCTCTTCTAGTTTCTGACGCGCTCGTAAGATCGCAGAGCTTTATTCAAAATGATCGATGAGCTGTCGCGTTTGCCAAGTTGAGCGCAGACAATAGGTCAAAGCTCGATCATGGTCAGGCGAATAGAGCAACAATTATGCAGAACTTGCTCAAGGTTCTGAATCAGAAGCAGAAGCTATGTCTCGATAAGCGATGGAAGTACGTCAACTTCAGGGGACAGACGATGATTGTGCGCGACTTTTTTGAGAAGATGAGCTACTATGTGAAGAAATTCGTGGAAGTTGTCGATGTCGCGGTTCAGTATGACCCCGAGCATGCCGCTTTGCCGTGGGCTGAAGTGCGCTTTCTATTGCAACTTGTCATCAATGCTACGGATCTTCAAGCCATCATGGCAGAATCCCTTGAGAAGGTCTCCGAAATGATTACACGATACGCAATCGTTGAGAGCATGTTTCTCAACACTTCGTCGGCGATCAGAGCGCCCTTGGAGGCGCAGATATCAAACCTATACTTTGCCATCTTGGAATGTATCATCAAAATGAGCAGGTATTTCGGTCAATCGACGACTGAGGCGTTGCTCAAAAACCCCTTTAAGAACTTTGAGAAAGAGATGTTCCCATATATCTCCGGAATTACTCGTCGAGATGACGAGATCCAGGCTTTACTTCAGCTACATCATCACGAAGGTGGGTATCTCCCAAAGCGAATACTGCGTGCTGATGCTTCCCAGACCAGACGAAGCTTCTCGCAGCAAGCGAGAAGACGTCCTCAAGCGTCGAGAGTTTGGCTCAATCCATTGGAGGCATGCACCTCGATATTTCACGTGAGCTCACCTTGGCTCGTAAGCAAGGCGTTTCGAATCAGGCGGCCAGTGAAAGGCAGCTTGAATCCCTCGTCAAGATCAATGATGACCTCAGAGGACCTTTACAGCGCCTGTCTTTCCAAGCTCATCAAGTGGAGGATAGACTAACAGAACGGCAACGCCTTGAAATATTACTGTGGCTCTCAAAGGTGGCCTATCGAAAAAATCATTCAAACATGAGTGGGGATCTATTGCCAGGCTCATGCGTATGGCTCGAACGTCACTCTGTCTTCCAGCAATGAATCAACTCAAGCGTATCCTCCGTCTTATGGTTACACGGTATCCCAGGCTCCGGAAAGTCAAAGCTGGTAGCGCACACCATACAGCTCTTCTTGAAACAAGCGCAGCTTCAAACTACCACAGCTCCTGTTGCGTTCTTTTACTGCATTCGTGCGACTGCGGAGCCGGAAAGAGCCAATCCAGAGGAGATTATGCGTGCACTTTTGAAGCAGCTGGCGAAAGCGAGAACCGACTCGCCGTTACGAAGTTCAGTAGTAGCAAAATTCGAGCATGCCCGGCAAGAAGCCATGGAGGACGGTTCCGTGTTGGTCCCCTTGACCATTGACGAGTGCGTGTCCCTAATCCTGGAAATACTCGAAAATACCTCTGCAATAATCATCATAGATGCACTGGACGAGTGCGATGCATCACGAAGACATGAATTATTACGTGCTTTGAAGAAAATAGTAGCCGAGGCGGCGAATCTTGTCAAGGTCTTCATTTCCAGCCGCAATCATTCAGATATTGTCATCAAGTTGGCAGATGTGCCGAACATTTATATTGCATCAACTGACAACTACAGGGATATCAAGAACTTCACGGTCGCTAGGGTTGATGAGGCGATCGAGGATCAGAGATTGCTCAATGGTAATGTTTCTGCGAGTCTTCGTGATGAAATAATATCTGCGTTAGCTGAAAGAGCGAAAGGCATGTAAGTTGTGACTCAGACCAGAACCATGACGGAAATCACTCAAGTACATTTAGGTTCCTTTGGGCTAGCCTTCAAATACAAAACATTTGCGATTTCGAGCGTATCCAGCTCGCCGAAGACCTCCGAAACGAGCTAGGCAAGGTACCTCGGAATCTACAACAACTTTACGAAAGCGCCATTGACCAGATAAACGCAAAAGGAAGCCGTGCTCGTGCGAGCGCATTGAAGGCGCTTCGCTGGATTCTGGTAGCTGAACAGCCGCTTTCATGTGAGGCACTCGTACAGGCCGTCAACGAAGCCACGGGGGCCGACTTAGTTATTCCTGATATCGTCTCATTGTGCAGCAACTTAATTGTCCTTGACGGGCAATCCAACGTTTTCCGGTTCGCCCATCTGTCGGTGCGAGAGTATTTAGAATCCAGGGAAGATTTTTCGCCGAGCTCCGTGCATCAAGAGATCGCTCTACAGTGTCTCCGGAGTTGCTACACCATTTTAAAGCAAGATGGACCCTACTGCCAAGATTTCGATGGCCGCGGATATCTGGACTATACTTTTCTGTATTGGCCAGTTCACTGCTTTTTTACCCAACGGGAGCCAGGTTCGCCTGTATTGGAAGCGCTTTGCATTTTACTCGAGGATTATGAAAGTAACACTTCAAGGTACACTACCTGGATGCAAGTCGTTTCTTCTCTAAAAAGGAAGCGTATCGCTGAGAGGTGGAGACTTTGGCTCAGGTTGGCCTTGAGTCGACCATCTGAACCAATCTTCCTTCTTATCACTTTCAACCTTGACTTCATCTTGGAGCAACTGCCAAGAATAGTTGAGAATAGCCTCGATTCTATCAACTCTGTTGGTCTATCGCCGCTTGCACTAGCTTGCAATCTAGGCAGATCGCACGCTGTGAAAGTGTTGCTAGCGAAGGGAACAGTGGTCAATATTGGGAATGGAGTCTTTCATGATTACAGTCTGACCGACGATCCCTGGCCCTGTAATCCTTTAAGTGCGGCTGTCAGGGGTAAGCATACTGGACTAGTGAACATACTTTTGAATGAAGGAGCTCTTGTGAAAGTTAAGCGTGATTGGTATAATCCTCTGAGCCTAGCAGCAGCATCAGGGGATCAAGACGTTGTCAAGATTCTAATTCAAAAAGTTGCTGATACAGACCCCCAGTCAGATTCCTCATACCTCAGTGATCCGTTGCGCAGAGCAGCTGCTGTAGGCGACAAGGAGATTTGCGGCTTATTGCTCGACCAAGGCGCCAATCCTAACGATCTTGAAGTCGATGATGATAATCTTGGTCCTTTGGAGCTTGCGGCAAAGCATGGCCACATTCATGTGGTACGCTTACTCGTTGAAAGGGGTGCCTGCGTGGATAGAAGCATGTCCCATAGTGGAAGCACATCCCACGCGGAAACAGCCTTAGCTTGTGCTGCTTTGGAAGGATTCACGGGCATTGTCGAGTATTTGTTACAAGAGCACGCAAATCCAAACCTCGAAACAGGACACGACGGCTCACCTTTCCTTCTAGCCGTTGACAAAGGCGACGCAGCTATTGTAGAGCTGATGCTTGCTTACGGTGCGGATATCAACACCCCAGGAACAGGCATGGGGCATGCACTCGCCATAGCTACGCGGCGACAAAAACATGCCCTAGTTTCTCTCTTGCTTGAGCATGGCGCGAACATACGGCAGCCTTTTCTTCACATCGGCGAAGCGTTCAACAATCTGCCTGAATTCATAGCTAGTAGCGGTAGCCTTGAGCAGCTGAAGCAAATAATGGGTACGGCAATGGCACATCCTACCAAATCTGATATAAATGGATTATTCATAGCGGCTGTGCTCGGGGGATCTGAAGACCGGCGTCGGATTAGCACCTGGTTGCTTGAAGCTGGAGCTGATGTCAACACTGAGCGAGAGTTCAGTGCATTACACGTTGCAGCCCACGGATTGGAGCTAGGTCTCACTTGTGAGCTGCTTTCTCACGGTGCTCATATTGATGCTATGGTTGATACCTCAGGCTATATCTCAGGCTCTATTCTTCAGACGCTACTTGTTCGGCATCCACTTCTTTTGAATTGTAAAGGCTGCAACCGCGAGTCTCGGGCGGGAAATGATGGCCTCTTTGCGATTTTCGTCTTACTTATCGAGGCTGGCATCGACATCAACGCAGTGGGTGGACAGCTGGGCGACGCGATCCAAGCCGCCGCATCACATGGTCGATACCAAGAGATAGAGCAGCTTCTGAACCTTGGCGCAACAGTACACGTTGACAAAGGCAAGTATGGCAGCGCACTGCATGCTGCTGCTGCGTGTGGTCATCCACTATCTACTATAGCTCTGCTGAAGTCTCATACAGACCTGAACACTATCTGCGAGCCGTATGGGACTTCGTTGCAGGCGGTCTCATGCAGGGGTCGCCTGCCAGCTTCAGAATATCTCAAAAAATGTCCTCAGCAACGTGACAGCTATTCTAGGGAATTTTGGGAATCATATGATCACCAAGCTTCGTATTTCGAAGATCATGACTTTCAAAAGACTTTCGACATGTTAATCAGTGCGGGTGCAAGTGTAAATTCTCGAGGAGGGCGGTTTAATACTGCTTTGCAAGCTGCCGCTTATGTTGGAGACGAAAATTTTGTCGAGAAATTGCTGCTCGCTGGAGCTGAGGTACAGGCCAGGGGAGGGGTGTACGATAATTGCCTCCAGGCAGTTGCCGCCGGTGAAGCCGATGAGTGGTGGAAACGTCCGGATTACCACGGGTCTGAGGCCTCGGTAGTCTTTGCGGAGGAGGAACAACCGGCACCCGACCACCACGCAAACGTGTTGAACACCCTGCTTGCGACCGACGCCCGTGCTTTCATGAATGAAGTTGGCGGCTTCTTTGGCACCTGCCTTCAAGCAGCGGCTCATAGCAACAATCCGACCTTGGTCAAGATGCTTCTAGATGCCGGTGCAATAGTCACCGAAGACGGTAATGGCTTCAATGGAGGTTGTGTGTCTGCTGCTATTGGATTTGGAAAATGCGGAATGATAGTCGGATCACGGGAATCATGGGAACTTTGGGATGGCAACGAGGCTGAGATACTCCGTTTGCTATTGGAGCATACATCTGCTGCAAGGTACAACCAAGTCTGCAAAACAGCTTTCGATAGAGCGATTCAAGACGGAAATAAGATGGGAATTGAGCTTTTGCGTGAATTTGTACCGGAAGTTGCACGTGAACGAGACATCACTGTGGCTTTCGATCTCTAAAGAAAAAATGCAGATCTTGGGGAAAAGAGCGCCAGAACGAGAGCTTTCTTGAGAGATTTTGGGCCAAAGTGGTCTCTCCTACGCTCCACATTGATTCTTAGTCAACACTACCGTTGAAGATGCCGAAGATTCAGACCATAAGCATGGACGAGCTAATATCCTGGGTTCAAAACACATGTCAGAAATAAAGAAACACGCAAGGCAAAGAATGGAGCAGCTGCAGATCGCTGCTATGCAAATGATACGACAGCATGACCAGAATCCTGAGAAGTATGATGATGCCGAAGCGAACGAGCAATATGGCGATAGAGACCTGTTAATGATGCACTTGCAACGCACACTAGAACGAGTCCAGGAAGCAGTCATAGATAAGGACGATATCTTAGAGGAGATAGATTCTCTTATCGGTCAAGAGCATTTCACACCCTTGGATTAAGCGATTCAAGCGCACGAACAAAAGTGTCGGGACATACAGCTTTTAATTTCTTGCTTCTAGACTGCATGGCGGTTGGGTTTATTGAATTACTGTTGAGAGTTTGGTGAGCTGTAAGTCTCGATAATGAAGTGGCGCGCAAGATATCCCAGCTTGGAGAGGTAGATTGCATTTCGTAGAGATGTTGGAGCGCATCCAATAAGCCCCATTCACATTTCCGTTGGCTTGAACAACCACGTCGGTACGTTGGCCAACCTATGTCAGTTGAGCCAAACAAAACTTACTTGGCAGAAAAAGATTTCTTACCCCAAGGAAGACAGTCTTAGTCGTATACGGCTTGATGGGAACATAGTCATTGGCTATCACAGTCATTTCATGCTGGTCGATAGAGAAGAACTGCTGCCCAGCAGCTCCAGCATTGATCAACCTTATTCTATGCGCCTTTCCTTTCTGGAACGTGAACTTTGCGAGGGGGGCATTGTTCGTGCAGGGCCGTCCGTCATTAACACTGGAGCAATTGAAACTCATCTTGCCATTAATAAGATTGTTGTCCGAGTACTGACGCCATTTGGTTTGATCCGTGCCCTCGACTATATTGGTTAGTGTGACATCAAGGGCATTATAGTGTCTTCGAAAAACCAACCGGCTTCCACGACCTCAAAATAATCCT
>JAABUV010006775.1_pt1 | contig 12314 bp, 10 predicted proteins | sample 5559971 | NCBI WGS metagenome assembly JAABUV01 (sample SAMN10711881, study PRJNA513362) | rock metagenome | isolation source: Antarctica rocks | place: Antarctica: Victoria Land, Knobhead nord | collected 2015-12-19
TCAAGCTCTTCGCTTGAGACTCGAAGTTTGACAAGAGCATAATGAGTGATTGAATTGAATACGACTGATTGATCATCAAACTTCTGAAGAATACAGATTTCAGACAAAGAAAAACAGAGCAGAGAGTGTCTTTGCGCGAAAGAGTCATCAATAAATGCATAATCAATGACGTCGATATCAATCAAAACAGAAAGATTGACATTGATTTTATTGCTTTCTAGATTATCTGAGAGCATGAGATGATCATTGTTCATCTTCTTTTCTAATCGATGAATCGAGCTAACTGAGAGTGCAGAGATTTTCAGACTGTTCGATTGTCTCTGCGAGCGACTGTATGCAGAGACTAGACTTTTTTCAAGACGAGAGAAGTATCGAAAGCGAGATTGTCGATAGAGATTGCGAAGACGAATAATGAGATGACTCGTAGCTGAATCTTGAACTTTGAATTGCAGATCGCAGTCTGATGCTCAGACTTATTGCAGTATAGATACAGATGATTGATCATGCGATGCTGATGCTTCTCGAGAATCAGTGAGTCTCGTTTCTTCATGTTGATGATCGATAAGTTCATGAAATTTCTCGAGCTCGAGATCGTAGCTTTCGAGCCTGTCGAAAGTGTCGCATATTTGACGAGATACGCGAGAACTGTAGAGATCACAGAGACAGAGTGAATCACTGCTTTTGACTTGAAAAGATTCTGTACTGTGACGCGATATCGACTATTCAATTGCTGACATTTGATAATCAACTGCTCATAGTTCAGACTGCTGACATTCATCTGAATCAATAGAGCTTTGAGCTCGCTGAATAGTTCATTCTTCAGATTGAATTTTCGAGTTACGACGTCATATTCGATTGCATTAATGTGCTGCTGAAAATCGAACAGATATTCAATGAAGATGCGATTTCGCATTCTTAGAGCTGAAATGAATCGCTGAGCGATTTCTTGCTTGTCTGAATCATCAAAGACTTGTCTTAACAAGACAACTAATTGCTCAAACGTGACTAGCTTGTCATGCTGAGCAGTCATACATGACAACGCTTGAGCGACAGCGTTTCTTGATAAGCGACTGTATTCATACAGAAGACGAAACTCGAGAGTTGAATAATGATTTGCGTTCAACTTCAGCTTGCTGATCAGCTTGAAGATGAACTGATTTAGCTTGTTCTCTCGCTCTTTGATATAAAGTTCTGAATTTGAATATTTCTCTAATTTGATATCAATTCTGCTCATGCTCTTGAGTTCTTGAATCATTTCTGACAAGATTTCATTATTGATCTGAAACTGCTTAAGTTCAATCTGAGTTTACTCATGTTCTTGTTGACAGACTGAGACTCAGTTGATATACTGAATGATGATGTCGTTGAATCAAGTTTGAAGTTCAATCAGAAAAGTGTATCACGCTTCGAGAGCATTGTTGACGTGAGTTCGAAACTGAGCGACAGTGATGAATTCGTTGATCGAGACTAGAGATGTTGACAACAGAGTGTTGCTGATATTCTTGAATTGACTCATAATGTAGTGTGATGCAACGTAATGTCACGAACTAAGAGCTGAATGAAATCAGAATGAAATTCTAATAACTAGATTTTAAATACAAGACGTTGCACGAAGAAGAAAGAAAAGAAAGAGATCATTCAGAGATTCTTATACTTCATGAACGCTGAGTATCATTCGTATCGAGAGATTTTCATAACATCATTGATAATCTCACATCTATCATCATCTATAATATTGTTCAACATCATCTAAGTGATCTAACATCTCTTTTCTCAACATCTTTCAAGTAACACATGCTAAAATCGTGACAACTATGTACTAAAAATAGTATACTTTTCTTCTTTTTTTCAATTTTTTTTTTGCAATCAATTTTGCAATCAATTTGATAAAGAATTTGATAGAGAGATTGATGAGAAATATAATAGAAAATATAGTAAGAAATATGATGAAAATATGATGAAAAATATGATAGAAAGTGTAGTAGAGAATATGATAGAAAATATAATGAAAAACATAGTGAGAAATATGATGAAAATATGATAGAAAATATAGTGAGAAATATGATAGAAAATGTAGTAGAGAATATAATAGAAAACATGATAGAAAGTTTGATAAAGAGTTTGATAAAGAGTTTGATCACTTTGATAGAAAATTTGATAGAAAATTTGATAGAAAGTAGATTTGCAATCAAGTTCAAGTCAACTTATCAAGTTGATTGAATTAAGTCGAGAGTTTGACTCAATTCAATTGAGTTGAGTTGATTCTCTTCAACTCAACTCAACACTGAAACTCAATCTGAGTTGAGTTGAATAACTTGAACTTGATGACAGATTTAACGCAGACTCATCAATGATGTATCAGAATAAATACACTCTTTTTTTGAAAGATGTTTGCAGAAGAGAATACAGTCAACTCAGTTCAAGAGCATGATCACAATAGTGATGCAAAAGTCAGACAAAAAGAACTACTTTAATGCAAAAACATATAAATTAATTGTATTATTTAACATGCTGAGTAAAATACTGAAGTTCATCATATTTGAACATTTGCAAAATGTTGTAGAAGCGTGTAACTCAATATTGAATATTCAGATAAGAACTTGCAAACACAGATCAACAGATATGACTTTGCAACTGATTACAGAAAAGATTTACATTGTATGAAGTGACATAAGAAGAAAAGTAGTCTCATTACTGAGTCTGAATGAAAAGAGTGCATTTGACAATGTAATACATAACAGACTTTTGCATGACATGAAAAAAAGAAGAGTTCTCAGACTGCTTCTTGAATTTGTGAAGAACTTTCTGAGAAATCGACGCATCATGATCACAATCGATGATTACACAATAATGAAACACAACATAAATGTTGATATATCACAAGATTCTTTGCTATCATCAATATTATATCTGTTTTACAACATGAACTTGTTAAAAGCATGTGACAATATCAGATTGAAAACAAGCTTCACAAATTTCATAAACAACGTCAGTATTTTAATATACAAGAAATTCATGAAGCATAATTGCAGAGTTCTTAACGAGATTTATGATAGATGTGAACAATGATCAAAAATGCACGACATCAAGTTTTTAAAAACAAAGCATAAGCTGATTCACTTTACAAGAATCTTTAAGTGATTCAATATGAACATTAATATAAAGTTAATGAAACATCAAATTAACTTGAAATCAGATATCAGAATTTTGAGAATTCAACTGAACTTTAAGCTGAAATGAGTGACTTACATGCATTATGTCAAAGCAAAACTAGTGATTAAACAAAAGATCATGCAAACAATTATTGAGTTTACTTGAGACTCATCAATGATGATGAGAAAGCAAATATACTTCATGATGATGTGCTCTTTGCTTAGTCACGAAGTCATCATATGATACATGTCACAAAAAATGAAAAGTTATCAAAAAGATTTAAACATCAGGCTGAGATCAGTACAAGAAAGAACATTGTGATAAATCATTAATGTTTATCATGTGATATCAACAAAAACTCTACAGATAGAAATAAACACAGCGTTGATAAATATTCATCTATGAAAGCTGATATAAAAGTCAATAATAAACATGAACTTTTAAAAATCAAATAAAGTTATTGAGATAATAATGCATTGAATTCAAAATGACTTGATATTCAAAAGAGATTGAAAATTAAAGCTGCATAAAACATTTTTGCAGCTGAAGCAAAAGTGAATAAAAGAAACATTTGAATAAATGAAGATGAAGTAAAGTCATCTTTACATGATGATTTTCTGATCAAAGTCATCGAGAGTAATTATAATTGCAAACAAGAAAATGTCAATAAATCAACATTGTCTTGACACATTTGCATTGAAGCAAAAAGTTTACTTGAATGATAATGACAGTAAAGAAAATGTTATGATGACTGCAATGAGAATTAACTAAAAGTTAAATAAAAGATTGAGAAAATCGACTTTAATCATCACTCATCATGAAAAACTGAAAGAATTAATTGCAAGAATAAAACATCTTGCAGATGTAATGACAAAGAATCAAGAGTATCATGAAAAGATATACAAAGTATACAGTGATAATCAGACTTCTCTGAAAACAGTGAAAGCTATGATATTAACAAAAGATTAAACAAATCTGCAATGAGTTCAGATTGCACATAAGAGCATTTAATCTTGAAAAGTCATGCTGAAGTTATATTAAGTGATGAGACATGCAGAAGTACTTGAAAATAAAGCAATAAACAAGATAATTGATGATGCACATGATTTGTCTTTATTGTTGACTGAGTATCAACGCACTGAAGTGATGACAAGATTGACACTCATACAGAAACATATCAGACAAACATGAAGAATAGTCTGAAAAAAGAGATTCAACGCAGCTCATTTTCAATATTTGACATCAAAGATGACACATTGACATTTGTGATTGCACAAAAATCATGCAAAGTCTCACAGCGCATTATTGATGCAATTATGCACAGAGAAAATTGACTTCAATCAATTTCTACATGAGAGACGAGTACTTGATATTGCTACAACGACATGCGAATGCAACAGAGATCAAATGTCAATCAAGCACATTCTATTAACATATTTCAGATGAAAAGTAAAATGAAAAGCAATGCAATGAGAAGAGAACATCACGAACTTGAGAAAGCTCTTAGAAATCATAAACGCAGCAATGATGATCATTTGAATGATATTCTCAATGAGCATACTGAATCAATTTCAAGCTGTGATGTCATCAAAGAATCAAATGAAAGAGAAGAAAAATAAAGAAGAAACAGACTCATAGAGTTTTTGCATTGAAAACAGTTATAGTATAAAGTGCAGAAAGAAGTAATTTTTGATGTGAAAAGAACGCTGTGTTAACACAACGCTCGCTACAGTATATAAAATCTTACATAGACTCATAATAAGTGTTGAATTGAGTAAGAATTAAAAAAAAAAAAAACACTATCATTAATTTCTCAGATGATAATTTCTATCATCAATTTTCAAAGACACTGAGTTTATGAAAATTTCTATCATTAATTCTTAGAGTTTCTGAGTTTATCAAGAATTCAAGTCACATACAATCTTTAAGAAATTTTGCATGAATCATATATAATTTTGCTTGTTTCATTAATGATGCTTGAACTTAGTTTTCTGAGTATATAAAGAAGAGTTCACTTCTGTATTTTGTAGTTTAGTATTAACTTTTTATATGAATAAATATTACTAAGTTACTATCAAATTTGATCATATTATCTACATGCATATTCTTTAGTGTGACTGCATGTTTCTTGAGTTACTCACAATTTTAACACTTTACTTTATTGCAAAGATGATAATTCATATAAAAAAAATTAATCATTGACTTAAACAGCAATTCTTCGAATATGACATTCAATCTTCATAATAAATTTTAATCTTTTTTCATTCTTAAGACTTTTGTGTCTTTGATTTAAGTGATCATTATCACTGACATCATAAACGTATTTTTCAAGTATTATGATCAAAATATGATTCTTTTTGATGTCATGATTTCATCTTTTGAAAGCAATATTCGCATGTTTTTTGAAAGTATTATTTCATTTACTTTTGTCATCTTCGCAAAGCTTGCACTCATTTTGCTTGATTAAACTTCTTGCAACAATAAAGAGAAATCTTAATTGAATTTAATGAAGAATCTTGTGCAACATCAAGTGATGTCAGAAATCAAGTTAAACTAAAAATACTATCAATATAAAAGACTAATATTATTATTACTTTGATAGAATTTAAATACAAAACAATACATCAAATAATGTACAAGATGAAAGATAAAAAGTGAAAGAAAAGAACGAAAACTCAATTTTTATATACATGAATTGAGTAAAATCAAGACTAAACAATAGTTTTATTGATTTAAGATTGCAGAAATTCATACACATGATTGAAATGATTAAAACAGAATTGCTGAAACTAAATTAAAATGATGATGATTAAATTGATGACTTGATTTATTGAACTGCAAAACAGATTCAGTGAATTGAGATTATTTAAAATATTGATGATTTATGTTTTAAATCAAATTAATGATCTGACATCATGACAGTAACTTCTCTCTTCAAGATTGAGCTTCTGCAAAATGATGAGAAGAAACAAGATAAAATGAGAAAGAATTAAAAATGAAGATTGAAACAAGACAAGAATTAATGTGAATGCATTTTAATGTGATGAAGCACAAATGAGATTAAAATAGATTTAAGTTACATTTAAGTCAAATTTAAGTAAAATATTTGAGTCAGATCTTGACAAAATCTGAAAGATGAAATGAGATAAGACGCATTTTAACATGATGATGCACAGAAAATTGAAACACATTTAATCACATTTGAATCAGATTTAAACAAGATATCTGAGTCAGATCTAAGTAAAATCTGAGTCAGATCTGAGTAAGAAAGAAATGAAATGCAGTTTAATATAATGATGCACAGATGAAACTAAAATACATTTGAGTTACATTTGAATCAAATTTAAACAAGATGTTTGAATTAAATTTAAATAAAATCTGAGTCAGATTGAAATTAAATTAAAATGATGAAGATTGAACTTAAAGTTCTTGACATTGACATTAAGATATCACACATGATAATACATGTGATTCTTCAACGACAGAATTGACGAGATGATATTTATCAAGCGCTTGCTTACAATTATTCAGAAGATGAAAAGACTTTCAAGTAAAGAAGTGATATTTTCAATTGATGTAATACTTGAGCAAAGATGAATTATAACATTTATCACGCTTGAAGTTTAGTATGCTGTTTACATATCAGAATCTTTCGTCATTCTTGATGATAATAAGTTCTCAAAGTTTTTAACATTAATTTAAGAAAAAGTTACTTGCAATATAATTCAAAAGAATGACATGAAAGATTGAATGAATCTTCATGAATGTTGAAAAATTTAACTCGATGATCAGAGAATTATTCTCAAAGACATACTTGATCTTGAAGAAATCAATATTATGATCATTTAACTTGATAATAAAGTGAGTGATGTTGAGATTGCAAACATTCAGTCAGACTTTATCTTCAATGAAGTATTTAAAACAAGAATGATGAAAGAGATTAACATTGAATTTATAAATGATTTGAGCTATAAGCATTTCATCATATAAATGCTCAGTTAGTTTCTTCATCTTCTCGATGAACTTTTTAACATTGATTAACTTGTCTTGAGTTTAAAACATAAAATTCTTGAGCAAAGATTCAGAAGATTTAAAGTTTAAACATAAGTTCTGACTTAAATTGATCAAAAAGAATGATGTTAAAGTAATTAATAATGATGCAATATTGACGATGAATTCAACTTCAAAAATTCATTTAGCTCAATCATTCTGCATGTAATTGACAAAGACTTAAAGATAATGCTTCATGACAGTATTGACTTTCTCAATTTAATCATCAATTTTAAAGACTTCAGAATGATATGTTGTTGATAACTTGACATTTATCTTCAACATTTTACACATATGCTTTCAGACATCAAAGATGAATTGTGTATCTTAATCAGACATGAAAAACTTAAGTAAATTATGATGTTTTTAAACATGAGCATAAAAGTAGTTAATAACTTTTTCAACTTTCATAAAAGTGATGAGAATTAAATATCTCATTTTGATAAAACAATTAACGAAGATTAGAATATATTTATATGTGATACTCATGAAAATACTGAACGATAAAGAATTTACATAGTTCATGAAGACATTACATCAACAACGTTTGAAAACTGAAAGAGAATACAATCATTCTTGAGTTCATTGTTTAAAGAGCTTGAAACATATGCATACATGATAGTTTCATACGAAGCGTTGAACATATTTATAAATGTTTAATCATCAGTAAACTTAACTGATCAGTTCATAACTTTTTGCTCTTTTTAAGTGATCATTAATGATATTATCATGAATAAGCTGAATGATATGAAGACGTAGTTTATTTGAATTAAGCATATACTTTCTTTCTTGAAAGTACAGATGATTCTCATGTTTTTCACACTCAACTAGAAAGATTTTGTTGTGATATCATGTTTCATTGCAAAGCACTTTAATTATTTAAGCTGCAAATTTGTTATTGATTTTGATTTGCTTTCACAATGTTTGAGTAAGAATGTCAGCAGAATCTTCATCAAGATTCAGAATGTCTTGATCTAGCTGAGACTTGACATCTTCAACATTGAATTCTTTAATTTCTAAATTCATAAAAGTTAAAATTTGCAAGAGTGCTGAAATAATTGAAAACAGATGTAACTGAACTGAATTTAAAGTGATGATTTGTGATTGAAGTTTCATGATTTTAATGTTGAAAACATTGAAGATGAGATTCTCAACAATATTGAGATCTAAAACATGAATTATCAGAATTTTCAGATATTGATATTAATGTCGAGAATTGAATGTATTTTTTTTATAATTCTTACTCGATTCAACACTCATTATGAGTTTATGCAAGATTTTATATACTGTAGTGAGTGCTGTGCTAACACAGCGCTCTTTTCACATCAAAAATCGCTTCTTTCTGCGCTTTATATTATAATTGTTTTCAATGCAAGAACTTTATGAATCTGTTTCTTTTCTATTTTTTCTCTCTTTCATCTGACTCTTTAATAATCTCACAGCTTGAAATTGATTCAGTATGCTCATTGAGAGTATCATTCAAATGATCATCGTTGCTGCGTTCATGATTTCTAAGAGCTTTCTCAAGTTCGTAATGTTTTCTTCTCATTGCATTGCTTTTCATTCTACTTTTCATCTGAAACATGTTAATAGAATGTGCTTGATCAACATTCAATCTCTGTTGCATTTGCATGTCGTTGTAACGACATCAAGTACTCGTCTCTCATGTAAAAATTGATTGAAGTCAATTTTCTTTGTGCATAGCTGCGTTAATAATGCGCTGTGAAACTTTGTGTCATGATGTCAAATCATCAACTTAATTTAGAACATAAATTGTTAATGTTTTAAATAATCTCGATTCATTGAATCTGTTTTGCAGTTCAATGAATCAAGTCATCAATCTAGTCATCATCATCTTAATTTAGTCTCAACAATTCTGTTTCAATTATCTCAGTCGTGTACGTGAATCTTTGCAATCTTAAGTCATAAAACTACTGTCTAGTCTTGATTTTGCTCAATTTATGTATATAAAAGTTGAGCTTTCATTCTTTTCTTTCATTCTTTATCTTTCATCTTGTACATTATCTGATGTATTGTTTTATATTTAGATTCTATCAAAGTAATAATAATAATATCAGTCTTTTATATTGATAGTATCTCTAGTTTAACTCAGTCTTTGACATTATGAAAGATCTATACTTTCTGCAACGTTTTCATATATTGAAATCTTGTCTAGTTATTCTTTCGCTCAAATAAAGTCATCTCACAATCTCTTGATCGACGATGAGCGTGCTGTTGAACAGTTCACTCAAAATATGATTGAAAATTTAGTTGAGATCTTTCGCGTAATGCAAGAGCTTCAAAATCAAGTTTGACAACATGATGTTATCATTTTGTTCTCATTCATCATTCTTAGTTCTTCATTCTATATAGAATTGAATTCTCAGTCTCTCATGATGATAGCTCAGATCATTGCACAAATCTTGAACAATCAATCTTCTTTTATCGCTCATCTCTCTGTGAACTCTGTCACTGTCTTCATTGCTTCTAGATTCAAGAAGCTTCTTGACATATTTAAGTATGAGAGAGACAAAGATCAATTGAATGCATGAGAGCAAAGTCTGATACAGCGCATGAACATGAACGATGATCATTATTTCTTTCATCGAGTCAAGATCATCTATGTCGAGTCACAACTCATCATAGATAAAAAGACTCACAATTTAATGAATTAATATTGAGTCAATGATCTTTGTATCATTTTCATCTTTGCAGATTGATGACACAAGTTGCATTATTACTGCAACAATTCTTTCAAAACAGAAGATGCTCATTTATATCTTTGTGAAACTTTGAAGCAAGACATGAATAACTTTGTTGACTATTACAATCTCTTCTATCAAAAGAAAGAACATTCTTTAATGAAAGATTTCTCGTTGATTGACTGTTTGAAGCGTAATGTCAATTATGTTACGAGCGTATCAAGACTGAACAAGACTGAAGCTCTAATCAATTCGCAGTGAACGCTAGCGAGTTCTCTGCGTAATGATTAGAGCTAATCAGCGAGCTAGTCAGGTTTGACTCAGATATGACTCAGATATGACTCAACACTCTTTTTCTTTCCCAACACTCTTTTCTTTCATCAACATCTTGTTCATCTACATCACATTCTTTTCATGTCACAAACACATTTCTTTCGAGCCTAGCGCAGTCTCTGAACATTACATAAATAGAAGCTTTTGTATCAATCTTCTTCTGTATTCTTAATATTCAGTTATAGCTATCTCTAAAGATCAAGCACTATCAACTCTGATCTTCACTGATTGTATCATCTAGACACGATTCTGACATTATATTAAGAATTCGTTAATCACACGATACTGATCTCATTACTCATTCAACATACTCGTCTAGACAGAACGAGTCTAAAGAAATTCGTTTATCTGATGATCGATGATAATCGAAAGATAGAACAATACTAGAAGATTGAATAGAATCAACGATGAGACTGTTTGAATTGCTAGACTACTTATCGCTCATTAAGTACGCAAAGTTCATTCAATTACGAGAATCACGATAAAGAATCTTCGTGAATTGCTCAAGAATCAAATCGATCGATAGATTCAACAATAAAGAATCTTCGTTGTTTGCTAGAGAATCAATCAAATCAATCAACAAACAAATCTCATCTTCTTTGTTGAAGATTAAACATCATTCTATACGTTTTTCTTCTTCAATCATCAAGCATCATCATTCGTTCGATCTTCTTTCAAAACAAATCTCATCATGTCTAGTCATTCACTCATTGAAGAGCGTTTCAAAGAATTTTGAAATCGTTTCTCTCAAATCTCTGATGCTGATTCATCGAAATCACGAACGAAATTATCAAGTGCTGCATCATTCATTCATGAAGATGACGAATCATTCGCTGAAACGATAATATTCTTCGTGTTCTACGAAATCTGAAAGGCTCGAAGCCTAGTTCTTGATGAAGAAACAGATCGACTCTACGAGTTAGATAAACAACAAGAAGACGAAATCAAAGAGTTGAAGACTAGACTTCAAGCTAAAGAAAACACTTCTTCTGATTTCATCTACTCTGAGCGTTCTAGATCTCAAAAAATACCTGATTCTTCGCTGTTTACTGATGAAAAGAACTCTACTTGAAAGAACTGATACGGAAAAATTCAGAATAAACTAGAGATCAACGTCGATCTCTTTTCTAATGAACGAGTCAAATTGAGCTATGTACATTCTAGATTATTCGATGACGCAGCTGAGATCACTCAAGCTAGACGCGAACGTGACTGTGTCAATCTCTATAGAATCGTCGACGATCTTTTGAAAGAGCTAGCTCAGTTGTTTGATGACTCGAATAAGAAAGTCAACTTTTATAGAGAATACTACAACTTGGTTCAAGAATTCAAGAAATTCAGTGAATTCTATACTCAGTTTCAACGTTTATCTTTCTATCTAGACTATCACAAGAAGCAACTGATCGCTGATCTGAAAGATAAAATACATCTTCGTCTTCGATTCGTTTGAATAGATCAACTAGTTCAATCTGATTCTCTAAAAGAAATTCGTTTCTATCTGATTCGTTTGAATAATGATCAGCGAGTCATTCGAGAGATCAAAGACAAGATCAAACGCGTCAATGATCTTTCTAAGACTATCTTTCATAGAGCGACTGTTGTCACTCAGTCAGTCGATCACTTGAAGTCTGACTAGCTAAAGTCGCGCGACGCGATTTTAACTAACGTCAAAGAAACTGTTAGAAGCCGACATAGAGCGAGTCATATGAGTGTAATATAACTAATAGATAAATGCTAAGAAAGAAAAGTATCTACAGAAAAGAACTCGATTCTTATATGTGTGTTTCTCAGTCCTGTGCTAGGCTCGATTGAGTTGACGCCTTACACATATGATGCAGAGTCTCAATGACATCACTTCTAGCTCGAATGCTCACTAGGCTCGATTAGAATGAAATCAAGGCAAAGACTAGAAAGAATAGACAAAGACTAGACTCGTAATATTACTTTCTTCTCTTGACTATTCATGTTCGCATGAATGTTATTTCTTAGTGCGCTTTTGTTGAATATTTGATATGAAAGTCGTCAATCATCTCTTGAGCGTTCATAAATTCGTCGTCGTCAGCGTTATATCAGTTG
>JAABUV010006776.1_pt1 | contig 12313 bp, 20 predicted proteins | sample 5559971 | NCBI WGS metagenome assembly JAABUV01 (sample SAMN10711881, study PRJNA513362) | rock metagenome | isolation source: Antarctica rocks | place: Antarctica: Victoria Land, Knobhead nord | collected 2015-12-19
CAGGCGCTGGCTCATCTCTGCTGTGATGGCAGCATCCTGCTCATCAACCTGCTCCTTGGCCTACAGACAGACACACAGATGCTCATGCATGCAAGCAATCGTTCAGTATGCATTCTTCCCTGAGCTGTGGCATGTACAGTCCTGAGTAGCTCCTTACACGCAGTCCTGATGTGGGGTCTGAGTGCAAACATTTGCATAGCTGTGGGGTATGCGTGCAAAAACACAAGCCAAAAAAGGCATGAGGGCAAGCCTGCTCACCTGGTCTTGCTTGCCGCCCTTGGCCTTTGTAAGGGAGACTGCAGCCTTGAGAACGCGCAGCACCAGGATGCGCACGCCACTGGCATGAGCAGAGATGTTCCCAGCGCTGCTGAAGCTGCGAGCTTGAAGCGCTGACAGCTCCTCACCAGCCAGCTTGGACAGCCTGTGGAACACAGACAGCCCTTCAGAATTCAGAAACAGTGTTTTAAGAGAAATGTCCATTGGACATCGTAAATCTAGACTAAACCACGCCTGGGGACAGCGTTTGGAACACAGACAGAACACCTTGGTGACTGCAGTCGCACCACAGGCAGGCGTCAGGTGACTGCTTTGTTTGCTTGCCAAGTATGGCTTGTTTCACATGGCCCAAGATTATTGTCAAGGACCCCATTGTCAACTTAAAACAGGTTGTGCTAGCAGTGTCATGCAGCGGCATCTCCCAGCAGTATTATTGACGTCAACAATTTGAAGTTTGACTGCGCATGTCAAGGACAATTGCTCACATGTGACACCCATTGGCACATCTCACCTTTGCAGCTCATTCTGCAGCTCTGAGAGCATCAGTGGCTTCAGCTGGGGGCAGGTGTCGACAAGCATCCTGATCACACTTCCACACCTCTTCTGCGCCAGCTCTGACAACCCTGACTGCCCAAGTAACCGCGCCAGCTGCTTCAGCAGGTGCTCCGGCAGACTCTGAATGACAGGCCCGGGATTATCCTGCTGGTTCAGATCTGGGATCACCGCCTCTGCCGCTGCTTGTTGACCGCTGCTGCTGGCTGCAGGAGCAGAGCTGGTGGTGTCCTGAGCAGGAGGCACGCCTGCAGCTGTGGTGGCTCCAGCCTCAGCTGTGGTGCTGGGTGTGGCTGCACTACTGTCTCCGGGCCTGTGCTCTGCAGAGCCAGTGGGTTGAGATGTGCCTGATGCTGGCTGCGTCGCTGCTGCACCGTCACCGCTGAAGCCTGCTCCAGCAGCACTACTGGCCTGCTGTTGTCGGTCTGTCTCAGCCTTGCTTGCTGCTTCTGCCGCTTGCTTGGCCTCAGCTTCCTTGGCAGCTTCTGCAGCCCTCTTGGCTTCTGCAGCTGCGGCTTTCCTTGCATTGTGTTGCTCTATGAGCATGCCCCAGTGCAGGTTGGCGTGGCCTAGGCTGACTTCCACCAGCAGCAGTGCCTGCTCCAGGTGGCTGTTGCTGCGGCGGCATAGCGTCTTGGCTGTCATGCCTATGAGTACTTCTAGAGCACGCTCCTCATGGGACACCTCTGTGGTCCAATCCATGGGCCTGCCTTTACCCTTCTTATCCTGCACAGCCAACAGCTCGGTCTTGTGCACAGGACCACTGAAGAGATGCAGCCATGTACATCTGATTTTCAGTTCATTGTCTCACAGTGTGGGGTGTGGAGCCAGTCTGCAACTTGTGACAAGCAGCACACACATGTCTGTGACTAATGAGCGGCTGAGAAGCCACCCTGCTGTCTGTCATGTGTCATGTGTTGACCGTGCACCTGACAGCCTGTCGGAAGGAAGAAAGATGTGTCGAGGATCATGTTGCAGACACTAAAAGAAAGCCCGGCCTGATTGTGTGTGCATGTGCATGTGCATGCAGGGCCTACCTGCAGGGCTGCAGTATGCCTTGCTAGCAGGTCAGGTGTAGGTACACGAAGCCTGAGCATATCCCTGGCGACCTCTGATCTGTTTCTGGCAAGGTGGTTGGCGTACTCAAGCACCCGCCTTGAGACGTGGGGAAGGACCTCTTGACCAGGCCTGACCGGTGAAGGCACCAAGCATTGGCTTGTGGACGCCTCTGACTCCTCCATCTGTGTGTCTCTCTGTACACAACCAGGTCACAACTGTGCCTCAAAAGCAGCAGCAGTACTAGCCAACAAGGCCTTGCAATATGCTGCCTGAAAAGGCAGCGGAGCTGAGCTGCAAACAGAGATGACAGAGAGCAGCTAGCACCCTCAGTAGAGAATGGCGTCGTATGGCCTCCAAAAGGAATCTGAGTGTGAAGATCCTTGGGGCAAGTCGTGAGGCCCGACTGACAGCCAAAATTGAGATGGTCAAGTCATGGTGGCATAATTGCGCTAAAGACAAAAGAAAGGGTGTTGCCGAAAGTGACTGCTGCTGTATCGGATCAACCCAGAAAGCTGCAGACTCCCTGTGGACCTCTATGAGACCAAAAGTGATTCAAGTCTAGGGCCTCATGACTTGCCCCAAGGATCTTCACACTCACATTCCTTTTGGAGGCCATACGACGCCATTCTCTACTGAGGGTGCTGAAGTACAACAAAGCAAGGCCCAAAAAAAACTCCAGGAAAAACACTACAACCGAAAGTTATCAATGAACCCACAACGCAGTGCCTGTGGGTTTGTTGGGAGCAGTGAAGACTGACCTGGCTGGCTTCAGCAGCCTCATCAGCAGACAAGGGCGCTCTGAGCATGCTCATCAGGATCTGCATGACTTGCTTGCGGGTGTCAGGGTGGGCACACAGGTTGAGCAGCACCCTCTGCAGCTGCGCCCGGGCTGGCGCCTCTGCCAGCTTGAGTAGGCCAGTCAACAACAGCACAGCCTCCTCCTCAATCTGAACGAGACAAGGGAGAGTGAGAGGGAAGCTCTTAAACTTGACATTGCATGAGGGGGCTGCTTTTGAGATAAATTGACGGTCTGATCCAGGTGAGCCTGCCAATGCCTGCTGACTCTGCCGGGGATGGGAAGCTGTGTGCAGTGATTTTGGGGTGGTTTGGGGTGAGGAGGGGGGTTTTGAGGCCAGGGTAAGGGGCAGGCATGTGGTCTTGGCCGCACAATAGCAAGTACTATTGCAGTGGACAGGGTATGCTGTTGGCAAAAACAGCTGAACAGGCACAGCATGCAAAACAGCACAGCCCTTGGTTACTGACCCCCAGGCACACTCTGAGAGAAGGCACACAGACATGACCAGGCGTAGTTACCTGTGGGGGTCCTTCGACTGCCCTGTCAGTGGTCCCGAGAGCAGCAGCCCCCTCAGATTGTAGCCTCAGCAGGTTGTAGGCTGAGCTTCCAGGGCCGCTTCCAGGTGCCCCTGCCCCACGGCCCCCAGCAGTGCCACCGCGCCTGGCATAGGTTGCCGAGTTGGGTCCTCCCACGAACACAACTCCACGGCCGCCGGCTGAGGCATGGTTGTCTCTGCAAAGGGAGCAAGGCTTTGTGAAGCTATTGTGCTTGCATGCTGTTACTTGGGGGCAAGGCAAGGCATATACCTTGGCACCATATGAAGGTATTGTGCTTGCATGCTATTGCTTTTGGGGAAGGCAGGGCATACACCATGGCACCATATTCTGGCATCACACCACGATGCAGCCAGTTTACCTTAATGGTGCGTACAATCAGCATATCTGAATCACTGCTGTGCTCATAGTGTCTTGTGTCACCAGCTTGATACAAATACGTCGCAAGGCAGCACATACCTGTAGTGTTGCATGACGCGCTGCCTGAGCTGTTGGGCTTCAGCCAGGAGGGCTGGTGGAAGGGAGTTGATGACATCCTCTTCAGAGGTCAGCAAGACTTCCTCTCTGACATCAGGAGGGAAGGTGGCAAGGATGGTGGCCAGGTCCATTTCTGAGCCTGCCCCGGCAGCTGCACCTGCTGCTGCTGCTCCTCCTCCTCCCTGCAGCAAGAGAACGCGTGTTTGCAATAAGACTGGAGCCACTTCAGACATGCGGTTGCGATTTCAAAACCCTTCAATTGTGAATGCAGACCCAGCAGCTGATGGACACATGTTTTGATCAGCTGCTGCAAGCATGTCTTGAGTAAACAGAGTGAGTGGGATGACCTCTGCCTCTGATGCTGTAGCTGTAAGTCATTTGCTCTAGCTGGTTTGGCCTGCTCCTAGCAAGGCAGAGGTACCATGCACACAGACACGACCGATTGGTGGTACAGCAGAGTAGCTTGTGCAACACATGTCGCTGAGTACAAGGGCTGATGCTGACCTGCGCCGCTGCAGCAGCTGCTTGCTGTTGCTGTCGCTGCCGCTCCCGCATACGCCGCTCTCGTCTCTGCTGCTCCAAGACTTCGGCCTGGATCTCTGGTGGCAGGGCAGCCAAGAACTCAGGATCAATGCTGTCGCCTTCCTCTTCTGCTGCTGGAGCAGCAGCAGCAGCAGCAGCGTCAGCTGAGGGTCCTGCAGCCGCCTCAGTAGCCTGTGCCGCTGCCTCACCTGTGCGCACCACATGTGTATGTTAGCCAGTGTGTCATAGGAGTCTCATAATGATATGAGACATGCTTGGAAGCAACATCCAAGTTGAGTCAGAAGCACGTTTCTGGACTTGTTGCTGGAAGGTGTGTGTGTGTTGTGATCATTGTAGCCAGCGCAACACATTGCCTTGATAATGGACAAGCATTTTCTCTTTTGCAAGGCAGGCATGTCATGCAGAGGTACAGGCTTGAGCTTGCCTTCCGATGGTGTTGCTGCAGCTGCAGCACCTTCAGCAGGCTGTGCAGCAGGTGCTGCAGCAGCTTCTGGGACAGCAGCCGCTGCAGGTGCTGCTGCTGGTGGGGCTGGAGGTGGTAGGGTGACGCCATGTGCAGCTAGAACCTGTATGCATGCATAAATTGATCTTGCCTTCTTGAGCAATTCGCACACTGTATAAGGTGCTGTCATCAGCACTGAGCAACATGCTGCTTGCTGTGAATCAGTCAGAATGCCCAAGTCTGGTGATATGCAAGCTGTCACATCAGGCAATCATAGGTCTCTGCAGAGGCATGCAACGCCTGCCTGGGCCAACGCATTGCAAGCTGCGTGCTGTTTGTTGATGGTACAGGCTTAGACATGCATAGAACACAATATCGCAAGCTGCCTGCAGCATGTGCAAAGGGCACAAAGCACACCTCTGCACGCAGCTCTTCTGGCAGTGCCTCCAGGAAGGCCAGGTCAATGCCAGCATCCTGGGCAGCCTGCACCAGCTGCTCACCAAGGCCGGAGCCCGGTGCTGCTTCAGTGTCCATTGCTGCAGCAGTGTCTAAGCTGCCCATGGGAACATCAACGGGTGCTGCAGGTTCCTCATCCATCGCTGTGTCTGCATCCCCAGCAGGAGTAGAAGAGAAAGGGCCAATCTGAATGTCAGCGGGCGGTGCAGGTTCATCAGCATCATCAGCTTCTGCCATGTCTTGGTCTCCGGAGGGGGCGGGGGGTGGGGGTCCAGAGGCGGGGGTAGGGTGCTGCGGGGATTGGCTGGATGAAGCAGCGCCTTGACCCTGCATGCATGCTTACTCTATGTCAGTGACCTTGCCTGGTCACCATAGACAACAGCATTTATGAGATGTTCCGACATGTTGGTGCTCCTGAAAATCTTGTTCAACGCGAGCTGCATTCACCAAAGCTTACTGAGTCAGAACGGCTATTTAGCTCCAATGATCAATGGCAAAGACTCTGCCCTGATAAGACTCAAGGGCCCTTACCTGCTGGGCCGCCGCCATGGCAGCTTGCATGGCAGAACCAAACATGGCGCTGGTGATGCGGCCTGCACGTGCATCACTGCCTGCAGGGCTGGGCTCCAACACTTGCGCCAAGCCCCTTGCACCAGTAGCGTTGGGCGCTGCTGGCGCTGCCAGCGTTCTGAACGGCACTGGCTGAGGTGTATTTTGAGAAGGTCCTGCTGCTGCTGTCGATGCTCCTGTTGCTGGAGCAGCAGGTGCAGCAGGTCCAGCTTGACCTCCAGTGCTGGGAGCAGCTTGCTGACTGCTGCTTGGCTGAGCAGTGGGGGGTGCTGGTTGTGCTGCAGGCTGCTGTGCACGCTGCCCAGAGCCAGCTGCAGCAGCTTGTAGAGCTTGCACTGCTCGGTTCTGGATGGAGGTGAGCTCTTCCAGCTGACCTTGGAGCTCATCATGACGCGCCTGCAGCTGCCCATCCCTGTGCGAAGAGTAGTGTGTTAGGTCTGTGAGGCGGCGGCGTCAGTGGAGGCGGAAATGATGTGAGGCACATGCGAGAGAAATAGCACTGCAACACATGTTGCGGTAGCAACCATACAAAGCAATGCCTAGCCTGCAAGCGGTTCTTGTGATTGTCTAACAAAGTGCAGCAGTCATGTCTGTCTGTGGACAAGGTGCATTTGACCTTGTGACAAAACACACACACACACACACACACACACACACACACACACACACATTTTCAGCCTCCCCTACATACAGTGCACACTCATTCATTCGTGTATTCATTCATTCATTCTCTAAACGCATGTCTCCAATAGGGTCCGGTACATACAGTCCTGAGCAGCTCCCTGTACGAGGTCCTGTTCTGACAGTAAGCATGCCAGCAACAAGGTAAACTGGGAAGGCCTAAGTCACACTGGTCAATGCAGGTACATTGCACTGACTTGCAACAAGCTCACTGCAAGCAGAGTCCAACCTTTGAGCTTCTGCTGTGTCTGGCTGCGCCTGATTGTGATCAGCCCCTTGTGCAGCAGGGTCAGCCTGCTGTTGAGGGCCTTCGCCAGCAGCTGCAGCAGCAGCTGCCCGTGGCTGCTGCAGCACATCCAGCAACTGCCTCTCCAGAGCGCCTGCTAAGCTACTGACGGCAGTGGCATTACTGCCTACACCCTCAGCCCAGCCGCCAGCACGAGTGCCAGCCTGAGCATGAGTCTGGCCCATCTCAGCAGCTGTCTGGAAGCCTCCGGGTAGGGGGCCTATGGCCCCACCACGGGCTATGGCGCCCCCAGGAATGGCCCCAAAGAGGGATCTGATGTTGTCTGGGAAGGCTAGACCAGGCTGCAGAACAAATGAGCCCAGATGAGCACATCATTGTGCAGGAACACATACCTGCCTAAGACAAGCGTGTACAAAGTGGAGATGATGCTCTAGAAGCTGTGCGTTTTGAAGTGACGGGTGTTTAGCAAGTGCATGAGCAATACAAAATGGTCTTCGCAACACAAGCATCATGCTTGCTACACAAGATGCACAGGCCAGCTCAGATGCTGTTAGTAATGCAGAAGGCTTACGTGACTTGTGAGCAGCTGAGCAGCCTGGCCAGCTATCCTGCGTAGTCCAGCAGGCATGCCTTCCATCAGTGCACCAGCAGCATCAGCCCGCCCTGCTGCAAATCCTGCTTGTGCAGCAGCACCTGACAGAGAGGTTGGCCTCTGCAACAGCCTGCAGACATAGCCATGCATGTTGAGTTCCAGGACATGAAAGAGTGGACATAGACCCAGCAAATTCCTTTGCCAGCTGTGACAGGAAAGCTCTGAAGCAGGCCACTGCATCTGATTTGCATATTGATCTGTAGGCATGTATCTGATCCGCAACTTGATCTACAGGCAGAACAACACATCGTTGAATCAGCCCCTTCAGCGTAGGCTTTCAAGACTTGTTCCATAGCAGCGGCGCCTGTTCGATAAAATGCAACATGTGTACAAAGTCATAAATGATACCTTATGATCATTACTGCCACAGGCTTTTTCCAAGACCTGACCATTTCACCTGAAAAACTAAGTTCTTTGTGGAATACGTCTTCAGTTTTCTGTATTTACCAAAAACTTGCTGACCGCTGAAAGTGTTGGTAAGCAAATACCTGTGTTGTGCAGATGGGGCTGCAGGCCCTGAGGCTATTGCAGCTGCAGCCTGTGGCCCTTCGCCTAGGGCCCGGGTGCCACGAGACTGCATGATGCGATGCCTGCGTCTGTCAGCATTCATGTTGCGCATGCCAGCACCACCCATGTTGCCCAGCAGGTCTCCCACAGCATCCTGTGACACCAGTTGCGCAAGCATTCAACAGCTTGAACATGCACAGGTCACTCCTGAAAAGAGACAAAGAACAGCAGACACAGCTTGAACATGCACAAATCACTCAAAAGAGACAAAGAACAGCAGACACTGGTCCATGGGTATGTGAAGTCTTCACATTGAGGTGGAAGAGACAACTGGCAGATGCAAGGCGGAGGCTGCAACAGGTTGCAGCCTGGGCAGAGATGTGCGCACCCAGTGGACCACTCCATCATCCTCTTCATTGAGGAGCTCTAGATCCCAGTCTGCTTCCTCATCCTCACCCTGTACAGACATGTGTTCAAACGATACACATCTTTCTGACAAGCTGTGCATTACAGCAGCAGACAAAAGCAGGTATGACGCAAAGTCTGCATATGCTGATTGTGAATGATGCTGGAATGCACGCTTGAGAAGCATAACTATCTCCATCCCCAGATGAACCAGCACGGTGACTAGCAATAGTGCATCAGCCTTCATTGGGCAGAGGAAGACATTCTTGATGCAAGTGTAAAAGAAATAGATGCTTAGTCTGAGGTTGAATGCAAGGTGTCCTTACCGGCATGTGTGCTCCCATGTCAGAACCATCCTCATCATAAGCCTCATCCTCTTCTTCATCCTCATCTTCTTCATCATCATCCTCATCCTCCTCATCATCCTCGTCCCCCTCATCATTGTCTGCACATGCCATTCAAGTTGTCAATCAAACCCAACACATTGGCAAGACCACACCTTCATGCAGAGCATGCAGACTTTTGATAAAGCAGCAAATGCACCAGATTGCACAGGAACATGAATCCTGTGCAAGGCTTGCAAGAATATAGCAAATCAGGAGGCAGGATCACAACAGTGTCACACTTCTAAGGCATCAGAGCGAGGTCAGCTTTATGCTCACTGCAGTCGTTTGTCACACATTGTGCGCACAGCTCAATCACACGTCCTTGCAATTGTGGCACATGCCATCAGGAGATATATGCAGACAACATGGCACGTGCAGCTGTAACAGATCAATTCATCTGGAACATGGTCAAGCAGGCACTTCAGCACATGTGTACCTGCTTCACCCATGCCATCCTCGGGATGATGACCACCCATGTTGATCACCACAGCCCCATTTGCATCTGGGTTCATATCATCATCATCGTGATCCAAGACCACGTCCACGGCCTGCATTGAGAGGCAGGAATAGGGCAGGCATGACTGAACAGGACATCAGAACCATGTTTGAACAGCTGTACCAAGCAATCAATCAAGCAAGCAAAAAGTTTACATGGTCATAGGGGCTGGCTGGGACCAATTGCTAAAGTGCACAATGTTTCATCAGCAAAACAAATCAGACATTGTTATGCAGCTGGAGAAAGGAGGCACATCTTTGCTCTGACTCACTGCCAGGAAACTTGGGCATGCTAATTGAAATGCATTGAATGCACGTCCAGCAAGAAAGTACCAATCAGTTCTTGCGGTGCACGAGTGTGGGAGCAATGATCAAGTTCACCTCAGCATCTTCGTCTTCTCCCTCAGAACCCTCTGAGTCAGAGAAGGGCTCTGAGTCTTCCTCACTCATGTCATCATCCTCATCATCATCCTCCTCATCATCATCGTCCTCATCATCATCTTCATCCCCTTCACTGTCATGCTCATCATCCTGAAGGTCACAAATACGTTTATATAGCCCATCACAGCTTCTAAACCAAACACTTGACACTGTGCAATGTATCACCTGCCACCACAAATTGGACTGTAGGTTTTTGGGTTTAGACCAATACTCTAATCCCAATTGGATTTTTGGCTGTAATGAGCCAGGAGAGGCGGCCAGATGCAGTGTCTTGCGGTTTAGGGTTCAGATCTAAACCCTTGTATTGGGTTTCTGGCTGTCATGCACCAGAAGAGGCTGCCAAATGTAGTGTCTCATGCACATGTTCTCTGTCACTAGTCAAAAGACCACAATGACAGTAGGGTGCCAGGTCAGCACCGGCACATGTTCAGCATGTGCAAGTCTGCACATAGACACGAATGCATTCAATACAACCTGGCTCATGCATGGGCACCATTGCTTTGCAGTAATGCTGTTGCACATGAGTGCAATGCTGTGTGATTGCCGACCCGGTTGTAAGGTTTGGAGATGCACTGCTTGCCTCATCAAAGCCATCAGACCCTTCAAAGTCCTCCTGCTCGCCCATCTGCGCGTCTCCACTCATTCCCTCCACATGGTCGCCTTCATCATCTGAGTGGTCGTCATCAGAGTCTGAGTTGAAGCCCTGCATACAGCCCATCACAGGCATGTCAAAGCAAAGGCAACATGTGAACACGTGTTACAGCTCTTCAGAGCACAGCCACTATGCCAACATGTGCTGCTGACCAAGCTTGGCAACATGACCTGACATCAGGTATGCTGCTGATCCAAAGATACCCCAAAGATGAAAGTGCTATCTGCGATGCTGATGTACACACCATCATGAGCACCAGGATCACAGACAGAACGCACACTGACCTCTAAGCCATCGCCAGCATACGCCTGCTCTATCATGTCCTCGACCAGAGCCTCCATGGTGCGTGGGTTGAAGTTTCTGCGCCCCTGGTTTCTGGCACGCATGCCAGCTTCCCTAGCTGCTTCTGCAGCAGCCATGGCCTCAGGGCCTGCTGCAGACTCCTCGGCATCCTCCGTTGAAGCATCAGCGCCCCTAGCACCCTGCACCACAGAGAGTGGTCGACCTTTGTGCAGAATGCAGCAGACATGACTTGACAGCTCCTTGTCATGGGGAGAGGACATGACAAAGGCTGCATCTGACCATGCACACAGCTCAAAATCTGTCACTGTTCAAGAAGCCAGCTTGCTGGGATGGCAGTGTGCCGAAGATACGGGGTTGCCGTGCACAACCATGGTGCTTGCTTGAGCAAGCACATGCAACCACAGTGATGACATTGGTTTACGGCCTATGCGCTGCAGACTCACTAAGCAGCAAGGCAACTTTGACAACTGATGCACGCTGCATACCTCTGCAGGTGCGGTACTGTGCTGCACCGTCTGTGATCCAGAGCCGCCAGCAGCAGCTTCATTAGCACCTGCCGCGCTGCCTGCACCCTGGGTTGAGGCTGCAGCTGCCTGATGAGCAGTGGTAGCAGCTGCAGCAGCAGCTGTGGCACCTGCTGATGGCTTGGACCTAGGTAGCTGGGGGCGAGTCAGGATTTCCAGCGGCTTCAGAATGCCAGTGATGGACTTCCCAGCCTGCAGCCATTCAACAGGCAACCTCAATTAACCATCTGCAGTTGACTCGGCAGACAGAATCAGACTGCAGACGCCTATTACACACTCTTGCCTACTGTCAGTATGGCAAGGTCGGTTTCCAGGCAGGCATGCTGAACAACAGAGCTTTGATGCGTGCATCCCCATCAGCTCTTGCTGCAGCACATGTGTCAAGAGTTGAGGAGCAAACAAGCATCAACGCTGTGTCGTTCGGCATGCCTGCCTGGAAGAGATGCCCTGCTGTGCAGGCACTGCAAGCTTGGCACAGGGCTTCCAGTCTACCTGGGGGTGGTCCGTGTCCACTAACTTCAGAGCATTGGTGAGGCCCTTCAGCACTCCAGCCTCTTTCATCACCCGCAGCATCTCTCCAGCCAGTCCTGGAGGTGAGGCACCGTCCTGGGAGCTGGGGTTGGAGATTGAGGCTGACAGCAGTGACGATACCAGCTCCACAAAGGCTTTCACCTGCACAGTAGAGCTACCCAGCTTGGCTTCCCTGCCTGGTGTGCATCTGAAGTGTGTTGAAGTGCCGAGTTACAATTGAAGCAGCTGTGCACCAGGTGTTGAGTGTCAAACTGCAGTGGTAGCTTTACATGTATCAAGGGTATCATGCATGCATGCTACTGCTGCTGCTGCAGATGTTGAGAGTCAAATTGCAGTAGTAGCATGCATGCATGATACACTTCATACATGTAAGCTACCACTGCAGTTTGACACCCAACATCTGGTGCCCAGCTGCTTTGTCTGTGACTTGGCAATTCACTCCTGCGTTGAGTAGTTCAGTCAGCGGCATGCTGAGACCTGTCTGCATTCCAGGACTCCCATCAGGCGGTCACTGTACTGTACAATAACTAAGAAGAGTCTTGCAAACAACACTAAACATCCTGGATTCTTAGCCCAATGCTGTGACCTGACTGTTTGACAACGTTGAATGGGTGCTTCACACCAGTGTCTGCAAGTCTTTGAACTCCTCAGACGCCAGAGCAATGTCCCCACCAATTCTTTTGCAACATTTTGTCCAAGTAATGCAAAGGCTGAGAACATGCACTGCAGGGTACATGTGAGTACCTTGTGAGGAGCTGGGAAGC
>JAABUV010006778.1_pt1 | contig 12309 bp, 9 predicted proteins | sample 5559971 | NCBI WGS metagenome assembly JAABUV01 (sample SAMN10711881, study PRJNA513362) | rock metagenome | isolation source: Antarctica rocks | place: Antarctica: Victoria Land, Knobhead nord | collected 2015-12-19
TCTGGATCTCCATCGCGACCTCGTCGAGCGCATAGGGCCGCAGTTCCTTGCCGAGGAAGATGTTGGCGACGACGTCGAGGTTCTCGCAAAGCGCCAAGTCCTGGAAGACGGTCGCGATTCCGAGCGCGAGGGCGTCGTTCGGGCCGGCGAGCGTCACGGGCTGGCCGCGGAACGCCATGCTGCCGCTGGTCGGCTGATGCACGCCGGCCAGCACCTTGACGAGGGTGGACTTGCCAGCGCCGTTGTCGCCGACGAGGGCCACGACCTCGCCGGCGTGGACGTCGAGGTCGATGTCGCTCAGGGCCGAGACCGCGCCGAACTGCTTGCAGATGCCGCGCAGGCTGAGCACCAAATCGCCCGCGGGCGGCGTTCCTTGCGACGTGTTGGACATTGGTGGCGGGCCCTCCCGGGTCGGGCGTTATTTGGTTGGGGACCGCCCGCGCGAGAGACGGTCCCAATCGAACGAGGCTTAGGGTGCGATGCCGAGCTTCTTGCAGCCCTCGGCGTAGCGGCCGGTGCAGAGCACCGCGGGCGTCTCAATCGGCTTGCCGTTGACGGTCTTGTCGACGATTTCGGCCTTGAGGTTCCCGGTTGTCACCAGCGCCGGCGTGAACAGCCGCGTCGGCGTGCCGAACAGCATGGTGTCGGCCTTGGGCGCCTCGCCCCCGAGCAACGCGACCGCAACGTCCGCCGCCGCGGCGGCAACGATCTCGCTCGGCTTCGAGATGGTGTTGTATTGGTCGCCCGCGATGATGAGCTGCAGCCCGGCGATAGTGGCGTCGTTGCCGGTGACAGGCGGGACCGGGTTGACGCCTGCCGCCTTGAAGGCCGCGATCGCGCCGCCCGCGGTGCCGTCGTTGGCCGCGACCACGCCCACGATCTTCTTGTTGAAGCGCGAGATCTGGCCGGACGCCCACTGCTGGGCCTTGGGGGGCGCCCACTCCGGGGTGTCATACTCGGCCAGCGTCGCGTAGCCGCCCTCGGCAAGGCCCTCGTGGATGCCCTTCTTGATCAGGCCCGCAGCCGCGTCGGTCGGCGAGCCGTTGATCTCCAGCACCCCGGCGTCGGTCGGGGAAACCTTGCCCGCCTTGAGGTGGTCCACGAGCGATTTGGCGATTGACCTGCCGATCTCCTCGTTGTTGAAGGACACATAGTAGTCGGCCGGCGTCGAGGGGATCGGCCGGTCGTAGGCGATCACCTTGATGCCCCGGCCCTGGGCCTGCTTGACCAGGGACGCCGCAGCCGCCGAATCAACGGGGTCGAGCACGATCGCCTTGGCCCCCTGCGACACGACCGAGTTGAACTGCTGCTGCTGGCGCGAGGCGTCGCCGTCCGCGTTCTGGTAGAGCACCTTGCAGCCCGGGCAGAGCTTCTGCATCTCGGCCACGAAGCCGGGATGATCGTGCTCCTCGTAGCGGGTCGAGCTCTGGTCGGGCATGAGGAACGCCACGGTCGCGTCGGAGACCGTCGCGGCGGAGGCCCCGCCCCCGCCGAGGAGGCCGAGGGCGAGAGCCGCCGCGACTTGGGTCTTCAACGTCGATGCCTTGGTGTGCCGGGTCATGGATGTTCTCTCCTCATTGGCCGAAGTCGGCTCGTTTACATTCGTGGCATACTGATCGGCGGCGCGCGAACACTTGGCCGCGCCGCCGAAAACCCCTGGGCTCCTTCAGGCCGCCGAGGCGAAGCGCCGCCCGTCGCGCCCAAGAGCGCGGAACCTCGACGGCAGCATGCCCTTTGCGGCCAGGAACTGCCGATTGAAGTTCGACACGTTGTTGAAGCCGACCGCATAGCAGATTTCCGTGATCGTCAGGTCGGCCTGGCCCAGGTGCTGGCAGGCGAGCTCGATGCGGAGCGAGTTGACGTATTGGACAAAGGTCATGCCCGTATGCTTGCGGAACGAGCGCGGAAAGGTGCTGACGCTCTGCCGGGTGAGCCTGGCAAGGTCGGGCTCGCTGAGGTCGCGGGTGAAGCTGCGCCCGATGTGCTGGAGCATCAGGTTCATGGTCGTCGAAAGGTGAGCCGACCGGTCCGGCTGGAAACCGATGCTGGCGAGCGGGACCTGCTGCTCGGCTTGGCCGATCAGGTCGAGGATGCCGACGAAGAGCGCGATGCGGCGTGCGCCCGACGCCTCAAGCAGGTCGCGCATCAAGGGCCCGACGCGCTCGGCCGCCGCCGCCTCGAAGCGGACGCCCCGGAACGCCTCCTTGAGGAGTGGCTGCACGAAGCGAAGTTCTGGGAAGATCGCCATACAGGCGGCGATGAACTCGCCGGTGAACTGGAGGATAAGGACAACACTCCTCGGCGCTCTCGCCTTCGGGGGTGTCGCTGATCCAGTTGTGCGGCAGGTTGGGGCCGACGAGGACGAGGTTGCTTGCGCAGAAGGGGCCAATGTGGTCGCCGATGTAGCGGTCGCCCTCGGTTGCCATGACGAGATGCAGCTCGCACTCCGGGTGGAAATGGCACTGGACCGTTCGATACGGGTAGTCGTGCGACCACATCTTGAACGACTGGTTGTCACGCCCGTGCGCCGATCCCAGATCGGGTTCCATCCTCCAAGCCCCTCCCAAACGCCGCATCGTCCTTGTGTGGCCGCTTTCCAGCGACACCGCGTTGGCGATGCTTGTCGTCGTTGTCAAACGGATTCTCTCTTCGATGACGGAAGCTTGCCGCCGCGTGGTCTCTCGTCGAGGCCGTCCAGTTGAGGACAAAGCTATTCTGTATGAAAACACGCGGCAACACGCTTTGCAGCGCAGCATTGATACTTTTTTGCCGTGCCGGTTGCAGAACGGCTCCTGCCGGATTCCGGGATGGTGCGAAGCTCGTCACGCGACCCGGCCGGCGATGAGCGCGCTGCAAGGCGATCACATTTGGCCCAGCCTGCTTCCGGCCGCAAAGGAGCCGTCGTTGCGAGCCGGCCTCGGCGCGGCAGTCCAGGGCCATATGGACCAATGTTCTGGCGTGTCGCCCTGGAGCGCGCCGAGTAGGGCCTTGCCGCGCCCATGCGCGTTATGCACAAACTGGAAGACGCCGAAATCGACCGTCCCCCGTTTCGGTGGGCACGGGTTGCGCCCTGCGGCGCCGCGGCGGCCTGTGCTGATCCAGCACGCGGCGGCATCCATGCACGGCACATTGGCTGCCGCGGTCGGAATGGTGCAGCAGCCCTGGACTGGGGCGGCATTTGGTGATGGCGTCGAGGGGCCATGACTGGAATCCACACCAGCAACGTGCATAAGCGGGAGGCCTTCCGGCATTACTCCTTCGTATCGGACCGAGCGGATGGCGTGATCGCCGGGTTCGACGGAGTGGAGGTCATGGAGGCGGACCTGCTGTCCGGCACGGACGGCCCCGCCGGCCGGGCTGGCATCGACCACGTGGTGCAGGCGGCTCCGGCCGGGCGCATGGACGGCTTCGTGCTGTTCTGGCGTGCGCTGTTCGGCCTGGTGCCGCAGCCGCAGTTGGAAACGCCGGCACCCTTTTGATTTAGCCTGCCGAGGATCTTCAGCCATGACGTCATACGAGTTCATCCAGCGCGGCCGGGACCAGCACCCGTTGGCGTTCACCCCGGACTGCAAGAGCACGGTCCCGCGACTCTCGACCGGCTCCGTCAACGTCCCGATGATCGTCTGCGAGAACGCCGTCTACAAGAATGCGCCGGCGCGCATCATCGACCTCGCCGCGCGGATGCAGCGGAACGGGGTGCGGCCGAAGATCGAGGCGTCCGACCTCAGCCGCCTGCACGGCGCGCGGCGGCTGGTCGATGCCAGGCTGATGGACGAACGGCCGCACGCGCAGTTCGTGATGGGCGTGCAGAACGCGATGCCGGCGGAGGGGCGCCTGCTGGATGTCCTGCTGACCGAGAGCCGCCGGGTGGCGACGCCGGCCGAGGCGCGGGCCGCCCTTGGCCTGGGGGCGCGAGCGTGATCACCGGCCGGACCACGGTGATCGCCCACATCGGCTGGCCGACGGAGTCGTTCAAGGCGCCCATGATCTACAATCCCTGGTTCGACGCCCAGGGCATCGACGCCGTGGTCGTGCCGCTGGGTGTCGAGGCCGTGGACTACCCCGGCCTGTTCCGGCCGCTGTTCCAAATCCGCAACATGCATGGCGCCCTCGTCACCATGCCGCACAAGGTCACGACAGCCGGGCTGGTGGACGAGATGACGACGACGGCGCAGATCGCCGGGGCGTGCAACGCGGTGCTGCGCCGGCCCGATGGGTCACTGCTGGGCGACATGTTCGATGGCGCCGGGTTCGTGCGCGGCATAGAGCGCAAGGGGCGGGCCATCGCCGGGGCGCGGGCGCTCGTGGTGGGCTGCGGCGGGGTCGGCAGCGCTATCGCGGCTTCGCTCGCGGCGGCGGGTCCGGTGGAGATCGGCCTGTTCGATCCGGCAGCGGAATCAGCGGCGGCCCTGGCGGACCGCCTGCGCCAGCACTACCCGGCGCTGCAGGTTGCCATCGGCTCCAACGACCCCGCGGGCTTCGACATCGTGGTCAATGCGACGCCGCTGGGCATGAAAGCGGGCGACCCCCTGCCGGTCGATCCCGCGCGGATCAACGAGGGCGCCTTCGTCGGCGAGGTCGTGATGAAGGAGGAGCACACGCCCTTGCTGCGCGCGGCGATGGCCCGCGGCTGCACCGTCCAGGTCGGGACGGACATGCTGTTCGAGATGATCCCAGCATACTTGGAGTTCTTCGGCTTCGGCACCGGCACGCCGGAGGACCTGCGGCGGGTCGCGCGACTGCAATACTGACCGGCCTCTCGGCAGCCGGCCCGCGGCGCCGATGCTTTGTGCCGGCGCAGCCGTCCGGTCAGCCGAACAGCCAAGCCCCGCATTGGGCAACGAACCGCGCGAAGTCGGCGGTGAACACCTGCCGGTCCTGCACGACCAGCTTGGCCCCGTGTGACAATTCTAGGTAAGCGCGGCAATGTTGCAGTGCAACATAAGATTGTTGCGGTTAGGAGAGCCGGACCACCTCGCCGGTTGCTGCGGCGCGGCCGGCCGCGAGCGTTGCCTCCAGGGTGCGTGCGCCGCCGCGGCCGTCCAGCAGCGGCGCGGCCTCGCGCCGGGCCACCTGGCAGAAATGGCGCATCTGCAGCGTCAGCGGGTCCTGCTCCGGCACGATCTCGCGGCGGGTTTCGAGCGGCGTCCACCAGCCTTCGCCGGCATGGCGCCAGGTGTCCAGGCGCGGCACGGACAGGGAGCCGTCCGTCCCGGCGACCAGGTAGCAGAACTGGTCCGTGTGCGGGTGGGCCTTGTTTTCGCCCGAGGTCATTTCCCAGCTCCAGGGCGCCGCGGCGGCGTCCGAGACCGTCAAGGTGCCCAGCGCGCCGCTGGCGAAGTGCAGGAGGATCGCCGCGCTGTCCTCCACCGGGAACCCGCGCGTGGCGTTCGAGGCGGCGGCCTGGACCGCCGCGATCTCGCCGCACAGGTTCCGCATGTCGTCGATGACGTGGACCAGGTTGATCAGCACCACGCCGCCACCGGGTTCGCGCCGCCAGCAAGCGGGGGCTTCGTAGTAGCCCCTGGGCTTGCGGAACAGGCACAGCCCAGTGGCCGCCACGACCCGGCCCAGGCTGCCGGAGGCGACGGCCGCATGGGCGCGCTGCATCAGCGGGCTGTGCCGCCGGCGGTGGCCGACGAGGATGGGGACGCCTGCCGCCTCCGCCGCCTCAACGAGCCGCATCGCGCTGGCCAGGTCTCCGGACACCGGTTTTTCCAGCAGCATCGGCACTCCGGCCTCGACCGCCGCGAGGCCGTGCGGCACGTGGAGCGAGTTGGGCGTCGCGATCACCACGCCCTCCGGCCTGACTGCCCGCAGCCCCTCGGCCAAGTCGGCGAAGGCTGGAACGCCCAGGGCCGCGGCCTGCTCCGGCGCCGTGGGCGAAGGGTCGATGATCGCGGCGAGCTTGGCGCCGGGATCGTCCAGGATGCGTTTGATGTGGGCTTGGCCGATCATGCCAGCGCCGGCAACCGCGATCAGGACTGGTACGGTCATGCCAGGTGCCACTCAAAGGGGCTGAGGGACAGGACGGGCTGCCGTGGCCTTGGCAGTCCGCGGTAGGGTCAGGTCCGGGCCAGCCCGGCATCCAGCATGGTCTGCTCCCGCATCCGGTCGTAGTCCGGCTTCGGCACCGGGACCGTGCCGCGGTGGCCGAGGTCGTTCAGATGGAGCCGGTAGGTCTCCCGGGCGCTGAACGCCGCAATCGCCGCGATGATGGTCACGCCGAAGGTGATCGCCCCGACCATGACCGGGATGTTGGCCGAACCCGGCGGCGCCACGGTCGCGAACAGCGCCGGCAGCAGCGCCGTGATGGTCGTTCCGACGTTCTGCGCAATGGCCATGGCCGACACCCGGGTGCGCGTCTGAAACAGTTCCGGGTAGAAGCTTGGAAAGACGGCGTTGTAGCCCTGGTAGACGACGCCCCACATCAGCAGCGACATCGCGACCGCAAGCGGGACGCTATGGATGCTGATGGCATAAAGGTAGGCGAATGCGAGCAGGCCCGAGCCGAGCGCGCCGACGATGACCGGCGGGCGGCGGCCGATCCGGTCCGACAGGTTGCCGACAAACGGTATGACGAGCACCGCGAGGATGTTGCCCAGCACCGGAATCCACAGGTAAACGTCCGTCTGGAAGCCGATGCCGTAGGCCGGCTGCACCGCGTAGGCCGCGCCGAACACGGTGGCCACCACTGGGACGACGTTCATCAGCGCCATGCACACCACGCGCAGCATGTCGCCGCCGCTCAGCTTGAACGCTTCCGTGATCGGCGCCTTGGGCACCCCGCCCTCCTCGGCAAAGGCCGGAGTTTCCTCGACCTCGCGGCGGATGATGTAGCCGGCGACGATCACCAGCGCGCTGAGCAGGAACGGGACCCGCCAGCCCCAAGCGTTGAACGCCTCCTGCGGCATGAAGCGCGCGAGCGGCAGGAACACCGCCGCGGCCAGGATCTGCCCGGCCTGCACGCCCTGCAGGGTGAAGCTGGCGAAGAAGCCGCGCCGGCCGAACGGCGCATGCTCCAGGATCATGGAGCTGGCGCCGCTGATCTCCCCCGCGACCGCAAAACCCTGGATCAGCCGCAGCACGACGAGCAGCACCGGGGCCAACACGCCAACCTGCCCGTAGGTCGGCAAAAGCCCGACGGCCATGGTCGAGACGCCCATCAGGAACATGCACGCCAGCAGCACGCCCTTGCGCCCATGGGTGTCGCCGTAGTGGCCGAGCACAAAGGCGCCGATCGGCCGGGCGACGTAGCCGACGCCGTAGGTCGCCAACGAAGCGACGATGGCGACCGCGGGATCGGCCGAAGGGAAGAAAAGCTGCGGAAAGACCAGCGATGCCGCCGTGGCGTAGATGAAGAAGTCGTAGTACTCCAGCGCGGAGCCGATCCAGCCGCTGGCCGCCGCCTTCTTTGATTGCCGCCTGCCGTGCGGCTCGTGGGTCCCGGCATTGTCCATCCTCGTGTCCTCCGTTTTGTGATTAACCGGTTAAACGCCTGGTCGTGGTGGGTGCGCGTCCCGCCGCTGGGACACAGGACGCCGGCGGGCAGCCCGGCCGATACCCTCCGGCGTGCCCCGGCAACCGATGGCCACGGACCCGTCTGCCAGCAGGACGCCCAACGGAATGCCCAAAAGAACACTTAAAAGAACGGCCTGTCTCGCCGCTGCTCCGGCCTTGGGGGCACGGGTCAGCCATGGCGGCGCGTCCCGCGCTTGCAGGGCTGTGGTCCCGTCTGAACGATTTTTGGCATCGACCACGGCGCGTTCCTCAACCGGGGGCCAATCGTTGCTGGCGCCTCCTGGATTGCTGGCTTTATCTACCTGCCGATGGGATTCACAGCAAAAAAGCTAGTTCTGCCGTGAATGTAGATCGCATCGACGGAGCCTGTTATGCTGGACGATCCATCCCCGCTCCGCCCGCGGACCCATGACAGCGCACGCACCCGGCAGAGCATCCTGAAGGCCGCCCACGCGCTGTTTGCCGAACGGGGCTACAGCGGGGGCGCACGTGAACGACATCGTCGCCAAGGCCGGCACGACGAAGCCCATGGCCTACTATCATTTCGGCAGCAAGGGGGGCCTGTTCGCCGCCGTTCTGGAGGGCGTCTATGCCGGCATGCGCCGCATCGAGGGTGCGTTGCAGCGCGCGGACCTGCCGCCCCACGAGGCGATGCGGCAACTGGTCCACGTCACGTTCGACTACCACGCCAAGTATCCGGACTGGGTGCGGCTGATCTCGGTCGCCAACATCCACGAAGCCCGGCACATCCGCGACTCGCCCACCATCGCGTTGCAGAACTCCGCCGTGCTGGACATCCTTCGCGACCTGCTGGCGCGCGGCGCGCGGGAGGGCGCGTTCCGCGGCGGGGTGGACCCGCTGTGCCTGCACTTGATGATCGCAGCCACGTGCTTTTACCGGGTGTCCAACCGGCACACCTGGCGGGTGATCTTCGGGCGCGACCTGGAAGCGGCGGACGACGCCCCGCTGCAACGGGCGATGCTGGTGGAGGCGGTGCTGCGCTACCTGCAACCGGACCCCGGCAGCCCCGCTTAGCCGAAGCTCCGGCCCCTTGTCAGCCGCCCCCTACCATGTCCAGCGCCATGGACGCCCCAAGCCCAGCCGAAAGCTCCAACCGAAAGCCAAGGTCGTCTACGTTTCGCATCCGCATCGGCCCGATGCGAGCCAAGCGTCGCAACGGTCCAACATCCGCGGACCACCTCACAGCGCGACGGGGCCACGCGGCAGCTTGCCGGGCCGTGCCAGCGTCCGCCCTGCGTCGAAACCGTGCCGGACAGGCGTCAGGCACTGGCGTCATAGGCCAGCTCGGTCATCATCCCGGCCGCCATGTGAAACAAGTTATGGCAGTGGAACAGCCATCGCCCGGGGTTGTCCGCGTCGAACGCGACCGTCACCGACCCGTTCACCGGCACCAGGACGGTGTCGCGCACCGCGCCGGCCAGCGCGACGCCGTCCAGCCCCACCACCTGGAAGTGGTGCCCGTGCAGGTGCATCGGGTGCGCCATCCTGCTGCGGTTCGTCATTTCCAGAACCACGCGCTGCCCTTTGACGACGCGCAGAGGGCGATGGTTGGCCCAGGTCCGGTCGTCGATCGACCAGACATACGGCGTCATAGCGCCGGTCAGCGCGACCCGGTGCGTGACGCCGGCAGGGGCCGGGGCGAGCGGCACCTCCGCCATCAGCCGCCGCTCCAACCCATTGTCGACCGCGCCCGCCGCGCTCTCCGCCATCGCAGGCACCTTGCCGACCGCGGCGCCGGCGGATGCCAGCACGATCCCGGTCCGGGCCCGGCTGCCCTCGCGCTGGGCCAGGACCGGGAAGGCGCCGCCGCTGCCGGGCATGGCCACCAGCAGGTCGAGCCGCTGGCCCTGCGCGAGCGGGAAACGCCGGGCTGTCAGGGAGCGCACGGGGTTGCCGTCCACGGCGGCGACGGTCGCCTCCAGCGCGCCGGTGTCGATCCAGAAAGCGCTCGTGGTGGCGCCGTTGATCAGCCGGAGCCGGAGCCGCCCGCTGCTTGGCGCGCGGACCACGAGCGGGTCGCCCAGGGTGCGGTCGTTGGCAAGGTAGGCGTCGTATTCAACGTCGTTCAGGTCCGGGCCGGCAGCGTCCGCTGCCATGTCCATGCCCGGCATCGCCTGGGCGCCGCCGGTAACGGATGCGAGCAGTTCCGCCGGGTCGCGGAAGCTGAAGTCGTGCAGAAGGACAGTCACCTCCTGGACATCTGCCCGCATGTCCTCGGCTGTGCGCACGACCAAGGGTGCCGCCATCAGCGCCTGCTCCTGCAAGCCATGGTGCGAGTGCATCCAATGCGTCCCGGAGCGGGCGGCGAAGTCATAGGCCTGCACGGCATCCGGCAGGATGATCGCGCCGCCGGTCTCGGCGACACCGTCCTGCAGGACGGGCGGGGTTTGCCCGTGCCAATGCACGATCGTGGGCTCGCCGCAGCGGTTCAGGACCTTTGTGCTGAAACGTTGGCCTGGCGTCAGCACCAGCCCCGGCGTGCCGTCCGGCTGACGGATGCCGAACACCGACGCGGCACGGCCGTCGATGTCAATCGTGCGCCGTTCGACGACGAGGCTGATGGGCGGCGCTCCGGCGGCGTGGGCCGGCGCAGGGAACGCGCCGGGCAGCACGGCGGCGGCGGTGGCTGCCATAAGCTGACGCCTGGAGAGGGCATGCTTCACGATGGGTTCCAATCGATGCAGGAAATACTTGGACGCGGCGACGCCCGCCTCACAGCCGGGCTGCCCGCAGGCGCAGCGCGTTGGCGATGACCGACACGGAGCTGAGCGACATCGCGAGCGCCGCCACCACCGGGCTGAGCAGGATGCCGAACGCCGGGTAGAGCACGCCCGCCGCCAACGGGATGCCAAGCGCGTTGTAGGCGAACGCGAACACCAGGTTCTGGCGGATGTTGCGCATCGTCATCCGGCTCAGCGCGCGGGCACGGGCAATCCCCGCGAGGTCGCCCTTCACCAGCGTCACCCCGGCGCTCTGGATCGCGACCTCCGTGCCGGTGCCCATGGCGATGCCCACGTCGGCCTCGGCCAGCGCCGGCGCGTCGTTCACGCCGTCGCCCGCCATCGCCACCACCTTGCCCTCGGCGCGCAGCGTGCGGACGATGCGGTGCTTGTCCTCGGGCAGCACGTCCGCCTCCACGTCGTCGATGCCGAGCTGGCGCGCGACGGCCTCGGCCGTGGTCCGGTTGTCCCCGGTCAGCATGACGACATGGATGCCGCCCGCCCGCAGGCTGTCCAGCGCCGCCCGGGTGGTTGCCTTGATCGGGTCGGCGATGGCGATCACGCCGCCGGGCTTGCCGTCCACGCCGACGAACAGGGCCGTGGCGCCGGACCCGCGCAGCTCGTCGGCTTTTCCTGCAAGGCCGCCCAAGTCAATTCCTTGGTCGGCCATCAGCTTGGCGTTGCCGAGTGCCACGGATCGGCCGCCGACTTTGCCGGTGACGCCCTTCCCGGTGAACGAGGCGAAGTCGGCCGGCTCCTCGGCGTCGATGTCCTTCTCCTTGGCTGCCGCGGCGATGGCGGCGGCCAGCGGATGCTCGCTCGACCGTTCCAGGCTGGCGGCCAGCCGCAGCACGTCGGCCTCCGTCAGGCCGGGCGCCGGGACGACGGCGGTGACGCGGGGCTTGCCCTCGGTCAGCGTGCCGGTCTTGTCCACGACCAGGGTGGTGACCTTCTCCATCCGCTCCAGGGCCTCGGCCGACTTGATGAGCACCCCGGCGCCCGCGCCCTTGCCGACCGCGACCATGATCGACATCGGCGTGGCCAGGCCGAGCGCGCATGGGCAGGCGATGATGACGACGGAAACGGCCGCGATCAGCGCGTAGGCGAGCGCGGGCGCCGGGCCCCAAACGCCCCAGGCGACGAAGGCAGCGGCGGCGATGGCGAGCACGGCTGGGACGAAATAGCCCGAGACCGTGTCGGCCATGCGCTGGATAGGTGCGCGGCTGCGCTGGGCCTCGGCGACCATGGCCACGATGCGCGACAGCACGGTGCCCGCGCCGACCGTGTCGGCGCGCATGACGAGCGAGCCGGTGCCGTTCACGGTGCCGCCAATGAGCTTGTCGCCGGGTCCCTTGGGCGACGGCATCGACTCGCCCGTGACCATCGCCTCGTCGACGGCGCTCTTGCCCTGCACCACCGCGCCGTCCACCGGCACGCCGTCGCCGGGCCGGACACGCAGCCGGTCGCCGACCTGGACCTCGCCCAGCGGGATTTCCTCGTCCTCGCCGCCGTCGCGCAGCCGCCGGGCACTTTTTGGGGCGAGGTTCAGCAGTGCGCGGATGGCCCCGCCGGTCTGGTCCCGCGCACGCAGTTCCAGCACCTGGCCGAGCAGGACCAGGACCGTGATGACCGCTGCCGCCTCGTAGTAGACGGCGACGGTGCCGCCCATCATGCGGAACCCTGCCGGAAACAGGCCCGGCGCAAAGGTGGCCGCGAGGCTGTACAAGTAGGCCGCCCCGGTCCCGAGCGCGATCAGGGTGAACATGTTCAGGTGGCCCGAGCGGACCGACGCCCAGCCGCGCTGGAAAAAGGGCCAACCCGCCCACAGGACGACGGGCGTCGAGAGGGCGAACTGGACCCAAACCGAGGCCTGCGGCGGCACGAGACCGTGCAGGCCCAGGCCGGGGATGTGGCTGCCCATCTCGATGATGAACACCGGCAGGGTCAGCACGAGGCCGATCCAGAACCGCCGGGTCATGTCGGCGAGTTCGTGGTTCGGCTCGGCCTCCGCGGACGCCTCCACGGGTTCGAGCGCCATGCCGCAGAT
>JAABUV010006779.1_pt1 | contig 12307 bp, 14 predicted proteins | sample 5559971 | NCBI WGS metagenome assembly JAABUV01 (sample SAMN10711881, study PRJNA513362) | rock metagenome | isolation source: Antarctica rocks | place: Antarctica: Victoria Land, Knobhead nord | collected 2015-12-19
TGCTTCACTTGTAAGATTCTCAACAGAAAATGACATTGATAACAACATGATTGACGTTAATTTCAATTCATTTGATCTTGACTTCTTGATTAAGTGATTCAATATAGTGTTTTCTGATGTGATGACTACGCTGAGCAAATGACTTTTATTTATTGAGCGTCTTTGCTTTTTCTTCAAGTCATTGTTCATCAGCAATTTCAGATTGATAAATGTCTTTATGAATGTTTTTGACATCGCTGCTTTGAGTTCTTTCTGTCTTTGTACAACATGATATAGAAGTCTGTGTTTTGTGACTCTCTTTATTCTTTCTTTTTCAGCTTGTTGTTTATGACATTAAGAATCAAAGACTTTGTATGTGTCTTAACATGCTTCACATTTTCACATGTCTCAAGTCTGTTTGTAAAAACAGTGCTTCGAGCAATGATTCAGTATGCAGTAAATGCATCTTTGCTTGTTTTTGCATTCATACATCTTGTGATCATATTCTTGACACTTTAAACATTGATGCACTCTGCAGCTCAAGTTGTAGAACTGTATGATCTTTATGTCGATTTCATGACATACTTTCTCATTGATCAGCTTGTTTATCATCTCAGCGCTGATTACATGTATTATCAGTAAGATGTATTTCTTCTGCTCACTCTTCTTTGTGAGTCACTCAATCTTCTTGATCATCATTTCTGAATGTATGTCTTTGTTGATCTTGATGAGCACTCTCGTCTCTTTCTTCTTTATGTTCTTAAACATTTCTTCGACTTTAATCTCATGTATTACTACTTCAAAACTGATTTCATGCAAACATGTATTCAACAATATCTCTTTGATTCAAAAATCATTTTTCTTCAATGTTCTTTTGCTGCTCTTTATCTTGATTCAAAATATCAGCAGTCTCAATTATCTTTTCATTGTTTCTATGTTTTTACGCATCGATAACATCTCGTTGACATCAATCTTTCTTACTCATCTCACTATGTTCTTCGTTGTTGTTGTTATGATTCTCTTTATTTCTTCTTTCTTTTTGATGAAGATTTTTACTTCAAATTTCTCACAATGATTTTGCACTGATGATGATATGTTGACGTTGAACACAAGATGACTCTCAAATAATATCATCAACTTCATGCTCACTTTCTTCGCTCAACTGTCAACATGTTTTCTCTTCTTCACAAACTCTTTTTCAAGTCTGCTCATTATCTTTTTCAGTCTTTTCAGCTGATTCTTCATGTGTTGATTGACAGTTAACGCAGCGACACATTGATGCATCAGCTTTTCTATCATCTTTGTCAAACTTTTCATCTTTCTTCAGAGCATCAGCTCGTTGTTTCTACGTTCGTTGAACTCATAAAGTACTTGCAGCTTGTGTAATTTCTTTTGTATATCTTTCATCTTGACTGAATTCTTCTGCAAGATAGTGATAATCATCTCTCGTTCACTTGTTGATGTCATGTTGATGATGCTTCTCATCTGCTCTTGATGATCAGAATGAAGCGCAAGCATCATGTTGATGATGTGCTCTGTCTTTAGATAGTTTAAGTAATTCATTTTCATTCTCAAAGTTTTCGATTTTTATATATATAATTATATATTTGATACTTAATTCTTTTTTTTAATTATTTTGAAAGTATTTAACACTCAGTATCTACTTTTAGGTGTTTGAGCATCCCAATCCGGGGGCCTTTGAAGCCGCTTTACGGTGCCAGAACATCGAGGCCAAAGGACTCGAACCGGCGAATCTGTTGAACCGAACTCGATGGGGGAACAAGGATCTGCTAGTCTCAGGCGCCATCGCAGGGATTGCGCTCCCTCACGGATTGCGCTTCATTTCTGACTTACAGCTTCAAAGATGTCCATGCCCTTCTTACCGCCCACCGGGTCTTGGAACCGTGGACATAATTCCAGGATATGACACCCTCCCTTCATGTTGTACCTGCCCTTCTCCTCTGGACCCCTTCGTCCTCCCCTACCCTCGACCACAGCGCTGTGCAATCCTTTTCCTTCTTTTCTCTTTTTCTACTCATCTGTACGATACACCTCGAGCGCTATTGTTCTTTTCTTTGGTCGCAAGCCTGCCATCAGGGTTCACAGCCGCTCTACCTCGCTCTTCCGCGAAATGCTCTATTTGTCCCCAGCGATAGCAGCCATACATCATGCAAACACGGCGGAAAACTGTCAGATTGCCTCCCAACTTTTACATTCAACAGCGCAGAGAACTCGCAGAGCAGGGACGGACTCCTTCTAGATCTGCCGACAATACGAAGAAGAGTCTGGCGTCCGTGATAGTAAAGATCAAAAAGTAGAATACTCTCGATCTTCTAGATGACATGACTGTCAATACTAATGAAGACACTAGGCATTGCCTCGAACTCGGGAAGCATCCGGAAGCCTTCTTGAAAGAAGCAGAGACGTCAGATCTCAAAGTCTTTTTGTTATGAATTATGAATAACTACAAGAGAATAGGGGCAGCCTCAAGCCTGAAAATTTACTGACGGGTTCTACAAATGCACATTCTTGATAAGACTGATCGAGTCTTCAGTGAGAGCGACAAGAGAGACATTCGCAATGTAAGATATATTTTGAGATCAGAAGAAACTTAACTGATCGCTCGACTTCGCCGCAGTATATCAAACATCTCGAGATTCAGTTCCGTCTTCGTACACTTCTCATGAAAAAACTCGTCGCAGATTGCGATGATCTGTATCTTTGACTCTATACTCACTGAGTCATTGATGATTCGATATTTCCGGATGAGCGTCAGCGAGTTCAGCATTCCACAGAGATACTTATGAGCGAATTCTTCGATTGTAGACTGTGCTCTCTCTTCGATACCAGAGTCAAGCTTGATCTTCTCAACATCGATGACCTCAGTTTGAGCGATTCTAAAACGATTGAAGATCACGATACGAACAGCAATCGTGAAGACGACACCTTGATGATTGTCGATTCTGACTGCGAAGTTGATAGCAAGCCCATCAGAGTTTATGATCATGACGATGAAGACTATAGCGATTCTAATACGGCTTATGACAGCGATAGCGACAACGATTCTAATACGGCTTATGACGACGACGATGACAGCGACAGTGACTTGAGTTTGCGCAACAATATCGATGAGGATTGCGACACAGATGATGAATGTACTGCAGAATTCGAAGAAACTCGATCGTTCCTGTATCGACATTTTACAATCTATATAGTTCTCAGCTCTATCTTCGAAAAACCTAACACGATCTTCACGAAGATCACATTGCTTCATACTAAAGGCGAAGATAATAACTCTCGCATGTGAGTATACCCGATTCATCTAGAAATCATGTCTGTAGCTGATGTGTGTGCATATAGAAAAACGTTGATCATCGACGAAGAGAACGATCATTCGTTGTTCTGTCTCCTCGATCATCTTCTATCTCTCGCGCTCATTGACAAGGCTTTTGAAGCTGAGTCGACTCACGATATCAAAAATATATTTTGGGTGAAGATGTCATCGGGCAAGCAAAGCCTTACGCTGAAATGAAAACGCGAGATTTTAGATCTTTCAGTATTGCGTGAGCCCATGCGTGGCTTCGAGAAATCCGGAACATCGTCTACCAAACCCCTTCGCGCCAACACATTTGCTCGTAACCTGAAGCGAACGAGGCGAAAGGCTGAGCTCCAAGGCAATCTCGACCAGAAGTACCTCAGACGTGATCTTCTGAATGTTGTGAACAGTACGCCTTCCCTTTCGTACCTGAACTCGAAATTGTGTTTAGCCAAGAAATGCTAATCCCGAGAACTTGAACAGAGAAGGCTCTCGCCAGCGTACGAGATCAGCTATTCGATCACAAATTAGACGCGACTGAATACTATCTTGATCAAGACGTTCAGATTGACATCAAAGCCTGCTTCTTGAGACGCCCCTTCAATGAGATGGTGCAGAAGATGGTCCGGCTTACCAGTTTGACTGTCGATCTCAATGCCTCGACGAAGTTATCGAAGAAGCAGAAAGCAGAGTTCCGTATTCATTCAAAGATTCTTCGCCTCAGCAACAGAAATAAGACTCTCACTGCTCAGCTGAAATCGCAGGGCTACAGACTCATCAGTATCGCAAAAGAAACATTACTGTACAATGAGAAGATGAAAGCGCAAGCTCGATTGAATTCGTACAAAGTCAGACTGCGACACTCTATGATCGAAAAGGGTCGAAAGCGACATTTTCGAAAGGTCGATACAATCGCCTTTAACTCACAGTTCTTCGTCTCTTCTGATCAAAAACTTTCAGTGAGTGATGAACCTGCGACGCGTCGTAAATACAATATTCCTGAACGAGCCGAGATTGTGCGATGAATATGTCAGTCAGCAGCCGACCTCACAGATCAGGAAATATTCGCTCAAAGAATTAGAGGCATTGAAGTTCTGACGGTCTTGTGCCGTCGACAGGAAACCCAGCGTCGAGACCGGCCCAAATGAAGCGTCGAACAAGAACAATTCGAACTGTCTTCAGATGATATGAATCAGAACGTCGTGAATAAATTTCCCATGAAGTGCAAGTCAAAGCAATGCATCTTTTGCCTGAGCGACGATCGCAAGCTTTACGAGGAACGAATTTTTGAGTATAGTAAAGTAAACAAGATGCTGAATGAGATTGAGAAGCACTTGAAGACTTTCGCGCCTGATGATAAGATTCCTTGTTCGCATTCGCGATGCAAGGCAGCCAACCTGGTTCTGCCAAATGTCATGACTTTCAAGAATCATACTGCGAAGATGCATAAGATAGTGTTGCGTGCATAGACTCTATTTGCTCTTCCTATATTCTGTTTATTGTGTTCGATCTCATCAATTTTGCAGTTATTTTCTGTGCACTGATGGTTCAATGACTGATACATTTACTGCTGTAAACTATACTCTGACTTTATGTTCAATGTCTTACGTCTCTCCGCTTTGATGCTGCTGAGAGATGACGAAGAAGCAGAACAGTAGCTCAATCTGTTTGAAGAAAGATTTTGACTGATTTTCTCTTCAAACAACCTGGTCCGAAGATTGTATATATCTCGACTTCCATTTTCAGCAGACATCAGCAGATCGTCTATTAATGATTGAATTTTATCGTTCTCTTTGCTCATAGTCACTTTAGACCGTTCCTTCATTCCTTTAAGCTCTGCACGTCAGTCAGAGAAAACGCGAATCTCATCTGCAATCCTTTTCTGAAGTGAAGTCTTTGTAATTGCGAGAACTTTACTCTGATTCAGTATTTCTTTCCGTATTTCACTTAGCTGTACAGCTTGGCGATCATTCTGAAGTGCGTTAATGTTTTGTCGCAGACTGCATCACTGTCGCAACCTCGAAAGTATTCATTCGTCGACAATGAAATACAGAATGACGAAGTACGTTCATGAATGAAAGCACGCTCATGAAAGATTGCTTCACGATGTTATTGTATGCACGATACGTACCCACCTGTTCGATTTCAATGCTTCGGAACAGTCCCACCTATGCTCCTTTAATAATTCAGATATTCACATCAATTCGGAACAACATTCCTCAAGAAGACGCTGAGCTGTCGTGAAAATCAGATGTTGAGCTCAGTAAGACAGATATGTCGAATCCAACATCAGTTCGTCACGGGTAGACGATATTGAGGCCAGATCTCGTTCTTTGCCAGATCTCAGAGACTAAGGCTATGAGCTGTGTGCGCACAAATCACGTGGGAGATCCTCGATCGTAGCGAATCTCAACGTAAATTTTCGAGCCTCGCGTTTGACATCGTCTGCACCGAACGGATTTCTCATCCCAGTATCGATCAAAGGGCTTGAGATAGGATCGATGAAGGTCAAATTTCCATCGAAATCAATCTCAAAGAATCTAAGTTGTAGAAGCATCTGTAGACCATGAATGATCGTCTCGATCCCAAGATCCTGACGTATCAAGTTGTTAAGATTTTCTAGTTTTCACACGTTGAAACATGTCCTCGACTTCTTTCATCTTGCCTTGATCCGAGTACAGAAGCTCTAGATTGTTGATCGTATCAAGCGTCGATGTGTGTTCAGGATTTCAGGCCTTTTCGTACCCTGTCAATGCTCGCAGGTACATGTTCTCGACTTCTTTCATCTTGCCTTGATTCGAGTACAGATTTTCTAGATTGTTGATCGTATCAAGCGTCGATGTGTGCTCAGGACCTCAGGCCTTTTCTTTTCCTGTCAATGCTCGTAGGTACATGTCTTCGGCTTCTTTCATCTTGCCTTGATCCTTGTACAGATTTCCTAGCCGATGACATGCGTCGCTAAGGGACGGAAGATCTTCCTCATTCATCAAGCCTTCGTGTATACGTCGCTGCAGCCTTGGGTAGACACGATCACTATGTGAAAGAAGACGTCTCTGTATGAGCGAATAATCAAGTACGATCTCTGAAGGTACAGCGGATGCAACAATGATCACGGCGAGCCAGCTCATAGTAACCTCGTCTTCTTCAAATGCGTTAAAGCATCAATGATGAAGCACAGAATGCATAGAGAAAGAAGATGATTCAGTTTTTGCGTCGATGAAGAAATACTTCAACAGAAATTCAATGCACTCATTGAAATCGATTTTGTCACCTGCACAAAACTGACGAACCAACGAGGCACTTTTTTGACAATTTCAAGATTCAGTGCAGGCGTAAGAAGCTCATATCAGAGATCTCGATTGTCAAGAAACGCTCACAGCTTTAAGAGATTGACTGCGTTCTCATTTTATGACTGAAGAGAATTATATGACAATGTTCATGTCGTTAGAATGCTTTTATCTTCTGGCAAAGTGAAACGATGCTGCTTCCCCATTAATCTTGCCCATGCTTGATCGTATAGCTCGATGTACTCAGACAAATTTGTGCCTGTCTTTCGCATATACGAACCGGCTTGATTGATCGTCAAAGGAAGACCTTCAAGTAGTTCGACAAGCTTTGATGAATCTGATGATTCTCAGATGTCAAATAGAAGCTGGAAAAGTATGCTTCAATGACACTCACCTTCCACTGATCATTCGAGGCTGTTCTCAAGAATACTTGATTCTTGCAGTTTGTCGATCGACTTCAATTTCAGATCCGTTTCCAGCTGACACAGACTCATCAATCGAGAAGTGATAAGAATAGATCCTTGATCTGCTGTTGAAAAATACTCTTTCACATCGAAGACTTTCGAATCTCTAGATGAGCCTGAAAACTCTCGGTTCACGTTGTCAAAGATCAGTAATCACTGATCGTTCAATGACTGTGATAATCATTTGAGCACATCTTCAACAACTTCATCAACGTTAGTTCTTTCCCTGTGTGAGTAATTTCTGCTTTCTTCTGAAATCTGATGCTGTGACAATCGGCTGGCGAGGTCAGCGATGCTTCGCCTCAATCTCTCGTTGGTCGAGTCGTCGATTCAGAAGATCGCGCTGTAGCTTCTTTGATGTTGTCGAGTGAATTCAACGAAGAGCTGAGTCTTCTCAATCTCGCCAAGCCCATGAACGATGAATACTTTACGACGCATTTGATTCGTCTGAGTGAGAAGTAAAACTTGGGTCAATCGCGTCATCTTCACGTTCCGCGATACAAACCTTTTCATCACAGAGATGTCTCGAAGACTGAAGTCTACGCGAAATGACTCTTTGCCGATATCTATGACGTGTGCTTATGAAAAGTTAGAGAAGCTTTGAAGAATACAAAGTCGAGTATAGAGAAGATGAATCGTACAATGATGTCGTTTCTTAATTCTTTGGGACGTCGTCTGAATCATTCTTTGAATCTCTGATCGCATCAAGAGGAAATTTTCATCTTCGGGACCGCGAAATTTGTTCAGCCTCGAGTGATCGATAGTGAGGTAAATTGCTCTTTTCCCGTGCAAAGACGCTGACTGATGATCAACCAACTGTGTGTGTGTCATAAGCTCACAAATTCAGTCAAGTGTAAAAGCAGAAGTCAGCACACCTGAGTCTGTCAGAGTTCGTACGACACGTCTTTGTCTTCATAAAAGCAAACGATATCTGCAGTACTGTGACTCGCATCAAAGTCTCGCGCAATTTCATCAAGAGCAGAGCTGTTTCTTTTCAGAAACTTGAGCAACGTCTTATCGTGTTTCACTGCTTGAGCAAGCCACACATCATATACTGCAGCGTCGCTTCCTTGATGTGATGTTTCAAGAAAGATGATTTCACTCGTGAACAATCGAATATCTCTGAAATCATTATCATGGTCGGTCAACACTAGCGCCTATGAAGAGATTAGTACAGGAAGGAATAGCGCTAAAATCACGCTGACCTGTTTGATGATCAAATCTTCGAGACTATGTTCAATAAACATCAACGGTCGTCGACTCTTCTATGTTGATTCTTAGTATTGATAAATAAAGAATGCTCGGAACAATGCTATCGACTTTCTCGCTTGATCGATGCTGATGAAGAACGTTGAGCAACTGCATTTCACATTTGCGCAGAGTTGTTTTGACGTTCGATCTGCGTCAGTCAGATTCGTAACTGTATGTCGCAATCTGAGCATTGAGAATTAGATCTGGCAAAAAATCTCGAAGCCACATAACTTCCGCAGTGTCGAATGTCGTTTGCGCGACATCGAAGAGTCTGTCAGTCTGAGTGTTCTTCTGATGACCTTGTAAAAGATTGAATCGATGACGATGTATAGACTTCGCCTTCTCGACAGAAATTTGTCTCCTTATTCATGTGTAGTATGAATTGGCATCGAGACCTTGAACTGCGATAACGCTTAAAGGCTTGTCAACGATGCTGCTTAAGCTTGATAAAGAGCTGCTTGTCGTACTCTACCTCGGGTTCGTTGTGACTGTGCTCACCACTGACCCAAATATTGAGACCTGTTGCCTTGACAGTGTCTTTGCTGCAAATTCTCGTGGCAACTTGAGTTGCGTAGCTTTGCGACATTGAACGAGAAGTCAGAGATCCGCAGTAATGTCATGAAGAAGATGTGCTTTAACATGACTGAGAATGAGCTCTGAATGGGACTTTGCTGAAATTATATAAGTCAATCGCTGAGGTAACGAGAGATACCTTAGCGGTTTCCGGTGCGCCAAGCGATATTGGTACGACTTCGGCCCGTGTAACGCTTGCATTCGACCATCATTCTCTCCGCATCAGCGTGTATCATAGCTGCATCAAAAACCCACTTTCTAGGGCTCGCGCTCGCGAGTACATAAAATTATCTTTCAGTTGTCAAGATATTGTTCTACAGAAGGCAGCTTCTCTACTCTGTCCGTAACAACGAATGTCTTTTCAACCACATGAATAACCAGGGTGCTAAATGGCTTGACCTGATTGTTCTTTATGAAGGAGAAACCTCAGATGTTGAGTGGGTCTTCTGATTCTTATGTCGTTTCCAACAGACGTCTGCTAACACAACTAAAATCTAGTGTTGTTGCCGTTCACGATCTTGAAGCAGATCCCGTCTGGGCATGGGTACGGAAGATTGGGATGAAAGGGACTGATCAATACAAGAAGATGAACTGGCTCGCAGACAAGAACCTACTGCCAGCGAAGATGTCGCATGCTCGCATTATGACCTTCAATTACGAGTCAAAATGGCATAAAGATGCGTCAAAGCAAAGACGTGATCTTTGTGCCGATCAACTTCTCACTGCACTAGATAATAAACGGAAAGAGGTAAGACGTTAGTGTCTGCGGTTTCCATCAACACTGACTTCAACAAATGACAGGAGAAGGAGACTACATATAGACCTCTTATATTTGTTGAACATAGCTTTGGCGGAATAGTCATTGAGCAGGTGAATTGATCTTTCCCTACTTGAGGAGTGTGTCATTGATTATCTGCGACAGACTCTTGTGAGTGTCAATTCCCGTGAAAATACCTTTCAATATCTTGCAACATCTATCGTTGGGATTGTCTTTCTTGGAATTCCTCATCGTGGTACAAAAGCTTCAAATTGGGAAGAATGAATAGCATATACTGGCAAGAAGCTTGAATTAGAGATGAGTGATGCGATTTTGAAGGATTTACGTGAAGATTCTGAGACCTTAAACTACCTACTCTATAATTTCACGTTATGACTTTTTCGGATGTCAGTTCCAACAGTATGCTTTTTTGAAATGCATAAGACAGATTACGGGCAGAAGGTAGGTGACAGTTGGAAAGAAATGGTATGTAATATTCGACATTGAGCTTTTAGTAAACTCTAACATCTTGAGTAACTAGATAGTAGAAGAGAAGAGTGCTTGCATAGATGGTCACCGGAAAATTGCCTTACCAACAGACCATTTCAAAATCAACAAATATGATGAACCTGAGAACTATTCATACAGAACTGTTTATTCTATCATCAAGAAGATGGCAGAACATGCTGTGAAGAAGGTACAGAGGCGCCTAAAACGTAGATGTATTCAGACTACAGGTCCGTTCTTGCGCTAATGCATTTATAAACAGCTCAAAAAATCATTCATGACAATTCGAGTAAGAAAACCACTTCATAGACGATTGCTCATCTTTGCTGACTTGAGATAATCAGTAATACCGAGAGAAAATCTCAGCTGCCTTCAATCTCTGTTCCTGACAAATCCTCTTGATGATCTGACAGCTATTCGAAGGTCTAAAGGGAAGCGAGTTGAAGGCACTTGCGAATGGCTACTTCTTCACGAAGCATATACTGTCTGGCTAGTTGAAGACAGCCCTCGAATGCTTCAACTAGTAGATGCTCCAGGCATTGAAAAGACAATGATATCAAGCTACTTGATAGACGAGCTTGACAAGAGAGCTCAATTTACTTCTGGCATGATATTTGCATACTATTTCTGTGACAACAAAGACGACAAGCACAACACTGTCATTGCTATCATTCGAGGACTTCTCTTGCAGCTCTTGAGGCAAAGACCGCTACTGTTCAAGCATATTCAGGAAGATTATGATCAGATGAGAGACCGAGCTTTCGATAATTTTGATGCTCTTTGGCGAATTCTGCTCAAAATATTGGCAGATCCCAATGCAGACCAGATCTATCTCCTGATAGATGCTCTGAATGAATGTGACAAGTCATCACGTGAATTCCGACAGACCTTTCTTGCGAGCCTGGCAGAATTGTTTTCTACCCAGCAAGAAAGTGAGATCATGAATGTCAAGTTGCTCATTACATGTAGATCAGAGTCAGATATCTTAGATGAATTGAACCATCTGAGGGGATTGATACGTATTGATTCAGGTAAGATCAATGCTGATCTCTTGAATTACATTCACACAAGAGTCAATGAGCTCTTCACGAAAAAGAAATATTCTTCGAAACTAAAGCAAGATATTCAAGGCACCCTCTCTGAAAAGGCTGAAGGAACATTTCTATGGGTTTCACTCATCCTAAAAGATATTTCTGAGACTACAGTTATCTTCAAGGTAAGAACGAAATTACAATCACTACCTTCGAGTCTTAGCGAAGTTTATAGCAGGATTTTAAACAAAATTCAAGAGGACGACGTGGGAAATGCAAGATTTATCCTACAATGAGTGGTTACTGCTCGACGATCTCTAACGATTAATGAGCTGGCAATGGCACGCGCTCTAGGCTCAGAAGAATGGGACGAGTACATCATTTCAACAGCAGATACACTGAATGAACTGAAGGATGACTTCAAATTCTGTGAGCCTCTTGTTTACTTAGACGACGTCATTCAAACAATCAACCTGGTTCATCAATCTGCCAAGAATTATCTTCTAGAGAAGAATCTTCAAGGAAATAGCCATCTATCAATGTATAAAATCATCCCAGATAAGGCAAATTCTTGTATACTTGATATATGCTGAAGATATCTGAGCATGAAAGAATTCAGCCAAGATATCATGAAGCACGCAGCAAAAGGGACCATACGGGAACTGTCACAAGAGCGCTTACAGACTCGCTGCTTCCTTCAATATGCGATTGAGGAATGGCAGAAGCATGCACTAGCGGCGAGTTCAGCTGTGATAACCGACTTTTTATGGAAAAGTGATATATTCAATAGAGTTTCATTATTGCGTGATCACTGACTTCAAAGGGCAGCTGGGAAAGAGGATGATGCAGTGGTAAGGAAGCTGCTGATGGCAAACGCCAACGTCAACGCCGCTGCTGCTGATTATCGTGGTCGGACGGCATTGCAGGCGACCGCTGGTGAAGGGCACCTTGAGGTGGTGGAGAGGCTGCTGGCGGCAAACGCCAACGTCAACGCCGCTGCTACTGATTATCGTGGTCGGACGGCATTGCAGGCGGCCGCTGGTGGAGGGCACCTTGAGATGGTGAAGAGGCTGCTGGCGGCAAACGTCGACGTCAACGCCGCTGCTGCTGCTGATTATGGTCGGACGGCATTGCAGACGGCC
>JAABUV010006781.1_pt1 | contig 12303 bp, 20 predicted proteins | sample 5559971 | NCBI WGS metagenome assembly JAABUV01 (sample SAMN10711881, study PRJNA513362) | rock metagenome | isolation source: Antarctica rocks | place: Antarctica: Victoria Land, Knobhead nord | collected 2015-12-19
CAAGCCTTCAGCGTTTCTGAAATCAAGTACAAACAGCTTGGGGTTTCTACAGGCAATGCACTACGGCACAAACTTTTGAGGCCAGGTGGAGCAAAAGACCCACAAGACTTGATCACAGGAGTGCTAGACCATGATTCTCTACAGCAAGCTGGAGGTGGATACATGCCACTATCTGATGGACTGCTGCATCACTACGGCATACCAACTGCGGCATGAATGGTGCTTAACTGAAAGGCTGTTTAGCTGATGCCAAACAATACGGTGAATCACTAAAAAGCTTCAGCAATGCTCAATTGCACACACATCAGTCATGTCCCAGTCTAAACTTTCCCAAAGATTATCCCAAACATGGCCCTTAAGGCAACAAATGTCACAACCCCCGAGATGTTGCTGTACAAGCAGGTGCAGGTACAAGCAAGTATCAGTGTGTTTCCCTCGTGCTGCTTGCGGCATTGTGCTGTTGCTGCTACTTCTGTGTGTGATCTTGATCCAAATTCTAATGACATCAGAGCCTGCGATACAGTGTCTTAACTCGATATCGATGGTCATGCATGCGCATGGCGCTAGTTTGCCGCCATGCTACGCTCAAGTCAAACTGGCAGCATGCTATGCAAGCCCTGAGGTACAAAACCATCTGTAAGAGCCATCAATCACGAAACTCGCTGACCTGTCGACCGCTGCTTGCCTGACAAGTAACGCAGCTTGCAGTATGGCCTTTGCCCCTCGTTCAAGTCAGATTCCGCGCCGCTCACCATACCACGCCGGCAGTCTTCCCTCCCACACGCCAAGCAGCAAGGTCAAGATGTCTCTCAGCTTTGACAAGGCCCCACGCACTCCCGGGGCGACGCTGGATGACGCATGCAGTGTCCAGAGCAGCAGCGGCTCTGACTCCAGAAGCAGGCTGAGGCAGCCTGGCACCGCCTGGTAAGGCGTTGAGCAATACGCCAAGCTTTTGAAGTTCTTTGCAGCGCTGATCAGCGTATCACGCGCCGGCATGACGTTACAGGAAGGGCGATGAAGTAGCAGCAACCAGCAGTGCGACCCCTGATGGCACGTCAGACGTTCCTCCTTCAACCTTTGACAGCAACACTGGCACATACCAGGAGCAAGACAACACCAGCTTCTCTCAGCACAGTGACCTGAGCACACCCGCTTCCAAAGAAGGTCAGAGACAGGGGTTCAGAGCACACAATGAAGATCACACCCCTCCACAGGTCAACTCATCTGTGCAGAAGCAGTCGAGCAAGACTGTTCTGCTGTCTCCAGCAGCCTGCAAAACTCTGAATGAGGTCGCAGCTCAGCTGTGGATCATAGCTTACCACCAGAGATATGAGCCAGGGCATGGCGGTACACCACCACAGGGTTTAGAGACTACACAGCACTTGACACAGGTATGCACTGCAAACAGCCTGATCTGTCTGCTTGTGAGATAGCAGTCTGTCACCATTATGGCTGACAGATTTCAGTGCTGATCACTTGTCAGTGCGCTGATACTGCAGGCTGGTCTCGCATACATCCTCAAGACAGGCATATCACCAGGTTCACAAAGCCAGACCAGCCTGACCAGGAACAAGACAATCATGACAGTCTACATGGCAGGCCTGATGACACTGGCTTTGGTTGCTATGTGTATGCATGTCATGAGCGGATCGGACAGCAATTCACACATAGGATTTAGCTGAAGCGCATCGTGGCTGCCTTTGTATTCACGACTTGTTCAGATTGTTGAGTTCCAGAGTGATGTGAGCAAAAGTGACAGCTACATTGGCAATGTGTAGTATGAATGGGACTGCGGCTGCAATCTTCAGGGCAGATAAAGTAATGCTGCCTTGTCAAAATACACTCCTGATGCTGCTTTTGCATTGGACACCTATATTACTTCAAGAACCCTGCACAAACATGAGCAGCAATAAATTGTTTGGCTAGTGCAACAGAACACAACAATACATACCATGGCTTTCAGTTGTCAGCACACCTTGCACTCCATGAATGCACACCATACCTATCTGAGTCAGCTACTTGACTGATGGCACTGGCTTCTGTGTGAACTGGAATGTCATCCACTCTGCCCATTTGCTCCAGTTCCTGTACAGCAAAGAGTGGGTCAGTGCACCCAGCATCCTGCCAGCTTACCTTCAGTGTCACAAGACTGCAACTAGAGATTCTGTGGTTGCTTTGGTGTGCATGTGCCAGCTGCAGCATGACTTGACACAGAACATGTGTGCAAACTCATGCCCTCTCTCATGCTTTTGAGCATTGGTTCATGCACCATTGCTTGCAGTCAAACCTCTATCAGTCAGCTCAGTGCAACTTCTGCATTGCTCAAGCCTGAGTGGCATTACCTGAAAGATCTGTCTATCCAAGGGGTGCCGCTGCTGCTGCCAGCTGCTCAGGATAAAGTCAAGCAGAAGTGCCATGACCGTGGCACAGAAGACCACTCCAAGCCAGAAGGCAGGAGTGCTGAACAGGTGTGGTCCTAGTTCCACCATATCAGTCAAGGTCCTCTGCAGTGGCCCTATAGAGCTGAAGCCATACAGGGCTGGCAGCCAGCAGCCTATGCTCAGGCCTATCATGGTCACATTGATCCATGTGAAGTAGTGTGTCCTGATAGCTACCTGCACACCACATTCCTATCACAAACACATTGATCCACATAAAGTAGTGCGTCCTGATAGCCACCTGCACACCACTATCAGCACAACACTTGCTGGCCAGATGTGAAATTCATGTATATCTGAGTATGTGAGATGCAGCAAGATGCTGAATTGCTGCTGACAGCAGATGCCATCTTCAGCTTGATTGAGACCACCAGCTCATCATGGCTGTTACAGCGCTGGCAAACACTGGCATTGATCTGATACAGCACTCAACAAGATGAATGAATCACCTTGAGATTTGTGATGATGATAAGGGCGGTGTAGGTGGCCACTCCATATGAGAAGATACCATCGACAGTGCCATTCTTCCTGGACTGGCCCAGCGCCAGCAGAGGCACAAAGAAGCAGACTATGCCATGCCAAAGACCCTCCAGCAGCCACCTGGAAGCATGACATGCTTCACTTACAGTGAGGTGAGATAGTTGACTCGGTCATCAGTGAATCAGGTGACTTGCATGACTCACAGTCCAGTCACAGTCACAGTTGCAGTGACTCAGTCAGTGTTGCCTGACTGGCAGCTGCATTGCGGCACATTAACAGAGCCCATGAGTCGTCTGCAGACTCCAGTCAGCAGCTTAGACAGCAGCAAGCAGGACGCTTCATCAAGTCAGCTGTGCGTCGCTTTGGACACCAACAGCTACTGCTTGCAGATTGCTCAGCAAGCCCGCTCAGCCTTTGCTGACTAGCATGTGTGCATAGCATCTCTGCACCTGGATCTCTCTGAATGACATGCAGTCACAAGGTTTGAATGCATGTATGCATGAACGTTTGAATGCATGCATGCATGCCTAAATGAATGAATGGATGAATGAATGCATGGATGGATGAACGAACGAACGAACGAGTGAATGAGTGACAGCAACAGGGTGCACTGTGGCAATGCAGATCTGAAGAGATAGTCAGCAGCAAGAGCAGACCTGGTGAGAGTGGCAACAAAGTCATGGCGGCGAACATTCATGGTCTCCCTGTACAGTTGTGGATGCCTCATCACAGTGCTGGCCCTCACATCCTGTCACACCACACACTTGTCTGTCAAACTCTGTCTGTCTGTCTGTCTGAAATGCTGTGACCCACAGGCAGAAGACAGCGCTCATAGGAGACTAAACATGGCAAGCCTTGACATGTTGACATGTTGACATGCAGTACATTGTTGTCATAACATATGATAAGTGAGATCCTGCAGGAAGGGCCAAAGAGGCGTGATGCCAGTGATCTTCTCACAGGTGAATGCAGTACCACAGTCAGCAGTAGAAAAAGCTGTCGAAACAAACATTCTGCAGGTTTCAGAACTTGTAACAGGTGCCTGCCGAAGCAGCAACTCAGCAGATGCTGTGTGGTGTTACTAATTGTAGGATCTAGGGTTTAGATGGAGGGAAACCTGTTCCAGGACTGCAAAGCCAATGGTGGGCCAGGAGGTCCACACCACATTGAAGGTGGCTATGAGGGAGGACGTATACAGTGGCTGAGCTGAGAATCCTGCAAAACAAAGGTAGAAGTCTGTATTCACCTGCCAGAACACTTTGTCTTTGTTACTGCTTGGACGTTGCAGCATGCAAGACACAACACAGAGCAAAACTTGTGAAGCGAAAACATGAGTCACAGCAAGCAAGGCAGCCAAACAGTCTGCTGTGTGATTGGTCTATTGTGCACTGTCCTCCACACCGCTGCCTCAGAAATCTCCTGTTGTGATAACTGCAAGATATAGGCATTTTTGTTGTTGTCTTTTCTCTTGTTTGCTAAGGTGTAGTGGTGTACTGCAACTGTGCTTGTGCAGTCAAATATTCCAGCTGTTGTGTAAAGCAAAGTGTCATTCATAAATCTTGCAACCAGCAGTGCTGACTTGAGCACATGTCGCACAGGCAGCATGAGACATCACTGATTTGACTCCAGAGTACATAGGGATTTGGGTTTGAACCCCAATCTCTAAACCGAAACAAGTCTCACCTGACACAGCAGCAAAGAGGATGTTGGGCAAGCAGTAGGCAAAGTTCTTGTAGAAGGCGTATGCCACCACTTCGCTGTTCCTGAGGTATGACCAGCGGCCATGCACCAGCAGCAGCCTAGCCAGGTACTGAAACTGTGCAAAGGCATAGTCACTGGCTAACACTGCTGCTCGCCCCTCCCTGCCGCTGATCCCCACCCCTATATGAGCTGCCTGGATCATGCCTACATCATTTGCACCATCACCGATGCCTGCACATATGCAAATCCTGCATTTGGTTCTCGCCTCCTCCTGCAGGCAACTGGACACATGCATGCACAGATATGCATCATTGATCTGTTATCTGTTGCCGCAGCAAGTGAAGCATCTTGGCACTTGGTGCCTGGACCTGGCAGAGTGAAGGCTTGACAACCTAGTTGCTACCACTTTCAACTGCTCTGGCTAGCAACCGACTCAAGTCAGAGTGCTGTTGCATTCCACTTGAATGAATGCACTGCGCAGCTTCAGGCATGGAAGCTGGATGCTATACATTGTATCCTACATGTGGTTAAAGGGAACGACAAATGGATGGGGAGGGAGGGAATTGGGTAGAAGGAGGGAACAGTGGAGAGGGGTTTTGGAGGGAGATTACCAAGCGTGATGGCGCCACTTCTCTTGACCAGTGACACAACTTGGGCTTTCTGCATGGGGGTCACCCGGCAGCACACCACCCCCTGGCATGCTTGGCACAGCCCCAAGAAAGGCTGGGCATTATGCCTCAGTAGGGCAGTTGCCAGCGCTGCACCCTCTATCACCAACCCAACGTTAGGCCTGCACCAGCCAGCCCTGTTGCTGCGTCCTGAATGAGTCAGCTGACATAGACACTTACAGTGAGCAGTGGTCGCAGCATGTGCATCCTGTTTTGTGCAGCGTGTGACATAAGTACACATGCAGATGCTGCACCCCCACAATGGTCGAGTGGGTTGCGCAACTTTGTAGTTCAGGTGCATGTCTCAAAGCGTACTGTACACAAGTCAACCTGGCATGGCAAATGTTGCGCACCCAGCTTTGGCACCGATCCCTCTGCTGTGCTAACCACATTTCTGACTGATGCTTGCAGGTTGTGCTCACAGAAAAGAGGTTTTAACACTGTGTGAAGATCCAAGCTCTTCTATCATCATCTAACCTTATATCTTGGATGACAATGCAGGTCTCTTAGAGCCATGACTGGCCACAAGTCTACACATTTTCCTCTGATGGATTGATCATCGCCAACCATTTCATCTAAATTTTGTCACGCAATTTCCATGTCGCACATTCCCAAAACTACATGTATGTATCTACTGTGTATGTGTTGTAGGTGTACGTATACACGTATATTGTATTTATATACATACATACATACATACATACATACATACATACATACATACATACATACATACATACATACATACATACATACATACATACATACATATACACATACAACACATACACAGTATAGTGTGCATGCAGTTGTAAGCACCTGCGGCCTTGCTGCTGCTCCTCGGTGTTGATTCTGTTTGCCTCTGTGGCCTTGATCAGTAAAGCTTCTGACACAGCTTCCCTGCCATCTGCTAGATCGTTCTCCCGGATGATCATCAGCTTAGTGTCATGCGTGAACAGGTGGCAGGACAGGGAAATGCTGATGGCTGTTTCCAGCTTGTCTCCTGTCAGCACCCACACCTACAGATTGTAGAAAATATCATCACGCAGTCATTAGAGCAATGTATGATCTGCAGCTGACTGTGCAGACAAACAAAGATCAATGTGCATCAGCACATCTGAAAAGCCGACATTCACTGGTCTGCAAAGTGCGGTTTATGACTTATCATGGCGTACAATTAAAGAACAGGAGCATGCATTTGTGTTCCAGCATGCGACCTCAAGCTACAGGTGAAGTCAGTATGCACAACTGGTCCTGTGACATGGTCTGTCCTTTCCTGTCAAGACACTGGTTATCTCACACACAAAGTGCTGCATAGGCACCAACCCCTGGCCTCCCTCCCCCACTCACCCCACAATTTCACAGTCCCACCCTCCTACCAGTCATCCTCCACCCCTTATATACGGCTGTCAAGGTTCAAGGCATGACCATGCAGCAGCAGGGTGAGTAATGACCTTGATGCCAGCAGCAGACAGGGTAGAGATGGCTTGAGGGACCCCCTCCTGCAGGCGGTCCTCCACAGCTGTGGCCCCCAGCAAGGTGAGGTTTGTCTCTATGGCCTCTGCCTGAGCTGCCACTGCTTCTTCCCGCCCTTGCAGTGCCACACTGGCTTCATGATAGCTGGAGCTCCACACCTACATACATTGTATGGCTGTGACTTCTGTGTTATCCATGCCGTGAAGCAGTCCAGTTCTCATGATATGTGGAAGGCAGACCCAAGCGTTGACAGAAACACTAGGCTGCATGAAGCACGACTGATATGCCTGCAGGAGATCAGGACTCTGCTGTTGGTCAGGGCTTGGCCACTGGTGCGCTTTCATGTTCATGAGCATCTCCAGGCATTGATATCTACATGTTGCCATCATGCCATGAGAGTGATTATAAATCAATGCAAAAACGATCCAGTGGCCAAAACATGACCAACCGCAAGGTCTATGAATGTTGATGTCATGCCATGAGAATGTTCGACATTGTGTCTACAGAAAGTATCTGCCTTGTCAGGAGAAAGTCATTATGGTTTTAGCAGCACCTGATATGCTTGCTTCAATACAGGTCCAGATTGGAATCTTGTGCCAGCAACAAGTCACTAGACAAAGCACAGCCAAAGCACAGCCAGAAGATATTCCAAACAGTCAGCTCTGGCTACAGTATGACAAGAGAAGGGGACCTGAAACTCTCTGTCAGTAATGTCTCGCTGGCCAAGGCAGAGCGTCCTGAGCCCTTCCCGGGCCATTTCTGCCAGGTGTGGCTGGCTGGCCTGTTCCACTTCTTGCTCCGGGGCCAGGCGAGCATAGATCATGCTGTCTGCCCCCTTGCAATACAGCCGCACCCTGCATACCAACAGAACAGCAGATCAGTCAAATCCCAGATCATGTGGCCTTTCTGACTGGCAAGACTTTGAGGTGCTGAAAGCATGCATTTGCAGCTTCTGCTGACATCTTACAGCCAAATCTAGATCACAGCATGTTGTCAGGAGCAAGCTGACAGAGCAAGAGTACAGGAAATCAAGGTTTTGTCGTTGTTTGGGTTTCTGAAAGCAGACGTGCAGTGAACTGTACGGCCTCTGTTGCAGAAGGGCTGACCTGCCGTCAGGCAAGCGACACAGGATGCTCATGCGCTTCCTGTCACTGTTGAACTCCAGCACTGCCAACACCTCCAGCTGTATCTGCTTCCCCTGAACCTCCACTATCACCTGGCAGTGCACACACTGCATGCCTCAGCCTTGAGCAGTGCACATTGCCTTGATTACCAGCAGACATGACACATCAGTCAGGCTGAGCGCAGCGCTAGCATCTCGACTTTGATGTTGCATGCTGCATAAGCCTGGAGATGTGTGAGGTGACACCCTCCCCGGGGTGCCCATTGGGGGAGGGTGTTGCACTGGTGAGGGTGGGCCAGGGCTGCAACAAGGGTGGACTCAATAACGCAGCAAGGCTGGGGTTACGTCTGGGATGAGAGTGACTGGAGGGTGTGGTCAGGATGGGACCAGGCTGGGGTCAGGCCAGGGTCAAGCTGGGTCAGCTGGGGTCAGGCCAGAGTCAAGCTGGGGTCAAGACTTGAGTGGGCATGGATCAAAGCTGGGGTAAGGCTAGGGTTGGGGAATATACCTGGTCAATGGATCTAGACAGGAGCTTGAAGCCTAGCATGGCTGCTCCCTGAACTAACGCCTCCTCATCTGGAGAGGCAGCCTACAACAACATGTAAGGTGTGTCATGAGTCTGCCACAAGACTGCAGCCAGCAGCTCATGAAGCTGTCTGTACAGCAGCTACTGCAAGCGCCTTCGCTTCTTTTGCCATTGCCGTGCATGCTCATCCCACTTCTCACAACAGTGTTGCAGCAGCTGCATAGGCTATACAAAGCTTGCACAAGTCCTCGTACATTCCCCAAGTTGCTGCTGAGAGCAACAACCATGTCATTGAATTTGACGGTACGTATTTGACCCTAGGGGAAGACACGTCTCTAACGAATGAATGAATGATTGATTGATTTGATGCCAAAAGGATTTGGGCAAAACTGACTGCTATGATGACCACTTGGAGCTATTTGCAAGCAGTGTGTGACCTGATAGATGAGTTGTCCAGCTGCAGTAGTGGCAGGAACAACAGTGTTGCAAACAGCGAGATGAGTCAGGAAGTCCACAGCCTGCTGATGCTGCTCTCCTTTGCCCTTCTTCAGCACACTCAACAGCTCAGAGTCTTGAGTGATGGTATGTGGTGTGTCAACTTCAGGCGGAGCTTGCTTGCCATACAGCCTGCCACTGATGCTGCACCAAACAAAGCCCATGATGTTCTGTGTCAAGGTGCCTGCGTGTCATCACCAGCAATTCGTAAATTGCTAAATGCAATGTAAACATGCTTCATTTCTCCCACGCATGAAACAGTTGCAAATGTAGACAGCATAACAGGGCAGGGCTACAGACACACTCACACACGTATCAGCTTGAGCATGTGCAATGCAACTCAAGACCCTGGTGCCATTGTGCAGCAGATGCCTCGACAAGCTGAGCAAAGCTTGACGTGCAATCAGCTCACAAAGCAGGCGCCTCAGCACATGTCAGTACAACAAGCAACTTGACAGATGACTAACCTGTCTTGTCTGAAAGGACATACTGCACTTGGCCCAGCTCTTCATTCAGTGTGGTTGTGCGGCACAAGAAGGGCGTCCCACTGGCTTTATGATACATGTGAAGGTCCCACGTCAGCAATGTGCACTGCATGACCTTGACTAACTCCAGAGTGACGTAGAGGGAGATCGGGATGAGCTGATTGATGAGGATGATGAAGCGCAGGAACTGCACAAGCACTGCACCTCCTCCTGGTGGCAGGTCTGGAAACACCCTGCAGCATATAATGCCACATTTCAAGAACCCATTCCTCACACATCTGTGTTCTCTAATGCAGGCGATTACAGGCCTCTGAGGGCTGCTTCGAGGGGTGTGTTTTCAAAAAAGGCATATCAACCCATCTTTCTTACCAGGGTTAGGACAGTTTGTATTGCCACCATGCAACAGACTTTTCCCTCAAACAGTGACATTCTCGTCATACTCCTAAGAGCTGTAGCTTTTTGCATGAGCTAGCATACCAACAGCACAAGCTGTCAGTCTGATTTTGCATCAAACCGACGCCATTGCATTGGGTTGCTTTCTTGATTTAGGTGTCGGTATAATGCATGGCAACCACATAGCTGTTCTTGATTTGCTTATGATAGGCTGACTGCACATTCTGTCGCACCCACGCCTGCCGTTATGCACCAACAAATAACTGACTGATGACAAAACTTACTGTCGGCTTGACAGCAAGCATGCATGAGCATTGACACCACCCTCCTAGCGCAGGGTCCAGACAAACTCACTGATGTAAAATACGTTCTACCAGTGCTGCTCAACAGCAGAATGCAGCCCTTCATTGCTACATTGACAAGTTGGCTGCAGCCTACAGGTCAAAGGCAAGACTGCAGTGCTATACTGTGCAAACGTTATTTTGGACCATAGCCAGTCTGGTATACCACCAGGAGATTGGGGGCTCACATGGGCGCCGTCACATACCACATCTCCTGCAGATACTGGGTGTTGAAGGAGTTCTGACCCAGCGCACACAGCATAGAGATGAGCACCTGGACCAGGAACATTGTGCCCACAAGCACGTTCATGTTCTGCTCTAGCTGGGTCACCTGCAGCATTTCAACACAGCCTCCTTGACAGTACGCACATGCTGGTTGTCAGAACTACCCAGGTCAGAGCTTCTGTGCGGTGAAACAACACTGCATTATGGCTCTTTGACTTTTGTAACAAAACTTCAGGCAGAAAGCAGCTTCTCCATTGTTTTGCAGACACTAGATTGTGTGCTTCCTTGCTGCTGTGCTGCACACTTACAATTGCCGCTAGATGTAATCACGCATGCCTTATCAGGAAGCATGCATCACAGTTAACTGGTGACACCAGATCCCACGCGTGTATGCATGCCTGAACCATCCAGTCTTGATTTGTCATCACTATTCAACCACAGCACACCGTGTTGGCTTGTTTCATTCACAAAGCACAACATCCCTTGTGGTCTTGTCATCCCTACCAAACCACAATATCCTGTCTTGACTTGTCATCACTACCAAACCACAACATCCAGTCTTGACTTGACATCAATAACAAACCACAACATCCGGTGTTGACTTGTTTCACCAACAGACCACAACATCCAGCATTGATGTGCCATCAGAAACAAATAACAACCCATGATGCTATACCATGTACCAAAGCGACGAAGAGCGTTGGTCCATACTCAGGCCACAGCCATATAACAGGACATTGTCCAGCTGGACCTGTCATCACCAACAAACTGCAACATCCGGTCTTGGACATGTCATCAGAAACAAACCACAACCCATGACGTCGTACAACGCACCAAAGCAATGAAGAGCCCTTGAGCCAAATTCAGAACAAATCCATAAAACAGAGTACATTGTCCAGCTCAAGCTGTCCATATGTATTGCCCAGCAGTGCATTGTCCTTCAAAGACTGCCCCTTTGTATTGCCAGACAGCAGTCATGCCAGCAGGAGCAGGCAAGTGCTCACCTTCCGTGGTGCTCGCACCCTGTTCCGGAATATTTTGGTGTCTAGGCCGGCAAAGAGCACCAAGCCTATGACCCAGTCTGTGTTGCGCAGGGTGCAGCCCCTCAGCAGCAGATTGGCCACATCCAAGGCATCCCTGCTGCCGTCTGCCTTCACCACTGCCCCTTCAAAGACATACAGCCTGCAGTCACAACAAACCATCGTCTGCATTGCTGACAGACACGACGAGAGTCAAGTGAAACAGGTGTGTATATAGGAGAAACAAAGATGTGTAGTGATGGCCTGACTTGTGGCATGTGGAGTGTAGGCGAGCTGTGATCAGAGCTGCTTTGCTGGTGAAGCAGAGGGATGACTCTGAGGAATGTTGCAGGACCATGCCTTGCTGCCTTTGTGATCAACACAATATGCATGTTTACGTACAGGTCCCACATAACACACTGAACAATGCTTTGCTTCGCATCACATAAACTCAGCCACTTAGAGAGAGGTGGGTAGTGGCCTGGCTTATATCATTGTAGAAAGCAGTCTGAATGCAGAGAGCGTTTTGCCTCATTGTGCATTGCCAGCAGTGCACCTTTCATTGGGTTTCTCACACTCCACCCAAGAGCTAGCAGCAAAGGTCCTAGCGTCCACAGCACTGGCCACAATCCTGGTGCCTTGGTAGCAGTACTTCAGCTTGAGGTTGGTTTCGCCATCCAAGTTTGCAGTCTCCACATAGCAAAGGTCAGCACTGTCTGACGAGGACAGGAACAGCAGGTCTGCTGGAATCTGGCACCCTGCAGCAACCTGTTTGAACGCGTGAAATGCACGCTTTGAATCAGGCTTGGCTTTGCACAAGCTGTAAGGCTGACCATGGTTTTGATATGTCATCTGCCAAGCATGCGTTCATGTCCAGTTGAAAGTGTTCTTGTACTTGTTGTAAGCACTGCTGCATCCATGCGTGTCAAAAGT
>JAABUV010006783.1_pt1 | contig 12302 bp, 12 predicted proteins | sample 5559971 | NCBI WGS metagenome assembly JAABUV01 (sample SAMN10711881, study PRJNA513362) | rock metagenome | isolation source: Antarctica rocks | place: Antarctica: Victoria Land, Knobhead nord | collected 2015-12-19
TGAATTCAATAGTAAATTTGAGAAAAGACGCGACAATTGTGATGTCAAGAATTCAATATCTTTCTGCACATGCTAATTATATAACACAACAAACGAGTTGTAAGCATGATTACAGACAGTCAGAAGATGATTGAGTTGAGACATGAAGTCAAGTTTCTTGATTCTCATCATACATAAAATGATGACAGAAGCTTCTTCATCTTGAAAAGAATCAATCATGTATGCTTCAACATTTCAAACTTTCAAATCTGAGACTAAACTTCTCTTCAGTAACTGAACTTGTGCAGTATATTCTGTGAGAATGATGATGTTCTTGACAGATATTTTGACTTCAGCGTAGATCTTGACTAGCTCGATTGTGACAATAACTTCAATCTCATTCTGCTTGAACTGAGATGCATCAACTCTTATATCAATCTCATTGACGTTGAGAAATGTTAATGATCATTCTATTTTGCAAAAGCTCTTCAATACAATGATTGTGATAATTATATTGAATCAAAGTGAAGAATTGACTGAGAACTGCATCTGAGCTTTGTATCAGACAGTGAATACGATGTCATCTATAATGAGAATTGCGCAATACTGTTCAGTGAGAAGCATATGAGAATATTTGAGCATAATCAAATGTTCAAATAGACTTCTGTTTATATAGTGCGTGAAGCAATTGTTCTTGATGTCTTCTTTCATCGATCGAAGTTACTCATCATCATTGAACATATGCATTGAATCATTGTTGTGAATCATAGCAATAAAGATTTTTGCGTTCTTAACTCTTGTGACTTTCTGAACGACAGTATGATCTTCTTTGAATTTTTTTAGCATAGTAGTGTTGAAGTTGATCAGCGTGCAGACAACAACGTTCACGTTATGCTCAAGAATATTCACACTTAGCTCAATCTTAATGCACTGAAAGAATTCTTGATCTTTTATGTCAAGAATTTCTTTTATCTTGATTCTTTGAAAGTATGAGCAGAAAGTCTTAATAACAGCGTCACGCTCAGTCTCATTGTTCATTTTATTGAGCTTGACATTGATAATTCTTTGAAGCATACGACGTTTAAATTCATGATCTCGCTTTGAAGATTAACGTGTGACATGAGAATTAAGATTTTCGTAATTCATATCAAATGAATTCTCGTCGCTCTTAAAATCTTCATAAGTCATATCAACTTCTTCATTATTGATTTATACAATTGAAGAATCTTGTGTCTTGTGCTGCTTGTCACTCTGTTCACTCTGTTGACTTTGAGATTGCGTCTTATTCATTAAATGATTACTCAAACTCATGACTTTTAAAAGCAAAGTGTTAAGACTGATCTGATGCAATTTGTATCAATGATCTTTAATGTCATGTAAAGTCTTCTTGCTCTGATTGATAATTTGATGTGTCAGCTGATCATAGAAGATATCAGATAACTCATGAAAGATATTTCATAATTATTGAGCGAAATCGTTGTTTACTGAGTGAGACACGCAACTGTCTTGAGCGACTATCTGACGTTCAGTGAACTGCGAGTGAAAACGAATAATTTTTTTATTCATCAGAATAATGTTTTTGTTTTTCAGTCATTGAAGCTGTTCATTCAGTTTGAGAATAAATGTATCAGCTGTATTGTTGAACGAACTCAGCACTTTGACTTTCTTGCTCAGCTTTAAAAGTAACATTGTGATAATGACATTCATCAGTGTCTTCTTGATCTCAAAGAGTCTTTTGATAAAATCAAAATCATTAAAGAGATTCTGAAGATATTGCATGATCAACATTTGAGACTTATTCAGCTTAATATTTCACTCAGCAAGAGTAGTCAAGAGATTCAAGTCTTCAAAGAGAATTGATGTGAATTTGATACGAAGATTTTGACTCAGTATAATATCGCGAAAGCAATCGTTGTATTCATAATATTTCTCGTCAATATGAGCAGAATTAAGAATTTTAATTGTCGCTATTTTGATTCTGTCAAGCTTGTCAAACATGATTGAACAAACTGAGATCACATTTGATGCGTTGAAAAGACAATACTGAAGTACTTATTTATTATCATTTTGTTGCTTATGCTCACGAAGATCAAATGTCAACTTCAACTCAATTAAGCTTTAATCTGTCTTAATGAGAAAGCAATGAAGAACTATGCTCACATCTGTCGTGTTGAAGAAAATAAACGGTTTGACAAGAATGATAGCAGTTCACTTGTCATCATTAATTTGCACTTCAAAATGATTCTTCGAGTTAAATTGATAGTTGAAGCAATCAAGAAAACGCAGCAAATCAATATACTTCTTGTCTGTTCTTGTGAATGTGATGAGTGCACGTAACTCGCAGAGCAATGTTTGAGTCTTCGTAATCAGTGCTCACTGTGTCTTCATCGACTGTAGTTTAAAGAAATCTTTGATAAGTCAACACTTTTTGTCATTGCGATAAGTACGTTGATATGATAAATAAATAGTTGAATGATTCTTCTTTGAAGTCACTTGTTTTACTTGAATGATATGCTTGTGATTTTTAGACTGACTGAATCACATGTTGAATGCTGAAAAGTCTTATTTTATTCTGATGCTACTGTTGAATTTTCAATACTGATTCAGAAACGTATCTCGTTCAATCATCAAGATGAAGATCTTCAGCTTAACTGTGCAATTTTCTGACAAATCAAAGACTTTTTTGAGTATGTTCTCTATATTTTGAAGAACTGATGAATCTTCATGATTCTCAAGCAGAATTAACTGAGTATGAGTTAAGATTGATCTGAAGATAAATTCAAGAAGAGTCATTCATTCATCTCAACGCAGATTCTTGATCTTTGAATCATTAATGTTATATGTGAAAAACATGAATTTGAAATAAGAAGTATGTGACAAAGACATGTTTGAATAGTTCATAATGATAACTTCGCGAATGTCAGAATTTGAATGTAAGCGAAAGACTCAGTTATGTAATATGTCATGAACAGAAAGACAGCTTTTGAATAACAATGATATGACTTAATGTAATTTAATGTCAAAGTAAATGCTGAATGTTCAGTTCATCAAGATCTTCATCACAATCTTGTAAGTAATGTAAAGACTTTCATTTGAAGAATTAAATGCATCAATTGCTGATTCAACTACTTCATTGATTTCAAAAATAATCTTAGTTCAAAAGATAATAAATCTGATGCTTTGATGCTCAGTTAAATCTGCTTTCTACATTATTTTCTCATCATTTGAGATGAAAGTAGTGAAATTGTCATTCTCAAGCTTCATCACTTGAGATGTGTGATACATGATGTCAGTCGCTGCATCTTTATTTATCAATGTTGCTTTGAACTTTTCTTTGAACATCATGATGAAATGTTTGTTGAAAAACATAAAGTAATGATGTGAGATGATGTTAAGCTGTTAAATGTGAAGAAGTAATAAGAAGCAGTGAGATTGTAGAATGTACAATGATAAAATGAAATGAGATTGCAAAATGTTGAATTCTATACTGATGTAAGTTTAAACTGAATGATTAATTTTAACAGTTGCAGCTTGAATTTAGATTGTTATCTGATTGTGACGAGAGATAGAAAGTGAGATAGAGTTGCAGAATGTAAAATTCTAAACTGATGTAAGTTTAAGCTGAATGATTAATCTTGACAGTTGCAGCTTGAATTGAGATTGTTATCTGATTGTGATGAGAGATAGAAAGTAAGATAAAGTTGCAGAATGTAGAATTCTTGACTGATGTAAGTTGAAGTTGAAAGATTAATCTTGATGATTGCAGCTTAAATTGAGATTGTTATCTGATTGTGATGAAAGATAGAAAGTCTTTAAGATGAGAATGATTCTGATTTAACTGTTATGATGTCTTGAAAGTTGAGTTTCTTAAAAAAGCACACACTTGAATAAAGTGAGTAAGATCTCGTTGATGAATTGTATTCTTCTATTAAATATAATTAAAATGATAGAAGTGTTGATCTCAATTTTGATATGATGATTATCTTTCATTCATAAAACAACAAAGCTGTTATTCATCTTTTATTGAATCATGCTTATCTACACTGTATTCTTCACTATATTCAAGCTAATGATATAAAAGAAATGATACAGTGAATATTGTTTGCATTTTTATCGCTTATCATGTTTCGCTCTGAGACATAAGCAAACAAGTTGCATCATAAACATCTCAGTCACATCTTCATTGATCTGCGTATTCTTCATGTTGAGTCTTTCTGCGATGATTATTTGTCAACTTTCGTGACTATACTGAAAACGTTCTTCGAAATGAATAAATCAATTCATAGTGAAAATATAATATATGTCTTCATAATTCAATCAGAATCTGTCAAGATAGTCAGTCATTTATATCAAATCGAGATTTTCTTTGCTTAAAAAGCATAACTGATCATCTTTTAGCATCATGATGTCTGTTAACAAAATTAGTATTGCATTGCAAGTCATAATGCTTTCGAGCGAATCTGTTTGTCATTCTCACTGTTGCGATTCATAAGAATGTGATAGCAAGCGCTTTCATAAGAGTGTCGCGAATCACAGCGATTCATCTATTGTCAGTGAGCAGATCAATCATGTAGTTCAATCAAGACATGTTGCATTTATTCATTTGATGATTGCATAACTTTCACATTATTATCAATCACTTTCTGAATACAGTCATGAAAATAAGCACTCTGTTCAAAGTTTTTCATGAGTAACACAGCTTTAACATCTTGTTGTGAAGATTACATTCAAGCGTTTGATGATGCAAATCATAGTTCACATGATTGAAAGATGAGATAATGATTATCATAAAGTCACTGAAATGTGATGTCGTTGTTGATTTGACAGCAAAGAAAGTCAAGAAATTTTCTTCAAGTCAAGACATTAAAGAACAAAATTCTCAAATTAAAGTAGATTCAAAGAATCACTATTCAAGTTCATTGAATATTACACACTTCAATTTTTCAAATGTATTGCATAATTTTACTTTCTTCTCAATCGCTCTTTGCATTACTTGTGACTTAATAGACATCAAATAACACTATCATGAAGATAGTGTTGACTGAACGCATATGAAACATCACGACTAGTGCTAAACAAGCTCTCACTACTTAACATGTTAAAAGACGAAGAAATACTACTTTTAAACTTCATTCATCTTTCAAACCTGTCAAAAAAGCAGTCGTAAAGAGAATATTGAATGTTTTGAAGCAAACAAATAGAACAGAGTCGTAAGATAAACAGTTTAATTTGAAAGACATTAAGTATCTTTTTAAAAATACTGTTTTATTTACTGATCTGAACTCACGACTCAAACATAATACACAGCATCAATTCAAGCAAATCTTGAGTGTTAATAATAACAGTTGAAAGAACAAAGTTTATTTTGAAATATATGATGAAAGAATAAATGAGAACATGATCGAGAAGTCTGTAGACTTTCATGATGATGATTCAGATGTATATGATCTGTCTTACATTGTAAACTGAACAATTGTACTTGATGATAGAAAGATTTTACACGACTCAGATACAAAAGTATTCAATCATGCAAATGAGTTTGACTTTGAGCTTTGACGTAGTGATCAATCTCATTTAATCTTTGACTGATGTATTAACTGAAACTACATGCATTTTTCGCTTTGCAATCAGACTATTGTTCATTACTTTGATTAATCAATCAAGATGACAAAGATGTTGAAAAGATGTAATGATTAAACTGATCATCAAGTTGAGTTTCAAGTTGACATTTTGAACTCAAATCAAGATTGAGTTGAATTGCTCACATTTTCAACTTGATTCAAGTTGAGTTGCTTATATTTTCAACTTGACGCAACTCAATTTGACTGAGAATTGAGTTAATTTAACTCAACTCATCAAGAACTTGAGCTTGACATCAAAAGAGTTAAATATAGAAATTTTTTCAATTTTTGACTTTTGCATTATCTTTTTGCATTATCTTTTAATAGAGAGTCATGAAGAGAAACATGAAGATTATTTGATAAAGAATCATGATGAGAAACATGAAGAAAAACATGAAGAGAAACATGAAGAGAAACATGAAGAAAAACATGAAGAAAAAACATGAAGATCGTTTGACTTTGATAGAAAGTCATGACGAGAAAACATGATAGAAAGTCATGAAGAAGATCATGAAGATTGTTCAATCAAGCTATTTACATTTATTTAATATCTTGTTGAGTCAAGTTGAGTTTTCAAATTGAGTTATTGAATCAAGCTTCTCAACTCAACTTAAGTGCTTGAATTCAACTTCTCAACTTAACTCGACACTTTTTTAAAAAAAATTCAATTCAACTTAACACTTTTTAAGTCAAATACTTGACTTGAACTTAAGTACTCAACTTGACGCAATCAGTCTAGTAATGACTGAAGAAATCTGAAGAATATATTGTTTCATTTGCAGAATAGTGACAAAAGAGAATTCATCATTGAATTGATCAGTTTATGAACTTTCAAAGATCTCAGCGATTATATCACAAATGATGAAACTTCTTTTGAGCTCAAAGTATCAAGAAAAGACAGAGAAATATGAGTGTCAAAAGATGAAATCTTAATTATCATTTTAAGTTGCTTTTTCTGTGTATCAGCTAACTGATTGCTTTCATTCAGATCAGCGACATCACTCATGCAAAGTGTTTAAAGAACAAACGTAAAAAGCATTTGCAGAGAGACAAGTTATACATACTCGATCTTTTTACTCGTTGATGATGTTGTCATGAACAGTTTAAAATCTTCACTCGCATCTGTTATCATTGAAATATAGATCATTCTCATGAAGCGATAAAATCGAAAACGATATGATATTAAGCAACAGCAATCGCGAAAGATGATGAAGAGATTGACTGCAACAATTATTCATTCAGTCTAGTCATTGAACAACTTCATTCATTCTTAAGAAATGAAGATTCATTGATGAAATTGAAGTCTTCATCAAGCAGTCAGTTCATTGCAAACATTGTTTATAATGTGACATCATCAAGTACATTCTCATTGAAGTCAATGTATGCAGCAACATCTGATTCATTAATATGCACATTGTAATCAAACTCATAATTTAACTATTAACAGTAGCAATAAATGAGTTCAATCAAGATGTGTTGTCAGATGCATCAAAATTCTTGTCGTCATTCAAACAAGCAGTTGACATCACATGAAGAATCATTAAACGAGAAACTCTTTGAAACAAAACTATATCATCTTCAATGTCATTTCATCGTCAACAATCATCTTCGCTCGTTACTGTCACTTATTTGACTGATGAGATCATCTTTACGTTTGTTGATCAGCTAATTTCTTCATCTAAGTTCAAGTCTTTAGTCTTTGATACTTGAATTCTCTCAGTCTTCATTGTACATCAAATAGTAACAACTATAAAATCTAAGCAATCTTGCACTTATGATAAGCTCAGAAGAAGTAACAATGAGTTTAAGCATAATTGACATGCTATCAAAGAGTTTCAAATGAAGATGAAGAAGATAAATGCATAGTCATATATCTTTCAAATTGCTCATCAAGTCATGACAAGAACGAGATAAATGATGATGATAAGATAAAATTTGTAAACTTTGAAGATTGCTTCAACTTAAGATATATAACACTTTAGCAATCATTACTTTCATCTCATAAAAGATTTAAATGATTGCATCATGAGTGATAATAGCTAGATCATGAGAATAATGATGACATTTGTTCAAGTGATTGATTTCGTTCTCTTTACAATTTAGCTAAATATAGTTTATATGATTTACATATTTTAACTATCAAACTCAAATTGAAGTTGATAACTTCTGAACAAACGTGATTCATCAACTTTATGATTGACATTTTTTGATTTATCTCATTACTGACATTTCATGCACAGATAAACAGTTGAGCGTAAAAAATCATTACAATTCATCATTGCTTCATACAAGTTATATAAAAACACTAATTAAAGACTTACAGATAATGCAACGCGTATGCTCTTCATATGAGATAAAGATAAACAACATCAGCGAGCTTGAATGTCATCTTCATCACTGTCATGTTCGCTTGCATGATTGATCGCGAAAGATTCTCTGATGAAAGTTATCATCATCATCAGAATCATCATCATGCAATTCAATGCAACTCATTTGATGTAATCATGAAACTGCAGAATTAGATTCAAACTCAAATGATTTTCATGATAAGAACATTCAGATGAACATTGAAGATGAGAATCAAGAATATATGTTAATAAATGATTTTGCAAAAGAGCACATAAACATTGAGATGAATAGCGCTGATTTGAATCAGAATATGAAACATATATCATCAAGAATCGAAACGATACAACTTCAGACTGAACTTTTCTTCACATCATCAGCGTTGCGAGTTGAAATCTTCGTTGAAACAACTGATCATGATGTCAAAACAACAGTCGACGTGTCAAAGAAAGTATCAGAGTCATTGAGCTTGAATTCTCAAATAATCAAGAACATAAACAACAATCAATATTATTCATTTCAATGCAAAGTGAATTACACGTTCGTTCAATGTAGACTGATCGCGTCAAGTCGAGTACTTGATTTCAAGTCAAGTACTCAACTTGAAAAATGTTGAGTTGAGTTAAAAAAATTGAAAAAGTGTTGAGTCAAATTGAGAAGTTGAAATTGAGCACTCAAGTCGAGTTGAGAAGCTTGACTCAATAACTCGACTTGAAAACTCAACTTGACTCGACAAGATATTAAATAGATGTAAATAGCTTGATCAAACAGTCTTCATGATTCTCTTCATGACTTTCTATCATGTTTCTTCGTCATGACTCTCTATCAAAGTCAAATGATCTTCATGTTTCTCTTTATGAATTTCTATCAAATGATCTTCATGTTTCTCTTTATGACTTTCTATCAAATGATCTTCATGTTTCTCTTTATGACTCTTTATCAAATGATCTTCATGTTTTTCTTCATGACTCTCTATTAAAAGATAATGCAAAAAGATAATGCAAAAAGATAATGCAAAAGTCAAAAATCGAAAAATTTTCTATATTTAACTCTCTTAACATCAAGCTTGAGTTCTTGATGAGTCAAGTCAAATTGACTCAATTTTCAGTCAAGTCAAGTTGCATCAAGTTGAAAATATGAGTAACTTGACTTAAGTTGAGTTGAAAATGTGAGCAACTCGACTCGATCTTGATTTGAGTTCAAAATGTCAACTTGAAACTCAACTTGATGATCAGTCTAGTTCAATGATTTCATTAAACAAAGATTATCAAAGACAGTGTTAATCAATTTTTTCAAGATTCGCGCTTGCGAGTCTTACATCAATATATCAGCTTTCACGACATGAACAAGTGATTGACACTTCTACATCAGATTTCATATGATGTCAAAAACGATGAGTGACATTCTTGAACATTCACAATCAAATTCAGTTACAAAGAAGTTCAAGAAGAGCAGCATTGCATTTTGTATTGCAACATCATCGAGACACTTTGATTCTTGTTAAGTCACTCATCATTTCAAGACAAGCTGATCTACGCACTCATTCAACATTATAATGTCAGCAACTTTTAAATCTATGACAAGATGCATACTTGTCATGATGTTAAATCATCAACTCAATTTAAAACATAAATCATCAATGTTTTAAATAATCTCAATTCATTGAATCTGTTTTGCAGTTTAATGAATCAAGTCATCAATTTAATCATCATCATTTTAATCTAGTTTCAGCAATTCTGTTTCAATTATCTCAGTCATGTGCATGAATCTTTGCAATCTCAAGTCATAAAACTATTGTCTAGTCTTGATTCTGCTCAATTCATGTATATAAAAGTTGAATTTTCATTTTTTTCTTTCATTCTTTGTCTTTCATCTTATACATTATCTGATGTATTGTTTTGTATCTAAATTCTATCAAAGTAATAATAATATCAGTCTTTTATATTAATAGTATCTTTAGTCTAGCTCAGTTTTTAACATTATGAAAGATTTACACTTTCTGCAACGTTTTCATACATTGAAATCTCATTTAGTTACTCTTTCGCTTAAATGAAGTCATCTCACAATTTCTTAATTAACGATGAGCGTGCTGTTGAACAATTCACTTAAAGTATGATTGAAAATTCAGTTGAAATCTTTCGCGTAATGCGTGAGCTTCAAAATCAAGTTCAATAACATGATATCATCATTTCATTCTTGTTCATCATTTTCAGTTCTTCAATTTATATAAAGTTGAATTCTCAGTCTCTTGCAATGATAGTTCAGATTGTTGCACAAATCTTGAACAATCAATCTTCTTTTGTCATTCATCTTTCTGCAAATTCTGTTGCTGTCTTCATTGCTTTTAAATTCAAGAAGCTTCTTGACATATTTGAATATGAGAAGAACAAAGATTGATTGAATGCATGAGAGCAGAGTTTGATACAACGCATGAATGTGAATGATGATCATTATTTCTCTCATTGAGTCAAGATCATTTATGTTGAGTCATAACTCATCATAAATAAGAAGACTCACAATTTAATGAGTCAATATTGAGTCAATGATCTTTGTATTATTTTCATCTTTGCAGATTGACAACACAAGTTGCATCATTGCTGTGACAACTTTTTCAAGACAGAAGATGCTCATTTATATTTTTGCAAAATTCTGAAGCAAGACATGAATAACTTTGTTGACTACTACAATCTCTTCTATCAAAAGAAAGAATGTTCTTTAATGAAAGATCTCTCATTGATTGACTGTCTGAAGCGCAATGTCAATTATTTCATTTAAGTTCTCATTTTCTTCTGACGAAATCTCAATGAAACTTGATCATTCATCTTTCATCAGTGAGTTCAAGCATTCTTTAACATCAATGAAGAGCTTCAGCAGCTTAAGCATCATCAATCTCGCTTCGTCTTCATCATCATTTTATTCATCAAAGTCAAGAGCATCTTTGCATTGACTAGTAATTCTTTGAGTTCAAAGATCATCATCTTTGTGACTATTGTCTCAACAGTATCTTCGTCTCTTTCTTTCTCGTTCTTCGATGAGTCAATGAATTTAAGCTTCATCTCTTGATATACAAGAACAAAAGAGCAGATAGACATGTAAATATATTGACTGAACTATGTAGTGAATAGAGCATATGAATGAAGAAAAGAAGTGAGCGAAGAGTAAATACTCATTCACTAGCGTTGAATAAATGCGAAGATTACTAATCAAAGTAACAGTACTGTTCTCTGTTTTTAACACTTTCTCTTAGAAATTAAAGCTTTATATGAAGCTATTCAAGCTCTTTACTGACTGTATATTCATGCTCTTTTACTCGTCGACGTCATGCTTGACGAGAGTAGCTTCATTTCTTGAAGCTAGTTTCATGACTAATCTGAATCTCAGAAATTTGCCTGACTTCAGAGACTTGATGAGATCATTGATCATCATTTGATCAATGAGTATGTATTTCAATCTAATTGCTTTCTCTTCTACCTTGTTTTGAACATAGTGATACGATGTATCAATGTGCTTGACTCGAGAATGATTGACGAAATTGCTACTCATTTTTATAGTCGCTTGATTGTCAGCTAAAATGATAGTTGAATTCGTATTCGAATCATCATATTTCATCTCTTTCAATGCTTGAATCAGAAAGATCAATTTCTTGACTGCATTACATTCATCAACGTATTCAACTTCAGCAGATGACGTGCTAACACATTGCTGACGTTTGAAGCTTCAGCTAATTGATTCATTTCATAGAAAAAACATATAGTTGAAGATAAATCTTTGAGAATTCAAGCAATTCGCATGAGCTGAATCAATATATTCAAAGAATTCAGCTTTCTCAACTCTCTTCGCTTTGAAAGATTCATATTGAAGTCTCAGCTGAGCAGTTTCAACTAGATAACGAATGATTTGTTTGACAGCTAAATGATGATTGAGAGTAGAATTCGTCGAATATTTGCTGTATTTGCTCACTGCATAAACTATGTCTGATCATGTTTGACAGACTATTCACATCAGTGTTTTGATGATTGATTGATAACTTTCTATTTCTTCAGAGATAGCTTGATACTTAACTCACTTCTTGAACTTTCAATAAACATTCTTTTTGAGCTGACATTTGTGATGCATCAATGTTTTAGTTGAGCTGCAGTCGCTCATGCTCAGAAGCTCGATGACTCACTTGATATAAATGCTTTGATTGATTCAAAGAGTTTACATCGACGTTTCGACAAAGAGCTTAAATAGCTTGTGAGCTAGTGAGCAGGGTTCATTCAATACTAATGCGCTCGAGACGCATATGCTAGCTACTAGATGAGACGTTTGCTACAAGCTAGCTGTCAGCTGAGTTTGCATCGTTGATTAGCTTAC